>Ga0194131_10006140_pt1 | contig 16884 bp, 15 predicted proteins | sample TA2KigO120mmetaG_FD_148631 | JGI IMG/M metagenome (GOLD analysis project Ga0194131, IMG submission 148631) | Freshwater microbial communities from Lake Tanganyika, Tanzania - TA2015053 Kigoma Offshore 120m | ecosystem: Environmental > Aquatic > Freshwater > Lake | place: Tanzania: Lake... | reverse complement strand
ACCTCACGTTTCATCACGTCGGGGATCGATTGGGCAAACGCTGGCCCATGAAGGGCGAGGACAAGGAGCAACGCGATCCTGGATCGGTGGTATGGCATGTGATTCTCCAAATGAGGGGCTTGGTATAGATTATCAACCCAAAGCCGCCGCACTCCTAGGGGGCGCAGCAAGCCGCTCGGAAGTGGATGGCCGGTCGCCGTTCACGCTAATTATTGCCATGGCGGATTCCGTAAATAAATCATCGGAAGTCGCAACTATTCTCCAGGAGTATCTGCCGTGCGAAAACTGGGATTGCTGGCCGCGTTGTCGGTTGTGATAGGGGCTGCCGCGGAATCGGGCGAAGAAAAGTATCCGCTCGACGCCCAGCTCAAGGTTCTGGAAGCCGACGTCAAGAACGAGAAGTATCGCAAGCTGGTGCTCGAGAAGATGTTGGTGACCGATCTGGCGGCGGAATGGCAGCGGGTGGCGACGGCGGACAATGCGGACAGCTTTCTTGAAAAGTACGGCGGCAAGGACAAGGTGCTCGCGGACCCGGAACTCAAGAAGGCGTATGAGCGGCGTGTCAAAATTCGGGCCGATTATCTGGAGCTGATGCGCGAGGGGTTTCGCAAATACAAGAAGGCGGCGCCGTTCGACAAAGGGGCGAAGGCGGAGCCGGCGGGGACCGTGATTCGCAAGACCGATGCCGCCGCGGCAGTGCTGGCGACGGTCTCGCCATCGGCGGGAGCCGAGAAACAATGGCCGCGCTTTCGAGGACCGACGGGGCAAGGCGACGCCGAAGCCGGACTGCCGACGATGTGGGACAAGGATGGTCGCAATATCGCTTGGCGGACGGTCGTACCGGGCAAGGGGAACTCGTCGCCGGTGATCTGGGGCGATGCGATCTTCCTCACCAGCGCCGACGCCATGGGGACGGAGCGCTTCGTCCATTGCTTCAGCCGGCAGACCGGCAAGCTGCGTTGGACGCGTCAGGCGCCGGCCAAGCCTCCTGAACCGGTTTGGCCCAAGAACGGCTTCGCCTCGTCCACCCCCGTCACCGATGGCGAACGCGTCATCGCCTTTCTCGGAACCTGCGGCCTGGTCTGCTACGACATGGACGGCAAGCTCCAATGGCATCACGAGGTCACCATCAAGACCACGCACGGCACCGGCGCCAGCCCGCTCCTCTACAAGCACCTCGTCATCCTCTCGCAGGATCAGAATCAAACCGACTCGATCTTCCTCGCTCTCGACAAGGCGACCGGCAAGATCGCCTGGCAAGGCAAACGCGCACGCGGCATGACTTGGACAACGCCCGTCGTCGTTCGCGTCGGCGATCACGATGAGCTGATCCTCGCCGGCGCTGAAACCGTCCGCGGATACGACCCGCTCACCGGCAAAGAACTCTGGACGCTCAAAGGCCCGACGCAAGAAGTCATACCGCACATCGTCGTCGGCAAGGAGCTGATCTACTCCGCCTCGGGACGCAATGGCCCGACGCTCGCTCTGCGCCCCGGCGGCTCAGGCGATGTGACGGCGACGCACCTGGCCTGGCGCGCGGTCCGCGGCGGTCCGCACGTACCCACTCCCGCTTATGTCAAGGGCCGGCTGTACACCGCCAACGACACGGGCGTCTTCAGTTGCCTCGACGCCGTCACCGGAAAATTGATTTATCTCGAACGGGTCAACGACCGTTTCGCCGCATCGCCGATCGTGGCGGGGGATTTGCTCTATTTCGCGTCCGAGACCGGCATCACCTACGTGGTCCGCGCCGGCGACACGCTCGACGTGATCGCGCGGAACGACCTTGGCTCGCCCATCCTCGCCTCGCCGGCGGTGGTCGATGGGCGGATTTACCTGCGGACGGAGGGAGACCTCATCTGTATCGGCGGGCGGTAATCGCCTCCAAATCCCGTGGAGCGTGCCCATTGATCCGCGGCAAAGTTTTGCGTTCCTGTTAAGGCACTGGACCCGGCTGCAGTGTTCTCGCACTGTAGATCAGTCGGGGACCAGCGATGTCTGGCGTGGTATCACGGTGTTGGGTCTTGTCGTCCGACAATCCTTTTTCTAAGATTCGCGTGGGTTTGTAGGTACGCGCATATCCAACATAGAAAATAGATCAAGCCGCAAAAAAAGATGGAAGTCAACTGGGAACTCGTCGGAGGAGTGGCAGGTGGGACATTCTTGGCCTATCTGCTTTACCTGTTCACTCGGTTTTTCCTGACGCAGCCGGCCTCTATTCCCGAAGCTGGTAAGAATATCGCGAACGCCTTCCTGAAGGTAAGAACACCTGACTCGCCACCCGCCGAACTGGGCAATCCGCCCGACGGATTGCGCCAACTGAAGGAAGACGATGCCGTCTGGCTGACGACAGGCAGATTTGGCACCACGGAAACGTGGATCTCCGTTGAGCCGTTCGCCCTTTCCCTTACTTTTTACGTCTCGGGATACGGCTTCCAAAGGCTGGCACGACAAACTGGTGACGGTTTTCCGTCTGGACGAAGCGTCCGGCGTGTTTATTACTGAGTCCTTCGTCTTTGACCACCAGGAAGGGAAGATCAAGGCGGCGCCTGAATAGCCTCGGCCAGAAGCAGCCATGCCCACAATGGATGATGATCGGGGTGAAAAAAAGTCTCCCCAGCCAGACCCGGCGCCCGGCCAGAACGACAACGGCGGCGAGGGCGGAATCGACCTTTCAACGGAATACCTACCGAACCGCGAGCAATGGGCCGAGGAGATCAAGGAGGCGAGAAAGGGCAACCTGGACGGCCCTCCCGAACCCAGCCTGGACGACCTGCGACAGCCGACCCCCGAGACGTGGCGCCCGGCAAGCCAAGAGCCAAAGACGAAGGAAGGCGATCCCAGACCCGCAGAACCGGGCAGGACGGGAGGCCCGCCCTCTGGCCCGGCGACCTTCCTCGGCATTCTCCGCGACAGCGGCGTCGTATTCCGATCGTCCGTCGGATACAGCAAGAAATTCATCGGCCACCCCGATGTATATGTCACCGAAAGCGGGCAGCTTGTCGGACCGTTCTGGGCGCTTCAAGAACTCCAGGAAACGAACGCCAAAGCCAAGAAATTGAACCTGATAGAAGACGATTACGAAAACTGGGAAGCTAATCACATCCTGTTTAAGGAGCATGTAAATCTTCTTGGAGCCCAAGCCAGGTTCACGCATGAGAAGGAGCAGTTGTGTCACCTCGTCCCTCCGCTCGCGGATTCACAATACGTCAGTGACGTCGTGAAACGAGTCCTCGATGACGAGGAGGGCCTTGAGCCGAATGAAATCCCGACCGTGGGCCAGTTGATCAAGGCCTACCTTCAGGGCTACTACTGCAAGCACCAGACGGAACGGCAGGGCTTTGGTGATTACTGCGGCGGCGAACAGGACGTGGTGGCGCGCGAATTGATGGCGATCTTCCTGACTGCTCTGTGTCAGGCCCGCCTGGGGACCAGGAACCAAAAATGGATTGAGCGCTACAAGAGTTTGATGCACAAGGTCGCGATCTCGCTCGATCCGAGTCTTGCAGGGGTTCCATTCCCCACCGGCAGCGGTACGCCCACTCCTGTGTTGGCCGCACCACCATCTTCCGCTGGGCAAGCGGTGGCTTCCGCCGGTGCGGGCGACGCCGCCGTGCCGAAGGACGATGGCCCGACGCTGCCTTTTCCGCCGCGACCGGGTACCTCGCCAAGGCCGGCAGCGGAGCTTTCAAGGGCCCGTTCGCTGTCGCCCGAGGAGGTGTTCGCACAGTCGCTTGCGGGCCCTCCGCTTGTCGGCGGCTTTCTCCTTGGGGCGCCGCACAAGGACTCCGGCATGCGCTGCCTTTCCGCGGAGTTCACGGGTAGCCCGGGTACGGTGACGTTCCAATTAAGTCTGGAGCAGGGAGGCTCGGCCCAGGTCTGCAGGTACACAGCTCCATTGGCCGACATGTGGGCTGCCTGCCACGTCATTCGGCCCGCTCCGTGGATGAGTCTTTTGACAGGTGTGGGCGACTGCGAATGCCACCTCGTGGACGGTGTCAACGGCGACGTCCCACGGCCCGACGTTACCACGTGCCACCCCGCTCTGGCGATGAACGCACTGGGCCGCTTTCAATCGAAGTGGAACGAGAAAGCCTCATCTACTTCCTCAAGCAGCATCAGCAACACCAGCCAACCGCGTTCCAGTGGCACGACGTGCCGGCCCGCTTTCATGTTGAGGGCGGCATGCTGCTGGTCGGGAGGCGACGGCAGCAGGCTGCTTCGCATTCGCGGTTACCGGCCTGTGGTGCCCGACTTCGCCCAGGCGCAGCACCACCAGGCCTTGCTGGATTCGTTCGCCGAGCGGTCGTCGTCGTCGGGCCCCGGAACCATTGACCTCGAAGGCCACCTGGGCCGCGCCACGGGTCAAGCCGGTATTTCGTCGTTCGAATACGACCAGGGCAGAGAGCTGGCACGCATGCGGCGTCGCTGCCTTTGGTTTTGTTGAGGTGGAGTCTTTCACGCGCACTTTGGCCGTGCTCCGGTGGGTGTATCGTTGCGTCGGACGGGACCGATTTCCAGCGTGGCCAGCCCGTCTAGAGCCGCCGCCTTGCCTGGGCCAGTTCGAGTTCCGCTCCGGCGTCACCTTGGCCCTCGAGGACGTCGGCGCTGAACCCCTGCGGCCCCTCGAAACGCTCGATGACAGCGAAGTCCAAAACCTACGCTCTGGCTGGGACCTCTTATCATCCATCGGCTGGCTATTCGGCGGCTACGCCCGGAGCACGGCGAGGCTCGGTCCAGCCATGGAGCAAATATTCGCGTTTGGGGCGGGGGACCAGACGACCGGACACTTGCAACTCTTGGAACAGCCGGTCGAGGGTGGAGGCGAAATTGCCTCGTTCGTACAGGCGCAGCAATTCGGTGTCGTACACCGTGCCGGCCAAAGTGGTTGGTCGCGGATCCGAGTTAAGGCTGCCTACGACCGCCGGGGCCGACTGGCCTGGTACCACTCCCTTATCGGCTGGGAAAATAGCGGCGAGGGCGTTTCCCTCACGGCCTACGCTACGGATGATCAGTTAAAGGTAGAAGTTGGCGGCGGCGGAGAGCGATTCCGCGAGGCCTATTCATGGGACGACGAGGGCATCATTGTTGACCCCACGTTGGTTGGCCTGCCTCCTTGTGTCCAGCGCCGCCTTTCGGCCGGGGAACGATTCTCGGCGCTCGTCCTCGACACCAACGGGAATTTGCTGCGGCCTGTGACGGTAATGTTCTCCTCGCAGCCGGACTCTGGCGGGCGCCTTGTTTTCGAGCTTCCGTTTGGCGACGAGCGCCAGCAGTTGGTGTGGGTCCGCGACGGCGCGGTCGATAGCTTCTGCGGCCTGGACCGGACGCCGGCCTCGCCCGACATCCTACACGAAAGAATCACTCAGGCGTCGGATGTGGGGCCGGGGCAAGTGGGAGAGATTCGACTGCAATGGCCCGCCGGCCCGGAAGCATCCGGTGGTGATGGTCTGGACCTGGCGCTGTGCTTCCCATCGTCTGAGGCATGCGCGGCACACGTTTCCTTCTTGGATGGCGTGACAGGACAGCAGGGTTCTACGCTGATGGTGCACGCCACGCGCTGGGCGCAGGTTTACGTGGTCCCGTCTATTGTCATCCGTGGCATCCTGGATTCGGTCGATGAAAAGGAAGTAAGTCGTCGAGGTCGGTTTTTCATGCCGAAACGTCCGTTTGCTCGGCTGCGTCCTATACCCGATATCGCCTTCCTTCCTTCACTCGAGCTGGGCGAGTTGGGCTGCGATAGCGAATCGGGCCGACCCTCGGCGGGCGCTGTCAACGAATTGGCCCGGCTCGCTACAGGGATCCGCCACCTCGACCTATGCAATCTGCTCCTGCATGAGCGAGTGCTGCATAGCTCTGCTGCGCGTTTGCCCGAAGCCGTGCGTGGCGACACGCAGCTGATGGCCGGCTATCGCTTGGGTGTCCAACTGGGGATCCTCGGCCATGCCGCGTGCCTATCTCGGGCCATCGAACTGCTACGCATCGACGAGATCCGACGAAACGTTTTCGGCTCGGGCTTCTTCCAGCGCCTGTCGGGCAACCTGCGACAAGCGGGCCTGACGAGCGTCGTCGACCAAGCCAGTGCCAGCCAGCCAGGCCTGTTCCCAGACACGGTCTCGCATCTGCTGGCATTGCAAACGAACTTGTGCCAGGCCGTGTTGCCTCCTTCCTAGCTGAAAGAGTCATTTCCGCAATCTCGCCCACACGAGCGCGCTTGATGATCGCTCAGTTCATCCCTTGAGGTCGAAAATCACCACCCGATGCCCTTGGTCGTGGTGCGAATCATGCCGATGCGGTGGTTGACGCAGACGAACAGGGTGCGGCCATCCTCGCCGCCGAAGCAGAGGTTGGCGGTGCGGTCGGCGGTGAGGAGTCGTCCTAACAAGGTGCCGTCGGGGGCGATGACGCAGACGCCGCCGGGGCCGGTGGCAAAGATGTTGCCGTCGGCATCGCATTTCATGCCGTCGACGCCGCCGCCCTTGGCTGGTTTGGCCTTCCACTGCTTGGGACTGACGAAGAGTTTGCCTTCGCCGGTGGCGCCGTCGTCGTTGACGGGGAAGACCCACCACGAGCCGCCGTTGGTGACGTAGAGCTTTTTGTTGTCGGGCGAAAGCGCGATGCCGTTGGGACTGAGCGTTTTGGAGACGAGCGAGATCGAGCCGTCCTTGCCGCTGATGCGATAGACGCCGAGGAAGTCGAGTTCGCGTTTGTCGCCCTTCGCCAGGCCGTAGGGCGGGTCGGTGAAGTAGATGTCGCCATTGGGATGGAGGGCGAGGTCGTTGGGGCTGTTGAGTTTCTTGCCCATGTAGTTGTCGGCGAGGACGGTCTTCTTGCCGTCCTTTTCGATGCGCGTGACGCGGCGATCGCCGTGCTCGCAGAGGTGAAGCCGGCCCTGCGAGTCGACGGCGAGACCATTGGAGCCCGGTTCATCCCCGGGCTTACCGCCGCGTGGTTTCTCACCTGTGTAGCCGGAGGGCTTGAGGAACGGTGAAGCGCCTTTTCCTGGTTCCCACTTGATGACGATGTTGTTGGGGATATCGGAGAACAGCAGGTGTTTGCCCGGCATGTACCAAACCGCCCCTTCGGTCCAGATGTATCCGTCGGCAATTTTCTCGAGTTGGGAATCCTTGGGGATCAGCTTGTCGAACCGCGGATCGAGCCGTTCGATCGTGCCGATGACCTCCCTTTTGCCCTTTTGCTCCAGGGCCAGCGCGGTCGATGGAACAAGGCCGACCATCCCCACAACGACCAGAACGAGCATAGAACGCATGATGATATCTCCCCAGGAAACCATGCAATAGAGCTGTGGCTAAATATATCGAATACTTCCTGTATTCGAACTCGCTGAGAACGGTGACGCTTATGGGAATTTCGCATGCGGCGCTCTTCTTCTCATGCATAGCCGCGCCTTGCCAGGTGAATGACCGGGGAAAGGTCCCGGCGCCGCTCAAGGTGCACTTGATCGGCGCGGGAGAGTACAAGCCGGTCGAGTCGCTCGGGGAGTTCAAGAAGCACCTCGAGCGCCAGGGCATGAGCGTGACGACTTCGCTCGGCAACGACAGTAAAAAGCTGCCGAACCTTGACGCGCTTCAATCGGCCGATGTCATGCTTCTCTTCGTTCGCCGCATGGACTTGCCGGAAGAGCAGATGGTGCTTCTTCGCAAGCACTGGCAGAAAGGCAAGGGGGTCGTGGCGTTGCGGACGGCAAGCCATGCATTTCAGCCAAAAGACAACGAGGTGTTCAGCAAAGTGCTGGGCGGGACGTACCTTGGCCCCGGGAGCTACACCGCGCCGTTCAAGGCCGTGACGGCCGACGGCCAGAAGGCGCATCCCGTGCTCGATGGAGTCGGCCCGATTGCGTCGCGCGGCGCGTACCGATTCGAGCTTTCGAAAACCGCGCTGGTCCTTCAAGTCGTCGAGTCTGACAAGAAAGTCAAGGCCCCCGCAACCTGGGTCCATGAGCACCAAGGGGTGCGCATCTTCTACTCGACGATGGGATCGCCGGAGGATTTTCAGAACGAGAGTTTCCGCCGTCTACTGGTGAACGCGATTTTCTGGACTACCTGTCGTGAGGCGCCCAAGGCATCGGCGGAGAAGAACTGAAGCGTTCACAGCTTCTTGAGCATCTGAGCCACGCGTTCTTCGAACATCCGCTGCCAGGCCGGCGCCACAAGACAGTCGCTATCCTCCTGGGCGCCGCCGACGTTCTCTAACTGCTTGGCGGTCGGCGTGTAGTAGATGTACCCGTTCGTGTACCCCGCTACGAAGGTGTGCTTGTGCGGCGACGCCTTCTTGATGTTCAGGCCGATCTCAACCGTCAATTCGCCGGGAAACGTGACCAGGACGAAATCGCCGATACGCATGCCGACGACTTCCACCACCAACGGTTTCATCTCGGCCAGGCGATTCGTCTCGTGGTGTTTCCGCAGGAGCGCCAGATTGGTTTGTAGCCGCGTGAGCTCTTCCATGACGTAGATGTTGGCCATGTATGCTTTCATGGCATTGCGATTCGCCTCATCCATGCGCGTGAGATCGTCGCGGCCTAGCTTCTTCTCGTGCAGGTAGCGATGCGAATAGTACGAAGGAAACTCCGGTGACGCTTGGTACTTCACGGCTAGCGGCAGAAACGTTCTCAGGTTCAGGCTCGTTCCTTTCAGCGACTTGAGCAGCCTGGCCTGCTCTAGAACCATCCCGTCGATGCGTTTGGAGTTATCAGCGCGCGGCAGGCCGAGCTTCTCCGGGAGAATCGTCAGTGCATCGCTCTCGACGCACTTGATTTTCCGCACCGCCTTGAGCACGCTCAGGCCAAGCATGTTGCCCAGCGGCTCGGCATTGCGCGGCTGATGGACATCCTTGTACAGCACCGGATTGATATCGCCGGCGCAACCCTGCACGAAGAGAGCGACCGTTCCGTCGCTGAGATTGTCTTCGATGACACGCGATGCGAAGCCGACGATGTCAGCCGTGTTCTCGCCGCTGGGAAGCCCCATGATCGGGTGACACGCGAAGTTGTAAACCACGGCCAGCGTCCTGCCATCCTTGCGGTCGAGCCGAAGGATGCCGATATGCGGATCGATCGGCCCAACTCCGGCGATCTCTTCGTCCGGCGGCAGGGAATAGGCGTGGCGAACATCGACCTCCTTGCCGTTCTTGAGCTTGAGCCGGCGGTTTTCCGAAATGCGATTCTCAAAGCCGACGCCCACGCCGACCGTTACAGGAACCATCGCCTTGGCGGCATCCGTCACGGCTTGAACGGTCTTGTCGTCGACGTCGGCACATGGCCTGGCGTGGCAATGACTCGCGTTCACCACGACGTTCTCGGGCGCGATGCCGAGCTCCTTCTGAATTCGAGCGCGCACCTTGGGAAGATAGTCGTTGCCGATGTAGCCGATCTCGCCGATAGCGACGGCGTCGACCGTGACGATCGCCGTTGTGGTCGGCCCGCACTTGAGCACGAGCGCCTTGACGTACAACGGGTCATTGATGGGAAAGACCTTCTTGTTGGTGATCTCGACCTTGGCGACGCCGGCCAGGAGTTGCTTTGCCTTTGCGGGTGGCGGAGGTGATTTCGCTTCCCCTGCGGTGGTTGGTGGCAGGCACAAGCCGATGCCCACCAACATGAAAAATGCTCGTTCGATGATTCTGTTCCAAACCATGGCAACCACTCCTGCATTTGGTGACAATCTGGAAATGATCACGGGTCGCGATTACTAAGCTACGAGGGCTGATTCACGTGAATGATCGCGACCCCGAATGGTTCGAGCATCAACGTGGCGGCGCCGTCTTTGATCGTAAGCCGTTTGCCGTCGTGAGAAGTGAGCTGCCCGCGAAAGCCTGGCTGCGCCATCAACTTCACCGCCTGCGACGTTGCGGCTGAGTTCACAAGTACGGCAAGCGACGCGGATTGCTCGCGCACGACTTTCATCTTCACCGCCAGTGTATCTTTGGCAAGTGTCAAGTCACTCGATGCAGCGCCGGCTAACAGCCGTGGACCGATGTCGGCGATGTCGTGATTCAGCTTCCTGACGCTTTTCCACAGTTCCGGCTGGACCTCGGCGATGTTCGTCTTGGGCCGGCCGTTGATGGAGCCGTACGAGTAATAACCGATGCCGTGCGAGCCTTCGACGAGGGCGAGAAAGGCCATGCAGCGGAGTTCCGCTGGTGTGGGGTAACGGTCCTTCGCGTCCCAGACGAAGAGTTGGAGGATCGCGATGATCGGCTTCTTGCCGCCGGAGGCAATACGAGCGCGGGCCACCGCATCGCCGACGCTGGACACGGGCTGATACGGGATCGGGTACAAGTACGGCCCCGACACGTCGATGGCAGCGACGAGGTCCTCGTAGAGCGCCTTCGACGGCAGCACGCCCTTCACCACGCCCTTGGGCTCGTCCGGCCAGTAGCCGATGGCATTCATGATCGGCCGACCGGGGACGGCGGAGCGCGTCTTGGCGTTGGCCTCCGCGACCTGTTTGAGGAGATTCTTCCGAAAGATCAGCGCCGGGCTGTCGGCGCCGACGCCCATGAAAACACCGCTCAGGTCATCGATCTTCTTGTCGGTATGGACCATCCCATAGAAACCCTTCGCCGGCAACCCAGCGCAGGCTTTTGCGTCGCAGACGAGCACGTTGAAGCCAAAGCCTCGCAGTTCGCGCAACGTCCGCTCGTCGACCGGAGCATCATAGAGGCCGATCGGAAAAAACGGCTTGGCATTAACGCGAAAGGCGCCGCGCTCGTCGTAATCGACGGCGGCAATCTTGGGCAGTGCGGATGGAGCTTGGCCGATGACGACCGATACAGTGCCAAGCGCCAAGCAGACCGCGGCTATGAAGCGAAATACGTCTGTGCTCCCTCCCCCCTTGTGGGGGACGGTCGGTGTGGGGGGGATGGAGCGCAGGCGACTTCGCCCCACCGGGAGGGAGCCGATTCTGTCAGATGTCGTCGTCGCAATCATGTCACACGTGCCTCACTTCTTCCCCACCGCGGCTCGATCCGTACGAAACGGCAACGCCGGCAGGTCCTCGCGGTTGTAGAGCGTCGCCCGAGGATTGCTCGCGAAGCCATAGCGGACGAACTCGGGCGCCGCGACCGCTTTGCTCGTCAGGCGAACGGCGTTGCCCTTGATCTCGGCGTCGGCCCATTGGAACTGACCATCGCTGCCGGCGATGGCGAAACCCTTCAGTGGCCCCTTGTCGGCCTTGTTGACGAGTCCGCTGCCGACCGACTTGAAGTGCACGATCAATGCGTCGCCGGTTTTTTCAAGCTTGTCCAGCACCGGTCCCGAGGAGACGATCTTCTCGCCGTAAACGAGGGCGCGAGCCGTGAGCGCCAATCGGTCGCCGGCGATTTTCTTCTTGCGCGGATGCAGGTCCGAATCGCTGTCGTGGAACGCCGCCACGCCAGTGTTGGGCAACTTGAGCGCGGCATCTTGAGCCTCGCGGATCGGGCCCCAGCCGATGTCGTTGGGCGTCTTCGGCACGCCGCCGATGGCGCCGAGGTGCACGTACAGGAATGGGAAATCGCCCTGGCCCCAGTCCTTGCGCCAGGAGCGGATCATCGTCTGGATCAGTTCGGCGTATTCGGCGGGCCGGCCGGCGTCACTCTCGCCTTGGTACCAGATGACTCCGCGAATCGCCATCGGCTGCAGCGGCCGAATCATGCCCATGTACAGGTTGCCCACGTTGGCCTTGCCGTCCTTGCCGAGGATGCTCTCGACGTACAGCTTCATGAGCGGCTCATCGAGGATGGCGTTCTTGCTCGTCCATAGCCGTGCCGACGTGCCGCCGACCGAGCGATTGACCAGGCCGACCGGTACGCCGAGCGCTTTTTGCAGCGCCTTGCCAAAGTAGTAGCCGGTCCCCGAGAATCCGCCCGACGATTTCGGCCCCGCAACCTGCCAGCTCCCCTGGTTGAGGCGAAGTTGATCATTCGTCGAGTTGGCGATTTCGTCGTCGGCGTTTTCGGTCTGCTTGAGGGCCCACTGCATGTTCGATTGACCGGAGCAAACCCAGACCTCGCCGACGAGCACGTTCTTCAGAGTGATTTTGTTGGCGCCGGAGACAGTCAACTCGAACGGCCCACCGGCTTTGAGCACATCAAGTTGGACCTTCCAGGCGCCCTTGTCGTCGGCCTTGGTCATCTTCGTTTGGCCGGAGAAAGTCACGGTCACCGCTTCGCCCGGCGCAGCCGTGCCCCAGATAGGAACGGCCATCTCGCGTTGCACCACCATGTTGTCGCCGAAGATCGGCGCCAGCTTGACGTTGGCCGACGCCGGCAGCGCACAAGCGGCCAGGATCACAAGGGTCGATAGGTAGCGCATGCGTCCTCCTCGAGATTCGTTGCTGAGTGGCTGATAATATACGACGATACGACAACTGCGCGTCAATCCTTGATCTCGAAAATCGCTTCAATCTCGACGGCCGCGCCGAACGGCAGGGACGAAAAACCCAGCGCGCTGCGGGCGTGGTGGCCGTCGGTTGTTTTGCCGAAGATTTCGTGCAGCATATCGGAGCAGCCGTTGATGACTTTGGGATGATCGGCGAAGTCAGGCGTGGCGTGGACGCAGCCGAGCACCTTCACGACACGCAAGCCGTCGAGTGTGCCATGGCGATCCCAGACGGCGCGGAGGATATCGACGGCGCATTCCTTGGCGGCCTCGTAGCCTTGCTGGACGGTCAGGTCCTTGCCGAGCGTGCCCTTGGTCTTGCTCGAGAAGCCGCAGGTGTAGAGCATTTTGCCGGAGCGATTGCACCAGTTGAGATAGGCGGGCTTGAGTTTCTCGAACTTGATGCCGAGCGCCTCGGCCCGTTTTTGCGGCCCGTCGATCGGCCGCTTGGATTCTTCGGGCGTGGACCGAGCGTTGGAAATGGTGTGCGTCAACAAGACGGCGAGCGCGAGCGTCGTAAGCCCGAAGATCCAGCCACGTTGGCCTGCGAAATCACTCATGGGAGCAGCTCCAAGTCTGTGGAACGGCCAATGACGCGACTCACCCCTTTGGGAGTAGTTCGAAAAGGGCTCGCCCAAGTCCGCCGTCTCGCAGGGGGGCTGAGCACGAGGAAAAAAACACTCTGGAACCCTGGCAGGTAGTCTACGGAAATACGAAGACGATCCGCCGACAAGCACACAATACCAATGATCGTCGCAGCTGTTCGAGGATTCTTGGTGTCGCGATTCATTCTTTTTTCACGATCCCGGCGTTCATCCGCACGCTGGGTTCTTGCCCAGCAACCCGATAAGACAACCCGCGGGCGGCCCGTTGCCGCCGGATCGATATTCGCCCGAGTCACGACGACGGGGGATCCATGAAGACGATCGGTGTCCTGACCAGCGGAGGCGATTCGCCCGGAATGAATGCCGCCATTCGTTCGGCCGTCCGTACTGGGATCGACCGCGGCATGCACGTGTTCGGCATTCGCCACGGTTATGCCGGTTTGCTCGGCGAGGAGTTCGTGGCGATGACCGCCCGCGACGTCAGCGGCATCATCGAACGCGGCGGCACCATCCTGGGAAGCGCTCGCTGTCCCGAATTCGCCACGCCCGACGGCCTGGCACGCGCCTTGAAGATCCTCAACAACCGCCGCATCGACGGACTCGTTGTCATCGGCGGCAACGGCTCGCAAACCGGCGCCCACGCCCTCGCCCGTCTCGGCTTTCCCGTCGTCGGCGTTGCCTCCACCATCGACAATGATCTCTTCGGCACCGACATCAGCATCGGCGTCGATACCGCGCTCAACATCGCGGTCGAAGCCATCGATCGACTCAAAGTCACTGCCGAATCCCACCGCAGAGCCTTTCTCGTCGAAGTCATGGGACGCGATTGCGGCTATCTCGCTCTCATGTCGGCCATCGCCGGCGGCGCCGAAGTCGTCGTTATCCCCGAAGTCAAGGTCGACCCCGAAGACATCATCCGCGAACTGCGCAGCGCTTGCGAGCGCGGCAAAGGCCACGCGCTCGTCGTCGTTGCCGAAGGCGCCCAGTACAACGCGACCGGCCTCGCCGACTACTTCCGCACGCATCCGCATCCGTCGGGGTTCGGCCTACGCGAAACCATCTTGGGGCATGTTCAGCGCGGCGGCACGCCGGGCGCATTCGATCGGCTCCTCGCCACCCGATTGGCCTCCAAAGCGACCGAACTACTTGCGGACGGCAAACACGGCGTTCTTGTCGGATTCATCAAGGGGGAGATCGCCACGACGCCGCTCGATGTCGTGATCGCGAACAAGAAATCGCTCGATCTGGACCTTCTGAAGCTTGCCCACGTGCTCGCGAAGTGAGCGCACCCGGCAGGCCTCGCCGCCGGCAGGCGCCCCACTCGCTGGCGCTACGCGCGAACGTAATCTACGGTTTTGCCGAACGATCCACTGACAAGCAAGCAGCGTAGCGACAGTCCATGCTTTCTAGTAATATTGCAACTATCGGCGCCTTTTACATAGGCCGCCGCCCGCATCGCGGCGTGGGGAGGCTATCGTGCAAACTACGCCCGTTGAACAAGTGGCAGGCCATTTGATCGAAGTCATCGACAAGTTGTCGCCGAGTGCGCAGAACGACAAGCCGGTGACCAAGCTGACTGCCATGCCGCGTGAAACACCGCGCCCGATGCCAGGGCGCAGCAAAGGGATGCTGACGATCATTTCGGAAGATGATGACCACTTGCAGGACTTCGCCGAGTACATGCCATGAAGCTGTTGCTCGACACGCACACGGTCCTTTGGTTCTACCTGGCCGATCGCAAACTGAGTGCAAGTGCGGCCATTGTGGACCCTGCCAACGAGAAATGGGTGAGCCCCGCGAGCTACTGGAAAGTCGCGATCATATAGCTCGAGTAGCATATGAAGAATTGCCCCGACGGGGCTGGATCACGACCATTCTTGTTGCCCGATGATGCAACGCCGTTGGCGTAGAAAATTCTTGGGACCGGATTTCCCAGGGTTGCGAGTACGCAACCCTGGGCTTTGGGATAGAACGCTGTTGGCGTTCGAAAGTATGGACGCCCACCGGCAATTATGCTGGAGTCTCCCGATTCGCCGTACTTCGAGGCACCCCTCGAGCGAAGGGCCGAACCCATGAAAAAGAAAAAACGCTTACCGACGCTCACGCGCCGCTCTCTAATCAAAAGCGGCGCCGTACTTGCGTTGCCGACCATTCTCGGTCCTGCCGCGCTCGCCGCTCAACCCGCGCGGCAATCGATCTACGAATCGCTTGGCCTCAAGCACGTCATCAACTGCGTCGGCACGGTCACGAACCTCGGCGGGTCGGTCATGCCGCCCGAGGTCGTCGCCGCGTGGACGGAAGCATCCCGGCACTTCGTCAACCTCGCGGAATTGCAGGATCGCGTCGGCGAGCGCATTGCCAAGGCCATCGGTGTCGAGGCGGCGCTGGTCACGACGGGCGCCGCCGGGGCATTGCAACTCGGCACGGCAGCCGTCGTCACCCGCAACGACCGCAAGCGAATCGCCCGGCTGCCCGACACGACCGGCATGCGAAACGAAGTGATTCTCCAGCGCACGCATCATTCGTGCTACGACAACCAGCTCACCGCCATCGGCGTTCGGCTGATCGATGTCGAGACGGCCGCCGATGTTCGCCGGGCGATCAACGACCGCACGGCCCTGATGTTTTTCATGAACAAGGACGACGCCGCGGGCCGGATTCGCCGGGCCGAATGGATCACGTTGGCTCGGGAACATCGCATTCCCACATTGCTGGACGCCGCCGCCGACACGCCGCCGGTCGATCGGCTCTCCGAATACAATCGCATCGGCTTCGATCTCGTCGCCTTCTCGGGCGGCAAGGCGATTCGAGGGCCGAACGATACGGGTCTGCTCCTGGGCCGGCGCGAACTGATCAATGCCGCCAAGCTCAACACGAATCCCAGCTGCGGCACCATCGGCCGGGCGCTCAAGGTGTCGAAGGAAGACATGATCGCCGCCATGGTCGCCGTCGAACGCTTCGTTCGGCTCGATCATCAAGCGGAGCGGCGCGAGTGGGAGCGCCGCATCGCCGTCATCGAGGCGGCCCTGCGCGGCATTGCGAGCGTGCAGTGCGAGACGATCACGCCCACCACGGCCAACTGCGTGCCCCACCTCATCATCGCCTGGGACGAAAAACGCGTCCGCATCACGCGCGACCGCTTTACCCGCGCCCTCGCCGAGGCCGACCCGCCCATTCAAATCGGCCGAGTCCCCGGCACCGGCGAGCGCGGCGTGTGCATCTCGGTGTTCATGCTCGGCGCCGGCGAGGAACGCATCGTCGCCGAGCGCGTGGCGAGAATCCTGCGAACCGCCGCGACACGATGAGGCGTCCTTTCTTCGTTCAGCGCTCACCCGGCGCCGTGCGGTTGCAGAATCCGCTTGGCAAGACCGTCGACAATGTTCCGCGCGGAACATTTGCATGCAGTTGCGAAGGGCTTGAATGGCCGGCGCAATGCGATTCGGTGCTTGCACCACTAGCCGGCGGCCGCATCCAGAAGGCGGCAGACAGAAGTACTTGGGAACAACGATTGCGCCCGATTGGGTCCCCGATACAACCACAGTCCATCGAGAGGACCAATCCCCTCCGGATGGTCGACAACGACTTGGACGCCACTGAAGAATTCGACGATGAATGGCTTGAAGGGCCGGCGCCGACAGTAGGCGCGAACCGATGCCTCCAGTTCCATGTCGGTCATGCGGGCGTCTCCTACTCGACCAACCGCATGTTCTGCACGTCTTCGCAAAAAAAGTCGACCAAGGCGCCATCCTGTGGGTCGATGTAGCTGGCGGCGCCATCGCTGAACACTACCGGCGGTTTCCGGATGACGAGCCGACGACCATCCGCGAGATCTACCGCGATCGGAACGAATGGTTCTTGGTGCATGAATTGCCGCAACTTCGAATGGAATTCGTCTTT
>Ga0194131_10006137_pt1 | contig 16889 bp, 13 predicted proteins | sample TA2KigO120mmetaG_FD_148631 | JGI IMG/M metagenome (GOLD analysis project Ga0194131, IMG submission 148631) | Freshwater microbial communities from Lake Tanganyika, Tanzania - TA2015053 Kigoma Offshore 120m | ecosystem: Environmental > Aquatic > Freshwater > Lake | place: Tanzania: Lake... | reverse complement strand
CACAACACCACGATCTCGCCATCGAAGTGGCGACCAGCGAACAGCTCTTCAACCGGAACGAAGGAGCGCATTGCGTCATTCTCTCTCATCTCGGCAGGTTTGCACCAGAGCCAAGGAAATCTGCGAGATCGAGTTTTTCCCCGACGCCTACAACGCCGCCACCGAATTCATCGCGTTCCCGTACGCGTCGCTCAATCACTTGAAACAACCGAACCGCGACGAAGGCAACAAGATCAAGGGTTTCTACCAACCCAGGTAAACGCCGGCCAAAACCGTGCGCTCAACGTGTGTTCGCCGCCGTCGACGAACACGCCTAAGTACGCGCCGTTCACCTTCTCCACCCGCGCTTCGACGCCGTCGACGCGGATCGTCCACCCCGGATACCAAACCACCGACGAGGCCACCAGGCACCGCGCCGCACAGCGCACGGTCATGTCGGCGACAGTCCCCGCGGCGCCTTCTCCCGGCGCGCCGTCGATCAGAACTTCGGCGCCCGGTTTGATCGTCCGCAACTGCTCGAACGATTCGAACGTTCGCCACCGCGGCGCGACATACCATCGCGGCAGCGCATCGGGATTCTCATACAGCGAATGCCCCGGCAGCGAGCGCACAAATCGCAGCCCCGGAATTTCGGGCGGCGTCGTGCCGTTCGGCGCCCATCGCACCAGATACCGCACGTTCAACAAATCCAGCACCGGCGAGGTTCCATCGGCGAGTACGCTGTAGCGTTGATCCGGCCAGACCCGTTTTGCGTAGAGCGCCCGCACCGCCGACGGCCCGCGCATCTCCAGCGGATCGTTGCCGCCGATGTGTGGGATTCGGGTGATCGGCGCGGCCGACGTCCACGCCATCGAATCGTCGATCGTCTCGATCCGCCACTCCCGGCCCGTCAGCGAACGCACACCCAGAAGCGTCTCCGCGCTCCCTTCGAAATGATGCGGCCGGATCGCGCCCGAGTCCCGCACCTTCGCCAGATGAAACACGCGCCGCGAGTTCTGCGAGATCAGTTCGACAAACGCGATCGCCGTTGCGATCAACCCATACTTACCCACCCCGCGCGCGGCCATCACGCCGATCGCCAGTACGAAGCCGGCCAGGAAAAACTCCGGATAGAGCGAGCCCTTCACGGTTCGCGGCAGCCAGTTGTAGACCGTCGTGAAACCCGGCGTGCGGTCGCCCATCATCACCGTCACGACACCCGCCAGCACAATCCACCAACGCAGTTCGCGGCTGCGCAGCGCGGCGATCAACGCCAGCCATCCACAGAAAACGAAAAGAAACTCCGGACTGCCGGGCAGGCCGGCAGAGTCGATACTGGTCTTGGAAATCCACGCCGGCCACACAAGCGAGATCCACGCCTGCCCGTGCAGTCCGCCGCCGACCGCCTGTATGCCTCGCTCGCTCGCCGTCGATAGCGCGGCCAGTTGCATCGCCGACAGCAACATCGGCGACGACAATACGATTCCGCCCAACGCGCCGCGAAGCCACACGCGCGGATCGCCCACCAAGAGCGCGGTACCGAACGCGACATAGACCATCGCCGGAAAGCCCGCCAGCAACGACAGCGCTAACCCAACGGCGACGACCTTCCACCGCTTCTCCACCATTCCCAGCCAAATCAGAGGCAGCCACGCCGCCGCGCACGCCGATCCCGCATGGGAGATGTGCGCCGTGTAGAACGCGCCAAGCGCGTAGGTCGTTCCGGCCAACAAAGCCGCATGCGCCTCCGCTCCCGCCGCGCGCGCCAACCGCCACGCCAGAACCGCGGCAGCCCACACATGCAGCACGGTCATCCATTCGAATACTTCGAGCCAAAAACGTTCGTCGATCGCCGCGGCGATCAAGTAAAAAGGCCATGCCGGCGGATAGAACACCTGCGCCTGCGGATTGGCGAATAGCGGAAATCCGCCGTAGATGAATGAGTCCCACCAGGGCCACTCGCCGCTGGCGATCGACTTCGCCACGCCGCAAAACAAGGGCAGGTGATAGCCGGTGAAATCCCACGGGATCGTCCAGTCCTTATCCAAAACGATCTTTCGGAAAAACGTCACCACCTCGGCAAGCAGCAACAACGCCGCGCCGGTTGGCGTCGTTAAAAAATTCGATATTCGTCGCGCGAACACTTCCATCCATGGTACAAGCGGATACATGAGCGAACTTGGACCACTTGTCGAGTGTGTCGCCAACTTCTCGGAAGGCCGCCGCGCCGATGTCGTCGAAGCGATCGCGGAGGCCATCCGCGCGACCCCCGGCGCACATATTCTCGATCATTCCTCGGACCCCGATCACAACCGCTCCGTCATCACGTTCGCCGGCCGCCCGGAAAGCGTGGGAGAAGCCGCCGTCGCCGCGGCCGGCAAGGCCGTCGAGTTGATCGACCTGAACACGCAAGACGGCGTCCATCCGCGCATCGGCGCCGTCGATGTCATCCCCTTTGTTCCCTTGCGCCAGATCACGCTCATCGCGTATGGTCCGAAAACTCGATCAGCCGCACCCCAAGGCCACCCAGTGGATGCAGGTCTGTGCGAAACTTCTGAACTTGAGCCGGCGAGTGCTCCGGAGACTCCGCGGATCAAGCAAGAGGCGCCAAAATCGTGGACACGGCGCAGACCTTCGGCGTATCAGCCGTTCATCACTGATGCCAGCATGGCGGGGGTGTCAAGGGCGGACCAAAAGTTTCCCACCATGGCGGAGCAAAAGGGGACCACTTCGGACGCGGGAAGAGAGAACCAAGCTCAGTATATGGGCGTGAATGAGAAAGTGGCGGCCAGCGAACAGCTCTTCAACCGGAGCAAAGCGAGACATTTTTCAATCTTCCCCCATCCCGGCGGGTTTGCACCAGAGGCCACCTTATCAGCAACTTCGGAGTTTGCGAGAACCACAGTACGTATCGAAACAACCGCAGCGCAATTCAATTCGTTCCTGACGCTCTATAGTGCTCCGGTCAATGCGGCGTCGCCGACAGCCAACGCCATTGAAGCCGACGACAACGGCGGCGGCCCTGTATTGCTTTCCAAAATCGTCCGGAACCTGAACGGCGGCAACAACTACGTCGCCGTGGTGACAAGTTTCTTTAACGGCGGGACCGGAAACTATACACTCGAGATAGAGGGAAATGTCCGCTCCGGGCATCAAGGTTCGGGCACACCCGAACCGTCGACCGCCCTTCTGGCGATTCCCGCGTTGGCCGCGATCTATTTCCGCCGCCGCAAGTAGTTTCGGATTGAATGAAATCCCCCGTGCAGCGCTGCGCGGGGGATTTCGCTTTTATAGGTCCCACAAAAAATATTGTTTTGACGGATTGGCCCCGCTTCGCTAGACTAACGAAAGTTGATCGGCGCGATCCTGTCTCTCGTGCCGTTCCGCGAGATCTAGTCCTCTCCCACCTCTCCCCCCTGTAGAAACACCGCACACTTCTCCGATTGAAGTTGCGCCCGGATTTTCGCTATCGCAAACCGCGATAGAAGGCCCGACGTGTCTCTACCGTTACTCGAACGAGAACTGATCTACACCCCAGCCAACCGGTTCGTGCAGATAACGAAACCGCAGCCGCTAATGCCCGAGCGCAAACCGCGCCCCGGCGAGCAGTACAGATTCCACTTCGACATGACGAAGTGCATCGGATGCAAGTGTTGCGTGGTGGCTTGCAACGAGCAGAACGGAAATCCGGCGGCGATCAACTGGCGGCGCGTTGGCGAAGTCGAGGGCGGCCACTATCCGAACACGCAGAGGCATTACCTTTCGATGGGATGCAACCACTGCGTGGAGCCGTCGTGCATGATCGGATGTCCGACCGAAGCGTACACGAAAGATCCGGCGACCGGCGTGGTCGTACACTCGGCGGATATTTGCATCGGCTGTCAATACTGCACCTGGAACTGTTCGTATGGCGTGCCGCAGTACAACGCCGATCGCGGCGTCGTCGGCAAGTGCGATCTCTGCCACAACCGCCTGGCAGATGGAGATGCGCCGGCGTGCGCGAATGCGTGCCCTGAAAAAGCGATCACGATCGAGATCGTCGATATCGCGGCGTGGCGCGCCGAACACATGGCCGCCGACGCGCCGGGCTTGCCGTCCTCGCGAGACAGCATCTCGACAACACGGGTGACGCTGCCCGCGGATCTTCCGCCGGACATGGGCCGCGTCGATACACAACGCATCTCCGTTGAACATCCGCACTGGCCGCTTGTGTTCATGCTGGTTCTCACGCAGCTCTCGGTGGGCGCGTTCATCGCGCTGTGGGCGCTCGATCTGATGGGTGTCGGCGCGGGTTTGGGGATCGCGGCGATCGCGGCACTGGGCATCGCGGGACTGAGCCTGGGAGCGTCGACACTGCACCTCGGCCGACCGATTCACGCCTGGCGCGCTATGAAGGGCCTGCGCCGATCCTGGTTGAGCCGTGAAGTGCTGACGCTTTCGCTGTTCGCCGGCGCGGCGCATGCGTACGCCGGGATGCTCTATTTCGACATTGGAGGCCGAACGGCGGCGGGCCTCGCGACGGCCGTGTTCGGGATTTTGGGCGTGACCTCGTCGGCGAGAATCTATGTGGTTCGGGCGCGGCCGGCGTGGTTCAGCCGCTACACGATGATCGATTTCTACGCGACGGCATTGTTCCTTGGACCTCTGTTCGTGCGGGCGCTTAACGTGTCCGATGCGCCATGGACAGCCTGGGCCGCGGTGGCGGGTGGCGCGGCCCAGTTAATCGCGCAGACGCTGAAGTTCCTGTGGCTGTCGCGCTCGGAGGCGTTCGAGTTGCGGGCGTCGTCCTTACTTCTGTCGGGGCGATTGCAGAAGCAATTCCTGACGCGGCTCGCAATTCTGGTGGTCGCCGGGCTCGTGATGCCGCTGACCGAAGTTCCGGTGGCGGTGACACTGGCGCTGGCATTAGCCGGTGAGTGGCTGGGGCGGTGGTTGTTCTTCGTAAGCGTTGTTCCGAAGAACGTCGCTGCGGCGTTCACCTCCGGGAGGGCGGCATGATTGGGACATTCAAACGGCTGATCGGTATCGACAATCTGGCAAGCGAATACGCGTTTGGGCGCGATGCATCGACAGGCTACACGTCGGCGAAGAAGATTCCCGAGAAATGGGTGGCGACGACTTGCGGTTACTGCTCGGTGGGCTGCGGCATTGAAGTCGGAGTGAAGGAAGGCAAGGCGATCGCGGCTCGGCCGTTGCAGGGACATCCGGTGAATCGCGGCAAGCTCTGCCCGAAGGGACTGAGCGAGCACTACATTATCGACGCGGAGAATCGTGCGAAGTACCCGCTGCTCAAGAAAAACGGCAAGTTTGTGCGCATTTCGTGGGATGAAGCGATCGCCACGATGGTCGAGAAGTTTCGCGCGGTGCAGCAGCGATACGGCGCCGATTCCCTCGGCGTGATCAGCACGGGGCAATTGGTCACCGAGGAGTTCTACACGCTGGGCAAGTTGATTCAACTTGGATTCGGCACGAAGAACTACGACGGCAACACGACATTGTGCATGGCGAGCGCGGTCTCGGGCTATAAACTCTCCTTCGGCAGCGATGGGCCTCCTGGCGCGTACGAGGACATGGAGAAGGCGGACGTGATTTTGTTGATCGGCGCCAACATCGCCGACAATCACCCGATCCTTTGTCAGTACCTGGAAGCGAATCCCTCAAAGACCGTCATCGTGGCCGATCCGCGTGTTTCGAAGACGGCGATGATGGCCGACATTCATCTGCCGATCAAGCCGCGCTCGGACCTGGCGCTGTTAAACGGCATGGCGCACGTTCTGATCCGCCACGGCCTGATCGACCGCCAGTACATCGCCGCGCACACGTCGGGCTTTGAAGCACTGGAGAAACATGTCGAGCCGTACACTCCGCAACGCGTGAGCGAGTTGACGGGCCTCTCGGAAGAACAGATCTACAAGACCGCGGTGTTGTACGGCAAGGCGAAGGCCGGGTTCATCGGTTGGACGATGGGCGTGAATCATTCGACCAAGGGCGCCGAGACGGTGGCGGCGATCAACAACCTGGCGCTATTGACCGGACACATCGGCCGCGAGGGCGCGTCGCCGTTTTCGATCACGGGCCAGTGCAATGCGATGGGCACACGCGAAACGGGCTTTGCTTCGAGCATGCCGGGATATCGCAAGTTCGACGACCCGAACGAGAGGGCTGAACTGGCGGCGCTGTGGAACATCGACGAAGCGCGGCTGCCGGCCAAACGCGGGCTGGCATATCCGGACATCATCGAAGGCGCGGTGGGAAACAAGATTCGCGCGTTGTGGGTTATTGCCACCAATCCGCTGGTCTCCTTTCCGAATCAGGATGTGTTGCGGCAGGCGCTTTCGAATCTCGATTTCGTGGTTGTACAGGATGGCTATCACCCTACACCGACAACCGAGTTGGCGCACTTGATTTTGCCCGCCGCGATCTGGGGCGAAAAGGAAGGCACCTACACCAATTCCGAACGCCGCGTGAGCAAGGCGAACAAGGCCGTCGAGCCCATCGGCGAGGCGAAATCGGACTTCGATATCTTCCTCAAAACCGCCGAGAAACTCGGCTGCCGCGAAGAGTTGTATCCCGGCTGGACAAAGCCCGAGGACGCTTTCAACGAGTGGCGAAGGGTTTCGAAGGGACGTCTCTGCGACTACTCGGGCATCACCTACGACATGCTGGCGCAGGGCCCGGTGCAGTGGCCGCTCGCGGAAGGCGCGACGCCGGCGGCGACAACACGGCTCTACGAAGACGGCACGTTCCCAACGGCCGACGGGCGCGCGAAGTTTGTGTGCGCGGAGTGGGAGCCGTTTCCCGAGCAGCCGAACAAACAGTATCCGTTGGTCTTGAATACGGGCCGGACGGTGGAGCACTGGCACACACGCACGAAGACGAAAGAAGTTCCCATCCTGGAGCGGCTCTCGCCGTCGGCATGGCTGGAGATGAATCCGCGCGATGCGCGAGCGATGGGCTTGCGGTCGCATGACCGGGTCGACCTGGTTTCGCGGCGCGGCCGCGTGCGTGAGGTGGAGTTGCGGCTAACCGAGATCGTGGCGCCAGGACAGGTGTTCATGCCGTTTCACTTTTTCGAAACCAACGTGAACGATGTGACGCAGAGCGCGTTCGATCCGATTTCGAGGGAGCCGAATTACAAGCAGTGCGCCGTTCGCGTGGAACGTACAGGAGAGGTCCGATGAAACAGCTCGTAGTTATTGGCAATGGCATGGCGGGAGTGGCCTGCGTGGAACAGATTCTGAAGTTCACGCACGACTTCCAGATCACGATTTTCGGCGATGAGACGCACGTCAACTACAACCGCATCATGTTGTCGTCGGTGCTGGCCGGCGAGAAATCGGCGGACGATATCGTCATCAACGACATCGACTGGTACCAGTCCAACGGCATTACGCCGCGCCTGGGCGTACGCGTAACGGCGATCGACTCCGAAGCCCGAACGGTGACGGGGGCCGACGGTTCGGTGACGCGGTTCGATAAATTGATCATCGCGACGGGGTCGAGCGCGTTCGTGCCGCCGATGGATGGCGTCGATAAGAAGAATGTCCATGTGTTTCGCACTTTGGACGATACGCGCGATCTGCTGGAAAAATCGCGGCCGGGTTGCAAGGCGGTCGTCATCGGCGGCGGACTGCTTGGGCTGGAAGCGGCGCGCGGGCTGCAAGTGCAGGGTTGCGCGGTTACGGTCGTGCACCTGGGCGACCGCTTGATGGACCGGCAGTTGGACCCGACGGGCGGGATGTTTCTGAACCGCAAGATGAAGAATCTGGGCGTCGACGTTTTGCTGCAAAAGAGTGCGCGGGCGTTGACGGGCAATGGAAAAGTAGAGGGCCTGCGGTTTGCCGACGGCGAGGAGATCGACGCGGAGCTAGTAGTGATAGCCGCGGGCATCCGGCCGAATTCGGCGCTGGGCAAACTTGCGGGCGTCGAGGTCAATCGAGGGATCGTCGTCAACGAATTCATGGAGACGTCGCACCCGGACATTTACGCGGTCGGCGAGTGCACGGAGTTTCGCGGCGAGTTGTTTGGATTGGTTGCGCCGCTGTATGAGCAGGGCAAGGTGCTGGCGGCGACGATCACGGGCAACAAAGGTCCGGCGTTTGAAAGCAAAGCCCAGGCGGCGAAGTTAAAGATCATGGGCGTCGATGTCTTCTCGGCGGGCGTGATTGACGACAGCGATCCGGATGTTGAAGTCGTCGCGTACGAAGACCGCTCGCTGGGTATCTACAAGAAGCTGTTTGTCAAAGACAACCGGCTTGTGGGCGTGATCCTTGTCGGCGATGCGAGCGACGATCACAAGTACAAGAGCTGGTTGAACAGCGGCGAGGATCTCTCGAAACAGCGAAAGCACCTGTTGTTTCCGCCGCCGTCGGCCGATGGCGGGCTCGATGTGGCGCAAATGCCGGACAGCGAGACGGTTTGCGGCTGCAACGGCGTGAGCAAAGGGACAATCGTCGATGCGATCCACACGCACGGCGTGGAGACTCTGGCGCAGTTGAAAGACCGCACGCGGGCGGCGACGGGCTGTGGAAGCTGCTCGAGCGTTTGCACGCAGTTGCTGAAGGCAGTGGCGCCGGGCTTCGTCGAGGACAAACAGAAAGTGCTGTGCGCGTGTGTTCCCTTCCCGCAGGAAAAGCTGAAGGACATCATCCGCTCGCAGAAGTTGAAGACGGCGCAGGATGTCCTGGATATTTACGGCAACGGAAAGGGCTGCGCGGTATGCAAGCCGGCGCTGAGTTATCTGCTGGATGTCATCCACTGCGGCGAGCATGAAGAGGACCGGTCGGCGCGATTCATCAACGACCGCGTACACGCGAACATTCAAAACGACGGAACGTTTTCGGTGGTTCCGCGCATGCGGGGCGGGATTACGTCGCCGGCGGAACTCCGGAAAATCGCCGATGTCGCCGAGAAATACAACGTGCCTCTAGTGAAGGTCACGGGCAGCCAGCGATTGGATTTGCTGGGCGTGAAAAAAGAGGACCTGCCGAAGATGTGGGCCGATCTCGGGATGCCATCGGGACAAGCTTACGCGAAGGGCGTCCGCATGGTGAAGACCTGTGTCGGAGAGCAGTTCTGCCGCTTCGGCACGCAGGATTCGATCTCGGCGGGCGTAGAGTTGGAGCGGCGATACGAGAATCTGTTCACGCCGCATAAATACAAGATGGCGGTGGTTGGATGCCCGCGTAATTGCGCCGAGGCCACGGTGAAGGATCTCGGCTTGATCGGGCAGGAGGGAAGCTGGCAGGTGGTCGTCGGAGGCGCGGCAGGCAAAGGCGTGCGCAAGGCCGATCTGCTGGTGACGGTCGAGACGACCGAGCAGGCGTTTGAAGCGTCGGACCTGTTCTTTCAGTACTACCGCGAGAACGCCAACTACCTCGAACGCACCTACGATTTTGTCGAGCGGTTGGGTATCGAGAAGGTTCGCAAAGACACGGTGTATGCAGCGCCGGAAGCGAAGAAAGGGCTCATCGAGCGGCTGCGCAAATCGAAGGATAAGTCCTACGACGCTTGGATGGAGCGCGAAGCGCCAAGGCCGTTTCAGTTCGTTCAGATTGAGCCCGTAAAGGAGGCTGTGTTCGCATGAGTTGGATTCAGATAACGGAGACGGAAAACATTCCGCCGCGTGAAGGGCGAACGGTGAAGATCGGCGAGTTGTCGATCGCGCTGTTCAACACGGGGGAGAAATTCCTGGCCGTTGAAAATCGCTGTCCCCACAAAGGCGGGCCGCTGGCCGATGGGATCGTCGGCGGCACAACCGTGACGTGCCCGCTGCACAACTGGCGCATTTGTTTGGAGACCGGCGAGGTGAGCAAGGGCTGCGATGCGCAGTTGCCGCCCGTTACACAATTTCCCGTTCGCGTTGAGGAAGGACTGATTTACCTACAGACCGCATGAAAGCTACATCGATAACTCTCACCGATTTCCGCTCCGCGCCGATGCGCGCGTTCCACATGACGTGGTTGGCGTTTTTCCTTTGCTTCTTTGGCTGGTTCGGCATCGCGCCGCTGATGCCAATCATTCGCGCCGAGCTGCATTTGACGAAAGACCAGGTCGGCAATACGATCATCGCGAGCGTTGCGATCACGATTCTGGCGCGGCTGTTGTTCGGCTGGCTGTGCGATAAGTTCGGCCCCCGGCGCGCTTATACGGCGCTGCTTGTATTTGGCTCGCTACCGGTGATGGGCATCGGTTTCGCGAATAGCTATGAGTCGTTTCTGGCATTTCGATTGGCGATCGGCGCGATCGGTGCGTCGTTTGTCATCACGCAGTTTCATACGTCGGTGATGTTCGGGCCGAACGTTGTCGGCGCGGCGAACGCAACGGCGGCGGGCTGGGGCAATCTCGGCGGCGGCGTAACGCAGATGGTGATGCCGCTGCTGGTGGCGGCGATGGCGAGCTTGGGCGCGGATGCGTGGTGGAGCTGGCGGCTGGCGATGATAGTACCGGGCGCGGCGCTGTTCGTGATGGGCATCGCCTACTACTACTTCACGCAGGATTCGCCGGAGGGCGATTGGACTCCGAAGCCGACAGCCGGCGCGGGCTTCCGCGAGGCGTGCCGCGACCCGCGCGTTTGGTCGCTGGCGGTAATGTACGCGGCGTGTTTCGGCATGGAGCTGACGATCGACAATATCGCCGCTCTTTACTTCGTCGACAACTTTGGATTGAGCATCCAGACGGCTGGGATATTGGCTGGCACGTTCGGCATGATGAATCTGTTCGCGCGCGCTTTGGGCGGAATCATCAGTGACCGCTGCCATGCAAAGTGGGGCCTGCGCGGCCGCACGACGATGTTGACGGCCACGATCGCACTGGAGGGTTTGGCGCTGATGGCGTTTTCCCAGGCGAAGAGCGTTGGCCTGGCGGTTGCCGCGATGCTGCTGACAGGACTGTTCATCAAGCTCTCGAATGGAGCGACGTACGCGGTGACACCGTTCATTAATAAAAAAGCGATGGGCGCCGTGGCGGGCCTGGTTGGCGCGGGTGGCAACATCGGCGCGGTGGCCGCAGGGTTTCTGTTTAAGAGTTCGAGCAGCGCCTGGCCGCAGGCTTTGTTGCTCCTTGGGGTTCTCGTCGCGGCTAGCGCCGGTTTGGCGTTATTCGTGAAATTCAGCGAGGCGGATGAAACCGCCGCGCATCATGAGATGATCAGCCGCCACGGTGCGGCATGGCAGCCGGCTTCCGTTTCCGGCGACTAGTTCTACCTTCGGATCCTGTTATCCGATCCACTTCTCTCCCCGTCGAGTAAATACTCACCTTCAGGAGAAGTCATGTCTAATACTCGCCGCTCGTTTTTGTCGAGCGCCGCTTTGTCCCCCGCCGCGCGATTGCTCTCGGGCTTGCCCGCTGGCTGGGCCGGCTCCGTCTACGCCAGCGATGCGCCAGAGGCCTCGCAGGTGCGTTTCGGGATGATCGCGCTGACCGACTGCGCGTCGATTGTGATGGCGCACGAACTCGGCTTGTTCAAGAAATTCGGCGTGAACTCGGTGGTCTCGAAAGAGGCATCGTGGGCGGTGATCCGCGACAAGCTGACCCTGGGCGAAAATCACGCTACGCACATGTTGATCGGGATGCCGTTTGCATCCACGATGGGCCTGATGGGTTCGCCGGCGAAGCCGATGGTCGTGCCGTGGATGATCAACCGCAACGGCCAGGCGATCACGATGGCCAACAAGTTCAAGGGCAAGGTGAAGACGGCCGCCGATGTGAAACCGCTGGCCGCCGAGGCCAAGGCGAAGGGCGATCCGCTCACCTTCGCGATGACGTTTCCTCCCGGCACCCATGCGATGTGGATGCGATATTGGCTCGCTTCGGGCGGCGTCAATCCCGATAAGGACGTTACGCTGATCACGATTCCGCCGCCGCAGATGGTGGCCAACATGAAGGTCGACAAGATGGACGGGTTCTGCGTGGGTGAGCCATGGAACCTACGGGCGATCGCCGATAACATCGGCTACACGGTCACGACGACGCAGAAGATGTGGCCCGATCATCCGGAAAAAGTCTGCGCCTTCACCGAGGAGTTCGCGGCGAAGAATCCGAATACGGTCACGGCCGTCCTCAAGGCGCTGCACCTGGCCAGCGAACACATTGACAAGATGGAGAACCGGCCCGCGGTGGCCGAAGTCATCTCGCGGCCGACCTACATCAATTGCCCGAAGGAGATCATTCTCGACCGGTTGAAGGGCGTCTACAACTACGGCGACGGACGCAAGGAGCAGGATCCCAACTACATGATCTTCTCCCAGCGAAACTGCAACTTCCCGGCGAAGACGTTCGGCTATTGGTGGCTCTCACAGTTCCGCCGCTGGGGCATGGTGAAGGGCGCTCCGAACTACAAACAGGTCGTCGACAAGGTGATCCGGCCCGATTTGTATGCGACCGCGATGAAGGACCTGGGCGTGAAAGTTCCGGCGACGGACATGGTGCCGGCCAAACTCGCCGATGGCGTGTTCGATCCTAAGGATCCAGAGAAGTACGCGAAGAGTTTTGCGATTCACAGCCGGGTGGAGGCATAGAGCGATGATGAACTCACTGAGGAATTTCGCGTTGTCGCTGGTGGGCATCACGCTGGTGATCGGGCTGTGGGCGATGGCCAGCGCGTTCTGGTCGGCTGATTTGCCGTCCCCCATGAAGACGTGGGAAGAGAGCAAACTCTACATTATGCAGCCGCTTGAAAAACGCGGCGAGATGGACCAAGGCATCGGACTGTTGGCGGCCTACAGCCTGGTGCGCGTGGCGAAGGGATTCCTACTGGGAATCCTTTTCGGCGCGCCGCTGGGGCTACTTTTGGGCGCGTCGCAACTGTTGTCGAAAATGTTTGATCCGGTGATTCAGGTATTGCGGCCGATCTCGCCGCTGGCCTGGCTGCCGCTGGGGCTGGTGCTGTTCCGCCAGTCCGAACCGGCCGCGCTGTTCACAATCGCGATTTGCTCGATGTGGCCAACCGTAATCAACACGATGCACGGCGTGCGTGCGATTCCGCAGGACTACATAAACGTCGCCAAGGTGCTGCGGCTCTCGCCGTGGAAACGGTTCACGAAGGTGCTGCTGCCATCGACTCTGCCGTACATGTTTACGGGGTTCCGCTTGAGCCTGGGCATCGCGTGGCTGGTGATCGTGGCGTCGGAGATGCTAACCGGAACGCCGGGCGTGGGCGGCTTTCTGTGGCAGGAGTACAACAGCCTGATTTACTCGCACATTCTGCTTTGCATTCTGACCATTGGCGTCGTCGGCTTCACGCTCGACCGCATGATGGCGTTTGTCGAGAACAAACTGAGGACCGCATAAAAGATGGCCTACTTCAAATTGCAAGGCGTATCCAAATCGTTCGGACCGCGCAGCGTGCTCGACAACGTGAATCTGTTTCTCGACGAAGGCGAATTTGTGTCGATCGTTGGCACCTCCGGCTCCGGGAAAACAACGCTGATGAAGATTGCCGCCGGTCTGACTGCGCCGGACGCGGGCGGCGTCTTTCTCAGCGGAATGCCGGTAACATCGTTCCCGAATCATGCGGCGATTGTGTTTCAGAATTACTCGCTGCTGCCGTGGTTGTCGGCGCATGCGAATGTGCTGCTGGCGGTGGAGAGTGCGTTTCCGGCGTGGACGAAGCAACAACAGGCTTCGCAGGCGTCGAAGTATTTGGAAATGGTCGGGTTGGGCAAGGCCGCGGAGAAACGGCCGAGCCAGTTGTCGGGCGGCATGCGGCAGCGGGTGGCAATCGCCCGCGCTTTCGCGGTCGAACCACGGTTGATTCTGCTTGATGAACCGTTCGGGGCGCTCGATGCGCTGACGCGGCTAACGCTGCAACAAGAGCTCGTCAAACTTTGTCAGGAACAGTCTCCGCGGGCGACGGCGCTTATGATCACAAATTCGGTAGACGAAGCTATATTACTATCCGATCGAGTCGTCGCCCTTGGCCGAGGGCCCGCAGCGCGGCTGAGCGCGGCGGTGCCGGTGAACCTGCCGCGCCCACGCGATCCGCGGGCGTTGCTACACGACGAAGCCGCGGTACGGGTTCGCGCGCGAGTGACCGAGTTCCTTGCGGCGGCGGGGTCGAAGAGCGGCGAGGCGGCTGCACCCGTTTCGCCGCGCTCGACCTCGGTTCCAGCGGAGGTGCGATAGATGCGACCGCTGGAAATCACCTCGTTGACGAAGACATTCTATACGCCGACTGGGCCACAAACGGTGGTGCGCGATTTCAACACGAAGATACAGCCGGGTGAAATCGTTGCGCTGCTGGGGCACTCGGGCTGCGGGAAATCGACGGTGTTGTCAATCATCGCCGGCTTGCAGGACGCAACGGCCGGCGGCGTTGTTATCGATGGCCGAGAGATCGACGGACCGGGGCTCGAACGGGCGATAGTGTTTCAATCGCCGTCGCTGCTCCCTTCGTTGACGGCGCTCGATAACGTCTTGCTCGCTGTGGATCAGGCGCATCCGAAGAACAGGCGGAAGCAGAACCGGGAACGAGCGCAGAAATACTTGCGGCTGGTGGGAATCGAAGAGTACGGCTCGCAGCGGCCGGCCGAGTTATCGCAAGGCACGCAGCAGCGCGTGGCGATCGCTCGCGCGTTCGCGATGGAGCCTCGATTCCTGCTGCTCGATGAGCCGTTTGGGGCGCTCGATTCGATCACCCGATGCGAGTTGCAGGATCTTCTGGTTGATTTGTGCGCGGCCAAGCCACGAACTGTGATTTTGGTCACGCACGATGTCGATGAGGCGCTGTTACTCTCGGACAGGATCATTCTGATGACGGATGGCCCAGAGGCTCGGGTCGGCAGGGAGATTGATGTCGCGCTGCCGCGGCCGCGGTCGCGTACGGCGGTGATGGATACGCCGGCTTACTTCGCAATGCGAAACGAGATTCTCGAGTTTCTGGAATCGCACAGCAAACAATTTCAGCATTAGCGCGGCCCCGGACGCCACGTGGTCTTTTTACCGCCGGCCGCGCCGCCGTGGCGGATATTCCCCCATTTCTACTAAGAAACCGCGCAAAATAGGGTCGTACCTGTGCGCGACACGGAGATCTGCATGACAAAATCAATCGCTCTTGTTTTATCTGCCATCACCTGTTTCGCCCAAACGGCGCCTAAGCCGTTAAAGATCGGAAACGTCGTGGTTAGCGGCTCGCTACGCGCACGCGGCGAGGCGTTCGACTGGTTCCAGTCCGACACCGGCGACGGTAGCTACATCTACTCCGGCAATATTTTCCGGATCGGATTCTCACAAAAGAAGGAGACATGGGACTGGAACGCGGAGTTTGCAGTTCCCTTCCTTCTCGGGCTGCCCGACACCGCGCAGGGTCCAGGCGCCCAGGGCGCGCTTGGCCTCGGTTCGAACTACTTCACAGCCAATCGGCGGAACCAGAATGCGGCGATGGTCTTTCCGAAACAGCTATGGGTGCGTTATGGCGGGGCGACGGGGCACTCGATAAAGGCCGGGCGGTTCGAGTTCATGGACGGCGGCGAGACCACGCCGAAGAATGCGGCGCTGGCGGTGTTGAAAAATACTCGCATCAACATGCGGCTATTGGGGCACTTCGGATGGACGGACGTTGGCCGCAGCTTCGACGGGCTTCACTATCAGCACGCGAATGCCAAGGGCAATTTCACGCTGGTTGGCGCGGTGCCGACACGCGGCGTTTTCCAGGTTGACGGCTGGGGATGGAACAGAACCGCATTCGGCTACGGGTCCTATACCGCGCCATGGGGAAAAGGAACACACACGGCCGAAACGCGCGTGTTTGGCCTGTACTACGACGACTTTCGCGATGGCGTCTTGAAGACAGATAACCGGCCGTTGGCGGTTCGGCGCGCCGATCTGAGCCACATCAAAGTCGGGACATTCGGCGGGCATTCGCTACACGCGTTCGCGACCAAGAAGATCAACTATGACCTCCTGTTTTGGGGCGCCGCGCAGACGGGCAAGTGGGGCGTGCAGGATCATCGCGCCGGATCGTTCGACGTCGAAGCCGGCATGCAGCCGGCGATCTGGAAGAAGTTGAAGCCGTGGTTCCGGGGCGGCTACTACATCGGCTCGGGCGACGGCAATCCGAACGACTCGAAACACAATACGTTCTTCCAGGTGCTGCCGACGCCGCGGCCGTTCGCACGCTTTCCGTTCTTCAACATGATGAACAACCGCGATGTGTTTGGGATGGTGATCCTCCGGCCGCACGCGAAATGGACGATCTCAAACGAGTTCCATGCGCTGCGCGTTTCCAACGCGAACGACCTCTGGTATCAGGGCGGCGGCGTGTTTCAGCCGTGGACGTTCGGGTACATCGGGCGGGCGACGTCAGGGAGAAGATCGCTGGCGAACCTGTACGACACCAATGTCGAGTATCGGATGAGCCCGAAGGTAACACTGCTCGGTTACCTCGCCTACGCTCAAGGCTTGGCGACAACGAGGGCGATCTATCCGAAGGGCAAGAACGCGACGTTCGGCTACTTTGAAGTCTTGTACCGTTTCTGATTCTTGACCTTTGCGTTGGTCTGGACACGCAACCGCCACGCCGCTTCGAGGGCTCCTGTCAGCACGTCCTTCGAAGCGGCGGCCAGGCGGATGTGCGTCATACCCATGCGTCCCCAGCCGCCGGCGATGGGGAGGAAGACTTCGGGCTGCTCGCGCACGAAATCGGCCTGCATTTCGGGGGTGATAATGAGGTTGCCATAGCCGTCTTTCACCGACGCGAGGGTGGCAAAAATACGGCGTATGGTCCGAAAACTCGATCAGCCTCACCCCAAGGCCACCCAGTGGATGCAGGTCTGTGCGAAACTTCGGAACTTGAGCGGGCGAGTGCTCCGGAAACTCCGCGGATCAAGCAAGAGGCGCCAAAATCGTGGACACGGCGCAGACCTTCGGCGTATCAGCCGTTCATCACTGATGCAGCATGGCGGGGGCGGTCA
>Ga0194131_10006129_pt1 | contig 16897 bp, 16 predicted proteins | sample TA2KigO120mmetaG_FD_148631 | JGI IMG/M metagenome (GOLD analysis project Ga0194131, IMG submission 148631) | Freshwater microbial communities from Lake Tanganyika, Tanzania - TA2015053 Kigoma Offshore 120m | ecosystem: Environmental > Aquatic > Freshwater > Lake | place: Tanzania: Lake... | reverse complement strand
GGACCACGAAGTCATCGAGGTGATGCCGGTGGTCGAGAAGGTCTTGTCGGAAGACCGGATTCAGGAGATGAGCCAACGGATCAAGGCGTACGTCGGCGCCAAGGCGTCCGCTATCCAGGCGGAAGCCGACGCCGGGACGGAGCCCGACCTGATCGGCGACGAGAGTGAACCGGAGCCTGCGCCATGATGCGCCTGGATGCCGTCCGGCTCGTGCAGTGGTACCACTTCCAGGACGAAGTGCTCCCCATCGGTGCCAGCTGCCTGCTGCTGGGTGACAACGGCAGCGGCAAGACGACGGTTCTCGATGCGATTCAGGTGGCACTCGTAGCAGACCTATCAGACGTGTTGCTCAATCGAGCCGCTAACGAGAAGAGCCGCCGTGCCCTGTATGGGTACGTGCGCTGGAAGATCGGCGCGGAAGACGAAACGCGGCCCGGAAGCGTCCAGTTCGGTCGCGGCGCCTGCAATTCGTACGTGATGCTCGAGTTCGGTGACGACGACGATCCGTCCCGCCGGTTCACGTGCGGCATCGGGTTCGAAGCGACGGAGACGGACACCGACGTGGGGAAGATCTACTTCGTCGTACCGGGTGCGCACGCGCGGGACGTCGAGGCGGTTGCGGTCTCGAACAACGGCTCCGGCGAGCGAATTGTCAGAACGATTCGCGACTTCCGACTCTGGCTGCGCGGCCGCGGCGCTCAGTACTGGCCGGACGCGGGGACATATCGGGAAGAGCTGCGGCAGTGGCTTGGCGTGCTGCCGGATTCGTTCCACCGGCTGATCGTCAAGGCGCTTGCGTTCAAGCCGATCGGGCAGGTGCGGCAGTTCATCTTCGACTACCTCCTCGATCCGCGGCCCATCGACACGGCGGCGCTTCAGGACAATCTCGAGCACTACAAACGTCTCGAGGCCGAGGCGAAGGACGCGCAGCATCGGATCGATGAACTGGCGGAGATAGTCCGGGAAGGCGAGCGGATCCGGACCGAACAGCGTACGGCTGAAAGCCACAGATACCTCGAGCTTCGTGCCGACGAGGAAGATGCCGCCGTGCGGGTGACGGAGATTGACCGGCGTTTGGCAGACGCTCGTGCGGCGGTTCGGGGATTCGAGGCCCGTCAGCAGATGCTCGACGCCGAGATCGAATCGCTTCAGCGCGAATGGGAGCGCATCATTGCGACGCTGGAAGGGCACGAAGGCTACCGCCAGCTTCGCGACCTCGAGCATCAACTCGCGGCCGCCGAGCGAGACCTGGGGACCGCGAAGGATGCTGACGAAGAGGCGCGCCGCATACTGGCAGGCCAGCGCGAGGCCTTGGAGCTGCTGCAATCGGAGTCGGCACGGGCGCTGCGCCGCAGACATCGGACCCTTTTCGAGCGTGATGATCTCCTCGGGCTCGAAGAAGCGCCGGAGGTCGTCGAGCGACTCTGGTCCACACTCGCATCCCACGGCGCTTTGAAAGGCCGCGATCTGACGATGTGGGAACGACGCCTGGATCAGGCCTCGGAGCGGGCGCGCTATCTCCGTCTCAAGATCTCAGAAGACATCGGGCGGTGGAAGACCGAAGGGGAGACGCTCCAGGACGAACAGCGGATGCTCGAGGCCGGACGCCAGCGGTACCCGGACGGTCCAGCAGCGTTGCTGCACCTGCTCGGCGCGCGCCTCAAGGGCCGGCGCGAGCCGCGCCCAATCTGCGAGCTGATCGAAGTGCCCAACGCGCGTTGGCGAGACGCGGTGGAGGGCTATCTGCACACGCGTCGCTTCGATGTCCTCGTCGCGCCCGAGGACTACCCGCGCGCGCTGACGTTGTACGAGCGCCACAAGCGCGACTATCACCTGCCCGGTCGTGGACCAGTGTTCATTAGTGGCGTCGGTCTCGTCGACATCGAGCGCATACTGCGCCTTCCTCCGCGCTCGGCCTCACGTTCACTCGCCGAACAGGTCGAGACCGAGGACCCGTATGCCCGGGCGTATTGCGATTTCGTGCTGGGCGAGGTCATCTGCGTCGACGACGAGCAGTCGCTGCGGAACCACAAGGCGGCGATTACCGACACAGTGATGGTGTACCGGAACCACGTCGCGCGGCAAACGCCGCGGGACGTGTTCGCACGGCACTACATTGGCCGAGCGGCGCAGCAGCGGCGACTTGAAGAGATCGCGTCGCGCTTGGGCGAGCTGCACGAGCACGTCGTGGCCGCGGCAGGAGATGTGACATGGCTGGATCAGGCTGTTCGCGTCCTCAGCCGTGCGGCGACGGAGACTCGTCGTCTATCGGATCTGGTGAGCCGCGCGAAGGACCTCCTCTGGCTCGAGAAGCAGACGAAGCGTTTGGCCCTGCAGAAAGAACGGATCGACCGCAAGGAGTTCGCGGCGCTCGAGCGCAGCCGCGACGACGTGGAACGGCGGCGGCGGGAGGCGCAGGACGAAGTGCGCCAGGCGGTGGAAGATGGCGGGCGGGCGAAGCAACAGTTCGGCGATGCCGAACGCGAGCTCGAACAAGCCCAGCGCATCCAGCAGTCAGCAAAGACCGAACGGGCGACGTTCGCCGACGCCCTTGACGCCGCGGACGGTGAGGCGTTCGAACAGCGGTACGCGCGCGAGCGCACGTCGCGACCGCCCGATCAGATTCGGGACGTGTTCAGTCGCCAGCGGAAGAACATCGAAAGCCGGGTGCAGAACCTGATTGGTAGCTTTGTTGCCCTGAAGACTCGCTTCGTGGAGCGGCGTGGCCTCGCCGCCACGACCGAGGGCGCCGGGTTCGACGAGTTCGCCACCGAACTCGAGGTCTGGCGCGAGAGCCGGCTGCCGACCTATCTCGACCGCATCCGCGAAGCCAAGCAGAAGGCGTTGCAGCAGCTCGCCGAGGACGTCGTGTTCAAGCTTCGCGAGAACCTGCTTTTGGTGCGGCGCCAGATCGACGAGCTGAACCGCGCGCTCAAGGACGTGCCCTTCGGCTCCGAGCGCTATCAGTTCACCGTCGAGATCGATCCAGCCCACAAGGCATTCCATGATTTGGTGATCGATGCCGGACGGTTCGAAAAGGAATCGCTGTTCGGGACCTCCGCGTTGTCGGCGCCGGAGCTGACGGCGACGCTCGGTCACCTGCTCGATCGCCTGGTGGAGGCCGAAGCGCGTGAGGTGAAGACGGAGCTCGAGGCCAAGGCGGACTATCGCGAGTACTTCAACTACGACCTCAAGATCCTGCACGCGGACGGCCGCTACTCGCTGTACGACCGCGTGTCGGCCGACAAGTCTGGCGGCGAGACGCAGACGCCGTATTACATCGCAGTGCTCGCCTCGATGTATCGCCTCTATATGAGCCGCTCCCGCAACGGAAGACCGACATGCGGCATCGTCCTGCTGGATGAGGCATTCGGCAAGATGGACGAGTGGCGCATTGACGCGACGCTCACGTTTGCGCGCCGACTGGGCCTCCAACTCGTGCTGGCGACACCCAAGGAGCGCAGCGAGCAGGTCGCACCGAAAGTCGAACGGAGCCTCCTCATTCACAAAGATCCGATGAGCGGCCTGCCGACCGTTCTCGACTTCACGAAGGAGCTGGCTCAGGATGCCGGCTATGATGTGGTCGCTGCGGAAAGCGCTGCTCACACGGATTCTGGACGCGCACGAGCGTAGTGTTTCGTACGGCCGGCCCGCCCCCTGGGTGCGCGAGATCATTGTCAAGATCGATGTAAGAACGTTCCCGGAAGCATTCGCCCCGCAAGGGCGTCAGGAACGCGGCCTGCTACTCGCGGCGGCAGCGGAACTGGAAGCGCACGGTTGTGTGCGCGTCGTACGTCATGCGCGCGGCCAGCTGACGGGCGAGGCGAAAGAGATTCGTGTTGGCCCGGCCGAGATCGCCAGGGCGTACGAGGTCGGCGAGACGCTCGGATACGAACCGTTGTCGTCGGTGCTCGCACACCTGGAGCAGCATGCGATTGGACTCATGTCAGAACTGCAGCCGGAGTGGATGCACACGTTCCTCGCCACGTTGGCAGGAGCTCTGCGCTGTGCCGATCCGTCGATTCTCGGGTTTTCGCGAGCACGACTGAAGAGCGAACGACGTGCGCTCGTACCGGCGCTCACGGCTGCAGTGGCGCTCGCGCGCGAGCCCGAGCCCGCGTGGGAACGGCTGACGAGCGAACGGCTATTTGGCGATTCGAAGCTGCTCGGACGGATCCGTCCCCTTGTCGTCGCGATACTGGTGCGTGCCGATCCGAAATGGGAAGGTGTCCCTCCCGAGGAAGCGGCGGAACTACTCGAGGCATACGGCGTTCGCCGTAAACCCGGTCTGATTCGGTGTGCGGGTGCTGCGTCACTGAACATCGCTGAGAAGGTCTACGCGCTGGAGGACTTCGTGCCGGCAGCGCATCTCCCGGATTCTTGGTCCGAAGCGTGGGTCGATGCGCTCGTTGCGACGGGAATCCAGCGCGTTACCACGATCGAAAACGAGTTCCCGTTTCTGTCGTACGTCGAGGAAGCAGGCGGTCCGTCAGGCCTCGCGTCGCGCAGTGAGGTGGCGGTCTACACCGGGGGCTTCCCAACGCCGCGGCTGGTGTCGTCGCTCGCGGCATTGGCAGCGGCGTCGGGCGCGCAGTTTCAACATTGGGGCGACGCGGATGTCGGAGGTCTTCGGATCTGGTGGTTTCTCCGATCGCGGCTCGATCGACCGCTAGCGATCTTGCGCACGACCGCCGAATGGGTCGCCGCGGAATCATCGGCTGGAGGACGGCCTCTCACCGGCGTCGAACGGCAGGCGCTCGCGCGGATGCGAAGGCAGCTTTTAGACATTGCGGGATCCGATATCCAGGATGCAATCGCTGTGATCGACGCGCTTCTCAAGCATGGGATCAAGATCGAACAAGAACGCTATTGAAACCGGGTCGATCCGCATGTGGAGGAGCCGATGAGCAAACGTCGTGGGCTTCGGCAACAGATCGGCCGTCGTCGAATCCCGCCGCGGCGTCTCGAGGCCATGATCGAGGAGGCCATTGTTGATGCCTATACAGAACCCACCAGCTCTTGATCGATTTCAGAACCACGCTGGGAAATGTGCGGCCGGTCTTGACCGCCTTGCGCTTGTGCAACTGTCGACGCAGCCGGCCAGTCTTGGTGATCACGTACCGGTCCAGGAGACCATCGATCGGGTCACCGGGATCGACAATCCGGGCCATGTCCTTCGTTTGGAACTCAGCGTCCTGGTGGTGCGGCAGCGGGTACCGGCACCGGACGTAGTCGAACATCCCCACCTACGGTTCCTAATCGATGGACCTTCGCGACGACGATAGCATCGTCGCGGATGTGAAGGCGGTGATCGAAGCGTGGCATGTTGCGCGATCTCTGGGGGATCGCCGGCTGTCGCGGCTCGCCCTGAGGGTCTTAAACCCGAGGACCTCTCACTACCGGATTCTTGGGGCCCTCAAGTAGACTCTTTTTCCGGAGCGGCAAATCCGTGACTCGTCTCCAATTCGACTTGGACATACCGGACACGGTCAGCGACGCTCTCCGCAAAGCGCTCCAGCAAGAGGCCCGAGAGCAGACGGTGCTGGCGCTCTATCGTCGCGGCGCGTGTTCGGCTGGAGTTGCCGCGGAATTGCTGGGAGGCACGTACGCGGAATTTCTCGAGTTCCTCAAGGAGCGAGGTGTTGACTACTCGCCCGGAGACGCGCAGGACGTAGCTGCGGACAACGCGACGCTGTGCTGGATGAATGAGCAGGTACGCTCTTAGTCTGCCTTCTCCTGCGCGAGTTGGTGGACGCGTTGATGTGACAAGCCGAGCACGCGTGCAGCGTCCCGCGCGCTCATCTTGAGACGTCCTCCGCGAAGAACTCTCACCGCTCGCCGAGCCGCCAGGGCGGCACGCCGATCCTCCTGTTCCGCTCTTTTTCGCAACGTGGAGTACGCGCGAATGGCCTTCTTGGCAGCCGCTGGTAGTTTCAGATCGTCGACGATCTTTGCGGAGCGCGCATTGTCGACGAACAAGTCCATCGCCTCGACAATGCGGCGCCGCGCCTCGTCCACCGTGCGGCCCTGCGTGTGGCAACCGCGCAATCCGCGAACAGACGCCACCCACCATCCCGATTCGTCCCGTTCGTACGTCACGTGATAGGTCTTCACGATTTCTTCAACCATTCCTTTCCGAGACACGGCTCCAGATCACGCTCGATGCGGCGAAGCAGCCCGGGCCCGATGTCCTCCCCGGCGTGAACCGGCACCGTCGTGACACATCTGCCGCATTCGATCCGAAGGTGCGACCCGCGCTGGCGGGTCTCGGTGCAGCTATGGGACCTGAGGATACGGCGCAGGTCCTTGGCTGTCATTCCCTGTAGTATGCGGGGTCCGTACCAGTCTGTCTATCGGCCTAGACACTTTGAAGGCTGAGCGGCATGGCCGACGGCGGAGCACTCAACAAGACCAGCCGTGTGGACACCAGGAATTCGCCGCCGTGTCTCACCCGTGTCTCAGCGACCGGAGCGCGGTTGTCGAGGTGGGCGCGCTAACCTACGGGGAGTCAATTGGTTGCCAGAGCCAATGGCAAGGCCGATAACGTGGTGCATGTAACCGCGTTATCTGGCCAGATTCGCGAATACCGTAAGTTATTTGTATTGAATGAGTTATTGGCTGGGAGGCAGGGAGTCGAACCCCGATAACGTGGTCCAGAGAGCCAGTCCCGCGGTCCGGCCCGTTCCGTTCCGTTCCGTGCAGTTTCAGGCCGATTTTCTCGAAGTCACTTTCCTCGGCTCCCTTCCGTTTCGTTGCGTTCTCGCGCAGCGTGTCTCATTGTGTCTCAGCCCTCCGTCGACCCAGATAAGGTGGTGCGCACCACACGACCTGGAGACTTATTGAGACACGCCGGTAACGTGGTTCGCGCCACACGAGACCGTTGGACACTGAGCCGCTAAGATAAACACCCACTCACAGGATTCCCTCGAACTCCAAAAACGTGCGAAAGGGGCACGGACCGGATGGCCAACGGGCCGGCAGCCTGTTCTCAGCGAGGCGCTCTTGTCCTCCATGATGACGCGGGCACCTGTTCCGGCTTGTCTCGGAGCCACCACTCATCATTGACGAATACGCGCCGGTCGCCCGACCCGTGCGGCTGCTGCATGCGCGCTTGACATCATCGAGGCTGTCGAAGGCGACGAACGCATCGCTACATGCTCGTGCCTGCCGCCTGCTCAAGTGGTCCATAAGGATCAGCTTGAGCGCGCGCCTTCAGTGGCGTGAGCTCCGCGGAAAGATCAAGTCCGAGATACTGCGCGAGCGACTCCAGAACCAAGAACATGGCAGTGTTACTTGACGCAAGTGCAACGGCGCATGGGTCGGCGACGGGGATCGGTTGAAGCATGAATGTCGAGCGACTTCCAAGCAATTGGAGTGTCCGCGTCAGACTGAACGGGCCGGTGTGGACGATGTCACTGCCGATCTCGCCGTACAGCGCGTCGTACTCGAAAGAATGCTCGCTGCCTTCGACCTCGCGGAACAGTTCGCCAACGCCGACCGGTCTGCCGCGACCGCTGTCGCGATCGAACTCCCAAGTCGCCCGATCGCTGCGGGTGGGTCTGCCTTTGTGATCTCGGAAGACGTGAGTCCACACGGCGCGATGTTGAGGATCCGAGGCAATCTGATCCTTGTCAGCTCCCGCACGCAGGAAACGCCTTCGGTAGCGATTGACAAGTTCAACGATGCGCTCATGAGCAACGCTCGTGAACATCACATACGCTTCGAGGCGCCGGCGGCCTTCGCCACGGATCAACCATTCGAGAAGGGCGGCATTCTCGAGGAGGACTCGCGCCAGAATCAGGGCATTCTCACCGTCGCCAAGGTCACAGAGGGTCAGCACCGCGCGCTTCGTGGTTGCTGCCTTGATGGCGATTGCACACACAATCGGATCGATCCTCACGGCCCGTATTTGTCCGGGAGGCTTGGGTAACGAGGAATCCACAGGGCGCATCGCGCGGAAGTGGGCGGAGGCCTCCTCGATCCGCGGGTAGAGTGCTTCGATGTTCCGGTGGATCTCTATGCTCCGTCGGTATCCTTCATCCCGCGACAACCGTCGCTGTGCGCTTTCGTAGGCAGTTGTTCCTGATTCCTGCATCGGCCCTTATGGTTCCTTCCTGCAATGCTATTGAGCGGCCGAGACGAGAGAATCACGATGGCGCGGGCCGCGAATCGGATCCGATGGCCGGTTCGTCTTGGGCGAGGTCGCGTCATTTCCATTCCGGTGAGCAGAGGCGTGCACAAACTGCGCGACATCCTTCACTTCGTCCGCCGTCAACGTCTTTCGCTCCAGCATGCGGCATTGCACGCGTGCTCCGCGGGTTCGACTCGCTCGCGCCGAGCGGTGTCGCGGGCGACATGAGGGCTACAAGAGGCTCAGGAGCTTCTGAACGAGCTCGAACGCGCGCCGGGCGTGCATGGCGCGCTCGTCGGCATCGACCGGATCGTGGAAGATCACGAGCTGCTGCGGCCCATAGTGTTCAACCGTCTGGAACTTCTCCGCGAGGATCTCGATGGCAGTGGCGACCAGCGAATCGCCACGACGCGCACGCCAGTCCGCGGCCACGATGGTGATTGCCTCGGGATACTCGTCCAGGCAATAGCAAAGATCGTAGACGTCCTTCGGTTTGTCCCGCCCACCGACCGCGTGCGCCTTCATGACGATGAAATCGGGGAGCGACGCCACTCGCAGGCGCACGGTGTTCGGCGCGCCCGAGACCATCACCCCCTCGAGCTCGATGCTCTCCGGGCGCTCGAAGGCGGCGGCGCACGCGGGAAACTGCAAGACGCGGAAGCCCTCCACGAGCTTCGGATGGTTCTTCTTCAACTTCACGTCGGCCGGGGCCAGGAACTCCACTTCAACCCGCACCGGCGCTTCACCGTCCCCGAGATCGACCGTGGTCACCAGCTGAAAGTCCTTGTCTCCTCGCTCGTATCGGCCCGTATCGAGAAGGAGCTTGAGCAGCTCGGCGTACCGCCCGTCTCCCAGTTTCGCGGCATCGAGCGCCAGGTCGACGTCGATGCTTCCGATATGCTCCTGCGCCGCAGCCGGAAGCAGAAGGTCCGGCACCCATCCGCCCACCACGACGATGGCGTCGCCGAACGAAGCGAGGACCTGGCCGACGTCGACGAGCACGCGACGGGCCGCGTCGACCTGGCGATCCGTGTAGTCGCCTTCGCGGCGCGGTTCGGGATTCATCGGGAAGCGCCCGACCAGGCCGGCTTGAGCCGTTGCTGAAGGATCGCCTCGGCGGCTTCCTCGCCTCGACCGCCGGAACTCGCGAGATCGACGTACGTTTGAACGGCGTTCGTCCACGGAGGCCGGTTGGCACCAGTCTCCACGCGATAAAAGACCCCGTGGTCGTCGGGAATCATCACGACGAGGTTCTCGCCAGAATCAACAGGCTTCGCTTCAACCGTCGATGCGAACTCTCGCTCGACGCCTGGATTGACGTACAGCCAGGTGCGAGGCTGACGCACAGCCGGCGCTTGAATGTCGGCGGCCGAGAACGCCGCGTACGCGAGGCGACCCTCGCCGTCGGGATCGAGCGATCGGAGCTTCTCCTGGAGCGCGCGCCCTTGCAACAGCGTGAAATAGGGGCGACGGAGGTGACGATCGGATCGATACGCCGTACGCCACGCCTGCAGGAGTCCCTCGAAATCACGAACCCGAAAACCGCGATTTGGGAGCGGCTCCAGAAACGCCTGGTCGCGGAGGTGCTGAACGACCTTGTTCACGAGGGCGAGGCTCGGTGCCGGAACCGCTGGCGTGACGTCGGCGAAGTGGGCCACCATCTCCCGTTGCGTCCAGCGCCGGCCAGCGTTCTCGGGCGCGAGCAGGGCCCGGATCACACGAGCGGACTCGGGCGTGCTGAGGTTTGCCCCACCCCGTGGCGGCGCTTGAACGGGCTCCTTGCCGGACCGTTCGATCAACAGGACGCCGGGGATCTCGAGCCGGCAGTTGCCGGCCAGGTCGTACCAGCTCCAGCCGTGCTCCTGGCACAGCGCCGCCATCCGGGGAGACACCCGCGGCATGGCGAGCACCTTCGCAGAGACGGCATTTCGGCTCGCAGGACAGGGCCGGTGGACGAGGCTCGCAAACTGGCTCGGTTGGAAGTTGATGCTCTTACATTCGACGCAGAAGACGGCTCTGCCGCCGCCGGGTACCGGGCCGGAAACAATGAAGTCCCACTCACGTGCAGCCGCCTTGCCCGGTCCAATGCGCCATTGGCGGAGCCAGGACACGCCGCTCAACAATTGGTCCAGCACTTCGGCCAGGTCCCGTTCGAGGGCCGAACGGGAGCCACCGACGATGTTCGCGTTTATCGCCACGTTCACAATATCGTGAACATAGCACATATCGTGAACATATTCCAGTTTAGGCCACAATTCGTTGGTCAGTCTGCTCCTCGGGTTGGTGGAGCGGTCCGTACGGTCATGAGGTCGTCGTCGCGAACAGCGCGGATGTCGCCCACGGGCAGCTTCTTCCGCTGCCGTGTCTCATTCGTGTCTCAGCGAGAACCTGTGCCGGCGCGACCGTCGTCGATCCGCCTTCGTTAAGTTGTTGATTGAAGAGAGCTTGAAGTTTGGCTGGGAGGCAGGGATTCTTTTGACGACTTGAGCAAATCCGCCGGTTTCCTGCCGTATTTTTGATAAACGCCTGCCAATCAGAGCCTTAGCGCCTTCAGCCGCTTTCGTCTGGTTTCGTCTAATAGCCGGATTTTTCGTCTGTTGCCAGCGCGATGTCGCACGAAATGTCGCCCTCCGTCAGGGCTCGCGGCGGCGAAATCACATGTGAATCCCTCCGAATCGCCGAGCAGAAAACGCACGCTTCGCTCTTCGGCCCAGAGGAACTCTTAGCGAGCAGTCAGACTTATCGAACCTACGACCCTCCGACCAAACTGATCCGCGACCAGGACGGGCAAGTGCCAGGCCGTCTGCGGCGTCAGGCTTGTGACGGCGACCACATACTCATCACTCGTGTAGTCGCGTTGGGATCGCAGCGTGAGTTCAATCTCGCGCGGCGTATTTCGCGGGATTGCGAAGGCGAAAGCCAGGGCACCCGAGGCGAGCGCACCGCATACCAGCGATGGCACGGGGTTCACTACCCCAACGGCGATACAACCTGCACTCGTGAGTACACTTGAAACAAGTGCGCCACCAACTTTCAAAGATACGTCTGTGCCTTGCGTGGCTGGAACCTTCAGTACGTCCAGGCCGTACTCGCCAGGGACAGTGATAGTAATCCTGGACGGCGCGAAGCTGGGTGTACGTATAGCGTTGTAATACAGCACGAAACGAAAATACGCCGCATTCGATAGGGCGATACTGTTGCGGACGTTGAGTGCAACAAAATCGGCCACCGATGCGTCCGGGCTCCTCTTGTCGAAGGCCACAGAAACCGTGGAATCGCGCGTCAAGACAAAGGAACAGGTCGCGTCTCCCGTTTGGCACGCGCCGGAGAACCCAGTGACCTTGGAGTCCGGGTCGGGATTCGCGGTCAAAGTGACCTGCGTGCCGGCATGATAGGTTCCAGAGCACGACGTTCCGCAGCTTATGCCAGCTGGTGAGGAAGTCACAGTACCTGTTCCGTTTCCTGACCTGTTCACTCGGAGAGTAAATGATGACGGAGCGACGACGCGAGGTTCGAAGCTGACGGAAACAATCGCGTTGTTGGTTAGAACGAAGGCACAAGTTGAGGCGCCGGTCCGACACGCGCCGGAGAAACCAGCCACCATTGAATTCGCGTCCGGGCTTGCGGTTAGTGTGACCAGAGTTCCCGCCGCGTATGTTGCGGAGCACATGGTGCCGCAGTTGAGGCCGGGTGGCGATGAACTAACAGTGCCCAATCCACCGCCGGACTTTGTGACCTCAATCCTGAAAAGAGGTTGGACCACGACCTGAAGATCGAACGTGACAAACACAGTCGCGTTGTTGCTCAGGACAAACGTACATGTTGACCCGCTGGTTTGACACGCTCCAGTGAAACCATTGAGGCGGGAATTGGCATCTGATCTCGCAGTCAGTGACACCTGAGTACCGGCAGGAAACGTATATGAACAGGTCGCGCCGCAGTTGATGCCGGCAGGACTAGACGTAACGTCACCTGTGCCGGCTCCAGCTTTTGTTATCCGAAGTGTGAGTGTCGGCTGTGGATTTGGACTTCCGGAGATCCTCATTGAAGAAACACACTCGTCAAACACTCCTCGACATGGGCCGGGAACGGCGGCAAGTGTTGGCACATCGCCACGGAACGTGATCGACGCGCCTCGGTAGTTTGAATCTTCGTACAAGGTGACGGACAAGCCGGCGGGAATGCGCAGGGAGGAAATGCAGTCATTGAAATTTCTGCCGGCACAGGGGCCACTCTCGTAGGAGAAGTTGTCGATATTGCGCGAGAACGTGGCAGAGGCCCCTCTGAACTGTGCGTGCTCGTACACAACAACCTGTGCCGAGGCCGTCCCACGGAACAGGCCCGCCAGAATGAAAAGAATGAGGCAGGCCATGCGACCGGACGCCATCGAGAGGTTTTCCTTGAAGATGTCACTGAAACGAGGCTTTGGGCGCTTCGCTGTTGTCTTAGCGGACGGTAGTGGATAGTCTCGGGCGTGCAAATGCCCGTGAGCCCTCCCACTAATAGATTTTGTAACAGTTCAGGGGATCTGAGACTGGCACCATTTTGTACTTGTACTTTTTGTAGCGATTTCGTACGCTCTCGTCGATGGCGGGAGGGCGGAAGAAGCGAGCGCGACGCGATGAGCCACCGCGCGACACGCGTGACCGCAAGGCGCAAGAGATCGAGCGGCTGCGCGAGGAGAACGAACGCCTTCGCAAACAGCTCGAGGAGCAAGCGAAGCGAATTGCCGATCTCGAGCGTCAGCTCGCACTGAAGCAACAGAATTCGACGATTACCTCGAAACCACCATCCTCGGATGGCCTCGCGGGTCAACAGCGGGCGCGGGGTCGTCGGGTAAAGAGTCGACGCAACGCCGGCGGGCAGCCTGGCCACCCAGGACGCCATCGTGAGCTGGTGCCCGTGGAGCGCGTGGATGCGATTGTGGATCTCGCGCCAGACGCGTGCTGCAAATGCGCGCGCCGCTTGCACGCGCGCCATAACGTCGGAGCGCCGCGCCGGCATCAGGTCACGGAGTTGCCATCGATCGCCGCGCACATCACCGAGTACCGCTGTCATGGTCGCCAGTGTCCCGACTGCGACACGATCACCGTCGCCCCACTGCCCGACGAGTACGCCAAGCAGTTCGGGCCGCAGCTGACGGCGCTGATTGCCTATCTGACGGTCGTGTGCCGCATGCCGCGCTTGGTTGTCCAACGCTTCCTTGAAGGCGCGCTCCAGATTCCGATCAGTCTGGGCAGTACCCAGAACGCCTGGGAGGAAACGAGCGCGGTGGTCGCAGCGCCGTATGCCGAACTCCAAGCGGCGTTGCCGCAGGAGCCGGTCGTCAACGCCGATGAGACGGGCCACCGGACGAACGGCGACAAACGCTGGCTGTGGACGTTCGTCGCGCGGACGTTTGTGCTGTATCGGATTGCCGCGTCGCGTGGGTCCGACGTGTTGCAGACGGTCTTGGGCGAGGCGTTCGCTGGCATTCTCGGCAGCGATCGCTTGCCCGCCTATCTGAAATATGTGGTCGGCCAACGGCAATTTTGCTGGGCCCACGTCACTCGGAACTTGCTCAGTGCGCTCGACCTCGCCAGGACGCCCGCGGCGAAACGGTTCTGCCGGGAGGCTCTCGCCCTCGATCGCCGCCTCTTTCGGCTCTGGCATCGCTTCCGCGGTGATCCCGCGGCCCGCGGCTCGCCGCTCACCCGTGAGGAACTGATTGTGAAAGTGCTGCCGATTGAGAAACGGCTCTTCGCGCTCGGCGAGCGGCATCTCAATGCGGCCAACGCCGACGTGCGCAATCTGGCCTACGCGTTCTTCGTGCACAATCAGCACTTCTTTACTTTCGTGCACGAAGAGGGCGTTGAGCCCACCAACAATGCCGCCGAGAGAGCCCTCCGCACGGCCGTTCAATGGCGGAAAATCATGTTCGGGACCCGGAGCGACGACGGCGAACGCGCCGTCGAGCGTCTGCTGACGATCGTGCGCACCTGCCATCTCCAGCAACTCAACGCGCTGGCCTACCTCACCGCCGCGATCGCCGCGCATCGGCGCCGTCAAGCAGTCGCGTCATTGCTGAAACGACCTCAGATCCCCTGAACTGTTACAGCTTTTTAATCCGTTCAACACCAACGGAATTCTCCCGAAATAATCAACCCATATGATCGTTAGCCAGTACTTCATTGTTGCGCGGCTCATGCCGGCAATTATCTGCTCAGCACCGCTTCTTCTACTCTACTTCGCCTTCCTTCGGGCAAGTATAGGACCGTTCTTTGATGCTTTCCTCAAAGTGCAATGGCTGGGTGACATTTCAACTGCTGCCGTACTGATGTTTCTCTTGGCTATGGTCGGTCGCACGATCGGAAAGGACGTTTTTGAGCGGCGGTGGTTCCGAAGCGATGAAACCCAAATGCCGACCACTGAGTTCATGCTTTACTCAAATGGCGACTACTCCAGCGACTTTAAGACGCGACTCCGTGGCAAGCTCAATTGCGACTTCGGCATGCATCTTCCTACTGCCGAGCAGGAAGCGGCGGACGAGCATGCGGCGCGTAAGCAGATCGCCGAAGCGACTGCTCTCATGCGGAAGAAGGTCAAGGATGGCCATCTGCTTCTACAGCACAACATTGAGTATGGCTTTGTGCGCAACCTAATCGGCGGTTCTGTCGTGGCCGTGTTGGTCTCAGTGGTCAATGCTCTTATTTTTCGGTTTGTCAGCCCCAATTCCCAGGCGCTTGCTACCTCCGTTGTCATGGGAAGCGCCTATCTCCTGCTCCTCCTTGTCAGCAAGCCATTGATTCATAGCTACGGAAAGCGCTACGCGCGCGTTCTGTTTCAGGAATACCTGTCCGACTGATGCGCGCTCGCCGTAAAATTAGCCGCTCCTACCTATGACGGTCTCTATTAGTCAGCGCCGCAATGAGATGGCTCAGATATTGACTAGATTTGCGGAACGGCTCCGCGACAACTATCACTTCGCGGAAATGATTGGTCCCCAGGACGAAGGCTTCAGCGAATTCAACACGACTTCGTGGCGGGAACTTCAGGATGAAGGCTACCTGAAGCCGCAGCATACGTTTGGCAGTGCGCAATATTCGCTCACGGCAGGAGGATGGCTGAAGGCCCTTAAGCTTTCTGGCGAATTGGAATCGCCGAACGTCCGAAGTCGGGGTATCGTTTTAGCACGTGCCCTCAAGGCGCTCGTTAAAGGCCGCGATGTTCACTTCGATCAGATTGCGGATGAGCGCGACCTGGCACCGCAAACGGGCCTTCCCGGAGGATGGATCTACAACGCCCTCAGTTGCAACCTGCTTAACGACCTGTTTCCGAACGACAACATGACAGTCCGGTACGATTACCGCGGGAAGTGCTTCCGGGTGCCGCCGACCTTCGGAATGGACTGGCGGGAGCCGCTTTGAGAAGGAAGGATCGGCGGGCCTATGCCGCCCTGATCCACCAGGACATCACGTATTCGAAGCGACCATCCTCGAACAACACGCCGTACTCTCCCGGCTGAACAAATTCCTTGACGATTCCCCGACGCTCCCGAAAACTCGCGGGAGCTTCATCGCGCCCGACAACCAGGTCCCCGATCTGGAACTTGCGGCGACTTTTCACGAGTCCACCTCCCCTGCGGCCGAGGTGGGCAGTTTACCGCCGATTCAAAATGTCACTCAAAAATGTCACTCACGGCATTTTGAGGGCCGAAACGTGCGGATTTTCTAAGAAAAATCGCAGTTCTGAAGAAGATTGGCTGGGAGGCAGGGATTCGAACCCCGATAACGTGGTCCAGAGCCACGTGTCCTACCGTTGAACGACCTCCCAGTACTGATCGCGCAGACTCGTGGGCCGGAACTGTTGATTGTACAAAGAAAAAGCGGCCCGGCGCAAACCACGCGCCGCCGGCCGCTCGAAATTCAGTCGTAGTGGGCCGCGAGACGACTAGCGAATGTCCTCGCTCTGATCGTCGCCGCCCGAGCGCTCCGTCATCGGCGGCGAATCCGTCTCGCCCATCAGGCCCGTGCCCGTGCCCGCGCCGCTCGCCTGTCCCTCCTGCATCTCCTTGCGCCGGCGATGGCTCGCCATGCCGCCCTTGCGGCCGGCCTCCCGCGCTTCCTCGCTCGTCCACTCGTGAGCCGTCCCCTTCTGGTGGGCCGCCTTGCCCCCCTTGCTGGCGATCTCACGCTGCTTCGCGCGATCCATCGAGGCGAATCCGCGATCCTCTTTAGCCACACTGACCTCCTGCCACATCCACGTCCGCGCCGCACCGTACGCATCCCGGCGTCGACCGCCGCACGACGGGCGTGCATACTCGGGCTGCAACGGCAATGCCACGGCGCAGGACCGCCAGGGCCGAGGCTCAGCAGCAGGTTGACCGCGACCACGCGTGACGCGCACCGCGCAGGCACGCGGCATGCGGCACGCGTCATGACAGCGAGCCCGGCCGCATCGCCGGCCCGCGAGTTCCGCACGATTTGTTCAGGAAAGGCGGCGCGCGCCGCCGGTGGCAAGAAAGTTGACGAGCCGATCGATCCGCGCCGCGCTCCGCTCGCGGCCGAGCAGCACGATCATCTCGAACAGACCCGGACTCGTCGTCCGGCCCGTGAGGGCGACGCGCGTGGCGTGGATGAGCGCCCCGGCCTTGATGCCCCGATCAGCTGCCGTTCCACGCACCACGGCTTCCACATGTGGCTCCTCGAAGGGCTCAGTCGTCCGGAGCGCATCGGCCAGCGCCGCGAGATGCGCGCCGGCCTCGGGCGCGGACAGATGCTGCGCGAT
>Ga0194131_10006128_pt1 | contig 16897 bp, 17 predicted proteins | sample TA2KigO120mmetaG_FD_148631 | JGI IMG/M metagenome (GOLD analysis project Ga0194131, IMG submission 148631) | Freshwater microbial communities from Lake Tanganyika, Tanzania - TA2015053 Kigoma Offshore 120m | ecosystem: Environmental > Aquatic > Freshwater > Lake | place: Tanzania: Lake... | reverse complement strand
TGTTTCCATATCACCAAACTTCACAAGTATATAGGTCTTACCACTTTTAGGTGAAATCGTATCCTTTAATACCTTTCCTCTAGTTTGTGAAGAACCTGGTCTTGGAAGATTACCAGATTGGGGTCTAGTATATCCAAGAGCTGAGAAAATGTCATCATTATCAGCGTTATTCTTGAGCATTCCACCATTTCCAACCCAAGTAACATCAATTTCATTTTTAAGTTTACCCAGTAAAGCGAGAGCTTTTTTATCTTGAATAAAGGAAAGTTGTTCTTTATCATCTTTGAGAATATCAATAAAATTAACATTTGTTTTGATATCTTGATTTTCTAGAGAAGATAGTGTTTTACTTACTGGATCGTTAATACTCGACAATATGTTTCTAAAATCATTAGAATATTTGATTTCAGATTCTAGCAGAAGTTTTTCGGCTCTAAACTGGGAATACTTATGGATCATCTGCTATTTAATTTCATTTTTTAGAAAATCATAAACTTGTGAGACATTTTCTTTAGCCGCTGAGATATGATCTTCAGCCCAGTCGTGTTTTTCTCTCAGTTGATTATCAATTTTATTAGGATCTCTATCTAAAATTTCTTCTATCATATCGGAAATACAAACTAGATTTCCGAAAAACATATAGTTACCTTCATAAGACTCTGAAATAGCATCGAGCTCTCCAACAAAATAATTTCTAACATGAGAAATATTTTCTTTTGCTACTGACATATGATCTTCAGCCCAGTTATGACCGTGATCTAGAATAGAGTTTACTACTTCTTCATCATAGGTAAGCATTTCACCCACCATTTTATGAATAAGTTTCAGGTTATTAAAAAACATATAAGAAGTTTGCCCTTCATCTTTGGAATCGATATCACTCTCGGTAAAATCATCAAATGAAGTTAAATTTTCAAGTTCAAGAGTATATTCCCTTTCCTTTTTTGGCTCGGGCATTTCTTCTAATTGGTCTAAAACTTCATCTTTAGAAACATCATCATTCTTTCTAGTAACACGATTGTATCGGTATTTAGTTAAGTTTGGTAGCTCATACTCTGAATCGTGATCCTGAGTGAAACTTCTTTTTACCGCCTTTAAATCTTCTTCTTCTGAAGATATATTATCGGTATAATCGTGAAACTGAGAGATTTTTGAGTATTTTGTTCTATAGTTATTTGTGTTTGGTTTGAACATAGTAGAAGTTTTTATTTTAGGGTATATATAAATTATTTAATCATTTTATCGAGCGTTTTTGCTATATTTGATCCAATAAAAAAGTGAATGTTTGTTAGCGTATCTGTTTCTCTATTAAAGATTTTATCTAAAAATTGAAATCTGAATTTATACCTTACAATATCATCTACTTCTTCTTTTTCTTTTTTCTGAATAGATACTGAAATATCATAAGCGTTATTGACATTGATCTTGAAGTCAAAAGTTATCCTATCACAAGGAAGTGTCTTAAACTTAGGATCATATTTAACATCGTAAATGGAGTAATTTGTTATTCTAGCTCTTTTGAGATAATAGTTCAAGAACATCGAAGGAGCTTCAATAAAATCCGATAGAATTTGTAAGTCAGTTCCAAACTCATTTGATTCTATAATATCTTCTATTTTTTTTCTAAGATCAATAATATTTCTAAAATCTACTTTGTGATATTCACAGTTTATATCATAAAGATAGATAAACGAGTTTTCGATTAGTTTGTTTTTTTCTAGATTTGTTTTAAAGATAAACTTAGTATGAATAATAAGTGTATCTTCAATAGAAAGCCCGTGTATTGAGATTACGAGTTTGTAAAAACTTTTATCTCTTGATAATTCAAATACAGTTTCTATAGATTGAACTAGGCCTCTTTCCTTTTCAAATATTTCTTTGAATGTGGTTTCTAAATCTTTTGTAGTAATCATTTGTTTATATATAAAATTACTAATTTTCAAAAAATATATATAGATACAGGTATGGAAAAAAATAATAACTTAATTGGAAAAAGAGTAAGAATTATTCGTCTAGAAGATCCTTATACCGAACTAAAAAGTGGAGTTGAAGGAACTATTAGTTACATCGATGATAATGGTAGTATTTTTGTAGATTGGGATAGTGGTAGTAAACTAGCACTTCTACCTGATCTAGATGAATATGAATTTATTGATAGTCAAGGGCAATCATTAGTAGAAGAAGGTATTGTTTACAAGTTTTCTCAATTCTCGAGGATAAATGAATCAGTATCCCAGGATATTGATTATCTGAAAGAAAAAGTTATAGAATTTTCTGAACTTTTTTTAGATCTTGAATCTAAATTCACTTGGGAAATGCAAGATGATGATATTGTTGTTAGGGTAAAATATACCAACGACCAAATTCCTCTCGATTACTATTACGAGTGGGTTATAAACGTTGATGATACAAGAGAAGAAGGTCTTGTTAAAATATATAGATTATTTAGCACTAATCTAGAAGACTTAGATGATGAGTTTGAAGAGATATTATTTTCTAATATAGAAGAAGCTACTCAGTTTGTTCAAGATGAACTTACGGTTTATATTCAACAAAATGAGAGTGTGGGTTACAGTTTTCTTCTAGAGAAAAATATACCACTCAATCCTTCTCTTTGGGCTTCTTGTAAGAGCTGGGCTAAATCAAGATATGAAGTTTGGCCTTCGGCCTATGCTGTTGGAGCAGCCGCTAAAAGATACAAAGAGCGTGGTGGTCGCTGGAAAAAAGGTAAGAAAAAATCTAAATCTAAAAAATGAAAACTATTCTAACATATGAATCTTTTTCTGAGGATAAGACACCAAGTGGTCTATCTCATGAGAAAACACTTCAAGATATACAAACAAATAGAGAAATAGATATGGATCATCTTATGGAAAATCCTGAATATTATGATAACCTAGACGAAATCGAATCAAAATCCGAATCTTTAGATACTATTATATCATTTAGTAAGTTTTTTGAGAAAAAGAAATCTTATTCTGGGAGTCACGGTGGTTTAGATAAGTGGTTTAAGGAAAAATGGGTTGATATTTCCAAAACTAATCCAGATGGATCTCATCCACCATGTGGCAGAGATGACGCCTCAAAAGGTGGATATCCGAAGTGTCGTAAAGTAAGAGTAGCCGCTAAAATGTCAAAAAAACAAAAAAGAGCTTCAGTTTCTCGTAAAAGAAAAGTAGAGAGGGAGGGTAAAAAGGGACCAAGAACACCAAATTATTCAAAGTAGTAGAAAAATATGAGAAAAATACAAAATTGGGGTGAATTTTATAACTCTATAACCGAAGCTTCAGGTGGAGTTAAAACGCGTCCTGGTGATCCTTGGGTATATAAAGTTGAAGAAGATAATTGGTTCGCAAGAAGAAAAGGAACTAAAACTTGGTATAAAATAACAGGTGATCGTTTCGTAAAACGATATCAAAAGTCTATCAATATTTTAGATACAGAATTTAATGATGCAAGATCAGAATATGCTCCTAATAGAGAAATTTCAAAAAAGAAAGATTTGGAAACACCAACTACTACCACAACAACCCAAACACCAACTACTACCACAACAACACAAACACCAACTACTACCACAACAACACAAACACCAACTACTACTACAACAACCCAAACACCAACTACTACCACAGCAACCCAAACACCTTCAGACGATATAGGACTCGAAGGCCCAATAGATCCGGAGTCTATTTCACCAGTTTTTAATAGACAATTTGACTTACCTTATAAAAATGGGCTCCCCACTTTTGATGGAGCTAGAATGCCACTTCGCCAAGAAATTCCTGATGATAATACTCTAAAAGAAAAATTCCAAAGGTTACTAGGTGAAGAATTAGATCAAAAATTTGAGAGGGATTGCAATTCTATAGGTTTACCCTATAAAATCGCACTTAGACAGATTTGGAAAGAATCCACTTTCAACCCTCGAGCGGTTTCACCAATGGGTGCGGTTGGATTGTGTCAGTTTCTAAGGGGAACCTGGAACCAATACGGTGGTACGGGATCCAGATATAATATACCAGAATCTTTAAGACTCTATATTATAATGATGAAAGATCACATGGATAGATTTCCAAAAAGATTGGATATAGCAGTTGCTGGATATAATAGTGGACCAAATCTCCGTATCTACAAAAAAGCTGTTGATGAAGGAATACCATTTGCCAAGATACAATATAAGTTACCGGATGAAACTAGAAAATACGCAAATATAATTTTTGCTTGATATAAATTTATACTTTTCTACATAATAGACGAATAGATAAAAGAAACTTCAACATATGAAAAAATACATATTTAACTTCAAATCTTACTTAAAAAGTTATCAGTCTATAAACGAATCAGCCGAAACGGCATGTCAAAGCGGATATAAAATGATTTATCTTGATAAAGATGAAAAAGAAGTTATCCCTGATGGAAAATCAAATTTTGTTTCTTTTGGATGTGTATCTATAAATGATCCTAATAAAAAAGATGGTGCTTGGAGAATACTCAAATACGCAACGTCTGATCCAACTAACTTTAAAGTAAGATATAGCGAAGAAGAAATTTATAAAGATGGAACTCTAAAAAAAAGCATTGCTCACGGTAGTTTTGGTGAAAAATACACGTGTGAATATGAAGACGGTATAGAAAAATCCACACATCACGATAAAGAAGGTATATTAGAAGTGGAGCAATCATATAAAATTAAATGGAATGATCCCTTGGGCTTGTATAATCGTGTGGATTGTGTAGGTATACACAAATGGTTTCGACCAGGAACTGATGAAATTTTATATCAAATAGATTACACGAAATCTGGTAATGGTAAATTCAAATATTTCGGTCCTGATGGTGGCCTCAGAATAGAGGGTGAGGCTACAAGGGAAAATCACCTAATCCCAAAAGCCTGTGGTATCTGGACTTTCCATGAGTTAGATATAAAAGTTAGATATCGGCCTGATGAAGAGGGTTACAACTCGTTGATGGAGGTAGATGAAGGTGAGAAAGGTTATCCTGGGGCAACAAACATAAATGGAACACCTTTAGATTGGAGAGAAAAACAAGATTTACAATCTACTTTTTCAGGGACTATAGAACTTATCATTGATAGATACGAAAGTAAAAATCGAAAATAACTTTAGGGCTGTATCCTATTCAAATATTTTTTATAATCTAAAAGAGCCCCTGAAAGATTCCATTTAGGTTCCCAACCTCTGATGAATTTTGAGGTATCGGCTTGTGTAAAAAACTGATAACCTAGAGGTATTTCTTCTGAATTGGTATAACTATAGGAAATATTCAAACTCTCTAAAACATCTTCAAATGGTGAAGATACACCTGTACCGACATCGTAATATTTACCAAACAATCCCTTATATCCCTTCATAGCTACTATATTAGCTTCAACAACATCCCTTATATAAATAAAATCACGGGTTGGTCTTTTTGGGAAAAGTTTTATCTCCTGGCCACTTTTATATCTAAACCAAGACTGATAGGCCACCGAGGACATCTTACCTTTCGCCTCTTCACCAGGTCCAAATACATTAAAATAACGAAGAGCCACTCCACCCTTCAATAATACAAAATCTTCTGAGATTTTTTTACTCCATCCATAAAGATTTGAGGGTAGATTTCCATCACTACCGTAATTAGCAGCCGATGAGGAATATACTAGACCTATAGCGTTTTTTTCACACCACGAAGAGATTATACGAGTAGATTCGTAGTTTCTACTTAGCATAAAATTTGGATCAGTTTCTAGAGTATCAGAACAGGCGCCTACATGAAATACAAAACTTGGTGATTTTTCATCTAGATATTTTTTTAACCAATCCTGCCAATCCCGTTCCGAAAAATATTCCTCACCCAAACCGATTACTGAATAATTATTTTGTACTAACCAACTAAATAAGTTCTTTCCGATAAATCCTTTGTATCCAGTAACAAGTATCATAGGTTAATTTTTTTGAAATCCATCTTGATATATTCTACTAATTTCGTCAAACTCAGCTAAGATTCCCGATTTTATTTTTTTGGAATCCCATTTTTGTTCTTCTATATAGTTTTTAATTACTTCTGTGTATTCAAGTTCAAGATTAATGGCTCTTGCGATAACTTCTTCATCTAAAATTCCCGATTCGGTTTGACCTTCTAATTTTTCTAAAATTTGAATATCATCAATATAACTTACTGATAGGAAGTTAATTGTTTCTAGAAGAATCTCTAGCTTTCTTCTTAGTTTTCTGTTGTTTATAAGAAGTGAGTTTGAGATATAGAGATCTATCCAGTTTTTAGAATCTTTAAGACCAGGTAGATCTTCAACATCTTCAGGATTTTTAAGATAAACCTTTTCAAATACAGGAGATTTAGTATTTGGTATAAAAACCTCTGAATCATCATCCGTATCAATGATCCATATACCTTTTTCATCACCCATATCAGCTCTATCCATTTGAAAAATAGATCCAACAAACTTGAATATACCTGTCTCTTGTCGAATATGTATATGACCGGATCTTACTTTATCAAAAGATCTAAACTCATCTAGATCTATTTTATCCGAGTTTCTATGTGCTGTTGAAGTTAAGTGCATTTTACAACCATTCAGATCAGAATGGCAAAAAAGATAATGACTATCTCTATATTTTTTGATCTCTTCTATTTGATCTTCTTTGTGATGAATATAGGGCATCATACAAATCTTCTTATCTCTGTATTCTATTTGTGAAGTTTTTTGATAAATAGAAACATTCGGTATCCATCCAAAAATATTTACCGAGTTGATTTCTGACGAACTCCTAGTCCAGAGATCATGATTTCCAACAATGATGTGTGTTGGAGCTAACCTGGATAATCTTTCTATAACACTTTTGCCGTAATTTAAGGTATCTATAGGTATTACTTCACGGCTATCGAAAAAATCACCAAGTAATACAATAATATCACCACTGCTTAACTTACTCTCAAGAAGCGGAAACAGGAACTCTGAAAAATAATCTTGATGAACCTTAGCCCATTTAGTATAACTATTGGGCCAGCCCATACCTAGATGTATATCACCCACTAAAAAAATCTTACTCATAATCTAATTATAGTTAGTTTAGACTATATGTTATGGATTATAAAAAAAAATATTTAATATATAATCAAAAAAAAAGATTGATGTCTTTTATTTTAAATTATAGTGATTTTTTGAATGAGGTCGTTCTAATACCTGTTAGAAAAAAAACCGATAAACCAACTGAAGAAAAAAAACCTGATCAAGAGGTTCAAGAAAATCCTAATACCTCATCTGATACGCAGCAGCCAAATAAATTCTTCATAGGGGGAGGTCCAATACCAATATCTTATTCTCCTAAAAAACCAGAGATTCATGAAGACTACGGTAATAATGTTTTTAGATTATTTGGTGGTAATGTTCTTGATATTAGGAATTTCCTACAAGATTTATTTCCCGGTCAAAATTTATCTTATCTGGGTGCTGGTATGATGGGATTAGCCTTTGAACCAATGGGTAATTCAGGGCTTAGTTTATCAAGTGCCTATATGCAAGAGGGTTTTACTGGAAAACAACCCGACACACCAAATGTAGTTATAAAAATTACAACAAATCTTCAAGAAGCCACAACAATAAAAAAACTGATACAAGACGACGGTGGTAAATCATCAAATTTAGCTCATTATTATTGGATAAAAGAAATCAATTTGCCATCCGATCAACAATTCAGCACAACTATTGGTCCACCACTAAAGTCAGGTATGACTAAAAGGGATAGGTGGGAGTTGGCTCAGAAAATACAAACCAAAGAATGGTGTGATACACCTGATGATCAAAGAGATGACTTTAAACTTTCAGATGAACAAAGAAAAAAAGCAGGCCAAATACTGCGTAGGCGGATAGATCGAAAGAAAAAAAGGGGTGAGATTAAATGGACTAAGATATATGTTATTTGTTTAGAGAGACTAATTCCTTTAACACCAGTAGAAAAAGACTACTTAATGTTCGCATTTATGTATTATTATTGGGCTGAGTATCATCAAACAAGGGAGAAAGAATCAAATAAACAAAAGAAATTCAAACCTATTTCGGTTTTACGAAATATCTATCTGAAAGACAAAATAATGAGAGAATGGTGGATCAAAAAAATTCATGAGAATTCCAAATCTAAAGAACAGATTAAAAATGTTCCTGACATAGAACAATTGAAGGTCACTTTCTCAAAATTACTAGATGCCATAGAAAAAGTGTGGCAAGGAAAATATACACCAGAAAAACTAGACTTACATGTGGGTAATATCGGATATCGTAATGGAGAATTAGTTTTTTTCGATCCTTTTGCATAATAGATAAATAGAGAAAAAAATACTTTAATATATACTAAAAAAAACTAAAGAAATATGCCTCTACCACATTTCACACAACTTTATATGACTGGTTCTCCAGGTGGTCCTGGAACCAAGCCACAAGAGCCGGTATATACCAATCTCTTTGAGATTACTTTTCTTCTACCGGTAATCTTACAAGCACAAGGTCGTGATCCTGTAATTTTGTTACAACAAGCAACCAACGCTCAAATTCAAATGACAGCATTAACCAGACCTTTAGAAAATTCTCAACAGAGATTTAAATTCTCAACCCGTGAATTTCTTAATACTCCAACTAACACAGATGGTTCTATAAGTATCAAATTCAATGTGAACGTTAATCAACAACTAAATATGGAGACATTCACAACACTTAAAGCTTGGTATGATTTACTTTGGAACTCACAGAATGGATCGATGCACTATAAATCAGATTTAATCGGTACTATTATAGTGAACCAACATGACAAAAAAGGATTTGTACTTAGAAGAGTTACTTATCAAAATTGTCAGATAACAAAACTTGAATATAAAGATTTAGACTGGGGCCAACAAGGTATAATTGATGGTATAACTGCTCAGTTCTATTGGGATTACTTTATCGATGAATACATTGATGGTGGATTCACTATTCAACCACCTCAAGTTTATGTTCAATAATAAAAATATAAAAAAAATATGCCTCTACCACATTTTACTCAACTTTATATGACAGGATCACCAGGTGGTCCCGGAACACTTCCTCAAGAAGTTGTATATACCAATTTATTTGAAATAACATTTCTTTTACCAGTAATTTTACAAGCACAAGGTAGAGATCCAGTATTGTTATTACAACAAGCCACCAAGGCACCTATCAACACAACCAAACTTACGGATAGAGGCCATACTCTACAAAGACAAATGTTCAAGTATTCAAGTAGAGTGTTTCAAACTACACCAAAGGATACATCAGGTGAAATATCCATACCTTTCAATTTAAACGTAAATGAACAACTCAATATGGAAGTTTTCACTACACTCAAAGCTTGGTATGATCTAGCCTGGAATTCACAAAACGGTTCTCTTCACTATAAATCCGATCTTATCGGAACTATTATCGTTAATCAACACGATAAGAAGGGATTTGTACTTAGGAGAGTTACTTATCAAAACTGTCAACTCAAGGAGTTAGGTTACGCAGATTTCCAATGGGGAACACCGGGTATTGTAGAAGAGATAGAGGCGACTTTCCAGTGGGATTATTTTGTCGATGAATATATCGATGGTGGTTTCACTATACAACCTCCACAAGTTTATGTTCAATAATAAAAAAACCCAGAGAAATCTGGGTTTTTTCATATTATACGAATATATTTTGGACATTCATATTCTTGATTTTCAATAGCAAGTGCGTAGTAGAATATTTTTTCTACAAGATTATCAATATCTTCTTTGCGATCAGAATAAACATTCAAAAGAATATTTGCTAAGTATAAACCTTGATACTTAGAAATAAGTCTTCTTTTTGTTTCCTGTTTAGGCTCTAATGAGCGAAGTCTACTCATTCTTACCAAATCCCGAAGTGTTGAATTATTCAACATCTTTTGGTTTAGCTCTATTATTTTTCCCCTCAGATCTCTATCATCAAATCCCATAAGTTCTGGGTATCCTGGAACTTTTTCAAGGTTTATATCTACGAGCATTCTATTGATTTGATTTAGTGAAATTTTACCAAACTTAGCTTCTTTTCCAATAACTTCACCTACTATATTTCTAATATCAAAGCTATAGGTTCTAAAATCTATCTTCTCTTCACCATCACCATAAACTTCGGATTTTCTATTAACTACTATAGTTGTATTTAGGGTTCCTGTTGGACTATCAAGTAATATTACTCCAGCGAAAGTGTATTTTGGTTTAGGTGATTCGTTGTTGATGATTATTTTAAAGTTATTTTGACCACTCCTTATCTTTTTGATAGATATTCCAATAAGCTCTGATCTATCAAAAGAGTTATTAACTATCCTATTGAGATCTGAAAAAGTTCTACAAGTTCTAATAAGACGAATAATATTATCTTTTCTTTCAACATCAACAGCCCAAATATCGGAGGGTGTCCATTTAGATATAGGGATACTTAGATTGAAACTACGGTATTTTTCAACTATAGATGTAATAAGATCATCTTTTGAGTTGATTTGATGAAAAGAATATTTTTTATCATTACGAAGAACTCCAGTATTTTTTTTATCTTTTACCAAATATTTCTCTGTTCTACCAATACCATTCACCGTTTCTATAAAACTATTTTCCCACTCATCAAATTTATCCAACAGATTTTCAGAAATAGTAACCGGTGTTTTAATAAACTCCAGCACAGAGGGAGAGGTCAAAAAGTAAGAAATATCATCAGTTATTGAGATATCTCTTCCTAAAAACTGCCGAATAGCAAAATAAAAACAATAGATACTCTCAACTGCTATTGTATTTTCAGTTCCAAGTGAGCTACCACCTGAGGATCCAAACTCTGATGTTTTAACAATATCATTTAGTTTATATTCAGTTCCGTCTTCTGCTTTCAAGCTTTTAGTATATCTTCTATAATCAGGTCTTTTCAAGAATACATCCCTCATCTTGGCTGAATCATAGGGTGTATATTTTGGAGCTACTAGATTTTTAGATGTAATATCATCCGTGTTCCTGTTAATGATATCAGATATTCTTTTTATTTTAATTTCGCCTGCGTCATCAGGGTTTAGAGATATTTCTTCTCCACGAACTATTTTTCCAAGTAAAACGTCACCTCTTTTTTCACCCGAGGTAGTTCTATCAAGATCATCAAAAGTTAGATTTTTTTCTACCAAACTATCAAATTCGCAAGACTCAGTTGAACTATCTACATTTTTCAAAAGTTTCGAGACCTTTTCTATCTTAAACATATAAATGGTATATATAAAAACAAATTATTAAACATGTTATTATTTGCTCATTGGGTTGAGAAGGAAAGTAAAATTATTGTTACTACTGGATGGACCACAGAGTCTTCTACTTTTGATATTACTATAAATGATTTGAGTTCTGGTGATATTATTTTCAATGGTTGGGTTATGATACCAAAAGATGGATTCACACCTATAGAAATAAGTCGGGAATATACAGAAAATCCATCTTTTTCTGGTTTATCTGTCAAACTATTTAAGGATAGTAACATCATTTACCAAAGAAATATAGACTCAAAAAATTATAATCAAATTAAATCTATATCAATAGGTGACTTTCAAATACATTGTAGAGAAAATGAACAAATTACATCAAGTATAGAGTATTGTAATAATTTTTGGGAATGGGATCACATGGAGAAATTCCTCAAACATTTGGATTTGACCGGAAAAATCCTTGATATAGGTGCAAATATTGGAAATCATACTCTTATGTTCAAAAAATATTTTCCGAATACTGAAATACTATCCTTTGAACCCCTATTTTATAACTACGAACTTTTACAAAAAAATGTTTTACCACACCAAGATGTTAGTATATTTAAAGTCGCACTATCAGATAAACACGATATACTAAAAATAAATAATAATTTCCAAGAATTTAACAGTGGAGCTGCCTCTGTATCCGATACAGGAGAATCAGTTTTAGCTATACCACTAGATTCTTTAGAATTGTCTGATGTTTCATTTATGAAAATAGATGTTGAACTTTGGGAACCTCAAGTTATAAGAGGAGCTATAAAAACAATAGAACAGAATAGACCAAAAATTTGGTTAGAAGACGTAAATGGAAATACGGTTAAATTTTTAGTTGAAAACCTTGGATATTTTGTTCAAGATAAAAGAGGTGGTGAAAATTATTTACTTTCTCCAAAAATATAGTTTACAAAATGATACTTATACCAATACTTGATAAAAAAGAACATAAAATTATAATAACAACAGGATGTACTAGTGGAGATTCTCTATTTGATATCATAATAAAGGAACTAAACTATGGTCATGTCATATTTAATGGTTGGGTACAAATCCCCAAAAATGGTTGGACACCTATCTCCATAGATACGAGATATACATCTGATCCCCATTTCCAAGGTATTCATGTAGAATTATTTGAGAAAAATCAAACAATTTATGAAAGGTATATAGATTCACAAGAATATAATAAACTTAATAAATACGAAATTCAGGGTTTTTCAATTTACTTAAGAGAAAACGAGCACATAACAGCTAATATAAAACATTTCAACGATTTTTGGGAATCAGATCATATGGATCAGTACTCGAAACATTTACAGATAACTGGTAAAATACTCGACATCGGCGCCAACATAGGCAATCACACATTGATGTTTAGAAAATACTTCCCAGAACTCGAAATATATGCTTTCGAACCACTTTTCTATAACTATGAACTTTTACAAAAAAATGTTTCTAAAATACACGGGGTACATACCTTCAAGGTGGCGCTTTCAAATAAATCAGGTATTCTAAAAATTAGTGACTATGGTGTGGAATGTAATAGTGGTATATCATCAATATCAGATACCGGTGAGTCTGTAGTTGCCATTACTCTAGATTCTTTAGGCTTAGAAGGAGTTTCATTTATGAAAATAGATGTTGAGGGATGGGAACGATGTGTTATAGAAGGCGCTAGAGAAACTATAAAATCATCCAGGCCTAAATTGTGGATTGAAGATTTCTCGGGTGAGACTATTAAGTACATCACACAAGAGTTCGACTACTTTATTCAAGATCAAAGAGGTGGTGAAAATTACTTACTTTCTCCAAAAATATAGTTTACAAAATGATGCTTATACCAATACTTGATACAAAAGAACATAAAATTGTAATCCATAATATAAATAGTGACTCTATTACTTGTGATGTTTTGATGACCGATAAAACTGGCAAAAAAATTTATTTTGCTGGTTGGATTTGGGCACCTCCTTTTGGTTATTCAGAAATAAACTTATCAAATGAACTCATTCAAGGTTCTACTAATTCAGAAATATTTTTAAAATTATCACAAGAAAACAATATCTTATTAGAAGAATTTCTTTATTTTGATTTTACAAAGAATAAAAAAACAATCAACTTAGAGGGTTTTGAAGTGACGGTCTTTCTCAATGATTTGATATCTTGTAACATTATAAAAACAAATAAATTTTGGGAAGTAGATTTATTTGAAAGATTTTTACCCCATTTACAAGATATAAAAGATATTATAGATTGTGGTGCTAATTTGGGCAACCATAGCTTAATGTTCCATAAATATTTTCCGGAAAGTCAAATTTACTCATTTGAACCAAGTTCAACTAACTATGAGTTGTTATTATTAAATACCAAAAAAATAGATCATATACACACTTTTAAAACTGCACTTTCATCAACAAGGGGTACACTTAGAATGGAAATACCCTTTTCTTGGAATAGAGGTTCAACTACTGTTACTGTTTCTAAGAGTGGTGAACTTGTTCAAAGCTCTCTTTTAGATGATTTTGCTCTAGAAAATATTTCTTTGATTAAAATTGACGTAGAAGGCCATGAGTTAGAACTGGTAAGTGGTTCTCTTAATACAATTATTAACAACAGACCTATAATATGGCTGGAAGATTTTACCGGTGATACTAAAAAATTCCTAGAGACTAGACTGGGTTATAAAACTATTTCCTTTGATGATCATAGTAATTACCTACTATCCTCAAACTAACCCAAATAACTCCTCTTTACGAAGATCTGAGTTTTTTCCAAACCAAACACCAAGTTTTTTAGAAGAAAGTTCATCACTGGATATTTTCACTAAATTTGGCGCCTTAATAATTTTTTTATATTCATCATCTTCAAGAGCTCCTAATCCTTTTTTATAGGTGATTGAAAAATCTTTCAAGTTTTTACCACTAGACCAGCTATCAAACTCATCCATCGAATAAAACCATAAATCTTCCGACATCTTAGAAGATTTGACCACCATAAGAGGTGTCTCTGCTTTATAAACAAAATTCATATCAAAAAGTTCAGGCCAAAACTTATAAAAGAAGTTTAAGAGTAGAGCTACAATTGAGTTACCATCAGGATCTTGATCTGCGTAGAATATAATACGACCCCATCTTAAAGTTTTTAGAGTAGCTTTTTGTCCGAGTTTTAGGCCAATAGCCGACATAAGATTTACAAGTTCTTTATTCTCAGTCATTTTCTGAACAGCTATATCACTTACATTGATGAATTTTCCTTTGAGTGAAAATGAACCTTGAGTTTGTGGATCCCTGTATTTTCTAAAAGAGTTACTCGCCGAATCACCTTCAAAAATACCAAGAGAGCATCTCCATCTATCTTTTGCCTTGGCATCTACTAGTTTTTCAACTTTAAGATTATCTACTTGTTTATTTAGCTGACGTTGAAGTTTATTTTGATCTGCTGCTTTTTTCTGAACAATCCAATCTGTTAATGATTTTACTATTTCTGATTTTAAGATCCAGTTTATCATTTTCTGTGAAACTTGAAAACTATATCCCCAATCTTTCGGTTCAGTAATAAGTTTTTCTTTGGTTTGAGATGAAAAACTAGGATTAATAACCGTTGAAGAAATGAAGATTTGAAAGTGATTTTTTATCTCTGAAGGTTTTACATCAACCTTGTATTTTTTCAAGAAATATTCCCGAAGTGGTCCAATAATAGCCGATGAGATATAATCAACATGCGATCCACCATCATAGGTATCCGATCCATTAACAAAACTTATTTGTGAAAAACCCTCTAAGGAAGGTGATACAGCAATAGACCACATACCATCTGAAGATTTTTCATAGTAATAATCTTGACAATACCACTTAACATAATCCTCAAAAGATTTACACCGTATTTCTTGACCGCAAAAATAAATCTTTACCGATGGATTACACCCAGCGATATCTACTACTCTTTTATGTAGAAGTTTATAGTGCGAAGGATCTAGTTTTTTTAGACCGAATCTTTCTAGATCGGGAAGATAAGATATTCTAGTTCCCGGAGTTCCCCCCTTGGTGATAGTAGCTTGGGTTCTTACTCGCATATTTTCGGAGAAAACTTGTAAAAATCCATTTTTCCCATCACAAGTCTGAACTACAAATTTTTTAGAAAATACATTTGTTAGTTTTGATCCAAGACCATTAAGACCCATTACAACCCTCTCTTCGCTGTCATCATAGTTCGAGCCGGACATAAGATTTCCAAAAATAACTTCTGGAACCCACTGATTATGTGTTTTGTGTATAACAACCGGGATACCCCCGTTATCACTAACCGATATTTCACCAGTCTTTTTATCTATATCAACATCTATACGGGTTAGTTTTTTATTTCTTTTACTCTCATCTACCGAATTTGAGATTATCTCATCAAATATCTTCAAGAAACTTGGAACATAGGTAAGCTCCTCTTGTATCATCTTATTTCTTTGGGGTATCCATCTTCTTTGTGTATGTGGTTTATTTGCCCCGATATAGGTTTGTGGTCTAAGTAGTATATGCTCGATATGATCTAGAACAACATACTTTTCTTCTATCTTTTTTTCTTTTGCCATATTTTATATATACTAAAAAAACTAAAAGTCATGCCAGCTACATCAAAAAAGCAATATAAGTTCATTTGGGCTCTTAGAAATAAATATGGTTCTAAAAAGAAAGCTCCAAAAAAATACCACTGGGTATTTGATGATGAATGGACTGATGTTGATTACCAAGAACTTCCACAAAAAGTTTCTGAAACTAGAGTTATGAAATTTGACGAGTGGTTGGGGCAAATCTAACCCACTTACAACTTTTAGTGCCAGATACCATACCAAAAGAAAAAACTTCTTGAAATCTGGACAAAAAACAATATCTCAATTTTTAGATAATGAATACCGAGCTTTCGCTCTATACTCCATCGAAAGTAGAGCTATAGCATCGGTAGTTGATGGATTTAAGCCCGTGGGTAGAAAAATAATACACACCGCCTCTTCTATCTGGAAAAATCTTTCTGTAAAACCTCTTAAAATATTCCAACTTTCAGGTAAAGTTTCTTCTGAAAGTTTTTACCATCACGGATCATCATCCCTAGACGGCGCTATCACGCAGATGGCTCAGAAATTTAAAAACAACCTACCTCTTTTAGAAGAGCATGGTCAGTTCGGATCTTTAAGAGCCCCTGAGGCATCTGCGCCAAGATACATAGCTACGAAACTCTCACCAATATTCTCCCATCTCTATAAAGATGAAGAGCTCTTAGAATATCTAGAAGAAGAAGGTCAAAAGATTGAACCTAAATATTTTTTACCGATTGTTCCTACTATTTTAATAAACGGTGGATCGGGTATTGCAGTTGGATTTTCTTCTAATATCCTAAATAGAGATCCTCTTGAAGTAGTATCGGGTGTTATTGATGTTTTATCTGGAAGAGGGGCAAAAAAACTATCCCCTAAAATTGCGGGTTTTCGCGGAGAGTTCCTCTCAGATCCACAAAATCCAAAAAGATGGATAATCCGTGGAATATTCAAGAACATCAATAAAATTTCAACTCAAATTTTAGAAATACCACCCTCT
>Ga0194131_10006125_pt1 | contig 16900 bp, 17 predicted proteins | sample TA2KigO120mmetaG_FD_148631 | JGI IMG/M metagenome (GOLD analysis project Ga0194131, IMG submission 148631) | Freshwater microbial communities from Lake Tanganyika, Tanzania - TA2015053 Kigoma Offshore 120m | ecosystem: Environmental > Aquatic > Freshwater > Lake | place: Tanzania: Lake... | reverse complement strand
GCCTGCGCGAGCGTGCGGCCGGCGAGCGCGGCTGTCTCGCCTGCCACGACCAGCTCGGCGAGCAGGCGCGCGCGTGCAGGGTCGCGGCCGGCGGGCGCGTCCACGAAGTCCGAGACGAGCCGCTGCACGGCGGCGAGCGCCATGTGGCGGCCGGCGATGCGGTAGGGGGAGACGACGCGGTTGGCGCCGGCGGCGCGCAGGCGCTGCTCGACGGAGTCGCTGCCGGCGCGGCTGATGATGGCGAGGGTCGCGTTGAGTGCGCGCGCGGTGAGCGTGACGAAGGTGTTGCCGATGTCGGAATCGGAGGCGGCGATCAGCACGCGGGCGCGCTCGACGCCGGCCTCGCGCAGCACGTCCTCCTCGGTGGCGTCGCCAAGGACGGCGGAGAAGCCGCGGGCGGTGGCGTCAGCGTGCGCGGCGGCATCGCGGTCGATGATGACGACGGCGATGCCGTGCTGCTGGAGGTCGTCGGCGATGGCACGGCCGACGCGCCCGAAGCCGCAGACGATGGCGTGCTCGCGCATCCGGTAGATTCTCTTGCCGCCGCGCCGCCCGGCGAGCGCGGCAGCGATGTCGCCTGTGATCAGGCCCTCGACGGCCGTGACGGCGATGTAGAACATCATGCCGATGCCGATCAGCACGAAGACGGCGGTGAAGGCCTTGCCGCTATCGTTAACCTGCATGTCGGCGAGCTCGCCGGCCGTGGTCAGGAATATCACCGCGGCGTATGCGGCGTCGAGCGGGCGGAAGCCCTCGACGAGGGTGCACCAGGCGGCGCCGGTGGCGAACAGGAGCAGCAGCGCGGCGGCGGCAAGCAGCAGTCGCCGCGCGAGCGTCACGAGCGCGGGACGCAAGCGGTCGGCTTCAGTGCGCGACCCGCTTGCGCTTGTGCTGCACGTAGTCGAGGAGGATGTACTCGCCGAGCTTGTCTGGGGTGGTGTAGAAGACGCGGCCGCCGTTGATCTTGGCGAGCTGGTTGACAAACTCCTTGAGGTAATAGTTGCGATCGAGCATGAAAGTGTTGATGGTGATGCCCTCCTGAGTGCATCGCTTCACTTCCTTCAGCGTCTCGCGGATGGTGGCGGCGGCCGGGGGGTACGAGAACTGCGAGCGGCCGCGCTCGAGGTGGGCGGTGGGCTCGCCGTCCGAGATCATGATGACCTGGCGCGTGCCGCCGCGGTGCTTGGCGAGCAGCTTGCGCGCGAGCATGAGCGCGTGGTGCATGTTGGTGCCGAGCACGGAATCGTCCCAGCGCACGTAGGGCAGGTCCTGCACCTTAAGCTCGCGCGCGTAGGCGGCGAAGCCGATCACGTACAGCGTGTCGCGTGCGTACTGCGCGCTGATCAGGTTGTGCAGCGCGAGCGCCACCTTCTTCGCCGCCTGGAAGGAGCCGCGCAGCGCCATCGACCATGAGAGGTCGACCATGACGACGGTGGTGGTCTGCGTGACGAGCTCGGAGCGGTAGATCGCGAAGTCGGCGGGGAGCAGGCGCACGGGTGAGTGCGGCCCGTCGCGCTCGATGGCGTTCATGATCGTGCGGCCCATATGCAGGTGGAATGGGTCGCCGAACTCGTAGGCCTTGGTGTCATCCTGGCGTTCGCCCTGGCGGCCGGTTTCCGGGATCGGGTGGTTGCCGATGCCCTGCTTCTTGAGCTGTTGGTAGATCTCGCCCAGCGCCTTCTGGCCGATCTTGCGCATGCCGGTGGGCGTGAGCTCCCAGCTATCGCCCTTGCGCCGGATGTAGCCGCCTTCCTCCAGCACCTCGAGCAGCTGCTTGAGCTGGTCGAGCGTGTCGGCGGAGTCGTCGCCGAGCAGCTCGCGCAGTTTGTCGACGTCGACGGAGTCGAGGTCACCGTCGTACTGCGCGCGTTCGAGCTGGTGCTCGAGGCTGTCGATGTCGTGCATCTCGTCCATGAGGCGCATCGCGGCCTCGAGGTCGAGCTCCTCGTCGCCGCGGAACGGATAGGCGGGGGCGCGCTCCGGGCTGGAATTGAGGTACTCGAGGTTCAGGCCGAGCTGCGAGAGCTCGCCCTCGAGCTCGGGGTCGCCGAGCTTGTCGGCGAGCAGCGACTGCAGCTGCTGGCGCTGGTCGGAGGGCAGCGACTCCATCAGCGACTGCATGGCCTGCATCTGCGCCTGCATCTGCTCAATCAGCTCGTCGAGCGACTGCGGCGGGTTGGGTCCGAACATGTCGCCGTACTGCTGCATGAAGGAGTCGAAGTCCGGCTCCTGCCCGCGCACCTTCTGCACGAGCATGTCGTTGAGCGCCTGCACCATCTCCTTCATGCGCTGCAGGTCGCCTTGCGACATCTGCTCGACCATCTTGGTGACGTCGCTGAAGAAGGACTCGGTCATCGCCTGGCGGAGCTGCTGCATGAGCTCCTGGAAGCGGTGCTGCGCGTCCGGGTTGAGGAACTCGTAGTGCTGGAGCTGCTTGACCTGGCCGGGGGCGTCGTCGGGGAGCTGGTCCAGGAAGTCGCGCTTGCGCTCGGCGATGCGGCGCAGCATGTCGGCGAACTGCTCCTCTTGCGACGCCCCCGATGCTCCGTCTTCGTCGCCCGACTGGTCGCCGCCGACCTGAGGCGAGCCCTGCTGACCGCGCTGGCCCTGCTGGCGGGCAGGCGTGCCATCGGCGTCCGCATCGTCGCCTTCGCTGTTTTCGCCGCCGCCCTGAGCGGCGTCGGACTGGTCCCCGGGCGCGCCTGGCGGCTGCTGGCCGAGGCGCTCGGCGAGGGTGTCACGCTCCAACTCAAGCAGCTCTTCGAGCTGGCGGCGGATGTCGTCCATGACGCCGCCGAGGTCGAACTGGTCGAGGCGCTCTCGGCGCTCCTGGCGGAGCTGGTGCAGCAAATCGCGCAGGCCCTGCATGCGATCGCCCTGCTGGCCGCGCATGCCGCGCTGCATCAGGTTGCGCAGCGCGTGCTGCAGGTCGCCGAAGTTCATGAGGTCGTCGGAGAGCGCGTCAAGCACGTCGCTCACGTCGAGCGCGGGGATCTCCTGCGTGCCGTCCCACTCGGTGTAGCGGTAGATACCGACCATCAGGCCCCCCCGTTCGGGCCAGCCGCGTGGCGCTCGCGGCGGCGCCTAGCCTCGGTAGCGGGACTGGCCCGCGACCGTGTCCTTGTTCAGCCGTTTGTTGAGGTGTAGGCCTTCGAGCACAAGCTCGACGGCCGCCGCCTGAACGGCGGGGTTGGGGTCGTCGGTGAGCTGGCGCACGGCGGCGGGCAGGCCGTCGACGCTCTTGAGCAGGCGCTGATAGTGGGCGACCGGCATGCGCTCGCCGGTCTCAGCGGCGATGCCGGACTTGAACGCGAGGACCACGGGCTCGAGGTCCGTGATGCTGCAGTGGCGGTTGAAGACGGCGACGATCGCGCCCTGGATCAGGCGGTCGACGATCTGCTCCTCGCGGCCGTCCTCGACGGTCTCGAACTCGAGCTTGCCTTCGAGCGCGGCCTTGATGAAGGGGAGGTCGGTGATGCGAGGCGCGACCTCCGGCTCGCCGAGGCGGATGCCGCGGCGCAGCGCGTTGGCGGTCATCGCCTCGTAGTCCGCGATCGACGCGCGCACGGAGACGCCGGAGCGCTGGTTGATGTCGGGGGAGCGTCGCGCGAGACGAGTGACCTCGGCGACGATCTCCCGCATGTACGCAGGGACGTGCATTGCGTAGCCGTTCGCCTCGAAGCGCGTGGCCTCCTGGTCGATGATGCGAATCTCGTCCTCGACGTTGCGGGGGTAGTGGGTGCGGATCTGGGAGCCGTAGCGGTCCTTGAGCGGCGTGATGATGCGGCCGCGGTTGGTGTAGTCCTCCGGGTTGGCGGTCGCGACGATGAAGACGTCCAACGGCAGGCGTACCTTGTGGCCGCGAATCTGAATGTCGTGCTCTTCCATGACGTTGAGCAGGCCGACCTGGATGCGCTCGGCGAGGTCCGGCAGCTCGTTGATCGCGAAGATGCCGCGATTGGTGCGCGGGATGAGGCCGAAGTGGATGGTGAGCTGATCGGACAGGTAGCGACCCTCGGCGACCTTGATCGGGTCGACCTCGCCGATGAGATCGGCGATGGTGATGTCGGGCGTGGCGAGCTTCTCGCCGTAGCGCTCGTCGCGGTGCAGCCAGGCGATCGGCGCGTCGTCGCTGAGCTCCTCGATGAGCTGGCGGCCGGCCTCGCTGATCGGCGCGTAGGGGTTCTCCGGGATCTCGACGCCGGAGAGGACGGGGGTCCATTCGTCGAGCAGCGTGGTGAGACTGCGGATGATGCGCGACTTCGCTTGGCCGCGCTCGCCGAGCATGATGATGTCGTGGCCCGAGAGGATCGCGTTCTCGAGCTGCGGCACGACATCGTCTTCGTAGCCCATGACGCCTGAGAAGAGCGGCTGGCCGGTGGCGAGCTGCGCGATCAGGTTCTTGCGGATCTCGGCGCGGACGGTCAGCACTTTGTAACCGGATGCGCGCAGGGCGCCCAACGTGGTGGGTCGGTCGTTGGCCACGTGGGCCCCCTCTCGGGTGTCAGGCGCTCGGCTTCGGACCGAGCTTGTGGCGCTGCGATGCGTACCGCCTGGCGATGAGCGCTGCCGCACGTGATGCGCGGCGCCCGCTCCGGCGCGATCAGTATACGAACGGCGATAGCCAGCGCGCGCTTGTCGCGGCGCGTGCGACATGCGAAAGCCCCGCGGTGCGGGGCTTTCGGTGCGAGACAACGCTGGGATTGGAGCAGATCAGGACGCGGCTTTGGACTCCACGCGGCGCGGGAGCACGAAGTCGAGCAACTCGGGGCGCTCGACGAGCGTGCGCACGACGCGGCCGAGGCGCGAGTCGCGCAGCACGATCACGTCCGGCACGTCGAGCACGTCTGAGAGCGTGATGTCGAGGGCTGCGGTGATCGCGAGGGCAGTCGACAGCGGGAGCTCGCGCTTGCCGGTCTCGTAGTTCGAAAGCGACGCCTGGGTGATGCTGGACGCGCGTGCGACATCGGCCTGCGAGCGCGCGCGTTGCTGCCGCCAGTGGCGCAGGCGCTGACCGGCGGCGCGGCGTCGGTCCGCGGAGTCGTCGACTCTTACTGGCATAACTTCGCTCCTTTAGCGGTTCCGCGAGCGGGCGCTGGGCAGCCCGGGGACCGTGCCTGTGTTTACCGTCGCACGTAATGGTAACGCACTGAGTTTGTGCGCTCAAGCACAAAGTATTAAGGCCCGGTGAATTTCGCATGCCAGGCGTGCCCTGGCGGCCGGGGCGCTACTCGGGCGAGAGGATCTCAATCACGGCCGAGGTCCCGACGACGCGCTGCCAGAGCCAGCCGGAGCGGTTGTCCATGAACCAGATGTCCCGCGCCAGGCCGTGGATGGCGCTGCCGGTATCGCCGCAGACATAAACGCGGCCGGTGGGGTCGCCCTCGATGCGGAACCGCTGGCCGAGGTAGGCGTAGTCGCAGGCGGCCATGCCGGGGCGCACGCGGCTGCCGTCGCGGACGTGCCCGCAGAAGGAGCCGCCGTCCCCACGGGGGGATTCGCCCCCGGCCGATTCTTCGCAATAGTAGAAGCTCACAGGTACCGAGACGCGATCGCCGGGGGCCAGCCGACGGGCAGCGAGCGCCAGGGCCTGTACCTGCAGCTGCGGGCGCCTCGGAGCGAGGGGCTGGCGCTCGACCGCGATCCGGGCGTCGGCCAACTCGGCCGGCGCCTGGACTTCAACGGGCAGCGCGCGGCTTGCGGGGGCCGCCGGGGGCGGAACGTCACGGGCATCGTCGCCGCCGAGTCCTGGGACGCGCGGCACGCGCAGCATGCCGCCGAGCTGGTGGAACGGCGAGGCGGCGTCCGCAGATGCCGGGGGCCGCGGCGGCTCCGGAGCGGCATCGGCGAGGGCTCCCGCGACGCCCGTACCCAAGGCGATCAGCAGGCAGACGGCGGACGCCACCAGACCATGGCGGCACGCACGTGCTGCTCCGCGAGCGCAACGCCGCCACATCTCGGTCAGTATGACCGCGCACGCGGCATGTGCTTACACTCGCGCGTCATAACACAACGAGCTATCCACGGGTTATCAACGCGGCGCGCGGGCATCGGGGAGGCCGACGGCGCGCACGCACGCGTTGCGTAGCCTCCACGCGAGGCCGCGAGGCTACTGGAGCAGGCCCTCGCTGCGCAGGTCGCCGACGGCGGCCGCGAACGCCTCCACGGTGCGATCGATGTCGGCGTCGCCGTGGGCGGAGGAGACCATGCCGCCCGTGCCCATGAGATCCACGCCGTGGTTGAAGAGCGCCCACTTGAGCGGACGCACCAACGGTGCTGCGACGCCTGCGGGCTCGACGGCGGCGTCCCACTCGATGTCGCTCGGGCGCGGCGCGCCGGTGCCGAGGTTGAGGTGCCACATCGAGGACACCGCCCATGCCGAGCCGTCGACGCCGCGCTCGGCGAAGAGCGCGTTCAGAGCGCGAACCAGACGAGCGGCGGCGGCAGCGGCGCGCGCCGTCTCGGCTCCGCCGGCGATGAGCTGCAGCGCGGCGACGCCCGCCGCCGCGGCGACGGGGTTCGCGTTGTAGGTGCCCTGGTGCGCGATGCGGCGGCGCTCGTCCCAGTCGCTGCCGTCGGCGCGCAGCTCGAGCAGTGCGACGATGTCCTCGCGGCCGGCGACGCACCCGCCGGGCATGCCGCCGGCGAGGATCTTCGCGTGCGTCGAGAGGTCCGGCAGCACGCCGTAGCGCTCCGAAGCGCCGCCGGGCGCCATGCGGAAGCCGGTGATCACCTCGTCCATGACGAAGAGCGTGCCGGTGGTGGCGGTCAGCTCGCGCGCGGTGCGCAGGTAGGCGGGCTGCAGCGGGTGCGTGCCCCAGTGCGCGCCGGTGGGCTCGAGGATCACCGCGGCCACGTCGCGCGGGGCGAGCGCGGCGCGCAGCGCCTCGACGTCGCCCGAGGGCACGACGGTGAGCCAGTCGTACACGCCGTCGGGCACGCCCACCGCGTACGGGTGGGCGCCGTCAGGCGCGACGCGGCCGACGACGAGGTCGTGCCAGCCGTGGAAGTGCTCGTCGAGCTTCACGACGCGGTCGCGGCCGGTGTAGGCGCGCGCGAGGCGCAGCGCCATCATCGTGGCCTCGGTGCCGGAGGAGGTGAAGCGCACGCGTTCGGCGCAGGGGACCATGCGCAGGACCTGCTCGCCCCACGCGACCTCGAGGTCGTGCGAGGAGCCGAAGTGCGTGCCGCGGGTGAGCGCCTCGGCGATTGCGTCGTTGACCTCGGGGCGCTGGTGACCGAGCAGCAGCGCGCCGTGGCCGCCGATGTAGTCGACGTACTCGTTACCGTCCACGTCCCACTTGCGCGCGCCTGCGGCGCGCTCCACGTAGATGGGCCACGGCAGGAACGCACGGATATCGTGCGTCACGCCGGAAGGGAAGACGCGGCGCGCGCGCGCGGCGAGACGGCGCGAGCCCTGGTGGGCCGCCTCGAAGGCCTCGAGGATCGCGCTCATGTGGTGCCCTTTCGCGCCCGTTCCCGGTCGAGTCTCTGCCGTGTCGCGGCCCGCGACAAGCGGTACCGTGGAAAGGCGCTACGCAGGCGCTGTGCGGAGGCACCGAGATGGCTGAGCGACTGCCCGAGTCCGAGATCACTACGGCGCTCGCGGCGCTGCCGGGCTGGACGTATGACCTCGCCGGCGGGTGCCTCAAACGATCCTACACGTTTCGCGACTTCGTGGAGGCGTTCGGCTTCCTCGCGCAGCTCGCCGCGCTGCAGGAGCGCATGAACCATCACGCGACGATCACGAACACGTACGCGCAGGTGGCCGTGCAGCTTTCGACGCACGACGTGGGCGGCGTGACGGAGCGAGACCTCACGCTGGCGCGCGCGCTCGAGGAGCGTGCGCTCGGGCACTAGCGGGGCTCGTCGCGCAGTTCGTTCGTCAAGCGTACGTAGGCGAGCTGGTCGATGGTCACGCCGTCCTTGTGCACGCGTGCGCGCAGGCGCCCTTCGAGCGTAAAGCCGGCCTTTTCGAGCACGCGCGCGGACGCCGGGTTCCACGCGAACACCCACGCCTCGACGCGCGCGAGCTCCCGGAGCGTCGCGAACACGTGCGCCGTGGCGCCGCGCGTGGTGGCGGTGGCAATGCTGCGACCCCAGTAGCCGACGCCGAGCCAGTAGCCGAGCTCCACCGTGCGCGCGTTCACGTCATCGAGCAGGTGCACGCCGCACGCGCCGACGGCCGCGCCGTCTGCATCGATGGCGAACTCGATCACGGGTTCGTCGTCGGGGTGCCGCGCGAGCTAGGCCGCGGCGTTGGCGGCGGTGTAGGGGTGCGGGAAGCGATCGCACAGGTTGCGCCAGACGCGGCGGTCGTTCGCGTGCGCGGCGAGCGAGGGGGCGTCGTCCGGCTGCCAGCCGCGCAGCACAACGCCCACGTCTGGCAGCGCGATGCGCGGCGCGGGCATGCGCTCAGCCCGCACCGTGCGGCGAGCGCCACGCGACGCCGGTGGCGCGCTCGACGACGTCGAGCATGTCCTCAATGTCGCCGCGCAGCGCGTCGTCCGGGTCGAGCGTGAGCGCGCGCAGGAACGAGGCGCGGGCGGAGACGTACAGCGCGTCGGCGTGCTGCTCAGGGAGCTGCTCGGCGCGCCACGCGCGACCGCCCTTGGGGCGCGCGAGCGCATGCGCGGCGTACTCGCGGCACCAGCCGAGCGTGTACGCGAACCACGGGTTCGCGGGCTCGAGCTCGACAGCGCGCTCGAGCGCCGCAAGACCGTCGGCGAAGCGACGCTTGCGGGTGACGAGCGTGTTGCCGAGGTAGGCCCAGGCGTCGGCGAAGGAGGGGACGTCGTTGAGCAGCGCGCGCACGGCGGCGAGCGCGGCATCGACATCGGCGGTGCGCATCGCCTCGCCGAGGCGGGCGCGCGCGTCGGTGCTCGTCATGCGCGGATCATAGCGGCGCGGGGACGATCGCCGGGGCGCCGCTCGCGGGATCACGCAGCACGGCGAGGCGCGCGCCGAACAGCGTTGCCAGGTGCTCGGACGTGACGACGTCGGCGGGCGGGCCGTCGAGCAGCACGCACCCGCCGAGCAGCGCGAGCATGCGCGGCGCGTACTGTGCGGCCTGCGCCACGTCGTGCATCACCATCACGACGGTGAGCCCCCGCTCGGCGTTGAGTCGGCGCAGCAGCGCGAGCAGCTCGTGCTGGTGGCCGAGGTCGAGGAACGTCGTCGGCTCGTCCAGCAGCAGCAGCTCGGGCTCCTGCGCGAGGGCGAGCGCGACCCACGCGCGCTGGCGCTCGCCGCCGGAGAGCGTGCCGAGCGGGCGTGTGCGCAGCGCCTCGAGCCCGGCCCAGGCGAGCGCGCGCTCGATGGCCGCGTGGTCCGCGGCGGCGGGCGCAGCGAGCATGCCGCGATGCGGGTAGCGGCCGTACCAGATGAGCTCCTCGATGGTGAGGTCGGCAGGCGCGTCGGGCGCCTGGGGCAGGAACGCGACGCGGCGGGCGACGGCGCGCGGCGCGAGCGCCCACAGGTCGGCGCCCCCGAGCACGACGCTGCCGGCAGCGGGACGCTGCAGGCGCGCGAGCGTGCGCAGCAGCGTCGACTTGCCGGAGCCGTTGGGGCCGATGATCGCGAGCCACTCGCCTCGCGCGACGCTCAGCGAGACGTCGACGAGCGCATCACGCGGGCCGTAACGCACGCGCAGCGCACGCGCCTCGAGCAGCGGCGGGTGACCGGCGGCGGCGTTCATGCGCGGGTCCGGAGTAGCGCGAGGAAGGCGGGCGCGCCGATCACGGCGGTGACGATACCCACGGGAATCTCGGACGGCGCGAATGCGACGCGGGCAAACGTGTCGGCGAGCACGAGCAGCGCCGCGCCGAGTAGCGCGGCGAGCGGCAGCAGCGTGCGATGGTCGTTGCCGGCGAGCAGCCGTGCGGCGTGCGGGACGACAAGGCCGACGAACGCGAGCAGGCCGCTAACGGCGACGGCGGAGCCGGTGAGCAGCGCCGCGAGCGCGAGGAGCGCGAGGCGCGCGCGCTCGACGCGCACGCCGAAACCGCGCGCGATGTCGTCGCCGAGCGCGAAGACGTTGAGCCAGCGCGCGGTGAGCAGCGCGGCGCCGCCGGCGACCAGCGTGTACGGCCAGAGCTGGTGCACGTGGCCCCAGTCGCGTGCGAAGAGGCCGCCCGCGAGGAACGAGAGCGCAGACTGCGTAAACAGGTCGGAGCTGGCGATGACGGCGGTGCTGAGCGCGGTGCCGAAGGCGGCGACGGCGACGCCGGCGAGCGCGAAGCGCACGGCGGAGATGCCCCCGCGCCACGCGAGCGCGTACACGGCGGCAGCGGAGGCGAGCGAACCCGCGAACGCCGCGGGCGCGACGAACGCGAGCGGCGTGCCGGGCGCGAGCAGCAGCATCGCGATCGCTGCGACACCGGCGCCGGAGGAGAAGCCAAGCACGTGCGGATCGGCGAGCGGGTTGCGCGTGATGCCCTGCAGCAGCACGCCGGCGAGCGCGAGGTTCGCGCCGACGCACGCGGCGACGAGCACGCGCGGCAGCCGCAGCTGCCACACGATCAGGCGCGCGGCCGGGTCGCCGCGGTCGAGCAGTCCGTCCAGCACGGTCACCGGCCCGAGGCGGACGGAGCCGAGCGCGACGGCGAGCGTCATCGCGAGCAGCAGCGCGAGCGCGGCGAGCGGGATCGTCGCAGCGGGCGGGGGCCTGCGCCGCAGCGCGGCGATCGCCATGGCGTGCTCGCGCCCGTGACCGCGGCTACTGCGGGAAGAGCAGCTTCGTGAGCGAGGCGAGACCGTCCGCGGCGCGCGGGCTCGGCGATTGCAGGTACACCTCGACGTCCAGGTTGTGCACGCGGCCCTGCTTCACAGCGGGCAGCACGGCGTAAGCGGCGTCGCCCTTTACGGCGTCAGCGAGGGTGGGGCCACCGGGACGGCCGAGGGTGACGGTGAGCACGATGTCGGCGGCGCTGCTCGCGGCGCGCTCGACGGCGAGCTTGGTGTAGCCAGGGAACGGCGCGTTCGCGGGCAGCCCCGCGGCGATGTTCGTGCCGCCGGCGAGCCCGAGTAGGTCGCCGACGAACGACTCGGGCAGCGCGGCGTAGGGATCGTTGGTCGCGCCGATGATCATGAGCGCCTTCGGCGCGGTTTTACCGGCCGCGGCCTGCTTCGCCGCGGCCTTCGCGTCGTCCATCTTCTTCGCGGCCGCCTCGGCGACCGCGGGCGTGCCCGTGATGCGGCCGACGAGACGCAACGCGGCGGCCACGTCGTCGTACTTCGTGGCGCCGACGAAGACGACGGGGACGTTGCCGAGCGTGGCGGTGAGCTGCGGCGCGACCTGCGCCTGCAGCGACGCGTCGGCGAGCACGAGGTCCGGGCGCTGCGCGACGATCTGCTCGAACGAGAGCTGCTCGGCGCGGCCGATGTCGGGCAGCGAGGCGACCTCGGCGGGAACGCGCGCCGTCGACGTGCGCGCGACAGACTTGCCGCCGGCGGCGTACAGGATCTCGATGGCGGATGGGCTCGTCGCCACGATGCGCCGCGGCGCGGCCGGGATCGTGACGTCCTTGCCGAGCATGTCCTTGAGCGTGAGCGGGTACGCGGCCGCGGCGGCTGTCGGTGAGCCGGTCGCGGTGCGCGTAGCGGTGGTCGCCGCGTCCATCATCCCGTCGGTGCCGGCAGGCTCGTCCTCGTCGTCGCCGCACGCGAGCGCGAGGAGCGCGGCGAGCGCGAGGGCGAGCGCGACGAGTGACGGCAGCAGGCGGCGTGGCGGCATCGGGGCGTGTCTCCTCGGGTGGCAACGCGCCACATTCCGTGGAGCACCGGGCTAGCGTCAAACGTGAAGCCTGCGCGAGTCGCGCAAATCTGTGCGAGGCTCGCGCGGGATGCGCGGCTCGCGCGCGCGACGCGGCGAGCAGGCGTCAGTCCTTCGCACGGCCGACGATCTCGTACGTCGGCTGAACGGCCCACTGCGCGGTGGGCGGCGACTCCTGGAGCCGCAGCTGCTCGCGCTTCTCTTTCGCCTCTAGCGCTTTCGCGGCGTGCAGCGTGCGCTGCACGTGCCGGGCGTGCTCGACCTCGCGCGCGCGCTTGAGCGGGTTCGGGCGGCGCGGCTTGCCGGCGTGGATGAGCACACGGCCCTGCTGCTCGAGGTCGCGCAGGTGAGCCTCGACGTTGCCCGTGGCGGCGCGGCGCAGCCGCGTGTCGAGGCCGGGATAGACGGCCAGCATGATCTCCCACGGCGTGCGCGGGCGGCGATCATCGAGCACGTCGAGGATCTGGCGCTCGCGCATGTCGCGATGTGCGATCAGGCTCTGCAGGCGCTCGCGCGGGTCGTGCACGATCGCGCCGTGGCCGGGGCAGATCACCTTAAGGTTGGGCAGCTCGACGAGCATCTGCAGGCTGCGACGGTACGGGCCGAGCTCGTTGACGGTGGTGGTGCTGCTGCCGAGCAGCGTGTCGCCGGTGAAGAGCACGCCCTCGTCCTCGAGGTAGTACGCGACGGAGTCGACGCTGTGGCCGGGGGCGAAGAGCACGCGCGGGCGCACGCCGCCGCCCATGTCGATGACCTCGTCGGTATCGAGCGTCCGCACCCGGTCGCGAGCGGGGAGCTTGCCGCGGAGCAGCGGGACGGCCTTCTTGTGCACGACGACCTCGGCCTTCAGCACCTCGCTGGCCCACCTGAGGTTCCCCGAGTGGTCGCTGTGGTGGTGGGTGATGGCGGCGAGCGCGATCTCGGTCTTCTCGGTGGCGGCGAGGTAGCCGCGCAGCATCCAGCGGTAGCGGTCGAGCGCCTCGCCCGAGTCGACGGTGAGGGTCTGGTCGCGGCCGACGAGGTAGATGTTGGTGTACATGGGGTGCATGGGGCTCTCGTCGGGGACCTGCACGGCCCGCACGCTAGGGCTGATCTGCATGGTGGCCGTTCCTCCTGCCCGCGCGGGCGTTCTCGGCGCGGCCGCGCCGCACCCGACGCGCATGCTACACGCGCCGCCCGCCCGGCGAGGCGGACGGGTCGCGCGCCCTCGGGGCAGCGACGCAAGCCGCCTGCGGCGCGGCACGGCGCTCGGCTATGCTTGCGGTGCGTGCGCCGGTAGCTCAGTGGATAGAGCATCAGTCTTCGGAACTGAGGGTCGGGGGTTCGAATCCCTCCCGGCGCGCCAGCACTGCCAACGGTTTCTGGATCTCGGACTCGCTGCGCCTGCGCTGATTGGCCTAACGGTGACCAAATCGAAGTGCTCTTGCGCAAACAATGTCCCGCGGGGCCGCCGGTTCGGGCCCCGAGCAGGTACCCTGTCCGTCGGACGCAAGGATGCTAGGGGACCTAGGATGCTACAGCGCTTGTTCGTGGGGCTCGTCGTTGTCGTGGTCGCAGCGGGGGCGGTCGGCATGTGGTTGGCGACCCGCGACGATCGGGCGGAGTCCGTCGCCTAGCGGCTCAGGTCTGTGCCCGCAGCCGCGAGCTGCTGCTCCAACAACGCCCAGGCGACGGGTCGGGTGGGGGCCCATACTCCTCGCGCCGACGTTTCAGTTCCAGCACGTCGGCCGGCAACCACAATCTTGAATCGCCCCGGGAAAGTTAGAGGCTCCACCCTTTGAGAGGATGGAGCGATGACACGACCAGGCAGGTACCCAGCAGAGATCCGGGAGCGGGCGGTGCGCATGGTGTTCGAGCACTAGGCGGAGCACCCCTCGCAATGGGCGACGATCACCTCGATCGCTGCGAAGTTCTGGATGACGGCCGAGACGTTGCGGCACTGGGTGCGTGCGGCTGAAGTCGATGCGGGCTCACGACCCGGGCTGACGAGCGACGAACGCGAGCGGCTCAAGGCTCTCGAGCGCGAGAACCACGAACTGCGTCGCGCTAATGAGATCCTCCGCGCCGCTTCAGCTTTCTTCGCGCGGGAGCTCGACCCGCGACTGCCGAAGTGATGCGCTTCATCGAGACCCACCGTGAGCGTTTCGGAGTCGAGCCGATCTGCCGCGAGCTGCCGGTCGCCCCGTCAAGCTACTACGCCGCGAGGCAGCATCCGCCCTCGGCGCGTCGGGTCCGCGATGAGGCCTTGAAGGTGAAGCTGCGCCACGTCCACGCCGAGCACTTCGGGGTGTACGGCGTGCGCAAGCTCTGGCGTCAACTGAAGAGGGAAGGGATCGCCGTCGCGCGCTGCACCGTCGCCCGGCTGATGCGGGAGCTCGGCCTGGCTGGCGTGGCACGCGGCCGGGTCACACGCACCACGGTGGCTGACGAGCAGGTCCCGCGGCCGGCCGACCTCGTCGACCGCAACTTCCACACACCCGCCCCAAACCGCCTCTGGGTCGCTGACCTGACGTACGTGCGCACCTGGTCGGGCTTCGTCTGCGTGGCCTTCATTGTCGACGCCTACTCGCGTCGCATCATCGGCTGGCAAATCGCCCGCTCGCTCCGCGCGGAGCTAGCGCTCGACGCGCTCAAGCAAGCGCTCTAGACCCGAGAGGAGCCCCTCGACAGGCTGGTCCACCACAGCGACCGCGGCGGTCAATACCTCGCGATCCGCTACACCGAACGGCTGGCCGAGGTCGGAGCGGTGCGCCCGGTCGGCAACCGCGACGACTCGTACGGCAACGCCCTCGCCGAGTCAGTGAACGGGCTCTATAAGACCGAGCTGGTATACCGGCGAGGGTCATGGTGTGGACTCGAGGACTTCGAGCTCGCCACGCTCACCTGAGTCGACTGGTACAACCACCGCCGGCTCTTCAGCGCGATCGGCTACGTCCCACCCATCGAATACGAAGTCAAGCACTACCGTGAACTCGTTCCGACGACTGCCGGGACTGAATAGCCGGAGTCTCCATCAAATCCCGGGCGATTCATGCATATCCGGTCGTTCTCGCCGGTGGAGCTCCTCGTTACTTGTCGAGCCAGCCTCGCTCTAGTTGCGCAGCCGCCGTGATTTCGGTGAATGAATAGTTCGAGCCGAACGGGCCCGTGAAACTGATGTTGCGCACCCACGGTTGGAGGAGATCGTAGTTCTTTGCCGCGGGCTTCTCGACGCGCCACACTTGATCCTGCACGCGATCCCAGATCTTGCGATGTATCTCGCGACGCTTCTGAGGGTCGAGTTCGCCGCTCTGCTGTTCGGCCCACTGGTCGATCTGTTGATCCTTCAGCTTGTAGCGATTGCTCGGCGACTTCGAATGCAGGTGCTCGTAGAAGAACGTGTCCGGCGTAAAGCCGTTCGCGGACCAGCCGTCCACGGCATCGGCATATGTTGGCGGCACCCCGGTCCACTGCGAGTTGAACTGCGTGTACTCGAGCTGCTGGGGCTTCATGGCAACACCGATCTGCCGCAGGTGATCAACCATCATCGCGATCGGCCGCGAATTGCCAGTGTCGCTGTAGTTGTACCAGATGAAGTCGAATGCGAGGCCCTCGGCACCGGCGGCCTGCAGCAGCTTCTTCGCCTCCGCCGGCTGGTATCTCCACCAGGCGCCGAATACGTCCGAATCTGGTGCAGGTTCTTTGTCGAACAGGAAGACCCACGGAATCGTGGGGACGACCGCGCCCGCTCCTTCGTTCACCGCCTGAACGATCGCCTGCCTATCAATGGCCATCTGGACCGCCCGCCGCACGCGAACGTCCTGCCATTTCGGAAGGTCAAGGTTGAACACGATGCCGGCTCCAGCGTTAATTGGCAGCCCCGGCAGTACTTGCAGGTTCGGGTTCCCTGCGAGTAGGACCTCAACTTCCCGCAAGCCCCCTACCAGGCCTATCGCATGGTCCAGTTGGCCCACACGAAACGCATTGAGGCGAGCCTGGCCGTCGGGCATCACGCGGTGCTCGACTCGGTCTAGCGGCACCGGACCCCGGAAGTAGTCGGGGTTGCGCTCGAAGACAACCTGCTGGTCCGGCTTCGCTTCTCTCTGGATCATCGCGCCTGTGCCGATCGCCCGCCGGTCGATCGAGCCGTCTTCGACGATCTCGCGCGGATGAATCGTCAGGTAGCGACTGCCGAGAGGGATCAGGAAGTCCGGCGATGGGCGCTTGAGCTTGACGACAACCATCGAGTCATCCGGCACATCGATGCGATCGAGGGCCACCCAGTACGCGCGCTGAGCGCCCGCTCCCGCGTAGCGCTCCCAGGCGTATTTCACGTCGGCGGATCCGAAGGCGCGCCCGCTCACCGGAGCGACGTTCTGCCACTTCACGCCGCCGTTGAGCTGGAAGGTGTAGGTCAGTCCGTCCGGCGTTACCTGCCAGGACTTCGCAAGGTCGCCTTCGAGCTTGACCGCTCGCGCACTGGCTTTCGGTCCCGATACGAATCGCAGGACGCCGTTGTACGCGCCGCGTCCTGGACCGATGGTGCCCCCGGCCGCGGACTTCGTCGGGTCCATCGGCCCGACATTCCACGTCACTCCCTGTACGAGCGTGCCACCCCGTTTCGCCGGTCCCGTCGCTTCTTTGACGTTGTACGAGAAGCGCCCATCACCGTCCGTGACGCCGGCCGCCGCCCCAGGTGTGGACCGCGCGGGCGCTGGGGCCGCACCGTCGTCAGTCGTGTCGTCATCGCCGCCGCAGCCGAGCAACGCCGCCGCGGCAAGCCCCGCCACGCCCAATACGGAGCCACGGAGCAGGGTCCGGCGGCCCCATTGCCGCTGTCCCCCCATGCCAGCCTGTGTCCCCATAGCTCACCTCCTGCTAACCCGCATCATATCACGGACGTCATACATTCTGCTGACCAGACGCGCCTTGGTTGACCAAGCTTTCCGCCCGTCGATCGGATTCGCGAAGTCTCCAGCTACGCCGTCCGTCAGCGTCTCGGCCGTCATCCAGAACTTCGCAGCGATCGAGGTGATCGTCGCCCATTGCGAGGGGTGCTCCGCCTAGTGCTCGAACACCATGCGCACCGCCCGCTCCCGGATCTCTGCTGGGTACCTGCCTGGTCGTGTCATCGCTCCATCCTCTCAA
>Ga0194131_10006122_pt1 | contig 16909 bp, 12 predicted proteins | sample TA2KigO120mmetaG_FD_148631 | JGI IMG/M metagenome (GOLD analysis project Ga0194131, IMG submission 148631) | Freshwater microbial communities from Lake Tanganyika, Tanzania - TA2015053 Kigoma Offshore 120m | ecosystem: Environmental > Aquatic > Freshwater > Lake | place: Tanzania: Lake... | reverse complement strand
AAAAGGCCCAACTCGGCCTCGTCGACCGCTTGACCAAAACCCAGCGGCACGAGGAACAGGCTCGACCGAAGCGACATCCAGAACTCCGGGAGCATGCGGCGATGCCGCAGTTCGGCATGTAGGAGCTACAATTTATGCGAAAACAGAAAACAAACCACTCAAAACTTCGGACCATCGAACGAGAACAACGCGCGCTGCCGCCCTGCGGATCGGCTAGCATAGCGCCGTGCTCCTCGCCCTCCTCCTGCGCGCGCAGGCCGCCGACCTCACCGTCCTCGACGAAGACTTCGACGCGTACACCACCACCAGCTTCAGCGGCAGCGCAGGCTGGAACACGGGCTACTCGAGCGACACGTGGTCGACCTACCTTTACGGCGGCGTGTACGCCAAGACCGACGACCGGAGCGACAGCGGCACCTGGGGCAACGGCTACGCACAGGACAACCACCTCACCTACCAGTCGGACAGCTTCTCCGACTTCACCTACTACGCCGACGTGTTCCAGGGCGACGAAGACGGCATCGGCCTGGTCGTTCGGTTCACCACCGCCGCGAACTTCTACCTCATTCTCTTCTGCGGGGGCGAAGATTGCCCGGCCTCGTCCAACGGCCGTAACTCCGAAAGCATCTCGGAGGGCACCTACCTCTACAGCATATCCGGCGGCACCGGCACCCTGGTGGCCACTGGCTCGGAGCTCGACCGCGACGAGGTGGTGAGCGTGAAGGTGGTGGCGAGCGGCAGCGACATCGACGTGTGGGCCGACAACGACAACGACGGCAGCTACGAGACCACCGAGCACCTCATCGACGCGACGACGAGCACCCACACCAGCGGCTACATCGGCTTCTATTGTTACGACAACGGGAATCGCACGGGCGGCTGCTACTTCGACAACGCGGTCGTCACCGTGCCCGACACCGACAGCGACGGCGTGGCCGACGAGGACGACAACTGCCCGTCCACGAGCAACGCCACGCAGGTCGACAGCGACGGCGACGGCACCGGTGACGCCTGCGACACCGACGCCGACGGCGACGGCTACACCAGCACCGCCAGCGGGGGCACCGACTGCGACGACGCCAACGCCAGCGTGAGCCCGGCCGCCACGGAGAGCTGTGCCACCACCGGCGACGACGATTGCGACGGCTCCGCCAACGACGCCGGCGCCACCGGCTGCACCACCTTCTACAACGACGCCGACAGCGACGGCTACGGCAGCACCAGCAGCACCTGCCGCTGCAGCGCCACTGCAGCCTACACCGCCAGCAACGACGACGACTGCGACGACGCCGACAGTGGCGACTACCCCGGCGCGACCGAGTACTGTAACGGTGACGACGAGGACTGCGACGGTACCGCCGACAACAGCGCGGTCGATACCACCGAGTTCTACCTCGACAGCGACGGCGACGGCTTCGGCGACGCCTCCTTCGACACCGAGGACTGCTCGGCGCCCACCGGCTACGTGGCCGACGCCACCGACTGCGACGACCGCGACCGCGAAGTGTACCCCGGTGCAGCCGAGACCTGCGACGGCGTCGACGAGGACTGCGACGGCAGCGCCGACGAGAAAGCGATCGACGCGACCATCTGGTACGCCGATGCCGACGGCGACCTCTTCGGCAACGCCGCCAAGAGCGTGTCCGACTGCAGCGCGCCCAGCGGCTACGTGAGCGACGACAGCGACTGCGACGATGCCGACGGCAGCAGCTACCCCGGCGGCCTCGAGGTGTGCGACGGCGCCGACAACGACTGCAACGGCAGCGCCGACGACGACGCCGTCGACGCCAGCGCCTGGTACGCCGACGACGACCGCGACACCTGGGGCGACGACGGCGACGTGACCTATGCCTGCAGCCAGCCCGTCGACAAGGTCGACGCGGCCGGCGACTGCAACGACCTCGACCCCGACATCAATCCTGGCGCCCCCGAGCACTGCGACGAGGTCGACGAGGACTGCGACGGCGAGATCGACGAGGACGCGGTCGACGCGGAAACCCTCTACGCCGACGCCGACGGCGACGGCCACGGAGACGCCGCCAGCCCGGTGCTCGCCTGCGGCACCAGCGACGGCGTGGTTGACAACGACGACGACTGTGACGACGAAGACGCCAACAACTTCCCCGGCAACGCCGAGAGCGCCGACGGCCTCGACAACGACTGCGACGACATGGCCGACGAGGGCCTCGACAGCGACGGCGACGGCCTCGAAGACCGTGCCGAGCGCGAGGACTACAACACCGACCCCTTCGACGCCGACAGCGACGACGACCAACTCACCGACGCCGAGGAGGTGGCCCGCGGCACCAACCCGAACAACGCCGACACCGACGGTGGCGGCGTGAGCGACGGGGCCGAGGTGAAGGTCGACGGCACCAACCCGCTCGACCCAGGCGACGACGTTCCGACCGACACCGACGGCGACGGGCTCACCGACTCCGAGGAGACCGTACTCGGCACCGACCCGAACGACACCGACACCGACGACGACGGCATCAGCGACGGCCAGGAGGTCGACGACGGCACCGATCCGCTCGACCCCGACGACCCCGGCTCCCCGGGTGACACCGGCGTGACGCTCGATGATGTTCCCCCGCGAACGGGCGGTCTCTACGGCGGCGGTTGTGCCTCGCTTGGGCCGTGGTCGCTGCTTGTAGTAGGCTCCGCCCTCGCCTTCCGGAGCCGTCGCCGATGATCCTCGGAATCCTTGTTCTCGGCCCCGCGCTGGCGGCCGACAGCATCCCCGAGGCGGCGGTCGACGGGCAGATCTACCGGCCCCCGATCGGCGCGCAGGCCACCCTCTGGGCCGACGACAGCGCCGTGGGCCAGGGCGCCCTCGCCGGGGCCAGCGTGGGCTGGGTCCACGAGCCGGTGGTGTGGGTGTGGGAAGACACCGGCGAGCGAGTGCCGCTCGTCGGCGACGCCGTGGGTATCGACGTGCTCGGCGGCTACAGCTTCTGGCGCATCCGCGCCGCCGTCGACGTGCCGGTTTACCCGGTGGCGTCGTCGTCGGCGGGCGAGGGCGGTGCCGGGCTCGGCGACATCGCCGTGGATCTCAAGGGGATGATCCTCGACAAGAAGACGGCACCCCTGGGCCTCGCCATCGCCGTGCGCGCCGACCTGCCCACGGCCAGCACCGCCGCGCCCCTCGCCGCCGACGGGTTTGCCTGGGAAGCCACGGTGATCGCCGATAAACAACTGGGCCCGGTGCTGCTGGCGGCCAACATCGGCACGCGAGGCATGCCGGCGGTGGAGGTCAGCAACCTCAGCGTGTCCGACCAACTTGCCTGGCGGGTGGGCGGGGCCTTCGACCCCGGCGCCACCTGGGGCGTCTCGCTCGACCTCGCTGGCTACGCCGCCTGGGCCGACCTCGGCAACCCCGCGGGCGCGCCGGCGGAAGCGATGCTCGGCGGCTTCTACCGCCTCGGCGACAGCCTCAAGCTCGCCGCCGGCTACGGCCACGGCATCAGCACCGGCATCGGCGCGAGCAACGGCCGCGCCGTGCTCAGCGTGGGCTGGCAGCAGGCCCCCGCGAAAGAGCAGCCCCGTCCCGTGGCAGTGGTCACGCCCGAGCCCAAGCCCGAGGCGAAGCCCGCCCCGAAGCCCGAGCCCGTGGTCCAGAAGCCGGTCCCGCCGCCCGTCGTTTCCCCGCCCCCGGCGCCGGTCCCCACCGCGCAGAACCCGGTCGTCGTCCGCGGCACGCGGATCCTCACCTACCAGCGCATCGACTTTGACGGCGCCACGCTCCGGCCCGGCGGCGCCACACAGGTCGAGCAGCTCGCCAAGTACCTGATCGCCCACCCCGAGATCGAGTCGGTGCGCATCGAGGGCCACACCGACGGCCGCAGCGACCCCTCCGAAGAGCTGGCGATGTCCGGTACGCGCGCCGGCGTGGTGCTGGAGCGACTCGTCGCCGCCGGGCTCGACCGCGGGCGCTTCTACGCGGCTGGCTACGGCGGCATGCGCCCGGCCGACCCGAGCGGCACCGAGGCGGCGCGGGTGGCCAACGAACGGATCGACTTCGTCGTCACCCGCTGGGCCGAGGGTTTCGAGCCGAAGTGATCCTGCTGCTCGCCTGCTCCTCCGAACCGTTCGCCATCGGCAACGCGGGGAACGAGCCAGTGGCGATCGAAGGCAGCGCCGCGCCCGACAGCGGCGTTCCCGGCGACACGGCGGCACCGGTGGAGCCCCTCGTCACCGAGGAGGGCGTGGGCGACTACATCGCAGCCAACGACTGGATCTTCGACGACAGCTTCGTCCACCGCATCGACATCCAACTCAGTGACGAGAGCTTCGCGCTCTTGCGCTCGTTGCCCTACGACTGGGCGCCGGCCGACCTGAGCATCGACGGCGTGAAGGCGCCCGACGTGGGCGTGCGCCTGCGCGGCAAGATCGGCAGCTTCCGCACCATCGACAACAAGCCGAAGTGGAAGATCGACTTCAACCAGTATCGCGACGGTCGCGACTTCTACGGCCTCGAGCACCTCTCGCTCAACAACAGCGTGGCGGACTGCTCCTACCTCAAGGAGAAGCTCGGCTACGCGATCGTCGGCATGGCAGGGCTTCCCACGCTGCGCACGTCGTTTGCCAGCGTGTACGTCAACGGGGTGGACTACGGGCTGTACGTCATCCTGGAGACGCCCGACAAGGACTGGCTGGAGCGGACCTACGCCGACCCCGAGGGCAACTTCTACGACGGCAAGTACCTCTACGACTACACCACCGGCGCCTTCCTGCTGCTCGACTTCGTCGACAGCTTGGACGACTACTACCAGCTCGAGGAAGGCACCGACGTGGGACACGCCGACATCTTCGCGGTTACGGCGGCCAACACGGCGGCCAGCGGCAGCGGCCAGTACGAGGCGATCACCAGCACCGTCGTGGACTGGGAGCGGCTCCACACCTACCTCGCCGTGGAGCAGTGGCTGGGCCACAACGACGGCTACGCGCTCAACATCAACAACTACCGGGTGTACTTCGACCCCTCCGACGGCCTGATGGAGTTGGTCATGTGGGACCTCGACTACGCCTTCCTCGAAGACAGCTGGTGGGGCATGAGCTGGGCCGACCCGCGCGGCGTGCTCGCGGAGGGATGCTGGGCCGACACCGACTGCCGTGCCAAGCAGCGCGAGGCGGTGTCCACGGTGATCGAGCGCATCGACACCGCCGCGCTCGACGCCGAGCTCGACCGCTGGGATGCCCTGACCAACGACCTCGCCTACCGCGACGCGCGTCGCGAGTGCTCGGCGGAGAAAGTCGCCAGCTACCGCCAGTGGCTGCAGGACTGGCTCCCCTACCGCACCAGCTACATGAAGACGTACTGGGACCTCCCTTGACGTGGTTCCTCGCCTGCTCGGCGAGCATCGTCCCGGCCGATCGCCCGGACGACGCGTCGGCGCCGGTCGACACGGCCAGCGACACGGCAACCGACACCGGCCCGCCCGAGCCGCCCGTCGACAGCGGCACCCTCCTCGACGATCCCCTCCCCTTCTGCGTCAACGAGTTGATGCCCGCCAACGCCTCTTCTGTCGCCACCAGGGCGGGCGCCTACGAGGACTGGATCGAGTTGCACAACCCCGGCGCCGAGGCCGTCGCCCTGGCCGGCTACACCGTGTCGACCGACCGCGACGACGACGATCCCCACGTGATCGAGGCCCTCGACATCGAGCCCGGCGCCTTCGCGTTCATCTGGGCCACCGGGGAGGAGGGCGAGGGCGAGTGGCCGGTGAAACTGGCGGCCTCGGGCGGCGAGCTGGCGATGTTCGCGCCCGACGGCCGGGGGACGATCCTGAGCTGGGGCGTGGTCGCGACCGATTTCTCGGTGGCGCGCTCGACGGACTGCTGCACCGGCGACGACTGCCTCGGTTTCGTTTACCGGGGCACGCCCGGCACCACCAACGTGCCGCCTTCCACGGCAGAAGTCGCCGTGCTGGAGGCGGGGAGCACATGGTCCTACCTCGACACCGGCGCCGACCCTGGCTCCACCTGGCACGACGTGGGCTTCGACGACAGCACCTGGGCCTCCGGCCCTGCGCCGCTCGGCTACGGCGACGACGGCCTGGGCACGACGGTGGGCTACGGCAGCGATGCGAACAATAAGCACATCACGACGTGGTACCGCACCACCACCTCGCTGCGCGACCTCGACGGCGTCGTGAGCGCCACCATGGGCATTCGCCGCGACGACGGCGCGGTGGTGTACCTCAACGGGAACGAGGCCTTCCGCACCAACATCGCCGAAGGTCCCGTGGACCCGAGCACGCTGGCAAGTAGCTCCGTAGGCTCCTACAACGAGACCGCGTACTTCGAATTCCCCGTCGATACCTCGCTGCTGGTGGAGGGCGACAACCTCGTGGCGGTGGAGGTGCACCAGCAGGCGGCGGCGAGCTCCGACCTGGTGATGGACGCGTGGTTGGTGGTGGACAGGCTGTAGGCTGTAGGCTGTAGGCCTGAGGTTTTTCGTGGGGGGAAGGGCGGAGGCTCGCTGACGACCGCGAGGGGGCCCCGCGAGCCAACTCCGTCACCCGACCGGTCCCGTCGTCACCGCAGGTGGCAGAACCTCGGCGCGCTCTAGCCGACATCCTACAGCCTACCGTCTCGTTGACAGCAGCCCCCCATCAGGGAAAGATGATGTCTTGCCGATCTGCCTCAGTGTCGGCCTGCGGAGCCTCCATGCCGAAACTTCTCGCCTCCCCTGCCTTGTTGACCCTGCTCGCGGCCTGCAGCAGCGGCGACACCGAGGTGAAAGTCGCCGACGATCCGCCGGAGATCACGATCATCAGCCCGCTCGAAGGCGCCTCCTTCGACCCACTGGTGCCGGTGTCGTTCTGCCTCTCGGTGAGCGACAACTCGCCCGACGCCACGATGCGGCTGGTGGCGCAGTCCAGCGTCGACGGCACCATCTGGAGCCACGACATCGACAGCGAGCCCGTGACCTGCGACGGCGGCAACTTCGGATTCGACGCCACCCTCTCCGACGACGACCACGGCGTCATCATCACCGTCACCGACCCCGCCGACCAGGTAGGCATCGCCAACGTCAACCTCCTGCGCACCGACAACAGCGCCCCCTTCTGCGAGGTGCTGACCCCGCTCGACGCCGAGGCCTTCGAGGCCGGCACCGTGGTGCCCTTCACCGCCCACGCGGAAGACGCCGAGGAGAGCGGCGAGGAACTCACCGGGGTGCTCGCGAGCGACGTCGACGGCGAACTGTGGAGCGGCGCGCCCGACAGCGGCGGCACGGTGAACACCTCGCTCACCTCGCTCACGAGCGGCTACCACGCGCTCACCCTCACCGTCACCGACCCGCGCGGCCTCGTGGGCGCCTGCGCCACCACCATCTTCATGAACGACTGCACGGACTGGGACAACGACGGTTTCACCACCTGCAACGACGACTGCGACGACAGCGACGACAGCGTGTACCCGGGGGCCGAAGACATCATCGACGGCAAGGACAACGACTGCGACGACATCACCGACGAGGGCGCCCCCTACGTCGACGATGACGGCGATGGCTACGCCGAAACCGAAGGCGACTGCAACGACGGCGACACCTCGATCAACCCCGGTGAAGCCGAGACCTTTTACGACGGGGTCGATGTCGATTGCGACGGCCGCTCCGACTACGACGCCGATCAGGACGGTTTTGACAGTGACGCCTACGGCGGCACCGATTGCGACGACGCCGACGCCACCATCTACCCGGCCGCCCCCGACGCCTGGTACGACGGCGTCGACAGCAACTGCGCGGGCGACGACGACTTCGATGCCGACACCGACGGCTTCGAATCGGCCGACTACGGCGGCGACGACTGCGACGACACCGACGCGACGATCAACCTCGACGCGGCGGAGAACTGGTACGACGGCATCGACCAGAACTGCGACGGCGAGAGCGACTACGACCGCGACGCCGACGGCTACGACTACGACTTGTACGGCGGCGACGACTGCGACGACAGCGACGTCGCCATCAACCCCGGCGGCAGCGAGACGCCGTACGACGGTATCGACCAGGACTGCACCGGCGCCGACTGGACCGACGTCGACGGCGACGGCTATGACAGCGACGCCGTCGGCGGCTCCGACTGCGACGACGACGACGCGGCGGTCAACATCGATGCCACCGAGTTCTGGTACGACGGCATCGACCAGGACTGCGCGGGCGACAGCGACTACGACCAGGACAAGGATGGCTACATCCACGAGTCTTACGGCGGCTCCGACTGCGACGACGAGGACATCAACATCAACCCCGCCGCGGCGGACGACTGGTACGACGGCGAAGACACCGACTGCGACGACTGGTCGGACTACGACCAGGACCTCGATGGCCACGACAGCGACGCCTACGGCGGCGACGACTGCGACGACCTCGAGGGCAGCACCTACCCCGGCGCCGCCGACGCCGCCTACGACGGGATCGACAGCGACTGCCTCGGCAATGACGACTTCGACGCCGACGGCGACGGCTACACCGCCGACACCTACGGCGGCGAGGACTGCAACGATCTCGATGCCGACATCAACCCCGGCGAGGTGGACTCCTGGTACGACGGGGAAGACACCAACTGTGACGGCGCCAACGACTACGACCGCGACGGCGACGGCTACACCTCCGACGCCTACGGCGGCGGTGACTGTCTCGACGTGGACAGCACCGTGAACCCCGCCGCCACCGACACCTGGTACGACGGCATCGACAGCGACTGCGACGGCGCCAACGACTACGACCAGGATGGCGACGGCTACACCGCCGAGGCCTACGGCGGCACCGACTGCAACGACACCAGCAACGCCATCAACCCCGGTGCCTTCGACTTGGCCTACGACGGCGTCGACAGCGACTGCGACGGCGGCAGCGACTACGACTTCGACGGCGACGGCTACGACAGCACCCGCTACGGCGGCGACGACTGCGACGACTACGACGACACCGTCAACCCCGGCGAGGCCGAGATCTGGTACGACGGCGACGACCAGAACTGCGACGGCGAGAGCGACTACGACCAGGACGGCGACGGCTACGACGCCGTGCCCTACGGCGGCGACGACTGCGACGACACCGAGGCGAGCGCCTACCCCGGCGGCTCGGAGACCTACTACGACGGCATCGACGGCGACTGCGACGGCTACTCCGACTACGACTACGACATGGACGGCTTCGACAGCGACGCCTACGGCGGCGACGACTGCGACGACTCAGACGATGACCGGCACCCCTACCGCTGGGAAAGCATGAGCAACGGCATCGACGACGACTGTGACGGCGACACCGACACCGCCGACACCAGCAACGTGACCACCACGATGAGCGGCGACGACACCTACCAGACGATCACGTGGCGCTCGGGCGTGACTTTCCCGTTCTGCGGCACCAACTACTCCACCGCCTACCTCACCACCAACGGGCGCGTGACCTTCGGCTCGGGCGACGCCAGCTACACCGAGTACGCGAGCTACTTTGCTTCCGACCTCGCCGTGGCCGGCGTCTGGGACGACCTCTACGCCTACAGCAACGACATCTCCTGGGTGCGCTACACCGACGCCGTCGGCGTGTACTTCAACGGCATCCCCCAGTTCGGCGTGTACAGCGACTCGAGCACCTTCGCGATGGTGCTCATGGACGACGGCCGGATCTACCTGGAGTACGACGCGCTCAGCATGAGCGACGGCCTCGCCGGCTTCTCCTGCAACCGGGCGGTCACCGAGCCTGAAGTCGACCTGAGCAGCGAGGCCGCGAACCTCGCCTACGGCGCCAAGGGCATCGGCACCGGCACCGACGACATGGTCTACGAGATCTTCACTGGCAGCGGCGGCGACGCGAACGACCTCGACGAGGCCAAGTTCTTCCTGTGCGGCAACGCCGGCAGCGACGGCGACGGCGACGGCTGGACCGAGGAGTGCGGCGACAGCGACGACTCCGACCCGTCGGTCTTCCCCTACTGATGAGCGAGTGGCTCAGCGAGCGACGGTCGAGGCTCCGCCTCGAGGCACACCCCGAGGGGGGGCACTTCCGCGAGGTGTACCGGTCTAGCTCCACCCTGCCCCTGCCGCGCGGGCAGCGAAGCCTGCTCACGAGCATCCACTTCCTGCTCGCGCCGGGCGAAGTGTCGCGCTGGCACCGCGTGCGTGCCGACGAGGCCTGGTGTTTCTACGAGGGCGCGCCCGTCGACCTCTACCTGCTCGACGACGCCGGTCACCTGGCGCACCACCGGCTCGGCCCCTCGCCGGGGGGCGAGGCACTCGCGGTGGTCCCGGCTGGCTACTGGCAGGCGGCCGAGTGCCGCGGTCAACCCGGCAGCCACGTCACGTGCACCGTGGCTCCAGGCTTCGACTTCAGCGACTTCCGGCTCGCTGCGCCGGGAGAGCTCGCGGGACTCTGCCCCGAACACGAGGCGCTGGTTCGCCGGCTCGGCGGCTAGGCAAGCCAAATCTGCTCACGATGCGTCGCGCCCGGAGCGTGGCCCGGCCCAACGCGGTCTCCTGTCGAGAATGCCTTGTACGATGGCCTCCACCTCGCGGGCCATGTCCCCCAGCGCCCGCCTGTCAGCCGGATCCACCGCCGCGTCGAGGTGGCGGGTGTAGGGCGGCGCAATCACCGAGGTGATCCGCACCGGGAAGGGCGGCGACAAGGGCCACAGGCCCAGGGGACCGACGCCCAGCCAGGGTGGCAGCCCGCCGGGAAGCTTGATCTTGTCGATGTAGTGAGCGCCGTTCACCAGCCCCACGTAGGTGTCGTCGACCCCCCACGCGCCCACCGGCAACACTGGCACCCGGTGCTTGAGCGCCAGCCGCAGCCACCCGGTGCGACCGCCCCAGTCCACCCGGTAGCGGACATCGTGGCGTCGCGCCGACTCGCGCGTGCCCCCCGGGGTGACGATGATCTTCCGTCCCTCCTCGAGGGCAGCCTCCACCTCGGGCCCGTCGCCGAACACGCAGCCCATGGGGCCGAGCGCGTGTCGCACCACCGGCAAGGTCTTGGCCACCTCGTGCACCACCGCGTGGGTACGGACCCCCTCGCGGAGCAACCCCACCTGCAACATGCAGAGGTCGTGGGCCACCGGTCGCCCGTGGTAGCCCACCATCACCGCCCCGCCGACGGCGTGGAAGTGCTCGAGGCCTTCCACCCGATAGCGATGCCAGTGGCGGCGGAACTCCCAGCTCCGTTTCCACCACTCGGTCGCGACCACGGCGCGCGCCCCCATCACGGCACCTCATAGGCCGCCGCGCCGTAGGCGGTGCCCGAGCCCGCCTCCGCCATCAGCACGCGATGGCCAGCCGCCGGCCGCCCGGGCCAGCACTCCGCCCGCGCCTCCTCGACCCGCTCCCTGAGGGACATCCTACCTTCGTATCACGGGGGCGCTACCCCCTCCTAGGCGCCGAAGGGCTCCCGGGGGATCGGCTCCACCACCACCGCCGACAGAGGCACCCCGAGCGGGCGCCAGGTGCAGCTCCGCACCCGCCAGCCCGGCGCCAGACGAGGGGCGGCGATGGCCCGGATCTCCGTGGGGGTCCAAGTTCGCAAGGCGCTCATCGCGCCGTCGATCGACAGCGCGATCGGAATGGCGGGGAACGCGATGTCGCGGGCGGTGCGCAGCGCGGCGCGATGTCGCGGTCGCGACAGGGGCGCGGACAGGATGGCGCCGAGGCCGGTCAGCGAGGCGACCAGGAGCCCCCAGGGCGAGCGCTCGGTGGCCTCGACGATCACCAGCGGTGCCCCCTTCCGCACCGCGTCGGCCACCACCTGCTCGGCGAGCGAGGGCGTGAAGTGGTGGAAGCCCTCGAAGATGGTGCGCACGCCATCGAGCGTGACGGGCACGTCGGCGGCATCGACGGGATCGGGATGGTAGGAGATCCGTTGTCGCGACTCGGAATCGAGAGCATCGAGGGCCCGGACCTGAGGATACCGGTCGGTGCAGGTGATCTCGATGGACTTGCCCAGGTGGTTCTCCACGTCGCGCCACAGCCAGGCGAGGGGCCCGACGCCCCCGGAGCAGAGGTCGACCACCCGGCGCTGGCCGTGGGCGCGCAGCACCTCGGCCAGCAGCGGCGCCACGGCCCGGTGAACGCGCACCAGCGAGGTGAGGGTGCGCAGGGAGTCGACCTCCCCGGCGCGCACCCAGGCCGGGCAGCCCGGCAGGTCCATGATCTCGAAGGCCTGGATCCGGCGCACGCGCAATCTCCCACACCGCCCGTGTGATTTTTCACAGAGGCGACCTCGAAAGGAAACACCTATCGCGCGCGGCTACGAAAGCGTAAGGGAAAGGTGCCGGAGGTTAAGGGTTAAGGCTTAGTTCTTGCCAAGCCAAGAGTTCCGCGTCGTACTCTTGGCACGTCAATAGCTGTGCACGGTAACGTCACCGAATGGCCGAGAATTCCTACCAGCCCCTGCCAGCGGGCACGGCGATGCCCGCGCGGCCCTCCGACGGCGACGTCCCCGGACAGCCCCGAGTGGCAGCAGTTCGGGGCCGCCGCGGGCCTGCTCTGCCAGTCCTGGTCGCCGCTCATCGTGGCCGGGCTCGCGCGCTCTGTCCCCATCGGCATGCTGACGCTGGGAATCCTCTAGCTGCGGGTGCGCGCGCGTCAGCCCTCGTCCTGGCCCGCCCGAGCCGCGCTCGCCGCCTCGCTCTGCGCCTCCGTTTCCGGCTCCACCCCCCGCGACCGCATCGCGTCTTCCTGCTCGCGGATCTGCCGCTCCATGTCGTCGATTCGATGCACGCCCCGCTCGAGCCCCGGGTGCTTGATCTCGCCCGCCTCGACGAGTTGCCGCGTCTCCTTCCCGAGCTTCACGAACATGCGCTCGCGGTCGCTCCGCAACTGCCGCAGGTGCAGCATGTCGCGCGCGGCGCGACCGGCGCGGGAGGCCTCCTTCTGCGTGCGCGTCCACAGCTTGCCGAGCAGCTCGGACATCTGTTCGAGGTTCTTATTGTCGGCCATGGGCAACTCCGGGCGCAAAAACAAATCACCCCGCCAGGCGGCGGGGTGACCGGGGTGGTGGAGCTGAGGGGGCTCGAACCCCTGACCCCCAGAATGCCATTCTGGTGCTCTCCCAAGCTGAGCTACAGCCCCGTGGGTGGCCGCCCCCCTATGTCCCGGTGCCCCCAGCGTCAAGGCCACGCGAAGGGCTCGCCGGTGGTCGGTCGATGAAGTAGTGTGCCGCCGCTCCGAGAAATACCCATGATCCTCGTCACCGGCGCCACCGGCCGCCTCGGCCACCAGATCGTGCGCGCGCTGCGCTCGGTCGGCCTCGAGGTGCGCTGCCTCGTCCGCAAGGGCTCCGAGTACTACTGGCTAAACGACACCGGCACCGCCTACTTCTTCGGCGACCTCCGCGATCCCCAGAGCCTCTCTCGCGCCATGCGCGGCGTGAAGCACCTCGTGGCCGCCCACGGCGTGCGCACCGAGTCGACCGACAACCACCACAAGAACGTCACCGCCGACGGCAGCGCGGCCCTCTTCGAGGCCGCCAAGAACCGCGGCGTCGAGCACGTGGTGTACGTGTCGTGCGCCGGCAGCGAGCACGGCGCCGGCGTGCCGCTGTTCACCGCCAAGCGCGCCGCCGAGGAGGCACTCGTCGGCAGCGGACTCGACTACACCATCCTCCGACCCGGCCTCTTCGTGCAGAACTTCGCCGACCTTGCCCGCCGCGTCGAGGCCAACGGCAACGTCTTCCTGCCCGGCAAGAAGGAAACCGCGATCAACCCGGTACACACCCGCGACCTGGCGCTGATGTGCATGGCCTCGCTCGACCTCGGAGCGGTGAAGAACCGCATCGTCCACGTGGGCGGCCCGGAGACGATGACCGTGGGCGACGCGTTCCGTCGCATGTGCGAGACAAATGGCCTGCCGCCGAGCGCTTGGAACGTCCCCCCTTCGGCCCTCAAGGCCGTGGCGGCGCTGGCTCGCCCCGCCGGTCGCCGGTGGACCAACCGGGTGAAGGCGCTCGACGTGCTCTACAGCCACGACTGCGTGGTCGACGGTCCCGAGATCGGCCAGCTCTTCGGCATCCCGCTGACCCCCTACGAGGATGCGGCAAAGGCGGCCTTCACCGAGCGCCACCCCTCGGAAGACCCCACCGCTCGCGACGAGAAGGTGGTTCACCGGCAGTTTACCGCCACCATCTACGAGCCCGGCGTCATCAAGTGGGACGACCTCCCCGCCGGCCCTCCGCCCCGGCAGGACTGATGCTCTTCCTCCTGGCCTGCACCGGCAGCGGCGACGACAGCGCCACCGAGTTCGTGTTCGATCGCGACATGGTGGCCGAGGAGTGCAGCGCCATCAGCGGCATCGTCGGCGTGGGGAGCGAGTGGACCTACGGGCCCAACGCGGAGTTCAGCGCCGGCGGCTCCGATCTCGACGAGACCATCCGGGTGACGAACGTGGACGAGCGCGACGTGGAAGCGCAGTCGCTCCGCACCCTCACGGAGGCGGCGGCCGACACCGGCGACACCGCCAGCGAGCCCGAGGGGACGATCGAACACTACACCTGGCAGTTCCGCTGCGAGGTCGACGGGCTCTACCTCTTGTCGGAGCACCGGGAACACTACGCCTCCTTGAGCATGGGCGGCGGCGCCGACCTCAGCGGCACGCGCCGTTACGACCCCGCCGTGCTCGTGCTCCCCTTCTCGCTCGACGACACGCCGTCGTGGACCGAGAGCTACGCCGGCACCAGCGACTACCCCGGTGAAGACGCGGCCATCGCCTACACTCGCGCCTGCACCGCCCTTGCCGCCTCGCCCGTCGACTTCGCCGTGGGAACCCTCAGCGCCCACGAGATCGCCTGCACATCCAGCGACGCCGCGCACGACGAGACCTACTGGCAGGTGAGCGCCCTCGGGCGCGCGCGCGACGCGACGCGCGAGCTCCTGGCCTACACCCCCTGAGCCGCGCCGCACGCCGCGGCGGACTCAACCCCCCAGGCGCCGCTTTGCTTCCTCGACGAACGGCGCCTTCTTCGCCGCCTTCGCCAGGTACTTCTCCAGATTTGGCCGCGCCTCGTCGTCGCGACCGAGCACATGCAGCGCCTCGGCGAGGAACCACCACGCATCGCTCGGCACCTTCTTCCCCGCCACCGACTCCTCGAGCGCCTCCAGCGCCCCCTTGGCGTCGCCCCGGGCCAGGAGTGCCGCGCCGCGCACGCGCAGGCCGGCGGCGCTGGTGCCGATCACCGCCTCGCAGGCGTCGAGTAGATCGAACGCGCCCTTGGCCAAGAGCCGGTCGCCAAAGGCGCAGAGATCGTCGCCGTCGGCCGCCCAATAGGTCGATCGCCCCACCTGGACCACGGCGCTGGCTGCCTCCTCCCCCGGGAGCTTCCCGCTCATCACGCGCATCGGCCCGCCCGGGGCGTGTCGCGAGACACTTGCATTGGCCGTCACGCAGTCGGTGGCGGAGAGGAGCGCCATGTAGCCCCGGGGCTTGCCGGGGGGGCGCGCCTCGCCGTTGTCGATCCCCACGTCGACGTAGATCCCCACGCCCGTGGGCGGCGACTGGAGCCGGTCGACGGTCTCGTCGGCCAGCTTGCGGGTGTTGCGGATCGACTCCTCGGCCGCCCGGCGCGCGGGCTCCAGCGCCGAGAGGAAGCCGGCGGCGGCGCAGATGCGTGCGATCTCCACGCGCGTTTCCACGCGGGCGCGCTTGTCGTCGAGGGCGGCCACCACCCGCGCCTCCAGCGCCGCGTCGCCGTTGGCCTCGGCGCTCGCCACCAGCCGCCACAGGCCAACGCAGGCCCCGGCGCGCACGTCGTGGCGCGGGTCGCGCAGGCCCACGACGATGCGGTTCACCGCCTCGGGCAAGGACAGCACGGCCGCGACCTGGAACAGCCCGGCGTTGAGCCCGGGATCGGCGCCCTGGATGGCGAGGAGCCATCGACGCCGGGTGTCTTCCGGGATGCTGCCCGAGAGGCGGTCGCGACTGGCGATGTCGGCGGCAGCGGCGGCGCATGCGAGGCGCACGCCGGGCGACTTGTCGGCCTTGGCCATGGCGAGAAGGCGATCGACGACCTCGGGCGTGCCCGCGAGCGCGAGGTCGCGCGCCCCGGCGGCGCGGGTGGGGATGTCGGGCGCGTCGAGCGCCGCGACAGGGTCCTTCGTCTCGGGCATGCGTCCTCGTATCCGGTTGCCGATGGCCGCCGGGCCGTGTAGACCGCGGCCATGCTCCTCCTCTTCCTCGCCTGCGGTGCAGACAACGTCGTCAAGTCGTCGAACGAGGCGCCGATCGTCACCATCCTGCGGCCAGTCGATGGCTCGAGCTTCGACCCCGCGCTCCCCGTCGAGCTGTGCGTCCAGCTCGAAGACGAGTCCGCGGCCGAGAAGCTCGCGATCGTGTTGCAGTCCGACGTCGATGGCGTGCTGGCGGAGTCGCCCGCCGGGAGCGAGCGCGAGGCCTGCAAGGGCGGGAACTTCGGCGTCGCGGTCAATCTCTCCGGCGGCAACCACGTGCTCAGCGTCTTCGCCACCGACGACGACGGCGACATCGGCGAGGACAGCGCGGCCATCCAGGCCCAGGCCAACACCGCGCCGGAGTGTAGCTTCGCCCTGCCCTACAACGGGACAGTCCTGCGCGTGGGCGAGAGCGTCGATGTGGCGGTGGGCACCACCGACGCCCAGAGCGACCCCGCGCTGCTCGCGGCGGTGCTCGCGAGCGACATCGACGGCAGTTTCTGGTCGGGCAGCCCCGACAGCGCGGGCACCGTCGCCACGCGCTTTTCCCCGCTCGCCGGGGGCGAGCACCGCCTCAGCATGACGCTCAGCGACCCGGGCGGCCTCGTGGGCACCTGCCACGTCGACATCGACGTGGAGGCCTGCCTCGACGACGACAGGGACGGCGCCACCACCTGCGACGACGAGGACTGCGACGACGACAACGACACGGTGTACGCCGGCGCCGAGGAGCTCGCCGACGGGCT
>Ga0194131_10006121_pt1 | contig 16913 bp, 17 predicted proteins | sample TA2KigO120mmetaG_FD_148631 | JGI IMG/M metagenome (GOLD analysis project Ga0194131, IMG submission 148631) | Freshwater microbial communities from Lake Tanganyika, Tanzania - TA2015053 Kigoma Offshore 120m | ecosystem: Environmental > Aquatic > Freshwater > Lake | place: Tanzania: Lake... | reverse complement strand
CGAGAAGCACGCCGTACGAGTAGATCGTGATCGGGCCGATGCTAAACAGTTCTGGATACACGGCGTCTCCCTATCTCCAGCATGTCGAGAATCATGAGCGAGACGCCCACCGTAATGGCCGCGTCCGCCACGTTGAACGCCCAGAAGTGCCACCCGCGCCAGTAGACATCCACGAAGTCCACCACGTACCCCGCCCCCAGCCGATCAATCAGATTGCCCGCGGCGCCGCCGACGATGAGCGCGAGGCCGCCGCGCGCCAGGCGCTGGTCCGCCGGCAGGCTGGCGCCGTACCAGGCGAGCGCCGCCAGCGCGACGGCCGCGACCAGCGCGAGCAGCGTGGTCTTGAACGGGAAGTCAACCGCGTTCATCAGGCCGAACGCCGCGCCGTAATTGTGGACGCGCGTCAGGTTGAAGACCTGGGGAATCACCTCCACGCTCTCGTGCAGCTCGAGCGTCGCCCGAACCGCCGCCTTTGCCGCCTGGTCGAGCGCCACGATCGTGCCGGCCACCCACAGCCCGGCGCGAAGCGAAACCGCCGTCGGCATCATCGGTTGACCGGCTCGGCCAGCGCCTCGACGCAGCGGTCGCAGATACCGGCCCAGTCGGGCTCGGTTCGCACCCGCGGCACGTAGCGCCAGCAGCGCTCGCAGCGGATCCCCGGCGCCTTGTCGACCTCGATCCGCAGCTGGTCGTCGCCCGCCGCGCCGCCGACGGCGAGCACCACGTCGGACACGATGAAGAGCATCGGCAGCTCGGCGCGATGCCGGTCGAGCAGCGCCGCGATCGGTCCCGACGCGGCGATCGTGACGCGCGCGCCGAGCGAGGTGCCGATCACCTTCTCCTTGCGCTTGTCCTCGAGCGCGGCGTTCACCCGATTCCGGACGTCCATCACCCGGTCCCATTCCGCCACGAGCGGGCGATCGCGCAGCGGCTCCACCTCCGGGAAGTCCTCCAGGTGGACCGACGCCGCCCGCCGTCCCGGCATGTGGCGCCACAGCTCGTCGGCGGTCACCGGCAGAATGGGCGCGAGCAGGCGCGCCAGGCCGTCGCAGATGAGATACATGACGGTCTGGGTGGAGCGCCGCTCAGGGGACCGCGCGCCGAGCGTGTACATCCGGTCCTTGGTCACGTCCACGTAGAACGCGCTGAGGTGCACGGTCGTCAGCGCGTTCAGCGTCTGGGCGGCGGTGGAGAAGTCATGCGCGTCGTAGGCGCGCAGCATCCGGTCGGCGGCCTCCGCGTAGCGGGCCAGCGCGTAGCGGTCGACCGGGTCGAGGCGGTCGAGCGGCACCATGTCGCCGCCGGGGTCGAAGTCGTACAGGTTGGCGACGAGGATGCGGCAGGTGTTCCGCAGCTTCCGGTAGACGTCGACCACGCGCGTCAGGATTTCCTTGCTGACGCGCAGCTCCTCGGTGAACTCGGTCGTCGCGACCCACAGCCGGATGATCTCGGCGCCGCTCTCCTGGATCACGTCCTGCGGCGTGATCACGTTGCCGAGCGACTTCGACATCTTGCGGCCCTCGAGGTCGATGAGGAAGCCGTGCGTCAGCACCGCGCGGAACGGCGGCCGCCCGCGCGTGGCGAGCGCCACGAGCAGCGAGCTCTGGAACCAGCCGCGGTGCTGGTCGCTCCCCTCGAGATACAGGTCCGCCGGCCACGCGAGGTCCTCGGCGCGCGCCAGCACCGCCTCGTGGCTCGAGCCGGAGTCGAACCAGACGTCGAGGATGTCGCGCTCCCGCTCGAAGGCGGTGTCGCCGCATTTCGGGCACGCGAGGCCCGGCGGCAGAAACTCCTCGATGGGCCGGTCGTACCAGGCGTCCGCGTTGTGCTGTTCGAACACGCGTGCCGCGCGCTCGATGACGTCGGTCGTGAGCACCGCGTCGCCGCAGGCGACGCAGTCGAAGGCGGGAATCGGCACGCCCCAGGCCCGCTGGCGCGAGATGCACCAGTCGGGCCGGTTGGTGACCATGTTGAAGATGCGGTCGCGCCCCCAGGCGGGAATCCACGTCACCTCGTGGTCGATGGCGTGCCGGGCCGCGTCGCGCAGCGTCCGCGTCCGGCCGTCGGCGCCGGTGATCGTCGGCTCGCCATCCATCCGGACGAACCACTGCGACGTGGCCAGAAAGATGACCGGGTTGTGGCATCGCCAGCAGTGCGGGTACTGGTGCGTGACCGTCGAGCGGTGCCAGAGCCGGCCGCGCGCGGCCAGCGCCTCCTCGACCCGCGGATTGGCGTCGAACACCCGCTGGCCGCCAAACAGCTCCACGTCGTCGTGGAAGTGGCCGCCGGGCCCGACCGGCGCGTAGATGTCGAGCCCGTATTCCACGCCCGTGTGGAAGTCGTCGGCGCCGTGGCCCGGCGCCGTGTGCACCGCCCCGGTGCCCTGCTCGAGCGTCACGTATGGCGCCAGCACGCCGACCGAGGCGCGCTCGTACAGGGGGTGCCGGAAGCGAATTCCCCCGAGGAGCGCGCCCTTGATGCGCGCCACCGCCTGCGTGAAGGGCCGCCCGACGGCCGTGCCGACCTGTTCGGCAAGGCGCTCGGCCACGATGACCGCCCGCCCGTCCACCGTGTAGGCCGCGTACTCGAACTCGGGATGGAACGCGATCGCGAGATTCGACGGAATCGTCCACGGCGTCGTCGTCCAGATGATCACCGAGACCGGATGGCCGGCGAGTGCCGGCACGCGGGCCGCGAGGTCGGCGGCGCTCGCCGGATCCAGCGGGAACTCCACGTAGATCGACGGCGACGCGTGGTCCTCGTACTCCACCTCCGCCTCGGCGAGCGCCGTGCGGCAGTGGATGCACCAGTGGACCGGCTTCTTCCCCTTGTAGACGAGGCCGCGCTCGACGAACCTGCCGAGCGCCCGCGCGATGTCGGCCTGATAGCGCGGATCCATCGTCAGGTAGTAGTGGTCCCAGTCGCCGAAGACCATCAGCCGCTTGAACTCGCCGGTCATGACGTCGGTGAAGCGGCCGGCGTACTCGCGGCAGGCGCGGCGAATCTCGCCGATCGACATCTCGCGCTTCCGCGGTCCGAGCTCGCGGTCGACCTTCAGCTCGATCGGCAGACCGTGGCAGTCGTAGCCCGGGAGATACGGGACGTCGAATCCCTGCATGGAGCACGACTTGATGACGAAGTCCTTGAGGATCTTGTTGAGCGCGGTGCCGAGGTGGATGCTGGCGTTCGCGTAGGGCGGTCCGTCGTGAAAGACGAACTTCCGCGCCCCCCGCCGGCGCTGGCGGATCTGGCCGTACAGATCCATCGCCTCCCATCGCGCGATCGCCTCCGGCTCGGCGGTCTGCAGGTTCGCCTTCATCGGGAAGTCCGTGCGCGGCAGGTTGACCGTGGCTTTCCACTCGGGCATACGACCCCCAAATTCTATAATGCGAGGATGGCCACGCTCGAACGAGCCGCGCCGGCCGCGTCGCACGTCCACGAGGCGGTGCTCGACAACGGTCTCCGCGTCCTGATTCAGGAGCTGCGCACGATGCCGCTCGCCGCGGTCTGGTGCTGGTACCGCGTCGGCTCGAAGGACGAGCCGACCGGACAGACCGGCGTCTCGCACTGGGTCGAGCACATGAACTTCAAGGGGACGACCAACATCCCGCGCGACAAGGTGAAGGGGATCATCGAGCAGTTCGGCGGCTACTGGAACGGCTACACGTGGATCGACCAGACCGCCTATACGGAGACGGCGATCCGCGACGCGCTCGATCGCATGCTGTTCATCGAGGCCGAACGCATGGCCAACTGCCTGTACGATCCGGCCGACTGCGAGTCGGAGCGCACCGTGATCATCTCGGAGCTGCAGGGCGGGGAGAACGATCCCGACACGCTGCTCGATCAGGAGCTCACGGCCCTGGCGTTCAAGGCCCATCCCTACCGCCATCCGACGATCGGCTGGCTCGCGGACCTGCAGGCGATGACGCGCGACGACCTCTGGGCGTATTACCGCCGCTTCTACGTGCCGAACAACGCGACGCTCGTGGTGGTCGGTGACGTCGACGCGGCTGAGGCGCTGCGCGCCGTCGTGCGCCACTTCGACACGATCGCGCCTGGCGAGATCGCGCGGCGGCCGCCGACGCGGGAGCCCGAGCAGCTGGGGGAGCGCCGCGCCACGCTCCGGCGCGAGGGGACGACCGCGTACCTCAAGCTCGGGTACCACGCCCCGGCGATCGGCGATCCGGATTTCTTCCCGATGCTCGTCCTCGACGCCGTCCTCACCGGCGCCAAGGGGATCAATCTGTGGGCGAGCTTCCGCACGCCCCCGCCGCAGCGGAGCGCGCGGCTCTACCGCGCGCTGGTCGACGCGGGCCTCGCCTCGTCGGTGGCGGGCGGCCTCGTGCCGACCGCAGAACCGTTTCTCTACACGATCTCGTGCACGGCGACCTCCGGGACCCCGCTGCCGGACCTCGAAGCGGCGGCGCTTGCGGAGATCGAGTCCGTGCTGCGGCACGGGATCACCGCTGCCGAGCGGGAGAAGGCGGTGCACCAGCTGCGCGCGCGCCTCGTGTTCGAGAACGACAGCATCTCGAACATCGCGCACCAGCTCGGCTTCTTCGAGACCGTCGCCAGCTGGCGGCTGGTGGCGACGCTCCGCGAGCGGATCGAAGCGGTGACGCGCGATCAGATCGCGGCGGCCGCCGCCGAACGGCTCGCGCCGTGCAACCGCTCGGTCGGCTGGTACGAACCGCTGCCGGTCTCGGCATGATCGGCGCCGCCCACCGCGGACTGGCGCCGTCCCGCGCGACCCTCGACAACGGCGTCGTGGTCGTCGCGAAGCGGTCGCGGGCGACGCCCGCCGTGACCCTGCACGGCGCGTTCGCCGCCGGCGTCGCGTTCGACCACCCGGATCGGCCCGGCGTCGCCCACTTCGTGTCGCGCACGATCGATCGCGGCACGGCGGCCCGTTCCGCGGAGGCGATTGCCGAGGAGCTGGATCGCCGGGGCGTGTCGCTCGCGGCGACCGTGAACCGGCACATGCTCTCGCTCGTCTGCACGTGCCTGGTCGAGGATCTCGCGGCCGTCATCGAGCTGCTGGCCGATGTCGTGCGGAACGCCGCCTTTCCCGCCGAGGAAGTGCGCACGCGCCGCGGCGAGATCGTCACGATGATCCGGCAGGACGACGACAACCCGGCGACCGCGGCCAGCGAGGGGCTGCTGGCGGACCTCTACGGCCCGACGCACGGATACGGCCGCCGCCCCCGGGGATCCCTCGAGAGCGTCGATGCCATCGATCGGTCGGCGCTGGCGCGATTTCACGCCGCGCGATGCGTGCCCGGATCGCTGTCGCTCGTCATGGTGGGCGACGTCGAGCCCTCCCACGCCATCGATGCCGCCGCCGCGGCGTTCGCCGACTGGCAGGCGCCACCGCCGCCTCCCTTGGAGCTCGATGCCGTGGCGCCGCAGACCTCACGACGCGTGCGCGTGATTCCGATGATGAAGAAGGCGCAGGCCGACATCGCGTACGGCTTCACCAGCCTCCGGCGATCGGATCCCGCGTACTACGCATACTGGCTGATGAACAACATCCTCGGGCAGTACTCGCTCGGCGGACGGCTGGGCCACAACATCCGCGAACGGCAGGGGATGGCGTACTACGTCTTCAGCGCGCTCGACGCGAACGTGATTCCGGGGCCGCTGTTCATCCGGGCCGGCGTCAGCCCGGCCAACGTCGACCGCACGCTCGCGTCGATCGACGAGGAGCTGACCACGCTCGCCGCGGATGGTCCGACCGAGGACGAGCTGGCCGAGTCGAAGCAGTACCTCATCGGATCGATGCCGCGGCAGCTGGAGACGAACGCGGGGATCGCGAACTTCCTGCAGGCGGTGGAATTCTTCGGCCTCGGCCTCGACTACGACGTCCGCGTGCCGGCGCTGCTGCAGGCGGTCACCCGGGACGAGGTGCACGAGGCGGCGCGGCGCACCCTGAATCCGGGCCGCGCCACGATCGTCGTGGCGGGGCCGTACAGCGGCCAGCCCACATGAGCGCGGTCAGGGCGGTCTGTTTCGACGTCGACTTCACGCTGATTTATCCCGGTCCGACGTTCCAGGGCGAGGGGTACGCGCGCTTCTGCGCCCGTCACGACATCGCAGTCGATCCGGCGCGCTTCGCCGACGCCGTGCTCGCGGCGTCCGCGGTCCTCGACGAGCAGCAGGATCACATCTACAGTCCCGACATGTTCGTGCGGTACACGCGCCGGATCATCGAGGCCATGGGCGGGCGCGGCGATCGGCTCGACGCGGCGGCGCGCGAGATCTACGACGAGTGGGCGGTCTGCCAGCACTTCTCTCTGTACGACGACGTGACGCCGACGCTGGGCGAGCTGGCGGCGCGCGGCATCCGGGTCGGGCTGATCTCGAACTCGCATCGCTGCCTGGCCTCCTTCCAGCAGCACTTCGAGCTGCACGGGCTCGTCACGGCCGCAGTGTCCTCGTCGGATCACGGCTATCTGAAGCCGCACCCGAGCATCTTCGAGTCGACCCTGACGCTGCTGGGCGTGTCCGCCGCCGACACCGTGATGGTGGGCGACAGCCTGCCGCACGACATCGAGGGCGCCCGGCGCGTCGGCATGCGCGCCGTCCTCGTTCACCGTGCGCCGCACGAGGCGAAGGGGGTGCCCGCCGACGTACCCGTCATCCGCGATCTTTCGGAGCTGCCGCCGCTGCTGATATAAATACCCGCTCTGAAGCCGGCTACCGGCTACCACCTACCGGCTGGTTGGAGGACCTATGCTCAGACGTCGGATCGCACTGATTGCGCTTGCGTGGGGTGTTGGGACGGGCGTGACGGCCGCGCAGGCGCCCAAGCCCGCGGAGCCTGCGCAACCGCGCAGCGGTGAAAGCTACCTGTGGCACGGCGAGGTCGTGTCGGTCGATGCGAAGGGCACGTTGACCGTCCGGGCGCGCGTCCTGGGCGACGCGGCCAACGAGGTCGCGCGCTTCAACGTTGGCGACCGCGTCCTGCTGACGTGGTCGGGGCTCGACATCCACGCGGGTGCGGTCCGCCGCGTCACGAAGTACGAGCCCGGCCAGCAGATTCTCGACTTCTTCGCGCTGCCCGTGGAGCTCGCCTCCCGGGACGTGCCGAGCGAGCTCGTGACGTTCCGGATTCGCGTCCCCGAGGCGTCGGCCGCCGCGGTGAAAGGCCTGAAGCCGGGCGTGTGGATCAGCGTGGTGTCGCGCCATCGGCCCAAGGCCGAAGCCGACGCGATCCTGTCGGTCGGCGGGTACGTGAAGGCGCAGTCGTAAGGATGGCCCGGAGAACCCGCGTTCTGCCTACCCCGGGGGCCAGGCGAGCGGCCGTCCCGCGAGCAGATGCAGGTGGATGTGAAAGACGCTCTGCCCGGCGTCGCGGTTGGTGTTGAAGACGGTCCGATAGCCGCGCTCGTGGTAGCCATGTTCCGCCGCCAGCGCGGCCGCTCTCCGAAACAGCGCTCCCACCAGCCCGTCGTCGTCCGATGACAGGTCGTTCAGCGTTGCGATGTGCTTGCGCGGAACGATCAGCACGTGCAAGGGCGCCTGCGGGTTGATGTCCTTGATGACCACGAGGCTCGCGTCCTGGTGGACGATCGTGGCAGGAATCTCACCGGCGATGATCCGGCAGAACAGACAGTCGCTCATACGGAAAGAGTGTCGCTACCTGTGTCGAATGATAGCCGTTCGCGCGATGCCCTGCAGGTCGGCGCGGACGCGGACGAACTCGAGGGCGGCGCGGTCGGCCACCAGCGCCTCGACGTGCTCCTCCTGACCGTAGCCGAACTCCATCACGAGCCACGCTCCTGGCACCAGCGCGGCCGAGGCGGCGTCGAGCACCCCGGCAATGTCGCGCAGCCCCTCCGCGCCGCCGAAGAGCGCCTCGGCCGGTTCGTGGCGCACCTCGGTTCCCAGGATCGGCCTGTCGCCGTCCTTTACGTAGGGTGGATTCGCGGCGATGAGATCGAACGGCCCGGCGACGCCGCCGAGGTAGGCGGTCCGAACGAACGCGACGCGGTCGGCAACCCCGTGGCGCGCGGCATTCCGGCGGGCCACCTCGAGCGCCGCGTGTGAGATATCGGTCGCCACCACCCGGCACGCCGGCAGGTCGTGCGCGATGGCCACCGCCACGCACCCGCTGCCCGTGCCGATGTCGGCGACGCGCGGGTTGCGCCGGGCCGGCGCCAGCGCCAGCGCTTCCTCGACGATGAATTCCGTTTCGGGCCGCGGAATCAAGACGGCAGGGGTCACGGTGAACTCGAGCCGCCAGAACTCGCGGACGCCGGTGATGTAGGCGCTGGGCTCCCGCCGCTCGCGGCGCGCGATCCATTCCGACAGCCGCGGCTCGAGCTGGGGCGGCGCAGGCTGGTCCTGGTCCGCGATCAGGCGCGCGCGGTCCCACCCGAGAATCGTGCGGGCGTAGAGGTCGACGTCGATCGCCGCTTCGTCGGGGCGGATGCCGGCCGCGACCAGCCGTCCGCGCGCCTCGGCCAAGGCCTGAAAAAGGGGCCGGAGGTCATTCTTCGAGGACACTTCGATTGGAGCTCCTCGTTCGGAATGGTGTCCTCAAAAAATGACCTCCGACCCCTTTTCAATTGACGGTCGTGGCTTCCTTGAGCTTCTCGGCGGTGTAGTGGGCGATCACCTGTTCGAGGATCTCGCTCGGGTCCCCTTCGAGCACGTCGTGCAGCCGGTGCGTCGTGTAGTTGATGCGATGGTCGGTGATCCGGCTCTGCGGGAAGTTGTACGTCCGGATCTTCTCCGAGCGCTCGCCGGTTCCCACCTGGCCGCGCCGCTCCTTGGCGATCGCGTCGTGCTGCTTGCGCATCTCCATCTCGTAGAGGCGCGCGCGCAGCACCTTCATCGCCTTTGCGCGGTTCTTGATCTGCGACTTCTCGTCCTGCTGCGAGACGACGACTCCGGTCGGGATATGCGTGAGGCGTACGGCCGAGTACGTCGTGTTGACGCTCTGGCCGCCCGGGCCGCTCGAGCAGAAGGTGTCGATGCGCAGGTCCTTCTCGTTGATCTGGATGTCGACTTCCTCCGCCTCGGGCAGCACGGCCACCGTCGCCGTCGAGGTGTGGATGCGCCCGCTCGCCTCGGTTGCCGGCACCCGCTGCACGCGGTGGACGCCGCTCTCGTACTTGAGCCGGCTGTACACGCCCTTGCCCTCGATCGACGCGATGACTTCCTTGAGGCCGCCGGCGGCGCTCTCGCTCGTCGACATCACCTCGAGCTTCCATCTCTGCCGCTCCGCGAAGCGGCTGTACATCCGGAAGAGGTCGGCGGCGAACAGCGCCGCCTCGTCGCCGCCCGTGCCGGCGCGAATCTCGAGAATGACGTTCTTCTCGTCGTTCGGGTCCTTCGGCACCAGCAGCCGGCGCAGCTCGGCCAGGATCGCCTCGCGCGTCTCGTGGAGCCCCTGCAGCTCCTCCTGCGCCAGCTCGCGCATGTCGGCATCCGAGCCGCGCAGCAGCTCCTCGGCGCCCTCGATGTCCTTCTGGACGGCCTTGTAGTGGCGGTACTTCTCGACGAGCGGCTCGAGGTCCGAGAGGGCCTTGGCGGCTTTCCGGTACTCGGCGGGATCCGACTGCACCTCGGCCGTGCCGAGGCGCGTCAGCAGATCCTCGTACTGCGACTCTACCGCGCTGAGCTTGTCGAACATTCCTTCAGTCAATACTGTAGTGCACGATGTCGACGGCGGCGCGCGGGTCCAGGCGGAGCCTCATCCCCCGGACACGGGCGGCAGAAACGCCACTTCGTCGCCGTCGTGGACGGCGGCCGCCATCCGCGAGTACTCGGCGTTGACCGCCACCGACATCGTCGCCTCGTAGTCGACGAGCGACGGCACCTCGCGCGTCAGGGCGTTCCAGACCGTCTGGACGGTCGCCTGGTCGGGCACCTCGCGCACCAGCTCGCCGGCGCCGGCGAGATCCCGCAGCCGGGCGAACAGCCGGATGGTCACGCGCATGCGATCCGGTGCGCCGCCTGCCGCGCCTCGTCGTCGTCGGGATCGGCAGTTGCGCCCTCCAGCCAGACGTCGCCCCCCTCGAAGTGCTCCCGCTTCCAGATCGGCACGATCTGCTTCACGCGCTCGATCGCGTAGCGACAGGCGGCAAACGCGTGGGCCCGGTGCGGCGAGACCGCCACGATGATGATGCTCGCCTCGCCGATCTCGAGGCGCCCGACCCGGTGGTGCAGACCGAGCCGCACCTCGGGCCATGCCGCGCGCGCCTCGTCCACGATGCGCCGCAGCGCGCGGACGGCGAGGGGCTCGTACGCTTCGTACTCCAGAAACCGAACCGTGCGGCCCTGGTTGTGGTCGCGCACGAGGCCCGTGAAGGTGGCGACGGCACCGTCGCCGGGCGCGCCCGCCACCAGTTCCGCGGTCAGCGCGCCGAGATCGAGCGGGTGCGCCGTCACCGCCAGCAGGGACATGGGATCAGTATAACGACCGAACGTCTATGAACGATCCGAACCATCCGAACGGTCCGAACGTTCCGAGCGGTTCCAGAAGTGCTCCATCGGCCCGTGTCCGCGGCCGAGGCCCGGCGCGGATCGAATCGCGCCGGCCACGTACTGCTGGACGAGGGGCACGGCGTCCACGAGTCGCGTTCCTCGCGCCAGATGGGCTGCCAGCGCCGCCGAGAAGGTGCAGCCGGTGCCGTGCGTCGCCGAGCCGGGCACCCGGCTGGTCCTGAACTCGACGAAGCGATCGCCGTCGTACAGGAGATCGACGATCTCGGAGGCGTCGACGTGTCCCCCCTTGACGATGACCGCCGTTGCGCCGAGCGCCGCGATCCGGCGCGCCGCCGTGCGGCGGTCCTCGTTGGTCGCAATCGCCATGTCGGCGAGCGCTTCGGCTTCTCGAATGTTCGGCGTCACCACGAGCGCGCGCCGGACGAGCTCCGCCTTCATCGCCGCCACCGCCTCGTCGTCGCCGAGCCGATCGCCGCTCGTGGCGACCATCACCGGATCGACGACGAGGAGCGGAATCTGCAGATCCACGACCGCCGCGGCCACCGCCTCCACGATCGCGGCCGTGGGAAGCATGCCGGTCTTGGCGGCGTGAACGCCGATGTCGGAGACGACCGCCTCGATCTGGGCGGTGACGAGGTCCGCGGGCATGGCCTGGAACCAGGCGACGCCCGTCGTGCTCTGGGCGGTGACGGCCGTGACCGCGCTGACGCCGTACACGGCGTGCGCGGCAAACGTCTTCAAGTCGGCCTGAATGCCGGCGCCGCCGCTCGAATCGCTGCCGGCGATCGTCAGCGCGACGCGCGGCCGAGCAATTTCCACAGACCGGGCAGCACGCCGGCGGCCGCGAGCACCTTCACGACGTCCGCGGCGAGGAACGGGTAGACGCCGGCGGCGAGCGCGCCGGACACGCCGAGCGACGTGCTGAGCCAGGTCGCGCCGCAGGCGTACACCACGACGAGCCCCGCCAGCATCGCAGCGACCGACGTCAGATAGCGGCGGTCGAGTCCCCGCTCGGCCAGGTAGCCGACGAGGAGCGCCGCCATCGGGTAGGCCAGGAGGTAGCCGCCCGTCGGGCCAATCAGCCGCAGCGCGCCGGGCGGCAGCGTCGCCGACGCCGCGAAGACCGGAAGCCCGGCGACGCCCGCGGCGAGGTACAGGGCCTGACTGGCCATGCCCAGCCGCGCGCCGAGCGCGAGTCCGCCCAGGAGCACCACCATCGGCTGGAAGGTCAACGGCACGACGGTGAAGGGCAGCGGGATGCTGATCTGGGCGGCGGCCGCGGTCAGCGCGGCGATGAACAGCACCGCCAGGGCGCGCGTGGCGCCGAGCGGCACGTCCCGTCGCGCCGCGAGCGTATCGATGAGAGTCGACTGCATTCCGTCGGATTGTACCGCAGGGGTCGGGGCCCCGGTCACGCGTGGACTCGGGGGGTGGCTAGCGGGTCAGCACGAGCAGGTACTGATACGGCAGATCCTGGCGTGCGAGCACGCGCAGCCCGGCGGCCTGCGCGTCCTTCTCGACGCTGTCGCTGTCGACCCGCACACCTTCCGACGGCGCCGGCCCGGGGCCGCCGCGCCCCGGCCGGTAATTGACGACGCCGATGCGCCCGCCCGGCCGCAACGCCGCCGCGAGGTTGCGCAGGAACGCCACCCGATCGGTCACCTCGGGATAGACGTCGACCACGAGAACGGCGTCGAGCGCCCGGACCGGCAGGTTGGGGGAACTGTCGGACCCCAGCCGCGTCTGGACGTTCCGGAGTCCTTCGCGCGCCACGCGCCGGCGGATCGCGCCGAGCATCTCCGGCTGGACGTCCTGCGCGAAGACGACGCCGTTGGGGCCGACGCGCCGGGCGAGTCGGATCGTGAACCACCCGGCGCCGGCGCCGATGTCGGCGACCGCCGCGCCATCGGCGATGCCGAGCACATCCATGATCTCGTCGGGCTTCTGCCAGGCCTCGCGGTCGGGGCCCTCGAGGAGCCCGAGGTCCTGCGGCGGAAAGAGTCGGCCCGATCGGCCGGTCGACGAGCCCTGCGCCTCCCAACCCCCAGCTCCCGGACCGGAAGTTTGGAAGTTGGAGCTTGGGAGTTGGGAGTTGACAAGAATCACCGTGACCGTGAGCGCCAGGACCGTCGCGCTCACGATCGCTTCACCTCGCCCACGATGCCGGGCCGCGTCATGCGCTCGACCGACAGGACGCGCTCGAGCTGCCGCTCGTCCATCAGCCCGCGCTCGAGGACGATCTGGCGGATCGATCGGCCGGTCTTCACCGAGTCCTTGGCAATCTCCGCGGTCTGCGCGTACCCGAGGTGCGGGCTGAGCGCGGTGGCGACGGCAGTGCTCCGCTCGAGCAGCTCGCGGCACCGGGCCGCGTCGACTTCGAGGCCGTCGACGCACCGCAGCCGCAGTGCAGCCATCGCCTCGCGCAGGATCGTCGACATGTGGATGGCGTTCCAGGCGATGACCGGCATCATCACGTTCAGCTCGAGCTGGCCCGCTTCGGCGGCGAGGGCGACCGTCACGTCGCACCCCATCACCTGATAGCACACCTGGTTGACCATCTCCGGGATCGACGGGTTCACCTTGCCTGGCATGATCGACGAGCCCGGCTGCGCGGCTGGGAGCAGCAGCTCGCCGAGGCCTGCGCGCGGGCCCATGCTGAGGAGCCGCAGATCGCTCGCGACCTTCCCGAGCTCCACCGCCAAGCGCCGCATCGCGCCGGAATACGTCACGACGTCGCCCATGCTCTGGGTCACGCGGAACCGGTTCGCGGCGGGCTTGAGCGGTAGACCGGTGTGGCGGCTGAGATGCCGGACGGCCAGCGCGGCGTATTCCTCGCCGGCGTTGAGGCCGGTGCCGACCGCCGTGGCGCCGAGGTTCAGCTCGTGGAGGCCCCGGGCGGCATGCTCGAGCTCGTCGGCGGCATGCGTCAGGCAGTCGGCAAAGCCGCCGAGCTCCTGGCCGACCGTGATCGGAACTGCGTCCTGCAGGTGGGTGCGTCCGACCTTGATCACCGACTCGAACGCCTCGGCCTTCCGGGCCAGGGCGGCCGCCAGGGCCCGCACCGACTCGACGAGCGCCGCGTGCATCATCAGCAGCGCGAGGCGCGTGGCCGTCGGGAACACGTCGTTGGTCGACTGGCCCATGTTGACGTGGTCGTTCGGATGCACGAGGTCGTAGGCGCCCCGCGCGCCGCCGAGCAGCTCCGCGGCGCGGTTGGCGATCACCTCGTTGGCGTTCATGTTGTGCGACGTGCCCGCGCCCGCCTGATACACGTCGACGACGAACTGGTCGCGCAGCGCGCCGCCGAGCACCTCGTCGGCGGCGCGGACGAGGGACTCGCCGACGCGCGCGTCGAGCCGTCCGAGCGCGACGTTCGCCTGGGCCGCGGCCTTCTTCACGAGCACGGTGGCGGTGACGAGCTCGGAGGGCGCCCGCAGGCCGCTGATGGGGAAGTTCTCGACAGCCCGGGCGGTCTGGATGCCGTAGTAGGCGCCGGCTGGGACGGGATGCTCCCCCAGCGGATCGCGCTCGGTCCTGAATTCCATGACTGCTGACCCAGCTTGCACTGCTTGTCGGGCCGCGCCGATGTGGCCGCCCGTGGCTGGTCGACAGGCCGTCTGGCCAGCCACGCCCCCAGGTCGTCCGGACCTGCAGAACCCGTCCGTAAATTATACTGCTCGCATGCCTTCCGCCTTTTTCGACAGCGTGCTCGCGCTCATCGTCAAGACCTCGACCGATCTGCCGCCCGACGTGCGGGCGGCCATGCGGGTGGCCATGGCGGACGAGCCGTCGGGGACCCGCTCGGCGCAGGCGCTCTCGATCATCGCGCAGAACATCGATCAGGCGGCCGACTGCGAAGGCGCGATCTGCCAGGACACCGGCATGCCGACCTTCGAGGTCAAGACGCCGGTCGGGTCCGACCAGATCGCGATGAAGCAGCAGATCCGGGAGGCCGTGGCCGAGGCGACGCGCCGCGGGAAGCTGCGGCCGAACTCGGTCGATTCGATCACGGGCGAAAACACCGGAACCAACCTCGGGCCGGGCACGCCGATCGTCCACTTCGAGCAGTGGACCCGCGACGACATCGAGGTGAAGCTGATCCTCAAGGGCGGCGGGTGCGAGAACATGAACGCGCAGTACTCCCTGCCGACCGAGCTGCAGGGACTCGGCCGCGCGGACCGCGACCTCGACGGCGTGCGCAAGTGCATCCTGCACGCGGTCTGGCACGCGCAGGGCAAGGGGTGCGCGCCCGGCGCCGTCGGCGTGTGCATCGGCGGCGACCGCACGTCGGGCTACGTGCACGCGAAGGAGCAGCTCTTCCGGACGCTCGACGACGTCAATCCCGATCCGCGGCTCGGCGGGCTCGAGGCGTCGATCATGGGCGAGGTCAACAAGCTGGGGATCGGGACGATGGGCTTCGGCGGACGGACGTCGCTCATCGGCTGCAAGGTCGGCGCGCTGAACCGGCTGCCCGCGAGCTTCTTCGTCTCGGTCGCGTACGACTGCTGGGCGTTCCGCCGCCTCGGGGTCGTGCTCGACGGCCGCACGGGTGCGATTACGCAGTGGCTCTACCGCGATCCCGCCACGCCGGTCGCGGCGATGGCCGACCAGGCCGGGTTGCCGCGCACGGGCCGCGAGGTGCGGCTCGAGACGCCGCTGACCGAGGAGCAGGTCCGCGCGCTTCGCGTCGGCGACGTGGTGCTCGTCTCGGGGCGCGTCAACACCGGGCGCGACGCCGTCCATGCGCATCTGATGAAGCACGCGCCGCCGATCGACCTGAACGGCTCGGTGCTCTACCACTGCGGCCCGGTCGTCGCGAAGGAGGCGAGCGGCTGGAGGGTGACCGCGGCCGGGCCGACCACGAGCATCCGCGAGGAGCCGTATCAGGCCGACATCATCCGCCGCTACGGCGTGCGCGCCGTGATCGGCAAGGGCGGCATGGGCGCCAGAACGCTCGCGGCGCTGAAGGAGGCGGGCGCCGTGTACCTCAACGCCGTGGGCGGCGCGGCGCAGTTCTACGCGCGGACGATCGACCGCGTCGACGGCGTCTCTCTCCTGGAGTTCGGCACGCCCGAGGCGATGTGGCACCTCGCCGTCACGGACTTTCCGGCGATCGTCACCATGGACGCCCACGGCAACAGCCTGCACAAGGACGTCGAGGAGGCCTCGGAGGGGGAGCTGGCCTCGCTCGGCGCAACACGCTGATTCCGGCGATAACCGACCGCGCTGCAGCAATTTAGGCGTGCGCAGCCGGGCTTGTTCGGCTCCAAGCCCGGCGCTTATAATCAAACGACAAGGAGATTTCACGTGATTAACGTGTCCCCAACGGCGGCATCGAAGATCAACGAGCTGCTGACCGAAGAAGGCAAGGCCGGCAGCGGCCTGCGCGTGTTCGTGCAGGGCGGCGGCTGCTCGGGCTTCCAGTACGGGCTGATGATCGAGGAGAACGGCGGGAGTGGGGATCAGGTGTTCGAGTCGAACGGCGTGCGGCTGTTCGTCGACCCGATCAGCATCAGCTACCTCAAGGGCGCCGAGGTCGACTTCGTCGACACCGTCACCGGCGGGGGCTTCACCATCAAGAACCCGAACGCGGTCTCGACCTGCGGCTGCGGCCAGTCCTTCACGGTGTAACGATGTGACGACCCTTCCTGATCTGTCCCGGCTGAAGCCGACCGGCGGCAAGCGGTCGAGCAAGCGGGAGCAGATCGTCGATGTGTTCCTCCGCCAGGAAGGGCACCTCAGTGCAGACGACCTCGTCGACCTGATCCGGCGGGACGACCACCGGATCAGCCGCGCCACCGTCTATCGCACGCTGCAGTGGATGGTGGACGCCGGCATCGCGCGCAAGGTCGACTTCGGCGAGGGCCGGTTCCGCTTCGAGCACTCGTACCGGCAGCCGCGGCACTTCCATCTCATCTGCAAGACGTGCCACCGGTCGTCGGAGTTCCTGAGCTCCGACATCGAGGCGCTCGTCGAGGAGATCGCGGCCGCGCGCAGCTTTGCCGCGTCGCAGAGCGTCGTGCAGATCTACGGCACGTGCGAGGAGTGCCGGACGGGCCGCCACCCGTCGGTGGACGAGGGGCACAAGGATCTGCTGTTTGCGCGCGATGCGCTGCGCATTGCGATCGCGACGGAGCGGAGCGGGCTCGAGTTCTACACCCGGGCCGCGCGGCTCACGCGCGACGCGCGCGGCCGCAAGGTGTTCGAGGATCTGGCCGCCGAGGAGAAGGAGCACCTCGGCAAGCTCGAGACGCGCTACACCGAGCTGCTCCAGCGCGACCCGCAGCTCGAGTCGCGCCCGACGTTCCTCTTCTTCAAGGGTGCGGCCAACGGCCTGTTCGCCGAGGGGGCCGAGCGGCTCCTCAAGGGGGTCAACGACCAGCAGGCGCTGATGATCGGCATCCGCTGCGAGCGCGGGTCGCACCGCTTCTTCAAGAAGTACGGCGAGCGCTTCG
>Ga0194131_10006118_pt1 | contig 16918 bp, 15 predicted proteins | sample TA2KigO120mmetaG_FD_148631 | JGI IMG/M metagenome (GOLD analysis project Ga0194131, IMG submission 148631) | Freshwater microbial communities from Lake Tanganyika, Tanzania - TA2015053 Kigoma Offshore 120m | ecosystem: Environmental > Aquatic > Freshwater > Lake | place: Tanzania: Lake... | reverse complement strand
CGACAGTAATTGTTCCGTTTGTCGAGACGACAAAACCCTTATCTGAGTTGACGGTACCTTCTTCAACAAAGGTGAATGTCCCCGCCTTGAGTTCGCCAGTGTCCGCAGTTCCGTTGGCGTCCGACGAACGAGAAGCCGCGCCAGACGCAACGGCCACATAGATGCCGTTTTCCGAGGCGGTGTTTTGGTTCTTGACGAGGACTCTGTCGCCAGCGACGAGAGTTACTCCGTCGATGACGTCACCAGCCTCAAGGTCGGAGGCTAGGTTGATTGCCGCCGTTGTACCAACGCGCACCGACTGCTTGACATCAAGACCTTGGCGCGCCGCGTCGACGTATCCCTTGTTCGCAATGTGCGCGGCATCGGTAGGCGTTGCAACTTTGGCGTTTCCTGCAGCATCACGCTTGACGAGTTTGTTTGCCGTGGCATCCGCAGTCGCATCATTGAGCATGTTCCAGAAGGCGGCTGGCAGAAGACCAGCGCTATCCGTATCGGCAACATTTAGCGTGAGGGTAATCGTGCCGTTGGCTTCAGAAACCGTGAGGGCCTCGGCAATGCCAGCACCACCACCAGAAACAATGGTATGTGGAAGGGAGCGCCATGCACTATTGGCGTAAACCTTAATTGTGTCGGTTGTAGAGTTGTAAATTAACCGACCTTCGAAATTGCCTGTACCTGGGTCAGAGGCCAAAACTTCAAACGTGGCATTAATCAGTTGGTTCTGATTAAGGTTTATATTCGTTAGGAACTTCTGTGCCATTGTTTACCTCACGTCAAATAGGCGTAACCCGAGAAGGGGGCCGAAAAGGTCACGACCACCTGCGTATCACTTAAATATTGTACTTCACCGTAAACCACCGTGTCTGCAGAATCCACAACAGTTACCTGTGGCTTGCCGCCAAGCGTGTGGTTAATGGTCCATGTTGAGGAAACAGAAGCCTGTGCGTGGGTATGGCGATTCGTTAAAACGAATTGACCAGTCAGGGTTGTAAGTGTTACGAGATTTGGTGAAACATCGTCAACATTTACGTCAATTCTTTGTTCTTGAATAATGACCTGGTTTGGAACCGTGTTGCTCATCGGGTCACCTCAGGTGACAAAGTAAAATTACCTTGCAGTATTCTACTGACAATTCCGTTTGATGCAATGATTTCCAAATCATAAACACCAGAACTTTCTATTGTGGCGGTATCGGCAGCGGTGATATTCAGTTCGATAATTCCTGTCGAACCACCAAGAGAGATTCTTCCGTTTTCTGTGGTGAGCGAAATAAGAGTCGTGCTCGACTCAACAGTTCTTCGCACGTGCATTCTGGCAGTGTAGCCAGTAAGATTCCACGCTATATACGTTGGGTCTGATGGCGGCGAACCAGGGTCTGGATACTTGAACGTGAGCGTGCGACCAAATGTCGCGCCCGCCTGACAAGTTATGTTGTAAATACCAGCAAGCATCGGCGCGCGCTCCTAATCACTTCGTCCAATTGTAGATTACGCGCCCAACAAATTGCGGGCAGTAATTACAAGACGCTTGCGGATTCCTTGTTCTTACCGACCTTCTTTAGGCCCATTGACATGGCAACCGACAAAGCAACGGCAACGACGCCGACTTTCAAATTGTCTGTCGATACCAGACCGTCAAAGTCTGCACCAGTGGCAAGCCACGCACCCAAGTAACCCTGAAGAAACGTGCGCGCCGCCCTTTCAGCAACATCCTTAACGAATGAAGTAGCCATAAACCCTCCTTATGGTCATATCAATTTTACCAGTTATGCAAGCGGAGCGGTGTTGAGTAGACCATAAGTTGGGTCGTCAAGAATCAGTGGCAATGCATCGTAGGCTTCGTGGTTCAACACGAAACCCATTGGCTTACTTTTCTCAATCATGGCGACAACTTCTGGTGAGGTATCTCCGTTCTGGGAAACGCCAGGCGTTTCTGACAAAAGCGTGTAAACGTTTATTTGAAAGAACTGTCCACCTGGGAAGACGAGAACGATTTTTTCTCCACTCAAAACCTGCTTTGTGCATTCTTTGATTGCTTCAAGTGTTCCAGCGTTTCTGCCAAAATATGCATTTTTTAGTTGCCAGGTAATCGATTCTCCCACATCTTGAATTGCTTCTGTATTCGCGCTCGTCGTAACGCTGCGATAAAGGGGCGCTCCATTGAATTGTGAAAGCCAATCGGTATAGTCCTCGTCTACGTATTCTGGATTAATTAACTCGCTATATCTGTACTCATTATCTACGTTGATTAGGTCAATTTCACCATTTAAATGCTCGTAGAACCTTGAGTACAAAACAGCACTTGAAGATGCAATTTGTGTGAGCGAATGAAATAATTTGGTAAATCGATAATTTGGAAACTCGGCAGTTTTGTCTAAATCCCAAATAAAAGTTGGAAGATATTTTCTCATGTTGTAGACAAATTGATTTTGTGCAAAACCAAGTTCATTCACTATCATCGGTAGTGTCAGGTACGTAACTGTTCCTCCGTGGTTTGACAACGTCAAAGAAACACTAAATTCAATGTCATCCTCTTCCGTATTTACAATTCCAACATCAACCACAGGGCTATAGGCCGCATTCCACTTTGATACAGATAGATTAGTTGTGTGTGATTTTGAAATAGACGATAAGACGTTAGTTATTTGGCAATTTATCGTTGCCCCAGTCCCTGGGAATACCTGGCAATGAAATTGGGCCTGGCTCCCGTTTATGTCGTTGTCCGTTGGTTTTATAGAGCCAAGTGAAAATACAATCGGAGATGAGTCATCAAGTGGTTGTATTTTAAAAGAATAATGACGAGGAGTTACGTATTTTTCACTCACTACAGAAACAGTCGCGTTTGTTATCGTCCAAGAGTGAGCGTATGAATCTGGAGGAATTATGCGTTTATTTGAATCAAACTTAAATAAAGAATTAGAGTCGGAAATAACATTCCTAGTCGGATTACGTAATTTCATGTCAGATGGCAGTTGCGGTTATTGTTATTTTGTGTTTTGAAATATTTAGAATGCTGCCCTTTTTGCTGAACAGTATGTCGCTTCCGCTAGCGTTGCCCCAGTTTGGAAATGTCGCCGAATACGAGCCAGCAGAGGAAAATGTGCCAGTGGCCGCAGAATTCACTACGGTAAATGTCGTTGTTGTAATGGCAGTTACGGCCCGCTGAGTTGAATTTAAACCGTTCGGTGTTACGCCAGTGACGGTGACCAAATCTCCTACGGCAAGTTTGTGCGCCGCGGTGTATGTTACGGTTTGAGACGCACCAGCACCCGCTCGTACAGCGTCTGTAACCGCACCACTGTCTGTTGTGCTAATTACGAGTGAATCAACATCGCGGACAAACAATTGATTAAGTAGGGTCTGCAGAATGTCGTTATATTTTAGTTTTTCTTCAGTCCACTGTGCTCCATCAGAGATTGAAAATTGCTGTACGAGAGCGTCAGTAAGTTGAATTATCAATTCTGAAGACTCAATGTCTGAAAAATGTTTTACTGCTGCAGTAATTTTGCAATCCAACAAAATTGGGTCCTTTATACCAATAGCCAAACCAGCAACAGTCTTGCCGCTCACGTTGCTTAATATGTCTGTTTTCTCGGTATTGGTCAAAAATCTTTGCGGGCCGTAAGCAAAAACAGTAACGTGTCCATTCACTGCTGCGTCACCAACCAAAAGTGCGGCATCTGGGTCTGTTAAGTCATAGACCTTCGACCTAGAAACGAGTGTTGGATTTTGCGTTAAGATGTGGTTGTTTAACTGTGTTGCAGTTACCAACCCAGAAGACATTGTTGCTATTCTGGCAACACCTCTGTCCATAAATTTAAGAACGGATTCTGCATCTACACCCTGTACAAAATTCCCGTCTGCCACAGCAGAATAAACCGTTGGAAGATACGAAAGCACGGAAAGTGTTTTTCCGCTTTGAATTTCTGGAATTATTCCAATATTTTGCGCCGTAGCCGCAACCGTTCCAAACGGTAACGCAGCGCCCAATTCGTTGGCCGCAATAACCAGTTGCTCGTCTGTTTCAAACGAATATGATATTTCAAAATCATCATTGCTTGTCGTACACTGAATAGTCGTTCCAATGGGTATTGTGGCACCGTCATTGGAGTTGGCTGTAAATTTTACGTTCATGGTTGCACGTTGTCCATCCGCATATGGGGTTCCAATCATTTTTATAACTCCCATAAACAATGAATTTGGAAGCCTGTTTATGCTTCCAACATTCAAAGCAGTCATATATGCAAATGCCTGAAACATGGCGTCTTCAATTGTTCCAGGACGCAATTCAAAATCTGGCAAAACAGTGCGAGCAACTTCGATTGCATCCAAATACAACTGCGCTGGAGATACATCCATTGGCCTTAGGTCTACGTAATATCTAAAATCTGCTGGCATTGGGTTTACCTGTTGTACACAAAACTCACGTTGAGTTTTCCACTGGGTTCTTCGTATTGATTAGAGACTGAAATGATTGATATTTCTGGTATAAATTTTGCAGCCGCAAGCATAAGTTGGTCTGGAGTAACGGTCGCAAACGCTGGGTCGGAAATTCCAAATTCTGGGGTCAATGGCAAAATGTATGGCTCTGTCAAGATACATATACTAAGCAGTTGCTTTACGTATTCGTCGGTACCGTCAACGACACGAACAAAATTACCCACCCCGTCAAATTTAATCGGAAATTTCAATGTGTCCATAATTTATCCATATCCATTATGATGGAGGAACTTCTTGTTTAAAGGAGGACAGATTGATGGCGGGTAGTGGCGGCACCAAGTTTGCCCGTACGGTGTTCAATTCTGTTGTCAACTGGTCAATCAACGCATTAAGTTTTAATACGGTTGCAAACACGTCAACCTTTTTTGTAAAAGTTCCCAAGATATATAATTCTTCAGTTTTTTGATTTGCAAAAGAACACAGCACACGCTCACCTTTGCGTAATTTAACTGTGTTTGTTGCACCAACATATGACACATCGTTGTAGGTACAGCCATTTTCTACCTCAACCACAACTTTTCCATTAATGAAAGACTTGACGGTTCCAATCAAAATTCCACTTTCATATTTTGACGGGTGGCTAGAACTCTTTTGTCTATTTATCTGGGTTGATTGTTCATAACGATATGGCATGTAGTTACCTCCTAGTAGGCCGTAGCGGAATCGCCACCGCCACCGCTTCGATTTAGGTTTTGCGGCGGAAGCATACTTCCAGTTTGCGGTTGGCTAGCAAGAAGACCCTCAACCAGCGCCCACGAAGTGCTTCCTGGATATATTTTTCCAACTTCAATCGGCTTGACTTTCTTTTCCTGTCGTGGTGGCGTAGCAAAATTAACCTGTACTGGTTCATTTACCAGTTCTTGAAAATCAACAGACTGAATTAAAAAATTACCAGTGTGCCAAGGAATGTCGCCAACATTAACGGTCATTCCAGGCCTTAATCTTACGCCATTTGTTCTGTCCACAGTGCAAGAACCGTCGCCTTCAAGCGGGTCATTTTCTGCTTTGTGCATCGTTGGCATCTTTGGAAGAATAAAACGAGTATCTCGTTCTCCATTAACTACCCTAGGTGGATAATGAAGATATGTAACATGCCGTTTTTCTGTAACATTTTTCTTCAATTTTTTGCTATATTTTACATGCTCATATGAATCATGACCCCATTTGTGCATCAACCATTGCTGAGTGCAAAAATATAGATGTCCGTCTGATTCAAAGATGATAAACGGGTTTTTGTTCTCGTCTTTTGCTTCGCCAGCCAGTTTTTCTAAAACGGTCCATACGGAGTCTGCCGCCTGGTCGCTGTCTCCAGATGAAATCTGACGCGTTGCAGATGTTTTTTGTACTATGGGAATCAACCCATATTTCTTTGCCGCGTTTTCAACATAATCAGATGAGGTTCCCTTTATTGCTCCAGGCTTTTTATCACGCTTCATTTGTTGAATGGCTTTTGTATAACACTGAACACGAACAATCGGCGCATTGCCCTGACTCTGTTCTATGGTCACATCGGCAACTTCAAGAAAGTAGCCAAGGTACGCTTCGTTAGACACTGGAGTGTACGTTGGTTTGTTTGGCAACAAATGGTTGCTGTTATGGCTTCTGTAAACCAACGTTTGTCCAATCTGAAAATAGTTTTGTAGTGTCATTTCAAGACCAGGGTCCAAAATATTAAATGTGACCGCGGTAGCCGCCGATATGGAATAACTTACACTTAAATCAATAATGTTTGCCCCAACTTTTGATAGCCATGCTGGCATTCTTTCTGACGCGGGATAGACCCACAGCAGGGGAACGTTCCTATCTGTCCCCTGAATTCTTTCCATTAGTACAGCACCATCGGTGCCGCCGTCTGTCGTCTGGTAAGCGTTACTCATGGCGCTGGCTGAAAGGGAGCATATGAGTATGTGCCAGTTGCACCAGTTGTCAACGTATCGGTTGGCAATAGATATTTGTCTTCTGGTGGAGTCTTTGGTGGCACTGGTGGCACTGGTTTATGATTGAGTCTTGGCATTCCTATAATTGCTGTTGACTCAACTGGTATTTCCTGGAGAGTTATGTTTGCTTGCGCACGTGTTATTTCCATTTTTTCATTTCTTCGCAGTGCGGTGATTTGCAAATCTTGGATGACAAATTGAATTCCGCGCGCTTTTTGGCCCTCGGTGGTGTCATATCTAAATTGTTGAGTAAGCAGCCTGTCAAAACCATAAAACATTACTGGATATGGCGCCTGAGACATGCGCTGTAGTCTAAGTATTTCTTCGGTTACGGGAATGTCTATCCCGTCAGCAGTGGATGACTTCTTGTCTGGTTTTGCAACGACTAGAAAACTAAAAGAAATTTGCAACAACTTAAAGGATTTCCAATCAATGTATGGGAATGAACCGACCCTATCGATTTGAGTCCATTCGTTACCAAAGCCAGAGTAGTTAATTTCGTTAGGTGCAATGTGAAAAATAAATTCATCTCGAACTGGTCGGATTGTTCCCGTCCCTTGCGGGTCACCCATGTACACCTGATACATGATTTTTTCTGCGCCCGTGGCACTGTAAAGTCTGGATTGCGTATCTGCGTCTAAAAATACGTTTCTGCTTCGTTGAATTGTGAGGTTTGATATTTGTCCAGGCATATATCCTTCTGGTCCATACCATGTTTTATTATTTGGCGTAGTTGCTCCACCAGGAGACCCACCACCACTACTGCCGCCACTACTGCTCGAACCGCGATTCTGATACGCTTCGCCATACATAGTGCTCATGTTTTTGTATGTGTAAACTTTACGGGCATCTTCTGCTTGTGTGCCAGTAAAACCCTGTCGTACCAAGGCCTCAATGATTTTGTCGTCAGTTAAACCTTCGTCAACAAATTTTTTCCATAGGTCTACGTATCCCAGGGGGTATACCCTGTTGTCGTAATAGGCCAACCTAGCATCGTTTTTGAATAATTGTTCAAGTGCAGCACCCTTGAGTCGCTCATCGTATGCAATGTACGTTGAAAACGTAGTCAAAAAGCCTTCGATTGTTGTTATCTCTTTGCCTTTCTCCTGCGTGCCTGTTCCGTCATAGAACCGCAACATTGTGTTTGCTGTTTTTCCAGCAGTTATATAGTTGGTCCATCGCTGAATTAATTCGCCTGCGCCGAATCTGTAGTCAGCGGCAGTTGCTTGTAGATTGCCCACCGTAACAACTGGGCCAGCGAGGTTGCCAATTTGGTTGGCATTAGAAACAACCCTGTTACGTATCATTGAGACTAGACCGCGGATTTTAAACTGTGGTTTTTGGCTAGTTTGACGCTCCTTCTCCACAGTTGAACAGGCGGTGTACGTTGCTTTTGCATTTCTTAGCATTTGCACTTTATAAAGATTTGCGTCGGCTTTGTTGGTGTCAACATAGGACAATACTTTTGTTACTGCTTCATATGAATCATTTTGTCCACAGAAAGTTGATACATTATCAGTCCTGCCAATAGAAATATAAACATATGTCCCTGATGTGGTTTCAAACCGCAAATAGTTGGTGTCTATGGCTTCTCTTTCGAACGTATTCACATCGGTTGAATTGCCTTGGTATCTATACCAAACAGTCGCATCTTGAAATAGTGTTTTGAACGCGGGTCGTAAATTAGTTATCTCATAATCAGTTTCAATGTATGTGTACCATACCTCGCTGCCATTTATGACCGTCTTATTTACTGGCGTTGTGTGAGGTTGTCGTAAGGTCATTGTCTATTTCCGTATTCGTATAGTGTTCTTTGCAATTCTGCCTGAATTTGCGGAATGGCTTCCTTTATTCCAATGCCATTTACGTTGAGATTTATTGTTATTGATTTTGCTGGTGCTTTGGATATATCCCCACCAGAATATGAGCCCATTTTTACTGCCGCTGTTGTGTCGCCCATTGGTCCAGGACCAGGAACAACGTGCAAATGTCTGTCGTGCAAACCACCGTGAAACTCTGCAAATCCACCATTGTTTTCAACTGCGGTTTTGTACATCCCAAGTTGATTTCCGATTAGGTCATATGCACGTCCAGTCACATGGTCGGAATTTAGTGAACCAAGTCTATTGGTTCGATAAGACGACGTAATTTTTCTCTTGCCAGAAATCATGGAATCAAGAGATTCGTGTCTGGCCAGGGTCCTACTCAAGCGCGAGCCAGTGGTGTCACCTATGCGCCCACCTCTTGGAGTTCTTGTATCTGGAATACCTGCAGCCGCAAAAACCTCAGTTAGTGCTTGTTTGCTCCACCATTCTGGTTTGTCAGCATCTTCACCAAAAAATTTTGCCATATCTTGGGTGACCTTCAATTGTGCGTCAAGCAAAACCCCCTCTTTGGCTAGATTGTCTTTGGCCATTGCGAAATCTGCTTCTAGTGCGCTCAACTCTTTATAACTACCGCCAGCAGCGCCCATACCAAATTCTCTTAGTAACGCGTCCATGCTGCCACCAAATTGTGACAAATTTCCCGAACTCAAAATATTGGTGAATCGTTCTTGGTCGTCAACGCTCATTCTGCCAAATTGTGTCCTAATAATTTCCAACTGGTCTGCGCTGGCAAATGCTTGTCCCTGGTTGCCCAAAATTGCTCCAATTTGCGGAGCCAAAGTCTCATCAAATATTCGATTACCAGCGGTTTGTATAAATCCCCTATTTCTTTGTCCCACTTCGCCAGAATGAAACTTTTGTCCCATTCCGAAAAGCGGATGCCCTGGTGTGGTGAAGGCAATTGAGTCTGCTGTCCCAATTTGACGCTGCATTTCAAAAAATGCTCTGGTTGTGTCACCGCCGTAATAATTTGAAAGTTGCTCGGTGTATGCACCAAATATATTTTTGGAATCTTCTGCGGTAACAGTTTTATCGGCTCTTCCCTTAAAATCTTCCATAAAATTCTTAATTATGTCATTGAGAATATGTGGGGCCTGCTCTTGCTTAATTAATGCGTCATAATGACTATCGAGAGTTTCAGCAAGGATTTGAGATACTGCCTGGTCAATCTGTTGTGCCGTTTTGACCATCAGTAGTCCAAGTCTACGAAGTTGCTCGGTAAAGTCAGCACTGGCGTCGGCGAGATTGACGTTCATTCTCTGCGCGAGGGCAATAATATCGGTTTCAGCCATTCCAGTCATTGACTCAATTGCATCCACTTTGCCCTTTATCATTAGTTCAGTATCGGCAAATGCTTCTGCGTATGCTTTTGCTTTTTTCTCAAGGTCAATCAAAAATTGCTGTTGTAAATCATCGTCAACTGCTTCGTCTCGCCTAAACCTTCGCTTCTTTTTTGTCGTCGTTAGTTTTAGGTATTCTGCTTCACTTATTGCCCCAGAAGCATAAAGGTCTGCGATTGCCTTCCCTCTTACTGCGCGGTCTTTCATATTTTGTTCTTTGGCCAAGTGTCCCTTGAACATACTTACGGTGCCAGCAATCAAACCCACAACTGGTGAAAGAATGACTCCCAAAGTGGCAGCAACTGCTCCAGGAATCGCGCCAATACCAGTTGCTCCCATTACACCACCTACCGTCAGTGAGCCCAAAGCAAAAGCGCCCATACCAACAAGAAAGGCCTGGGTAAAATTGCCTTTGTTTCCAACGTCTCGTTGTCCACCCTTGGCTGTCTTTTGCATACCCCTCATTCTTGCTGCTTGATTTCGCAGGGAATCATCAATTGTTGTGTCGCCGCCACGTTTTCCAGTGGCTGGATTAAATGTTTCTCGCGCTGCTGCTTCTGCGAGCGCCATGTTCACCATAAACGTTGCTTGCATTCTTGCAAAAGATTGAGTAACTATTCCTTGTGCCTGTTTTGCAACTATTGCAAGCGCAGTAGAACTGGACTTTATGGCACCCGCTATGAGTCCAATAGTTCCACCGATAAAGGCGCCCGCGGCGCCAAACTCACTACCTATTGTCGCACCAGCGACCGCCCCACCAAGACCTGCAGCCAAGGGGTCGCCACTTTTAAGAGCAAGAGTGCCACCAGCAACCCCAATACCCATCTTTGGGGAAAACATTGAAACCGTTCCAGCCAACGCCATTCCAGAAGCAATTTCCTGGTTATCTATTTTGTCCGACATTGTAGAAAATAGAATCGATGTCCCAAGGGCACCCATACCGCCAAACGGCTTGCGATAACCGCCTGCGTCTGCGTCGGCTTTTCGTTGTGCGAAGTAACCATAACCCCCCATCGCTGCCATTCCCCTAGAAAACATGCTGAACTTACCTGGACTTGCGTGTGGGTGTCCCTTGCCTGGTCTTACTCGATACGGAGCGCCAACACCTGAAGCCCTACCAGATGCAAGAGCGGGGGTAGGTGAACTTCTTCCACTTGGTGGTCGACCAGACAACAATCTTCCAGTCGCATGTCCCAACGCTCTTGAGAAATGACCAAGACCAGTTGTTGCTTTTGCGGTTGGTGTAACCATCGAATCAACACTTGCTGCCGCTCTTCCAGATGCAAGACCAAGACTTTCAACACCAGTCGCTGGTGCGGCTCCGCCCTTTGCTCCGCGACCAAGCATTCTTGCAATCAAACCTGCTGGGCCACCTTTTGCCAACGCTTCGGCAGCCGCTGGCCCCAAAACACCAGAACCAGCAGCAGCACCAGCCGCACCGCCAACAATGGCGCCCTTGGGCCCCCCGATTGCCATGCCCGCCCTGGCTCCAGAAATACCTCCTTTTATCGCACCAACAAGGTTGACATTGTTTGCTCTTACGTTCATCAGTTTTGTTACAAGTTCTCTGTCAACGAGTGTTCCACGTGTGGTTTTCAAACCTCTTGCTATCGCCATGAACATCATGAACGCATTACGATTGCCAAATATTCCGCTTATCATATTAAACATTTTCGTAAATTCTTCAACCATTAATCCAATTGCCTTTACGACCCTACTAATAAACGGAAGGTTTCTAATTAGAACTTTCTCAAATACTGTTAGCAATTGAAGAAGTTTTACTGTCGCATCTCCAACCGCAGTACCAAATTCCAACAATGCTGGTTTATTTCTCTGAATATCGCGATTAAATTCATTTGTTCGCGCTTTGATTTCATTCCAAACAGGCCGCCACGCTTTTCCAAAAGTCGCCTCGACCACCCGTGCACCGTCAATGAGTGGTCTTAACGCCTCGATTACATCTCCCCAACCCTTTTTAAAATTGTTCCACCATGCGCCAAGTCGACGGAACATGCCCTCTGAGGCTGGTAGGTAATCTCTTATTAGTTTCAAGTAAAAGTCAGACACCTTTTGGGTTGCATTGACAAGTGCATCAACAAAACCGCCACGTTTTTCCCAGCCAGTGACTGATGCTGTTGTTGCCGACATTGTCCTTGTAAATATTCTGTAGATTTTCTCAAAACCAACTTTTGCTTCTGGCAAAAATTGATTTCCAAAATCAGCAAACTTAACCCTTATCAAGTTAAAATACTTTTTTAGTTGTCCAATCAACGTATTATTTACAGCATCAAACTGACCCGTCACGCCACCAAGTTGTGCAAGCGTGCCATCTTGAATGGCCTTCAAAAATTCTTCTTTGGTATCTATCCCCTTTTTCTTTGCTTCCTCCATCGCTTTTTCCATTGCTGGTCCAAGTTCTTTTGCTGCGGCGGTAACGGCTCCAAAACCCTTCTTTTTGTCCTGAAGAGCAACGACAAGGGCTGCTGCCTTTTGTAATCCTTCCTCTACTGGCTGTCCAGCCGCAGCAAAGTCCGTCAGCCCCCTAAGGATTGCCTTACTTGCTCCATTGTAGCCAGTCTTTGACTTTGCAATTTCTCCATAGACCTTAGAAAGTGCTTCCGCACCAGCACCAGCCAGTTTTGTGTCAGCCTGAAGACCCCTTAACGCAACCTGCGCCTGCCGAGCACCAGTTCCAAATTCGCCATGCCCCTGTCCGCGATAGGCGAACATGGCCGCCTGATTTTCCCGAATCGCTGCAGAAATTAAACCTATTGCCACCGCAGCACCAGCGGCTGTCGCAGCCAATCCCTTGAGGGCAACGTGATACGACTTGACTAAAAATCTTCCAGTAATAAAAAGAGCGTGAACACCAACCAGAGCAACGCTCATTGCGCCAATCGATATGGTTGCAAATTTCAATCCCTTAACAAGCATCGCTTGAAGTGCTGCACCTAATGCTCTCATCATGTGATGGACTTTATACATCACTCTTTCTAATTTTTTTGTCTCGTTCCCCATGCCCGCAAGTGCTACTTTTGCAGCGCTTGCCGACCCCGCCAGTTTTAGCAATGACCTACTGGCGCCATCGGCAGCCTTGGCCATTAATTTAAGCCTGGCACCAGTCTTTGTTGCGTGGTCGCCCAACTCGTCAACGCGTTCCGTTGACCTTGTGGGACCTTCGTCGCGTGTTGTTCTTACCCTAAGGGTAATATCTCTGGATGTTTCAGCCATTGTGTCCTGAGCCTGTTAAACAGTTTTAATTAACTTGGGCCGAGGGGAGTGCTACCGTTTTTTATCCAGTTCGCGCCGTTCTCGTTCGCGGTCTTGCTCTACCACTTTAGCACAAGCCATAAGTATTAACCATTCATCAGGAGAACACCGCATTAAATCAAGTGGGTTAGTTCCCCAAAGTTCCCCAAGCCTTGCAGCGTTAATGATTAGGGAATCTTCGATTAATTCGTCGAAGACTCCTTCATAGGGTCCTCGGTGTCAACCGTGTCAGAATATCCAGCAGCCTCAAGGATTGCCACTGCCGCTGACTCAACATGTGGGTCAACGCCAAAAAATGCCCGAACACAATCTGGTTGTGGCCTGGTCGTGTCAGTCATTGCCAAAATGAGGTCTGAACCAAAAGTGAGTTCGTTGCCGTCATGGTCGCGCACTTCCTCGTTGTCAAACATGATGCCACGTGTTGTTGCGCCAACAACCATGCAGGCGAATCGCAATGCATCCATGCCAGCCTTTGTGTCCTCACCAGCAGTTTTGCGCCACGAGCGGATTTGATTCTGCGTTATATTTGGGCTGATAATCAACTTGACATTGGGGCGTTCTGGAACGTTTAGATAAACGACAGGACGCTCAACCTTTCGTTTGATTGCAGCACTAAGTTGGTCAAGAAGGGTTGCTTCGCTCTTCTTTTCTTGCTTATCAGCCTTTGCTGGCTTCTTTGGTTCATCTGATGATGTGTATAGTTCGCTGTTGCTCATAAGGGAAAACCTAGCACACAACCCATCACCCAGTTGTAAATTATTAAACTAATTTACTTACTAGCGACCTTTGAAATTGAGAAGGTAAGAGCAAAGGTTGATGGTGCGCCAGAGGACGAGTCTCCGTCTGGCTCGGTCAAACCGACCAAAAGGGCCTTTGAGTACATGCGGTCCAAGCCTGGCTTTTTGATATCGCAGTCGTACGTTTCGACCGTAATGTCGTAGTAGGCCTTTCCGACATACTCGCGCAACTTTGCGACCTTTGCCGCAATGCCAGTCGGACCATCAGATGCAACTCTGTCGTCGTCGTAGTGAGCGGTCAGGGTAATGTCGCCAATATCAAATGGAGCGCACAGCACGGTGGGGAAATCGTTTCCGCCCTCATAGATTTTCTCTACCGAAGCAGTGATTTCTCCACCAGAGACTTGAGCAAAACGAAAAGTTTCAAATTTGGGCAAGTCAGCAATCTGCTGCGTGCCATGCGGTTGAACTCTCGCAAGAACTTGTCGTTGCGCTACTTTTGCCATGATTTATTCCTCCGTTGATTAAACGACCGACTTGGTCAAGTTAGACTTAATGATGTCGACTTCAATCTTGTCGCCGACGCTAGATACTCTGACGCCGACCTTTGCTTTGACAAGACCATCAGCCAGTTGGGCAGTCGGGTTGAGCGACGCATCACACTTTACTGAATAACCAAAGTCGATTCTCTTTCCAGTGGTATCAAATGCCTCAAACAGGGCACCGCTAGTTCTTAGTGGCTCAAGAATCGCAAACAGTTTGGATTCAACAGCAGAGAAAACGGTGTTTCTCCCGTCGATGACGCTGAACAGCAAGTCTTCAAGTGAGCGATTCGCCTCAACCACAACTTGATTGACCACGTCCTGTGCGGTGATGTAACGGAAGTTTGACGTATCGGAAGACAGCGAACGAGCGCCATACACACGAATTGTGTTGTTAATGACACGAATTGCATTTACATGTGCGTCATCAAGTGCGTCACCGTTTGTCTTGTCAATATCAGTTGCAACACCATTTACAAAACTGGAAGTTGAAATTAGTCCAGCACCTGGCTTGTGTGCGCCAACCTGCGTATGTGCAACCGCTCTTTTCCCAGCGGCGTAGCCCACGGGCGGAATCAATCGATTAACGCCAGAAACGCTTGTTGGAACATAAACCCACGGATAGAAATAGGCGACATGCTCAGCATTTACGTTAGCCGCAGCCAAAGTTTGTCCAGCAGTCGTTGCCTCTGCAATCGTGTCGTCAAACGGGCCACTCAAAAAGGCAACTCTGTTGTATGCATTCGCATGATTTGCCAAAGCCGCTTGAACCGTTGCGTGTGACGATTCCGCACACATGACAACACCAGTTCCAAATGATTCAAGGAACAAACTGAGCCCAGCGACATAGTCGGCTACGACCACGGTTTCTTCATTGTCATCCCCAGCACCAAGTGCGACTGGCGATGCATCGTTGTGTGGTACGCCACCCGCATCAAGGTCTGTTGCGGTTACAATTTTCGACACCGTTGCGCTGGAATTAATGCGACCGACTGCTTGCGCAACCGTCGTGACATTACCCGTGCTGAACACAAGCGTGCCGCCATCAAAAATCTTAATGATGAACGTACCAGAAGCAGTTCCTGGGTTTACACACTGAACGGTGATGTCACCGCTCCACGCACCAGGACCGTTGGCGGTAATCGTCATGACGTTCGTTCCACCAGCGCCAGCCGTTGTGTCGAGGGTTCTTGAACCAGTTATATGACCAGAACCAGCAACGCGCGCAATCCACGCTCTTGTGCCACCCTCTTCAAAGAATGTCTGCACCGAAGGATGCGTATACGAGTACGACGCATAACCACCATAGATTGCTTCAAATTCTGCGAGACTTGTGACCAACTTGGATGAAGTTACTGGACCACGCACCGTCTTGCCAACAAAGAATGCCTGCGATGTCTCAATTGCCGTTGTGGCGTTTGGTCCAATTCTGACTGCTGTTTGTATGCTTACGCCTGGCATGACACCTTCCTCACTATTAGAGAACTACGCGTATTAATTTGATTCCTATTGTACAGAACTGTTGTCTTCTGTGACAGCAACTGTTGATTCTGATTGAACTTCGACTGGCTGAACATTTTTTGCTTTTGGTTTTGGTGATTTTGCGGCTGAAACGGTGTGAAGCACTTGCAATTTTCCTTTTTCAATTTGTGCCCTGCAGATGGGGCATGATTCATCAATGGCCGCAACCCTCATGCTTGAAAGGATTCTGCCGTCTTCATCAATTTCAATGGGTCCCTGGGTAACGTTTTTAACAATGATTGCTGGACCCGCCACTGACGAGTAGTCGCCGTTTTCAATAATTTTGAATAGATGCGACATCTTGCGCAGTCTCCTTACGTATTGCGGTATAAATTGTACCCCATAGAGGGTTAGTCAATGGTATGGGTCTCAAAGCCAGAACTGACTAGAAGGTTTGTATCGGTAACGCCCTGTTGAGAAATCGACAATTCAATCTCTGAAATTTCTCCGATATCTTGACGGGTTACAACTTCGTTGATTCCAAGGTCGTACCCAACATAAGCACCACATAGAACTCTGTCACCTTTAAGTAGGGTGATTTCAGAAAACTCTTCTCTCATGCTGGATTCGTCAATGATTACCTGAAATGACTGCCTTGGGTCAACTGCCTGCAGACATGGGTAATCGAGAAGGGCAGAACGAACCACTGCCGTCAGTCTGTCTCTGGCAATAGTTGCTTCATCGGCGCCAACCGCCCTGCACCAAACGTAAGTTCTCATTGCGTAATTGACTCGATACAAGGGGTCTGGCCCATCAAATCCCATTCTGTCAAAACGAGTAGTCGATATAGCAACCGTAATTATTGTTGGCCAAACATCAAGAGCAAGCGGTTCATGCGTATAAAACTTTAGTGGTGTTGGTAGTTCAGTGTCTGACAAGTCCCAACCGTTACGATAACGCACTACTCGTTTTGGTAAATCGTTTTGCAAGTATGAAGAAACATAGTCTTTTGCAAAATGCGCGCCATGCATTAAATAATTTGGCATGATTAAACATTTCCTTCAACAATGTAATCACCAACCGCATCGGCAACTTCTTGCACCCATCGTTCTGGGGCAAAAAGTATTGGGCGCGCAGGCATCTTTTCGGTGCCGTATTGGTGAAAACGAGTTATTTTTCCAGTGAATGAAAATGTTGCCGTCCGTGCTCCACCGTCAAGTTTTGGACCGCGTGCTATTCGCTGAAA
>Ga0194131_10006113_pt1 | contig 16924 bp, 15 predicted proteins | sample TA2KigO120mmetaG_FD_148631 | JGI IMG/M metagenome (GOLD analysis project Ga0194131, IMG submission 148631) | Freshwater microbial communities from Lake Tanganyika, Tanzania - TA2015053 Kigoma Offshore 120m | ecosystem: Environmental > Aquatic > Freshwater > Lake | place: Tanzania: Lake... | reverse complement strand
GTGATCCTGCTGCAAGATGCGGTGCTCCCGAGTCTTGCCACCATCGTGGCGGGCTAGCCCGTCAAGGGATCGTGGTGGGGTCATCCCAAGAATCACGCGATTTTTCACTGCGCGGAAAGGCTTGACGACGCGCACGACTGCGTCGATGCAAAGCTCGTCAACGGGAAGGTGACTTTCGTGCACCGCCGCCTGTGGCCCGCCCTGGCGCGGGTGGGCTCGGAGCGCGCCGACTGGCAGATGCGCGGGCTTGGCATTGAGGCGCTGGCGCTGCTTAAAACGGTGGACGAAGCGCCGGCCCGATCGGTGAGGGCAAAATCCGCGGATCTCGAAAAACGCCTGCTGCTGCGCGCCCACGAGGTCCACACGGAAACCGGCGCGCACGCAAAAGAGCTGGAATCCTGGACGCACTTCGCGGCCCGCGAAAATCTGGCGCTGCCCTCGCTGGAGGACGCAAAGCGCGCGCTCGAAGCCTGCGCGGACGCCCTGGCGGCCCGCTACAATACGCGGGTTCGCCTGCCGTGGCGGTGAGTGCGGTGGGCTACGTTTCTGGCTCCCTCCGCCGGCGGAGCGCCTCGATCTCGGCCTCCAGCCTCACGCGGCGTTCCTGCTCGGCTTCCAGCGCCGCCGCCGCCTCGGCGGCCCGCTGCTCGGCCTGTTCGGCCTGTGCCCTTGCTCGGGCGGCGTCCTCCTGAGCTCGGGTGGCGTCCTCCTGATCTCGGGCGGCTTCCTCCTGGGCTCGGGCGGCGCGCTCCTCCGCCTGCCGTGCATGCTCCTCGGATTCCCGTCGGGTCGGCAGCAGAAGGCCGCGCGCGGGGTCGAATACCCGAAGGCGGTCGTCCACGATGCGCACCTCGATCCCCAGCGTCGTGCTATGAAACGAATTGCCGGCCACCGGAAGGTACTCGCCGCCTTCAAGTCGCCAGGCGCGCAGATTCGGGGTCAGGTAGTCCCGCAGCGGATCGAACACCACGTACTCGGTCACGCCAAGCAGTGCGTAAAGTCCCTTTTTCTCGCCCATGTCTTCGGTGCGGGTGCTGCGGGAGGTCACCTCGACGATGAAATCGGGCGCCTTGCCTTCCTCCCAGATCTTGTAGCTTTCCCGCTCACCGCGAGGAACTTGCAGCGCGACCAGCACGTCCGGCGAGCGGTGCTTGTTGCCATCGCCCTCCTCGTAGAGCATCAGGATGTTGCCGCTGACGTAGACGTCGGCGCGCTCGCGGAAGTACACCTCGAGCCCGTGGATCAGGTCGATGATCTGGTCGCGATGAACGTCGGTCGCACCCAATGGTTGCCCGTCCGACGTGGGATATTCGACGTGCCCGTGTACTCTCACCCAACCTCATGATTCGACCACGGCCTCATGATTCCCCTTGGACCCTTTCACCCCAACGGTGACCGGCCGAAGGACCACGGCCACCTACCCAGAATCCCAGCCGACCACCAGGAACTTCAGTTTAGAGGAACCGCCCATGAGACTTGCGACGCTGCTGTTCATCCTGCTGCTTGCCCTGCCCGCGCACGCCGACCAGCCTGACCTGTGGAGCAACGACTCGCCGTACGTGAAGACGCTGGCGCACTATTACCTGTCCGACCCGGTGAAGGTCATCACCGTCGCCCAGTCCATGCGGGCGCCGCTGGACGTGCACGGCGTGTTCTACCTCGCCAGCCACAGCGCACGGTCGGAGATGGAGATGGAGTTGTGGCGCATGCGCCTGGGCAACGCCACCTACGAACAGATGCTGGCCGCCACCAACGTCGATCCGGCCTCCTTGTTCATCGACGTCAGCGGCGCCGCGCTCCCGGTGGACCTGCAGCGGGCTTATCGGCAGCTTGACGAGCACCGCAAGAATCCAGCGTATGCGATCGTCCTCTACAACGAGGAAGTGATGCGGCTTATCGGCGTGAAGTTCCTGGTCAGCGACATGCGCATGCCGCTCAAGCAGGTTTTCACCCTCATGTCCGACGGGCAGCCGGTGGAAACCATCATCCAGGCCGCCGTGTCCGCCAATCCCTGGGTTGCGACACCGCCGCCGGCCACCGCCGTGCAGGTCAATGGCGTCGCCGCGCCGGTCGCCGCGTATTTCTTCGGCGAGCCGCACGTATATCTCACGGTGTATTCGCCCAACAGGGCCGGCAGCGCGTATCCCGCGCTCACCCCGGGCGTGTACGTCATGGGTTTTCTGCGCGTTGAAGGCAGCTACGTCAAGGGGGCCGCCGTGCCGGCCGCTTACGCTGGCCAGGACATCGGCTCCACGCCCTGGTTCAAGAACATGTGCAACCTGTATTTTCCGGCCTGTAAGAAGCAGGGGTGGGCTGGCAACGACGTGCCGGCCGCGGTGCAGCAACTCGGGCGGCGGTCGCAGCCAGCCGCCGCGAGGCGGCTCTAAAAAGGCAGGAAGGTTCCCGCTCCGCGGACAATCGCAGCGCCCATGATCCGCATCGTATTGCTTCTTTTTGTTCTCCTGGCCGGCCCGGCGCTCGCCCAGGACCAGACCACCATGAACCGCCAGGCCGAGGATGATTTCAAGAAGGCCGACACGGCGCTCAACCAGACCTACAAGAAGGTCATCGCCGCGCTGAATGGCCCAACGAAGAGCAAGCTGGTCACCGCCCAGTTCCTCTGGATCAAGTTTCGCGACGCCGAGGCGAAGGCGTACGCTTCCCAGGCGGAGGGCGGCACGATGTACCCGCTGCTTTATTTCGGGAGCATGTCCAGCTCCACGCGGGCGCGCACGCAGCAGCTCAAGAACTGGCTGATTGGAAATTGACCATGCGAATCTTCTTGATTTTCTTGTTCCTCCTGGCCGCGCTTCCGGCCGGCGCCCAGACCGTCGACCTGGTGCCGCCCGAAGTGCGCTGGAACTACACTCCGACGGAAATCGAAGCTCTCACGAAAGACACCCTCAAAGAGGCTCAGGCCCGCGTCGACGCCATCGCGTCCCGCCCTGCCGGGCAGCGCACTTTTGCCAACACCGTGCTGGCCTACGAGTCGGTGCGCGACTTCATCAGCGAAAAACTGGATCCGCCGATGTTCCTGCGCGACGCCTCGGCCGATCTCGAAGTGCAGGAAGCCGCCAGCAAGGCCGCGGACAGTGTGAGCGCCTTCGCCGCCCAGAATGAGGCGCGCGCCGACCTGTACGAGGCGCTCCAGTCCGCCGGCGCCAGCGATCCCCCGAAGGACGCCGTCGAGGCGCGGCTCCTCGAGGAAACCCTGCGCGACCTGCGGCGCAGCGGCGCCGCGCTGCCCGCGGCCCAGCGCACCGAAGTGGCCGCGCTCAAGACGCGGCTCTCGCTGGACGAGAACGCCTTCGGCCAGAACATCGCCCGGGCCAACGACACCGTCTCGTTCACCGCCGTCGAACTGGCCGGCGTTTCCCCCGACGTGCTCAAGTCGCTCAAGCGCGACGCCCAGGGCAAATACCTCATCACCGTGCTAGCCTCGTCGTCGTATTACCCGGTGGTCGACAACGCGAAAAATCCCAACACCCGAAAAAATGTCTGGCTGGCGCGCAACCGCACGGCCGGCACGGTAAATGTCCCGCTTCTCGAAAAAGCCATCGGGCTGCGCACGAAAATCGCCAACCTTCTCGGCTTCCCGAACCACGCCGCGTACGTGCTGGAGGCGAAGATGGCGAAGAGTCCGACCCGCGTGCGCGATTTCCTGGGCAACCTGGAGCGCAAGCTGGCGCCGCGCGTGCTCTCCGAGGAAAACGTGCTGCTGGCGCTCAAGCGCCGCGACGACCCCAAGGCGACCCGCCTGGAGCCCTGGGACATCCGCTACTACATGGACCAGGTGAAGCGCCGCGACTACTCGGTGGACGCCGAGGCGCTGCGTCCCTGGTTTCCGGTCGACCACGTCATCAAGACGGTGTTCGACATCTACCAGAAAGCCCTCAGCGTGAAATTCACCGAGCTTCCCCAGGCCAACGCCTGGGCGCCGGACGTGCGGCTTTTCCAGATCAACGACGCCAACGACGGCCACCTCATCGGCCATTTTTATCTTGATTTATATCCGCGGCCCAACAAGTACAAGCACTTCGCGGCGGCCGGCGTGGTGGGCGGGCGCCGTCGCGCCGACGGCTCGTACGTGAAGACGGTGAGCGTGGTGCTGGGAAACTTCCCCCCGGCCGCGCCCGGGCGCCCCTCGCTGCTGCTCCACGCGGACGTGGAAACCTTCTTCCACGAGTTCGGCCACGTGATGCACCAGACGTTGACGACCGCGCGCTACCTGTCGATGTCGGGGACCAACGTGCGCGACGACTTCGTGGAGGCACCCTCGCAGATGCTGGAAAACTGGGCGTGGAATCCCGGCATCCTCCGCGTGCTCTCGCACAACTACAAGACCGGAAAGCCGCTGTCGTCGGTGCAGATCGCGCGCCTCATCAAATCCCGCCACGCCAACGAGGCCATCACCTACGCGACGCAATTGCTTTACGCGAATGTGGATCTCGACTACCACACCAGCGCCACCATTCCGAACACCACGTCGGTCTGGCGCGCGGCCGCGAAGCGCCTGCTGCACTATGATCTGCCGGCCGAGTCGTGCCCCCAGGCCACCTTCGGGCACTTGATGGGCGGCTACGACGCTGGTTACTACGGCTATCTATGGTCAGAAGTGTATGCCCAGGACATGTTCACCGTGTTCGAGCACGTGGGGCTCGACAGTCCCATGGCGGGCAACTGGTACCGTCACTGGATCCTGGAGCCGGGCGGCACGCTGGAGCCAGACGTGCTGCTCTACAATTTCCTGGGACGCAAGCCGTCCTACGAGGCGTTCTACCGCAGCATCGGAATCAAATAGCGCGAGTTCGAGCGGGCCGCGGACGACCCCGCGTCGTTCGCGGCGTGCCTGGAGCAATATTGCGGCCCGCCATGATTTACGGATAGACCGGGTGAGCCCAGATGGCGCCGTGAACGTTGTTCACGATGATGTTCGTGCCCATGGCGTACTCGAACTGCCCAGGGATCTCGCCCACCGCCACCGGCGGTCCGGGAATCGGCATTGCGGGACCGACCGTGCCGCCCACGTTGTGCGCCCAGATGGTTCCGTCCGTGGCGTTCACGATGATCTGGTAGCCCATCGGGTAGACGTACTGCGCGGGGAGGGCGCCCACCGCCACCGGCCAGCCCGGAATCAGGTACGGTGCGCTCAGCGTGGCGGAAACGTTGTGCCCGTAAACGCTGCCGTCGGTCTTCACCACGATGATGCGGGGGCCCATCGCGAACGCATAGCGGGCCGGCACGCCCTGCACGGCCACCGGCGGTCCGGGGATCTGGTAGGCCGGGCTCACCGTGTTGTACACGTCGTGCGCCCACACTTCGCCGGACGTCTTCACCACGATGATGCGGTTGCCCATCGGGAAGCAGAACGCGGTGGGCGCGCCCTGCACGGCCACCGGCGGGCCGGGGATGAGATAGCCGCCGCTCAGGTACTGTTCGGTCACGTCGTGGCTCCACACCTCGCCGGTCGCCTTCACCACGATAATGCGGTTGCCCATGGCGAACTCATACAGCGAGGGAGTGCCGCGCACGCCCACGCTGGGCCCGGGAATTGGATAAGGATATCCGAGCGTTTCCGCCAAGGCCGGTGAGGTCAGCCCCACGCACACCAGCAATGCCAGGAGAAGTCGTTTCATGAGCCCTCCCACAAGATTCTTGGAATGGACGCCACGCATTCAGTCGTGCCCGACGCGTGTCCTGCCGACAGCCGGTCGAGCCTTGTGGGTTGGGCTCCATGCACAAAACGATCGGCCTGCCGCCGGATCGACATCCTCCGGAAAGAAGGTTCCCCGCCCTGGCGACCGAGCGGTTCCCGCCCCACGGCGCGTCACGGCGCGTCGTCCTCCGGCAGGAGTCGTTCAAGATAGTCGCCAAAAGGCGCCGGACACTAACCTTGAGGGGGATTCCCGCATGAAATCCACTGCTGTCTGGCGCGCCATGTTGATTGTCGCGCTGTTGTTCGCGACGCAGGCTGGCCTGATGCAGTCCGCGACCGGTCAGGTCAACGAGAGCCCCTACATCAAGTGGTACCGCTGGGACGATAATGGCGGGATGACCAGCGTGTACGGCGAGGTGCACAACCCGGGCACCTTTGACGTCACCGCCATCAACATCGTCTTCATTGCCACCGACAAGAACGGCAACAAGATCGCCGAGTACAGGAAGCACATCGAAGGGCCCATCCTGGCCGGCTCGGACGTGCAGTTTGACTTCAACGTCCCCGACACCGGGGAGATCAACCAGACCGTGCTCTACGTGAACGTGGCTTCGGAGTAGCCGTGCGCACCTGGTCGGTCGTCCTGCTCCTGGCGGCGCTGCTGGTCTGCCCGGCGAGAGCCCAGACCACCTACACCTCTGACCAGCTCAACCAGCTGGTCGCTCCCATCGCGCTGTTCCCGGACAGCCTGCTGGCGCAGGTGTTGATGGCGTGCGCCTATCCCAGCCAGGTTGCGGCCGCCGACCAGTGGGTGCAGGCCAATCCGGGGATGTCCGACGCCACGCGCACCCAGAAGCTGGCCAGCCAGAGTTGGGATCCCAGTGTGTCCTCGTTGACCGGGTTCCCAGATTTGCTGCACCGAATCGCCACGAACCTGGACTGGGCCACCGCCCTCGGGGAGGCGTTCATCGCGCAGCAAGGCGACGTGCTCGGGGCCGTGCAGGCCATGCGCGCGCAGGCCCAGGCGGCCGGCAATTTGCAGAGCGGCAGCCAGGTCAGCGTTTCGTCGCAGGACGGCAACATCGACATCGACTACGTCGATCCGAGCACGGCCTACTGGCCGCTGTACGATCCCACCACCATTTACGGTGGATGGGCGGCGGCCAGCTGGCTGTATCCGGGCATCATGGTGGCGCCGATCGGCTATGCCGGCGGTCGCGCACTGGCCTGGGGCGCGGGCTACGCGGTGGGCGCGTCCATGTACGGCGGTGTGCGCTGGGGCGCGGGCACGGTGACCATTGGCAACAATTACTGGTCCTATTCCGGCTATCGCGCGGGCGTCGCCAATTCCCCCTACGTGCGGACCGGCGGCGAGGTCAACTGGTCGTACAACAACGTCAACCGCAACGTCAACTACACCAACGCCAGTTTGCAGCGCACCTACAACAGCGGCTCGATGGCGGGGTCAAGATCGCTTCCCTACACGCCGCCGGCCGGCACCAACTGGAGCCGTTCAAACGCCGCAACCTCAACGCCCTTCGGGACCTACGATAACGGCGGCCTGGAGAATCGCGCCAGCAATCGCGGATACCAGAGCACCGGGCTGCAGGGTGGTGATTTCAACCGCGCCGACTGGGGCGGAGCACGTTCGGTGAATTACGGCGGCTTCCGAGCCGGTGGATTTGGAGGAGGACGCCGTTGATGAAGACGCTGCGGATGGTCACGCTGCTCTTGTTGTGGTGCGCCACGCCCGCGATGGCGGCGCAGCAGGTCTTTCCCACGCCGGACGCCGCTGTCGTCGGGCTCATCCAGGCCGTGATGAGCGATGGCCCCAATCGCATGGCGCAGGTGCTGGGGCCGGACGCGAAAGCTATCTTGCAGTCCGGCGACAAAGTGGCCGACAAGAACGCGCGCCTGCGGTTTCTCAACTACGCCCGGCAGCGCGCCTTTCTCGTGCCGGTCGGCAAGACCCGCATGATGCTTCAGCTCGGGCGCAGCAAGTGGCCCTTCCCGATTCCCATCGACAAGAAAGGGAATTCCTGGTATTTCAACACGCCGGTCGGCAAGAACGAGCTGCTCAACCGCCGCGTGGGCCGCAACGAGCTGGCTGCCATCCAGTTCTGCCACCAGTTCGTGGATGCTGAGCGGGCCTACGCGGTCATCGCCGGAGGCGGCGCGTACGCGACCCGCTTCTTGAGCACACAAGGCACGCGGGACGGCCTCTACTGGCCGCTCACCGCCGACGGCCCGGCCAGCCCCCTGGAAGAAGTCGTGGCCGCCGCCAGGAAGGAGGGCTACACCGGCCAGCACGGCGCGCCCATCCACGGCTATCACGTGAAGATTCTCGACGCGCAGGGCGGCAACGCGCCCGGCGGCGCCTGTTCCTATCTTGTCGACGGCAAGTTGAAAAAGGGCTTCGCGCTCGTCGCCTGGCCCGCGAAATATCGCAACAGCGGCGTGATGACCTTTGTCGTCAACCAGCTTGGCATTGTGTACGAGAAGGACCTTGGCAAGAACTCCGCCGCGGTGGCTGCCGCGATGACGACGTACAACCCCGACAATACCTGGAAGGTCGTGCCGTAGGAGTTACATCCGTGTCTCGTCGGGCACCCCGCCGGCCGACCCGGGCAGCGCGTCGAGGTTGCGTTGAATCATCCAGCCGGTCGGCCAGATTCCCCGCCGCACCACCTCGCAGGGGCAGCGCCAGCGATATTCGGCGTTGATGGCTCTGGGATTGTCGCGCAGCTGCACGGCCACCGACGCGATGGTGCCGTCGCCCAGGTGGACCGCGCGTCCGCAGATGATCGTCTCCACGCGCCAGAAGGCATAATATTGCACCGACATGACGGCGGATTTGAAGAACTCCGAGAGCATCTTCACGTCGTTGGGCGCCTCGATGACCTTGCTCAGCTCGTCGAGCAGCGGATCTCGCACCGCGGCGTTGGTGATGGCCACCGCGGCCTGCGCCAGATTGTTGATGCGCGCGGCGGAGTAATACTTCAGGATGTCGTGATCGGCTGGAATGTCCTTGGGATCAAGCACCAGACGGCGGGTGCCGCACAGCACGTCGATCTGGCGCGAGTGCATCACCGGATAGCGATCACCCAGCGCGGCGCGGCCGCGGATGATGGAGCGCAGAAACAGGACCGAGTCCTCCACCGAGAGGCCCGCCGCCTCCCCCTGGGTCAGCCAGAACAGCTTGCCGTGTCCCAGCTGCTGGACGGCCCGCTTATTACGGTACAGCAGGTTGAAGTCGAGATCGGCGCCGGCGAACGCGACGACGTTGAGGCTCATCCACTCGCCGGGGGCGTAGATGTCGCCTTCCGGCAGCGTGGCATCCCCCGCGTAGTTGGGCGCGAGGATGTGCGCCGTGACGTCGGTTCCGAGGCTGTGCGCGAACACGTTGACGTTCGCGTTGGGGAACCGCTTGCGCACGGCGGACATCACGTGGCGCCCGCCGTTGCGCCCCACTTCTCGCGCGAGCTGCACCTTCTGCAAGTAAGGATTGTTGTCGGACAGCCCGATGGTGGCCTCGATCACCTGCTTGAGCCAGTTTTTCGCGGGAGGCATCGAGTCCCACTGGATGCCCAGCACGACGGTGCGGGTTTGGTACTTCTGGAACGCGTCCAGCGCGCGCTGTCCCATCACGGTGTACTGTTTCGTGCTGTCCGCGCGCGGCGTGGCAAAGCCGTGGATGAGCACTACGATCTGCTGCGGATCGGATTCCCGGGCGGCCAGGGCGTCCATCGCCGCGTTCACGTCGGCATCGGAGAGGGCAGCGGTCCCGTCGATCCACACTCCGACAAAGGGAAGCTGATCGTCGGCGCGCGCCGCGGAGCATGCGAGCACCCACAGGATGGACAGGATGGCAAGATGGCGTGTGTTCATAGCACGGTCCGCTGATTTCAGGCCGCCGAATGGAAAACCCTCCCAGGAGGCGTCTAACCTGTAACGTCGAAGTTTGAGCCTGTCGTGGCTCGGATTCTTGCGGTGCTGCTCGTCGTCGTGGCCTTGTGCACGTCCTGCGCCGGCGTCCGCCTGAGTGGCGGGCGGGGAGCGTGCCGGGCGGCCCGGCCCCGACGATCAACCCCGGCTCCGCCCTTGGCGTTAATTTCAACGGGGTTTTGAGCAACCTCGCACTGGGCGATCTGATCCGCGCGAAAACCCGGTGGATTCGCGGCTTTGTGGATTATTTCCAGTTCCGCAACGGCCTCCAGCACCTGCACACCGATCCCGGGCTGCAGCAATTGCGCCTTGCGCACAATGCCGGCTACAAGACGGTCATCAATCACAAGTTCGATTTTTCCACGATGCGCTTTCCCACGACCCAGAACGACCGTGAGGCGCTCCTCAATTACGTCGACACCTTGCTAACCGTCGTCTATCCGGATTGCGACATCCTGGTGATTGGCAACGAGCCGTTTATCGAGTCGCTGCGGGATGATCGCGGCCCGGAACTGGTCGCTTTCTACGTGGCCGCCGCGGAGAAGGTGCGCGCCTTCCACGCCGCGCAGGCGCGTCAGATCCCGCTCTACCTGGGGACCTACGACAGCATCTGGAAGCCCTCGTGGCAGATCCAGGCGGCCATTGACCTGATGGCCTACACCGAGGCCACCCCGTGGCTGCAGGGGGCCGACCTGCACATTCACCAGGAGGCGGACACCGACATCGACGGCGCATTCGCGTTCACCTCACCGCGCCTGCGCGCCGATCAGAAGATCCTGGTGACCGAATTCTCCCAGGTCAATTATTATCTGCAATTCAATGACTATCCAATTCCGCGGGAATTGGTCTTGAAGTACGGACGTGATGCGTCCTGGAAGGTGTACGATTATCTCAACTTTGCGCTGCACCATCCGGTGACCATTGAAGAGTGGACCGCGTTTCTGGAAAACAGCCCCTGGTTTAACAACCAGATCGGCTACCTGCCCTACGCGTGGTACCGCTTCAACGCCTGGGAGAAATTTGGCATCGCGGCCTACGCGATGTATCAGAGCGGCCCGACCACGTTCACGGCAGGCGATCAGCCGTGGATTCTCAACCCGATCTTCGTGAACCAGACGGTGGTGCCGGACGTGGCCGGCGACTATCAGTACAACTACGTGTACGGCGAGCAGTTCCGCGCGCTTCAGGTGGGGACGGTTCCGATCCCGTAGCGCGGTTGTCCTCTCGACGGCTGACCGCCCGGCCGGTCGGGTCCACCGCCGGGCCCGACACCCGGCTCTGGTCGGTCTGACTTGCGCCGAGACAGGAGGTGCGGGCTCAGTTCCCGAATAGACTTGGGATTCCCGATAACGAATTTTATTCAACTTCAGAGGGATGGACGCCGCGCGCGTCCCGCCGCGATACGCGGTCTGAAACCCGAAATCCAGGAGCCTCTCGATGCGATTCCCCATTGGCTTTTCACTCGCCCAGGCGAAGTACATGACGGCGCAAAAGCGCTCCGGCCGCAAACGCTATCCCACCGTGGTCATGCTGGAGCCGCTCTACACCTGCAACCTCGCCTGCATCGGCTGCTCGGTCGAGCGGCATACCGGCAAGCTCAAGGACCGCCTTCCCCTGGAAGAGTGCTTGAAGGCCGTTGACGACGCCGGCGTGCCCATCGTTGCCATCTGCGGCGGCGAGCCCACCCTGTACCCCGAGCTGCCTCAGCTCCTCGAGACCCTCATTGCGCGCGGAAAGTACATCATTCTGTGCACCAACGCGCTGCTGCTCGACCAGAAGGTGTTTGGCGTCATCCCGCCCAGCAAGCAGCTGTTCGTCAACGTGCACCTTGACGGCCTCAAGGAGACGCACGATTTTGTGTGCGACCGCAAGGGCGTGTTCGACAAGGCGCTGGACATGATCCGCGAGAGCAAGAAGCGCGGTTATCTCACCATCACCAACACCACCATCTTCAAGGAGACCGACATCGAGGAAGTCGAGCAGCTCTGCGAATTGCTGACCGACCTGAAGGTGGACGGCATCCTGATTTCTCCCGGTTACCACTACGAGAGCGTGCAGCGCGACGTGTTCCTCACCCAGGAGGAAATTCACAATCGTTTTCGCCAGGTGATGAAACTGAGCAACAAATACAAGCTGACCGCCACGCCGATGTTCCTGGAGTTCGCGGCCGGCCTTCGCGAGCTGGCCTGCTCGCCATACTCCACCGTGAATTTCACTCCCCGCGGCTGGAAAGGCCCCTGCTACCTGATCGGCGACCGCTACTACGCCGACTTCAACGAGTTCTGGGATACCGTCGACTGGGCGTACTGGGAAACCCGCCAGGACCGCCGCTGCGCCAACTGCAAAATGCACTCCGGCTTCGAGCACAGCGCGGTGGAGGAGGCCAGCCGCAGCCTCAAGTCCATGATGCAGCTCGCCGCCTGGCACGTCAGCGGGTGAACTTCATCCCCGGCTGGGCCGAGAACGGATGGCCACTCGCCTCCGGGACGAATCCGTGGAGCGTGCATACGGCATGCCCTACGTTGCATACGAAATGACAGGAGTCCCCCCGGCCTGATGACCGCTGACGCCCAGCGGATGATCGAAATTCTTGTTTCCCGCGAGCCGGCGATGCGGTCCGCGGCGGATATCGGCCGCGAGATGCAGGGCCGCGTGCCGGTGGAGATGAAGTCGCACACCGGCAACCTGATGGCGGACGTCGTCACCGAGGCCGATCGCCGGGTGCAGCAGGAAATTCTCACCGTCCTCGCGCCCACCGACCTGCGACGCTGCACGCTTCTTGCCGAGGAGACGCCGAGCGGCGAAGATCCGCGCGGCGCGTTTGAGGGCTCCGCCGGGCTCTACCTCACGATTGATCCCATTGACGGTACCAAACGATTCACCGAGGGAAAGCCATGGTTTTCGCTCATCGTGGGATTGCACGACGGCAGGCGCCCGTTGTACACGTTCGCCTATTACCCGCGGCTCGACTGGTGGATTCGCATGGCCGGCGACGCCGCCGAGACTTCGGGACCGCCGCTCGATCTCGGAATTGACGCCTCAAAGGTCATCGTGTATACGACCGGTGATCCGCGCACCGATGTCCCAGGGCGCGCCGCCGCGCTGGAGCGTGCGGGCTACCGTTTTCAGGTGGGCGAGCAGGTGAGCGAGTGCGGCTCGAAATACCTGTTCTTGAGCGGCCTGGCCGCCGGATATTACTCCGGCAACCCGAACCTTTACGACGGCCTCTTTGGGTTGCACTACGCGCTCTGCCACGGGTTGGCTCTGGAAGCCCGCGGACGGGACGGCGGTCCTATGGACCTCACGCAGCATGAGCCCAGCAAGTGGGGCCTTCGCTATCCCGGATACTACATCGTTCTGCCACCGGGGATTACATGAGACGAATTCTGGCCGTTGTTATCGACCGGCACCCTGGGAGGGTGTTCGCTCCCAGATCGCAGCGAACATAAAATCGCGGAGGGCGTTCGCTCCCAGATCGCAGCGAACACAAAATCGCGGAGGGCGTTCGCTCCCAGATCGTGGCGAACATGCACAGAACCGTGTGATATCAAGAGTTCCATGCGGGTGTTCGCTCCCAATTCGCGGCGAACGTATTTTGGTCGTGAATGTTCGCTCCCAGTTCGCGGCGAACGGGCTCTGCCGTGCTTCGTTGTTCCGCGCAGGACCAATTTGTCCGCAAATTAATTCCCCGCGGCATTTACCGTCCACGTCGACTCGGCCTTGCTGCCCTGCAGCGTCCCGCCGCCGTTGACCCAGTACACGAAGCCCTGCAGCCAGTCGATCGTCCGCGGCCCGAACGAGCGCGTTGCCAGCGTGACCTCCGGGTCGAAGTGCAGCACGATAAAATTCCCCGGATCCTGGCCGAAGAAGCGCAAACCTTCCTCCGACCGATCGAACAACACCGCCGACGATAAATCCACCGGCACCCAGCCCACCCGGTCCGCGTAGAACTCGCCCTTCACGTGATACTGCCCGACATCCGGCCGCGCGCTTTGCGCCCAGCGCCCCACCAGCGCGCGGAACGGAACCCCGTTGGCCCGCATCACCGACCCGAACAGGATTTGCAGCCCGCCGCAGTCCGACGTGCAGCTCCGCGCCACGTGGCTTGAGATGCGGTCCATTTCGGCGGTATGCTCATAATGCCCGGCCCGCTTGATGAACAAGAATATCCGGCGGCCTAGCGCCACGTCGTCCTCGCCCGACTTGCGCAGCAGGTCGCGCTGCCTCATCCACGAGCGAAACTCCGCCGACCGGAAGTCATACAGCCGGGTCGCCGCCAGATACCTGGCCCGCTCCCCTGGCGTGAGCCCGCTGACAGCCGAGGCCCGCCACCCTTCCACCAGTTCGACGCCGGTCAGGCGAATCTCCATTTCCAGCGCTCCGGAAATACCCTGACCGCGGGCGTTGATCTCATATACCGCGTTTCCCCGCGCCTCGACGACAGCCCCTGCGGGATGGGTCGAGGAAATCACCGCCTGGCGCCCCTGAATTTCCGGCGGGCGCGGCAGAAACACGTCCCATGACGGATTTACCACCTGGGGCGCGCTCACCGAGAACCCGAGCGTGGCGCGTACCGTCCTCGTTACAGTCGGCACCAGGGCCTCGGCCCATCCCGCCGGGCTGCACAGAACCAGCGCGAGGACGATCAGGCCCAGTCGCTTCACTTCGATTTCAGATTCAGCAGCGCGTCTTTCACGAACTTGCGCACCATCTGCTTGCGCCACGCGTACGCGAAGTCCGTGTTGTCAAGCGGCTTGGACGGCCCGTAAGCGGCGTCCGCCGCGGCCTCGATCACGTCCTGGTCGAGTCGTTGCCCCCGCAAGACGTTCGACGCCTTCTCCGCCACAATCGGCGCCGATCCCAGGGCGCCCAGCACGATGCGCGCCTGCGCCACGGTGTCTCCGTCCATTTTCAGCGTCGCGGCCACGCCCAGCACGGGGAAGTCAAACGCGCCACGGCGGCGCAATTTCCGATAGGTGCCGCGCAGGTCGGGATCGGCCGGCGGCAACACGATCTCCGCCAGCAATTCCTGCGGCGATTTGTCCATGTACTTGATGCCGTCGTCGCGATAAAATTCCTCCGCCGAAACCACCCTTTCGCCGTCCGGTGAGAGAAACCGGAACTGAGCCCCCAGCGCCACCAGCACCGGCACCGTATCGCTCGACTGCACCGCCCAGCAGCGCGGCGAGGACGGCGCCACCCAGCAGATCTCGCCGTCCTTCTTCATGCAGAAGTTGATGGCGCGCCGCCACTCCCAGTTCTGGTCGTAGTAATTGCAGCGGGTATCGAGCAGCACGTTGCCGCCCAGCGTGCCCATGTTGCGCAGCAGCGGCGTGGAGATGACCCGCAGCGCGTCGGACAGCGCGGGATAGTGGCGCGCCACGCGATTGTCCCGCACCAGCTCGGTCAGCGTCTGGCAGGCGCCCATGCGGATCCCCTCGGACGGCGATCCCGAGGACGCGCGCAGCTCGCCCAGCCGCATCAAGTTGATGACCGTGCCCGGCGTCATCTGTCGCCGCTTCATGTTCGGATATAAATCGGTTCCACCGGCGACGTACATCCCGTCGTCGCCGGCGGAATACATGCGCGCCATCGCTTCTTCAATCGAGCGGGCGGTGTGGAGCGTGAAACGCGGCAGACGCATCATGCGCGGGACACCTCCCGGGGCTCCAGCGCTTTGCCGTCGCCGCCTTTCCAGGGCGGCGGCACCTGCGTCATCGGCGGCGGCGAGTAGTCGGGATGCGCCGACGGCACACTTTTCGGACCCACCCGGCCGGTGCCCCGCAGCGCTTTGAAGATTTTCTCCGGCGTCACCGGAATTTCATCGATCCGCACGCCGACCGCGTCAAACACCGCGTTCGCAATCGCCGGCATCACCGGCAGCAGGGGACCCTGGCCGACTTCCTTCGCCCCGTAAGGCCCGTTCGGGTCCGGGTCCTCGACCAGAATCGACACCACGTCACACATCTCCATCGTGGTCGGCGACTTATACTCAAGCAGGGAGGGAAACTTGTGCACCACGCCGCGATTTTCGCGGTAGGCCATCTCCTCCATCATCGCCTCGCCCAGCCCCATGTAGACGCTGCCTTCCACCTGCCCGGCCACCAGCACGGGATTGATGCACTGGCCCACGTCGTGCGCGATCCAGATGCGCGGCACGGTGTAGATTCCCGACTCGGGATCCACGTCCACCTCCGCCACGCAAGCCGAATAGCTGTACGCCGGGGACGGGCCCACGCCGGCCCCGCGGAAGCGCCCCGGTGAGCGGGGCGGCATGTACGACCCCACCGTGCCGATGGTGCCGAAGCGGGACTCCGCGATCTGCACGGCTTCCGCGAAGGAGATCCCCCGTGCTGGATCGGACGCGTCAAACACCCGTCGATCCGCGAACACCATCCGCGAGGCCGGAAATTCCAGCTTCGCCGACACCGCCTCGGCCAGCATGTCTCTCGCGCGCTCCGCCGCCTGCAGCGCCGCGTTGCCGGTCATCAGCGTGACCCGGCTGGAGTAGGAGCCCAGGTCGACCGGGGTAAGATCCGTGTCGCCGGTAATCACGCGGACGTCAAGGGGCCAAACGCCGAGCACTTCGCAAACGACGCTGGCCAGGATCGTGTCGGACCCCTGGCCGATTTCGGTGGAGCCGCAAAATACCGCCACGCCGCCGCCGCGATCCAGCTTGAGCTGCACGCCGGAGTGCGGCATGTTGTTCCAGTAGATGGGAAGCCCCGCGCCGCAGATATAGGACGAGCAGGCGAAGCCAATGCCCTTGCCATGGGGCAATTTTCCATAACGCTCGGACCAGCGCGCCGCTTCGACGACCTTGTCGATGCACGCACCCAGCCCCATGCTGCCGATGCGCAGCCAGTTGGCGGTGACGGAGTTGGCCGGCGCGAGATGCCTGCGGCGGATTTCCACCGGATCGATGCCCAGGTCGTGCGCCGCCTTGTCGAGCTGCACTTCCAGCGCGAAGCGGGGCTGCGGCGTGCCGTGCCCCCGTTTGGGCCCGCAGGGCGGCTTGTTGGTGAACAGGCGCGTCCCCTCGAACCGATAGGCCGGCACGTGGTAGGTGACCGTTTGCAGCGCGCCGGTATAATACGTGGAAGCGACGCCGTACGAGCCGTAAGCGCCGCCGTCGAGCCAGGAGCGGAACTGCATGCCGGTCATCGCCCCGTCTTTTTTGAAGCCGGTCTTGATCCACATGAGCACCGGATGCCGACCGCGGTGGCAATAAAATACCTCCTCGCGGGTCAGGCAGATTTTCACCGGCCGCCCGGTGCGCTGGGCCAACTTCGCCACCACGATCTCGTGGTTGAACGGGTCGCT
>Ga0194131_10006112_pt1 | contig 16926 bp, 13 predicted proteins | sample TA2KigO120mmetaG_FD_148631 | JGI IMG/M metagenome (GOLD analysis project Ga0194131, IMG submission 148631) | Freshwater microbial communities from Lake Tanganyika, Tanzania - TA2015053 Kigoma Offshore 120m | ecosystem: Environmental > Aquatic > Freshwater > Lake | place: Tanzania: Lake... | reverse complement strand
AACGGTCACGAGTGCTGCTGAGCGTCTCTCTGGTGGTCCTCGCGGCGGTTTCTGCTGCATGTGGTGGCGGTGAGGTCGCCGAACCGACGACGACCACGGAGAATCCGTACGGCGAGGCTCTGGCTCTGGATCCGCCGGCGCCCGACGAGGTCATCCTCACCGTCACTGGTCCGAACGGAACGCAGGACTACACCCTCGGCCAACTCGTCGCAGCAGCGACGACGACGGTCTCGGTCGATGAACCGTTCGTGAAGCAGCGGATCGAGTTCACCGGCGTACCGCTCGCCGATCTGTTCACAGCCGCCGGAATCACCGACCAGACGAACGTCGACACTGTCGCTCTGAACGACTACGCATACGACGCTCCGGCGTCTGTCTTCAGCGACTCCGATGCGGTCCTTGCGGTTCGTCAGGGAGGCGGTGACATCCCCATCGATCAGGGTGGTCCGATACGGATCATCTTCCCCGACGGCACCTCGGGCTCGTCAAACCTCGAGGCGTGGAACTGGAGCCTGCGGCGAATCGAGGCGATTTGAGCCGGATCGTCCCAACGGGTGGTGCACCACGGGCGGCGGCCGGTGCCGGTGGTACGCCGCCCGGCGCCGACAGATCAGATCTGAGTAGTTGGAGAGTGACACTCCCGCAGGCGCTCTCGGCGCTGGTTCTCGTGGTCTGCCTCGCCGGGTTGTTGATCAACGCAATCCACTCCCAACTCCATCAGAGAGAGATGATCGAAGCAGTGACCCGATCGGACTCGGCCGCCGCCAACGTGTTGTTCACCCAACGAGAAGGATTCGTTCTGGCCAACCGGATGGGGGAGTGGCTCAACGGGAATGCCTCTCGTCGGGAGATCCAGGTCCAACGGGCCCTGCTCGAGCGCCGGCTCTCCGTCGTGGATCCCTCCGGGATCGACGGCGCCCAAGCAGCCGGGAGCCGGTTCACCGACTCCCTGGCCGTCCTCGATGAATTCATGAGCGCCGCTCCACCGGGCGAATTGCCGCTGGCCGATCGACCGGCGCAATCCCTCGTGGTGCGACCAGCGCTGGAGAGATTCCAAGAGGCGGTGAGTCGACTCGGTGGTGCATACCAGTCCGCCTCAGACGACGCCGAGGCGGACAGCGTCCGCTCACGTCAGATCGACGACCAGCGCCAGTTGGCCCTGCTCCTCGGCACCGTCGTGGCCGGCACTGTGCTCGCTCTCGTCGTCTCCGCCGACATCCGGCGTCGCTACGCCGCAGCCCGGCAGCGGATCTCAGAAGACCGCAGGGCGCTGGATCAGGCCTTGGTCCTCGACCGTGGCGAAGCTGCGATCCTGGCCGGGATCGTCGAGAATCGTCCCTCGGAGGAACTCATCGTCGCGGCGCTCGACATGGCGCACGAACTGACCGGACGATGCGCAAGCTTCCAACGGGCGGATCGCAGGGATCTCTTCGGGCTCCCGGCGAAGCTCCACTTCACCCACGGAGGTGGGTGCGAAGAACTCGGTGCATCGTGGGCGCAACAGAGTTGGACTGCTCGCGGTTCGCATGGGACCACGCTCGGGACGTTGACCCTCTGTCTCTCAACCGGCTCTGAATCAGAAGAGACTGACGCCACTCCCGGTCAATCGAGAGAGTCGATCGCCAACATCGCTCGCAGATGCTCCGACCTCGTGGCGCTCGTTCTCGATCGCCGAGTGGCGGAAGACCAATTGCAGTACCGGGCTTCTCATGACTCGCTCACCGGCATGCTCAATCGGGTCAGTCTCCTCGATGCCATTCGTACCGCTCTCGTGCATCGGTCCGATGAGCATGATCAAGTCGCCGTGATCTTCTGTGACCTGGACCGATTCAAGCTGGTGAACGACTCTTTGGGGCACCAGAGCGGTGACCTGTTGTTGCGGGCCGTGGCACTTCGTCTCAACTCGATCGCTGCTGACAGCGGCGTCGTCGTCGGAAGGCTGGGTGGCGACGAGTTCGTGATGCTGTGCGCAGGCACCGACATCGAAAGCCGAGCGATCAGCCTCGCCGAGGCCGTATCCGCTGTGCTCGATGGCCCGTTCCTGATCGAGGGCTCCGAGGTGTTCGTCGCAGGGAGTATCGGAGTGGCGGTCTCGGGACCTGCATCGATCGATGCGGAGGACCTGCTGCGCAACGCTGACATTGCGATGTACCGGGCAAAAACCGACCCGACGCTACCGGTTGTGCTCTACGAGGCCGGCTTCGAAGAGGAATCCCACGCCAGACTGACGGTGGACAGGGATCTCCGCCGAGCCATGACCCATGGCGAGATCACGGTCCACCTCCAACCGCTCGTGGATCTCACCAACGGTCGCTGGTCCGGTTTCGAAGCGCTTGCTCGGTGGAATCGCGCAGGCGAGTGGATTCCTCCAGCGACGTTTCTCGAGGTTGCGCGCCTCAACGGACTGCTGCCCGAATTGGGCCGACTCGTTGCGGTTGCTGCGTTCGATGCGCTCGCCAGGCTTCGCGCGGAGCCGGGCGGTGATGCGCTCAACATGTGGATCAACCTCGCCAGGGTGCAACTCCGCAACCCGAGTTTCACGCCATGGTTGATTGCGCAACTCCACCAGCGAGAGATTCCGCCCGGGTCGATCATCCTCGAGTTGAGTGAGTCCGAACTGCTCCACCTCAGTGAGGTCGGACCGGCGTTGGATGCGCTGCGCAGCCACGGCGTGCGTATCGCCATGGACGATTTCGGCACGGGGTATTCCTCGCTCGTCCAACTCGGCCGGCTGCCGATCGACGTCGTGAAACTCGACCGGGCCTTCGTCGCCGACCTCGGCACCGATGACTATCGGGAATTCAGCGTCCTCGCAGCAGCGGTGAAATTCGCCGAGGCCATCAGTCTCGGCATTGTCGCTGAGGGGATCGAACGCCAACTCGAACTCGACGCTGTGAGGGCGCTCGGATGCGACTGCGCTCAAGGTTTCCTTTTCCGCCGGCCGGCGCCGGTGGAGGAGATCATCCGGGAGTTCCGCGACGGACTCGGGTCTGACACGGCCGGATTGACCGCTGTCACCGCACCGGTGGAGACGTGATGTCCTCACGGGTGCCGTTCGCCGCTGCGGCGTAAGCCACCAGCGTCCGCTCCCGGGCCTCGGCGTGGTCGACGATCGGCCACGGATAGGTTTCGCCCAGAGTGATTCCGGCCACTTCGAGGTCGAGCGGACCGAGTTCCCACGGGGCGTGCACCCGTTTGTCGTCGAGTCCTGAGAGCTCCGGCACCCACCGTCGGACGTAGTCGCCGTCGGGGTCGAATCTTCGCGCCTGGGTGATCGGGTTGAAGATCCGGAAGTACGGAGCGGCGTCCGGGCCCGTTCCGGCGACCCACTGCCAGTTGCCAGCGTTCTGGCTCACCTCGGCGTCAATCAGTTCGCGTCGGAAGTGGGCCTCACCGAGTCGCCAGTCGATCAGCAGATCCTTGACCAAGAAGGAAGCGGTGATCATGCGCAGGCGATTGTGCATCCACCCGGTGGCGGTCAGTTGCCGCATCCCTGCGTCCACGATCGGATACCCGGTTCGACCCGCACACCAGGCTTCGAATCCGGTGGGGTCCGTGCGCCACGCCACGTCGTCGAAGTGCGGCTTCATGGCGTGGTGCGCCAAACGCGGCTCCTCGGCGAGCAAGTGCGCATACCAGTCTCGCCAGGCCAATTGTCGAACGAATGCTGATCGACCTGGCGAATCGGTCCCGACCACGTCGAGAACGTGGCGTGGGGAGAGAGTTCCGAATCGGAGGTCTGAGGACAGGTGAGAGGTGCCGTCGTCCTCGGCCGGGAAGTTTCGTCGCTCCTCGTAGCGGTCCACTGACCCGAGCCAGTCACGGAGTCGTTGTTCAGCGGCGAGCTCACCTCCGTCGGGGAGCAGATGCTCCCCGGAGTCTCTGGTACTGCCGGATCCGAGCATCGCACCGACATCGACGCCGTCGACGGGCGGCGTCGACAAACGCAGCGGCCCGGCCGGCCAGTGTGAGCGTTCGGCCTGGGTCCATGCCTTGGAGAACGGTGTGAACACACGTTGTACGAGTCCGGTGGAGCGAGCCACCACCGTCCCGGGGGCGTGAACGTACGTCGCCCAGTGGATCTCGGAGCGAATACCGAGCCTGGTCAGGCGATCTTCGACGGTGGCGTCACGTCGCCGGGCGTACCCGGAGACGTCGCCGTTCCACCGAACCGTGTGGGCGGCGAGTTCTTCAGCGAAACGTGGAACGACATCGCAGGGATCGCCGGCGAGCACGACGAGGCCGCCGCCAGCGCCTCGCAGTTGTTCGGCGAGAGCGTCGAGGTGTCGAGCGAGCAGTTCTCGCCGCCGCCAGCCAGCGGTCGCCAGTGGCCGATCATCGAGGACGTAGAGCGCCACGACCGGTCTGCCGTCCGGGCTGACGAGGGCGGGCTGGTCGGCGATGCGCAGGTCCCGGCGGAACCAGCAGACGTCTGGAGAATCCAACACTCAATCCAGACAACAACTCACGGCCGCAGATGCATCCCGCTCTCGCAGTGGGTGCCGGTCATCGACGGTGGGCCGATCCGACGCCGGGGCCGGAGACGATCAGGAGTTGCGGCCCAGATTGGGCTTGCGGCCGTGGTTCGCCTTCTTGGTGCGGGCGTTGTGTTTCTTCTTCTGGGTCCGCTTGGACATGGCCACGACGCTACCGGCCCGGACCCCGGGATCTCCAACCGGGGGGACACTAGAGTCGGGTCAAGGTAGTACCAACCAAAGGTGGTGCGGATGAATCCGGAATCGGAACTCATTGATCCAACTCCCAGCACCCCTGAGCCGGCTCGGCGCAGATCTCCCGGAGGGTACGACCTCCCCGGTGGGCTCGACGTGGTGCTCGCCGGGTTGGTTGGCGGCGCCGGCGTCATCCATCTGGCGCTGGTTCCGGCCCACGCCGGCCCGGGAGTCTGGCTCGATCCGCTTGCGTTCGCACTGGTGGGGTGGGTCCAGATCGCACTTGCGGTCGGGCTGTTGTTCGGCGGCGGGTCCAATGTCTGGCGAGTCGGCACCGCCGTGGTCAACCTCGCTGTGGTGTCGGTGTGGTTCACCAGCGTGAACTTCGGACTCCCGGTCGGTGTCCATGCCGGCGAGATCGAGGCGGTCGACGGAGTCGGCGCAGTAGCTGCTGGGCTCGAGATCGGTGCGGTTGTGGTGGCGGTTCTCGCCGTCGTGCTGGCCCGCACGTTCCGGCCCGCTCTGTTGTTGCCGTCGATGGCTGCAGTGACGGCGCTCGCACTTGCGACCACTGCGATCATCGTCCCCGGCGAACACAACGGGACCCACGACCATGCCGCCGCCGTCCACGACGACGGTGCGGCGCACCAAGCCGAGATGGCAGCGATCGACGCCACCCGCTGTGACCTCGGATTCAATCCCGCCTCGTACTGGAGCGACGCAGTTCGCATGGGTGTCGACACCTACGCCGGCGGGCGCATGGCCGCTCACGCTCCGGTGACCGCCATGGGGCTCGTGGGCGCCGTGGATCCCGATCAAGGACGTGGATCGCCCGGACTGGATTCTCTCGTCTCGGCGACGTCGCTGGCCGAGGGCGGAGAGGGCGCCGCAGCGAGGTTGATCGTGGCGTTGGCGGAATCCTCCGAGGAGGACTACGAGGCCTGGGTCGACTGGACCGCCCGATCCACCCTCAGCAGCGTCGGTCACGGCGCTCACGGATCGCACGGGTCGTCGCCGGTTGACGCCGCCGCACCCGACGACAACGGTGGCCACGGTGGCCACGCAGGACCCCAGCCGTGGACCGCCATGATCGATCAGTCTGAATGCGTTCGACTCGCAGAGGAACTCGAACTGGCTCGAGATACTGCGTTGGCCTATCCGACGGCGGCCGATGCGCTGGCCGGAGGGTGGGTGCGGGTCACGACCTACGTCCCCGGGATCGCATCGCACTACATGAAGTTCTCGTTGGTGGATGGACGCTTCGACATCACCCAGCCGGAGATGCTCCTCTACGACGGGAACGGTCCGGAGGCCCGCATGGTCGGACTGAGCTACTACCTGCTCCACGCCGGCGACGCCGAGCCCACGCAGGGCTTCACCGGAGCGAACGACCACTACCACCGCCACATCGGGCTCTGCAACGGACCGGGCGGGGTCATCGGCGATTCGACGACGTCCGCCGAGGAGTGCGCCGCCCGTGGCGGACGCAAGGACTCCAATTCGCCTGGGTGGTTCCGGGTTGCGAGAGCCCGTGGGGTGTCTTCAGCGCCGCCTCGCCGCTGCTGGACCGGAAGCTCGCCGAGGCGTCGGGAAAGAACGCAGGCGCGTGTTCGGCCTCCTCGGTCCGGGACCGCTACGACCTGTCCCCAGGTGGACGACCGGCGACCGGCGTGGGCGAGTCCGCTGGCGGCGGCTGAGCCCTCTGGCGTGGAGCCCTAGGGTGTCGAGGCCGTAACCACCCCTGACCCCGGAGGATCGTGGAACGCTTTGGATTCGTGGGCCTGCCGAATGCCGGCAAGTCCTCGCTCTACAACGCCTTGGCGGGAGGCGGCGCGCTGGCTGCGCCGTACGCCTTCGCCACCGTCGACCCGAACGTCGGCGTGGCGAAGGTGCCTGACGGTCGGCTGACCGCGCTCGCTGAGATGAGTTCGAGTGCCCAGGTCGTCCCGGCCTCGGTGCAGTTCGTCGACATCGCCGGGCTGGTCGCCGGTGCCGCCCAGGGTGAGGGCCTCGGCAACCGCTTCCTCGCCCACATCCGTGAGGTCGACGCCATCGTGTTCGTCCTCCGAGCCTTCAGCGACCCCGACGTCCCTGGATCCGACGACCCGGTGGAGCAGCTCGGGACGCTCGAGGTCGAACTCGTCTACGCCGATCTCGAGTCGCTCGAGAAACAGCTCGAGAAGCGCCGCAAGGCGGCGAGAGTCGATTCGTCGATCGCCGACGAGGTGGCCGCGATGGACGCAGCGGTTGACCTGCTGGCGGCGGGAACACCGCTCTACCGGGCCGACCTCGGCGTCGAACTCCAGACGGCGCTCAAGCCGTTCTTCTTGTTGACGGCCAAGCCGGCACTTGCGTTGGTGAACCTCGACGAGGCCCAACTCGAGGATCCCGAGCCCGCACTCGAGTCGGTCCGGGAGGCCTTCGGGGGGACGGTGCTCGGGCTCTCGATCCAGCTCGAGGCTGAGGCCGCCCAGTTGGACGAGGCGTCCCGTGCGGAACTGCTCGAGGAACTGGGCCTCGGCGAGGGTGCGCTGCCAGCGTTCCTGCACTCCGCCTACGAGATGCTCGGTCTACGGACGTTCTTCACCACCGGCGAGAAGGAGAGTCGGGCCTGGACCTTCCGTGCGGGCGCACGGGCTCCACAGGCGGCCGGCGTGATCCACACCGACTTCGAACGGGGGTTCATCCGGGCCGAGGTGATCCGCTGGGATGAACTCCTCGAACTCGGTTCGTGGTCCTCGGCCCGTGACGTGGGTCGGCTTCGGGTGGAGGGGAAGGACTACGAGGTCGTCGACGGCGACGTCGTGGAGTTTCGCTTCAACGTCTGACCGGCTCAGCGCGTCTGCGCGAAGCTCGCGCTGTGCCGTGGCTCCTTCGAGGCGACGAGGTTCTGGCTTCGGTGTGCGAGGCCCGCACGTTCCGCAGCCGGGCCCAGGGTCTGATCGGTCGTCGGGTGGACGGGGTGTTGTTGATCGAGAGTCCGTCGATCCACACGTTCGGGATGCGTCGTCCGATCGATGTGGCGTTCTGCCGGCCGTGCACCCCGCGTCAGAGGTGGCGACGCCCGGATGGGGCTCTCGAGCTCGAGGTGGAATGCGTCCGTTCGATCCGCCCGTACCGGATCAGTCGGTTCAGACGCCGTGGCCGGTTCGTGCTCGAGGCCGACGTCGGGTCGTTCGCCTCGTGGGGTCTCCGGATCGGCGAACGGGTCGTCGTCCGGTGAGCGGCGAGTCGGGGGCCGTCGCTGGACGGCTCGTGGTCGTTGGAACCCCGATCGGCAACCTCGGCGACCTTTCCCAGCGAGCGGTCGATGCGCTCGCCGGAGCATCGGTCGTTGCCTGTGAGGACACCCGACGAACCGGGCGCCTCCTCGCTCATGTCGGCGTCGAGGCGTCGTTGTTGCGTCTTGATGCCAACGTGGAGCGAGTCCGCACGCCGGAACTCATCGGGCTCATCGCCGCCGGCGAGATCGTGGCGCTCGTCAGCGATGCCGGGATGCCGGCGCTGTCGGATCCCGGGTCGTTCCTGATCCGGGCTGTTCGCGCTGGCGGGTTCGCCGTGGAGGTCGTGCCCGGACCCTTCGCCGGCGCAGTGGCCTTCGTGGCGAGCGGGCTCGGTGACGAGAGCGGCCGGTTCGTCTTCGAGGGTTTCCTGCCGCGGCGAGGACGCCATCGCGCCGATCGACTGCGAGCGGTTGCCGGGTCCGATTGTGCGGCGGTCCTGTACGAGTCGCCACAACGAATCGCCGCCACGGTCGCCGACCTGCTCGACGTGTGCGGTCCCGATCGGCGTGTCGCGCTGTGTCGCGAGCTGACGAAGCTGCACGAAGAGGTCTGGGTGGGTTCGCTCGCTGCCGCCGGAGAACACCTCCAGGGGAATCGGATCCGCGGCGAGTTCGTGCTCGTCGTCGACGTGGCGGACGCCCCTGAACCGGTCGCTGATCAGGAGATCCGTGAGCGGATCACCGCCGAACTCGCCGCCGGCGCGTCTCGTCGTGATGCCGCACGAACAGTTGCCGATCGACTGGGCGTGCCGGTCAACCGGGTCAAGCGGTTGGTCGACCCCTGAGTCGTCCCCTACGGTCGGGCGCATGTCGGAACTGCAACCAGTCGACGTCGTCGGCATCGGCAATGCGCTCGTCGACGTGTTGAGTCACGAAGAGGACGACTTCCTCGACCGGATCGGTGTCGTCAAAGGCGGGATGGCGCTGATCGATGAGGAACGCGCCGCTGCCATCTACGACCTGATGGGCCCAGCGGTCGAGATCTCCGGTGGTTCCGTGGCGAACACCATGGTGGGACTCGTGTCCTTCGGTGGTTCGGCCCGGTTCCTGTCGCGTATCCGTGACGATCAACTGGGCCTCGTCTTCGCCCACGATCTCCGGGCGGCGGGGGTGGAGTTCGACGTACCGCCCGCCACGGACGGTCCGGCGAGCGGATGCTGCCTGATCGTGGTGACGCCCGATGCCGAACGCACGCTCAACACGTTCCTCGGAGCGTCGGCCCACTTCGGTCCCGACGATGTCGACCCTGCTTCGATCGCTGCGGCGCAGGTGCTCTACCTCGAGGGGTACCTGTTCGACACTTCTGAGGCACAGGCGGCGTTCCGAGCCGCTGCCGCCCTCGCCAACGACAGCGGCACGTTGGTAGCGGTGTCGTTGTCGGACGGATTCTGTGTGGAACGACACCGAGATGCGTTCACGGCGCTTATCGAGGACCACGTGGATCTGCTCTTTGCGAACTCCGAGGAGATCACATCTCTCTACGAGGTCGACGACTTCGACGAGGCGGCGGCCCGCGTGCGTCATTGCGGAACCACCGCTGCCCTGACCCGGGGTGCGGCCGGTTCCTTGATTGTCACCGAGTCCGACTCGATCGCCGTGCCGGCGGTGGCAGTGGAGCGAGTCGTCGACACCACCGGGGCGGGGGACCTGTACGCCGCTGGCTTCCTGTACGGCTTCACCCACGACCTGCCGCTCGGTGTCTGCGGGCAACTCGGTTCGATTGCTGCCGGTGAGGTGATCAGCCACATCGGCGCCCGCCCGATGGTCTCGCTCCGGGACCTCGCTGCGGACATCCTCGACTGAGCCAGCTCGGGACCTTCAGCCGTCGAGGATCACCGCCTCAAGTGCCTCGGCGAGGCGTTCGGTGGACTGTGCGCCGACCTCGAGGATCGAGTCGTGGTCGATCGAACGGGTCAGACCGGCCGCCAGGTTGGTCACCAGCGACAGTCCGACCACCTCGGCTCCGGCATGTGCCGCAGCGATGCCCTCGAGCACCGTCGACATCCCGACGAGGTCGGCGCCGACCGTGCGCAGCGCCCGGATCTCAGCCGGTGTCTCGAACTGGGGGCCCCTCACGCCGGCGTACACGCCTTCGGGAAGGTCGGGTACACGCCGTTGGAGTGCCGCTCGCCGATCAGCGGTGTAGAGATCGGTCAGGTCGACGAACCCGCTCGGCGCCGGTGGGATCGTTGCGGATTCGTCGGCGGGGTCCCACCCGGTCAACGGACTGCACCCCGTCAGGTTGATCTGATCGCTGATCGCCACCACGTGGCCCGGTCCGATCTCGTGCCGGAGCGATCCGGCGGCGTTCGTGATGACGACCACCTCTGCCCCGGCGAGCACGGCGACCCTGACGGCGTGCACGACGGCATCTGGGGAGCTGCCCTCGTAGAGATGCGTCCGGCCGGCGACGACGAGCACGTCCCGTCCGGCGACGTCGACTGACTGCAGCGTGCCGGCGTGGCCCGGTACCTGCGGCGCTGTGAACCCAGCGATGTCGCAGAATCGGACCTTCGGCGAGCTGGATCCACCGGTGAGCTCAGTGACTGCGTCGCTCCATCCGGTGCCGAGCACGACTGCGATGCGATGACGACCGAGCGTCGTCTCGACGAGCCGGGCGTCGATCCGGGCCCGATCGAATGCTGCTGACACCTCCGTAGTGTGCCCGGGCGGCCCCCGACCGGTCAGGTTCTCCCGGGCGACGAGGGAGCTGTGCAGTGCTGCATCGGCCGATGGTCGGTACCCTTGCGCGTGCCCGGAGCGGGCCAGTGACCGAGGTTGCCCGTGCAGACGATCGAGCGAGCGGATCTCACGCCGAGTCCGGAACCACCGAAGCGACGCACCGACGCGCTCTGGATCGGCCTCGGCATCCTCGCCATCCCGCTCGTGGCGCTCATCGTCATGAGCCGTCTCGGCGTCGCTGCGGCGGTGTTCGTGGCGTTCCTCGCCGGTGTCGGGGTCTTCGTCCGCTGGAAGCAGGTGATGTTCTTCGAGGTCGTGGCGTTCTGCATCCACTTCGACGGCATCGGGCTCGGACCGATCCGGGCCGGTCGAATCCTCGCCGCGGTGGCGCTCGGCGTGATTCTCTGGAAGCTGGTGGCTGAGCGGTGGCGGCCCCCGGCGGTGCCGGTTCTGTTCTGGGGCCCGCCCATGATGCTGCTCATCGTTGCGGTCGGGAGCGGCGCCTGGGGCGGTGAGCCGGGGCCGTGGTTGTTCGCCATGGGTCTGCTCGGACTGGCATTCGCCATGTGGAGCGTGGCTGCCCTGCTCGTGGACGACCACAGCAAGGTCATGCGCTACCTCCGGGCCTTCTGGGTCGGTGGTCTCGTTGCCGGCGCCAACGGGATCTTCTCGGTGTTCATCGGCGGCCGGAGTGAGGGCTTCGGTGGGGACCCGAACTTCTTCGGGCTGCTCCAGGCCTCGCTCATCCCCCTGACCATCTACTACCGGCGCCACGCCCGAACGAGTAAGGAGAAGTGGCTCTACAGCATTGCGCTCGTCTACATCTTCGTGGCCGCCGCCGGTGCCGGGAGCCGCTCGGGCGCCATCGGTGCGTCGCTGGCACTCGTAGCGACGATGGTCCTCCGCCCCGGACTCTCCCCCCTGCGCCGGGTCCGAACGGGGGTGACTGCGCTGCTCGCCGGGGGTCTTCTGTTCTTCCTGCTCTTCTTCGTCAATCCGGTCAACGCCGCCCGCGGTTTCAGCGACCGTGGAGCGGGGCGCGTGGACTTCTGGAACGTCACGATCGGAATCATCCGGGACAACCCGCTCTCCGGGGTGGGATTCGGCCAGTCGCGTGGGTTGATCCCGGAGCGGCTCGCATCCACACCGGGCGTGCTGGAGTTGATCGAGACCCGTTCGGAGGTGTCGTCGCACAACACCCTGCTCGACATCACAGCCGACCTCGGCATCATCGGCCTGTTCGTGTGGATCGCAGTATTCGGCGTGACGCTCTACGGATTCTTCCGCCCGCGCTGGCCGCAGTACCGGGAGGTCTCGATCATCATGGCGGCGATGATGGTCCCGGTGTTCTCCGGGATGTTCCTGCTGCCACTGCTCAACAACAAGCTCGCTTGGAGCCTCGTTGGTCTCTCAGCGGCACTGCAGGTGCCGTCCCGTCAGGCGCGGTGGCGGGGCTACTTCGCTGCTGGACTCAGGGGGCAGATCCGGGCTGCGCCCGACTCGTTGAACCGGGGTGGCGGGGAGCGTCGTCGGACGACCGGTGGCCGGGTTCGACAGGTCGATCCGAATGATCCGTCGTCGTGGACCACACCCGCTCTGGCCCGATTCGATCTGCGGATCTCACAGCGATACCGGCGACTGGTCCTCGCCGGTGCGGTCGTCGGGGCCGTCGTCTCCGCCACCGTGGCCGGAGGGCTCCCGGCCCGTTACGAGGCGAGCGCTGCGATCGTGCTCCCGGGCCTCGAGGACAGTCCCGGCACGAAGAGGATCAATGTCTCCGCCGACGAGGCGCAGGGCATGCAGACGATCGTTCAATCCGGTGCCTACGCCCAGGCACTCCGCCGGTTGGCCGGTCTCGACCTCAGCATCGAGCAGGTGGCCGACCGCGTCGGTGTGCGTCGGCCGAGTTTCTCGGTGTATCTGGAACTCACCTTCACCGACTCGGACCTCGCAGTCAGCGAACAGGTCCTGCCGTATCTCATCCCTGCTCTCGACGAGGTCGTCGCCGATGCTCGTCGGTCATCAGTCGGTCAGGTCGCCGATGAGTTCCGGCCGATCGAACCCGGCCAACAGCGGTACTACACCGGACCGCTCTACGTCCCGGTGTCCGATCAGGCCACCGTCGCAGTCGTTCCCCGTCCGGTGGCGTGGATCGTCTTCTTCGGCATGGTCACGGGAATGTTGGTGGCAGCAGCCCTCGTCGTGCTCCAACAGCAGCGACCCCGGATCAACAACGACGACGATCTCGATGCTGAGGTCGGAGTCGGGGTGTGGGCGCACGTGGCGCGACTCGGCCGACGATTCGGCGCCACCCCCGCGCAGTTCGCCCAAGTGGTGGCCGCAGCACAGGACCGCACGCCGGTTCGGATCGGCCACGGTGTCGCTCCGGTGGAAGGTGGCCCGCCCCAGGATTCCGGTGACGAACGGCCGGCGATTCGCCGATTCGTCGTCACGACCCCGACGCCTGACCGTGCCGCTCGGGGTCTCGCTGCGGGTGTGGCTGCAGCGTGCGCCGCTCAGGGGCAACGCGTCGTGCTCGTCGATGCCCAGATCGACTCCCCACGGTTGTCGATGCGTCTCGCACCGGGGCGTCGTCGCGGCCTCGTTCAGGTCTCGTCGGGCTCTGCCAGCATCTCTCAGGTCATGACCCGGATCCGGCGCTTCGCCCTGCCGTCAGCCGTCCGGCGAACACTCGGACGGGCCAGCGGGAACGTCCGGTTCATTCCGGCCGGCACGGTGCGCCCTCGGACCGACGTCCTGGTGAGTCCGGCGATGCTCGAGGAACTCGGACCGGATGTCGTGGCGGTGGTTCTCGCTCCGTCGCTGCTGTCCCGAGCGCCGGTCAGTCAGTGGCTCGGATGGGCCGACGCCACCCTCTTGACGCTGGTCGAGGGCCGCACGGTGACCTTCGACGCCGAGGACGCAGCCGGCGAACTCCGATCGCTCGCTGCCCCGCCGTACGGGATCGTGATGCTCGACGTGTGAGCATCACCGCTAGTTTTCCGGCGTGGTTCCCCCGAGTGCGATCGACGAGCCAACGGAGCGATCCCTGTCCGGTTATGGGATTCGGTGGGTCGACAACCACTGTCACCTCGGATACGACGATGATCCGGTTGCTCAGGTCGCTGCGGCCCGCAGCGCTGGCGTGGTCCACCTGATCGACGTCGGAACGTCGGTGGAGTCCTCGATCGCCGCCGTGGGCCGTGCCCGCTCGCTCGCAGGTGTCTCCGCCACCGTTGGGGTCCATCCCCACGACGCCAAGGACGGAATCGACGGGATGCAGGCCGTGATCGCTGACGGTGTCACCGACGGAACCGTCGTTGCAGTGGGGGAGTGCGGACTCGACTACCACTACGACCACTCCCCCCGCGATCGACAGCGGTCGGTCTTCGCGGCGCACATTGCACTGGCGCACGAGTGGTCGCTCCCGCTGGTCATCCACACGCGAGAGGCGTGGGACGACACCTTCGCCATCCTCGACACCGAGGGCATTCCCGACCGGACGGTGTTCCACTGTTTCACTGGTGGTCCGGACGAGGCAGCAGCGGCGCTCGCCCGTCACGCCCGGCTGTCGGTGTCCGGAATCGTGACGTTCCCTCGATCCGAGGAACTCCAACGCGCCGTTGCGGATACGCCCTTGGATCGGCTCATGGTCGAGACCGACGCCCCGTACCTCGCTCCCGTGCCCCACCGGGGCCAGCGGAACCAGCCGGCGTGGGTCACCGAGGTCGGCCGGCGAGTCGCTGAGCTCCACGGCGTGGCGATCGAAGAGGTGGCAGCTGCGACCACGGCGACCGCCGTCTGGTTCTACGGCCTCGACGGCATCGACGCAGTCGATGGTGGTTCGCCGAGCCGGCCGTGAGCGAGCCACCCGGGTCGTCCGGTGAGGGGTCGAGTGACGCTCCGCTGACGGTCGTGCGGCGCCGGGCCGAGTCCGATGGGACTGCGGGGGCCATCCTCGGTGTACCGCTGCGTTATGCCGTGGCTCTGGCGTCCACCGTGGTCGCCGTTGCGGTCCTGCTCGCCGCCGCTGCGCTCGGTCGTGGAGAGAAACCTCTGGTGACCATTCCGACGAGTGCACCGAGCACCACCGTTCTGGTCATCGGTGGGCCACCTCGTTCGATCGAGTTGCAGCCGGACTGGTACCGGAAGGGATACAGCCTCTACTCGGATCGTGGTCCGACCCCGACGGTTTCCTCGCTACCACCCACGACCGTCGACGACGACACAGAGTCGGGTTCGTCCGGGACGGCCTCGGGATGAGGTTGCTCGGTGCGTCGGAGATCCGCAGTCGGCTCGAATCGTTGGAGCATCCCGCTCGTAGATCGCTGGGTCAGAACTTCGTGGCTGACCCCGGTGTGGTCCGACGCATCGCCGCCGCAGCGGCGGTCGGAGACGACTCATCGGTGCTCGAAGTCGGCCCGGGACTCGGGTCGTTGACATTGGCACTCCTCGCTCGGGGCGCTCGGGTGCTCGCAGTGGAGCAGGACGAACTGCTCGCCGAGGAACTCGGACCGTTCCTCCTCGAGCGAGGTGCTGCTCCGGGTCGGGTCGACGTCGAGGTGGGCGACGTCCTGCGGGTGGATGTCGCCGAGATGATCGATCGACGATCGACGTGGCGAACGCCCTGGACTGTTGTGGCCAACCTCCCGTACAACGCAGCAGTGCCGATCATCATCGGACTCCTCGAACGGGTACCGATGATCCGGCGGTTCGTCGTCATGGTGCAGGCCGAGGTCGGCGATCGTCTCTGTGCCGCTCCGGGCGGTCGGACGATCGGGGTGCCGACGATCAAGGTCGGCTGGTTCGGCGCCACCCGTCGCCTGTTCGAGGTCGCACCGGACGTGTTCGTCCCTCGCCCCCGGGTGGACTCCGTCGTGGTCGAGATCGTGCGCCGAGCAGAACCCCCGGCGGACCGGGCGGTGGCGTTCGCCCTGGTGGACCGGGCCTATGGCCAGCGGCGCAAGATGCTCCGATCGACCATCGGATCAACCGTCGATGCGGCCGGATTCGATCGAGCTGGAGTCGCCCCGACGTCGCGGCCCGAGGAACTCGAGGTGAGCGACTGGGCTGCGCTCGCCGCGGTCGTGTCGGTGACCGGGTCGTAGGGTTCGTCGGTGTCCGTCGAAGTGCTCGCCCCGGCGAAGGTCACGCTGTCGTTGCGGATCACCGGTGTCCGATCGGACGGGTTCCACCTGATCGACGCCGAGATGGTCACCGTCGACCTGTTCGATCGACTGGAGATCCGCGAGTGCGAACCGGGCCGGCCCGCCGAGCTCGTGGTGCACGGCCCCGAGGGCCGGCGTGTCACCGATCCGAACGACCTGGTGCTGCGGGCCCTCGCCATGTTCGATCGCTCGGCGCACGTCACGTTGGACAAGCGCATCCCCTCGGGAGCCGGCCTCGGGGGTGGCAGCGCCGATGCTGCAGCGATTCTCCGCTGGATCGGACGTGCCGAGCCAGCGGCGCTCGACTCCGGGACGGCGGCGCAACTCGGCGCTGACGTCCCATTCTGCGTGGTCGGCGGTCGTGCCCGTGTGACCGGGATCGGGGAGAGCGTTGCTCCACTCCCACACGTCCCAGCCGACCTCACGCTCTGCACCCCACCGATGCACTGCTCCACGCCGGTGGTCTACGCCGCATGGGATGATCTCGGCGGCCCGGTCGGTGACAACGGCAACGACCTCGAACCTGCAGCGCTCGTGGCCTATCCGGAGTTGGCCCGCTTTCGGGACCGACTCGGCGATGAGACCGGTCTGCGTCCACGCCTCGCCGGGAGCGGATCGACCTGGTTCGTCGAAGGTCGACACCCGGGGCCGGAGCGGGTCGTCGTCAGCACGCAACCCGCAGATGGTGACTGAGGGAACGGACTTACTTTCCTCGGGCCCGACGCTGATGACGTGTGCGGCGGAGAAGCTTCTTGTGCTTCTTCTTGCGCATCCGCTTGCGCCGCTTCTTGATCAGTGAGCCCATGGCGGCGTCACCCTAGATCCCGACGGTGGTGGTCAGGCAAGTTGGGCCACAACAGTGGGGCGGGTTTCGACAGATCGAAGCCGTCGGTACACTTCCGGTCGCAGGAGATCTAGGCGATCCCGAGCCGTCGACTCCGAGTTGCCGGACCCGGGGCCCACGGGAACGTCCCGTTGTTCGCTGAACCCGGAGGCGTGCGGGTGTCGATGCCCATGGAGAGACCCACCGACGCTGTCCCGGCGGTCTACGAGCCGCCCGTGGCCGTCGAACGGCGTCGCTCGTTGAGACTGTCCGGCCTCCAGTCGGTGATCGTGGGGCTCT
>Ga0194131_10006108_pt1 | contig 16932 bp, 4 predicted proteins | sample TA2KigO120mmetaG_FD_148631 | JGI IMG/M metagenome (GOLD analysis project Ga0194131, IMG submission 148631) | Freshwater microbial communities from Lake Tanganyika, Tanzania - TA2015053 Kigoma Offshore 120m | ecosystem: Environmental > Aquatic > Freshwater > Lake | place: Tanzania: Lake... | reverse complement strand
GACAAGACTTTCTGTTGACCGTCAGATGCTTTCCTGCTACCTTTAAGGATGCCGCAGTTGTATGTTACGGAACCACTGGCGCCTGCGAAGCACTCACCGGCGCTGGACGCTGAGGCTAACTTAAAAGGAGCTCTGATTACATGGACGAGAAGGCCACCAGCCCCAACTCAATCGTGAAGAAGTATATGTACTGGTCGATGGGAGCCGGCTTTATCCCGATTCCCTTTCTCGACTTCGCGGCCGTCATGGGTGTTCAACTGAAAATGCTGTCGACGCTCGCCAAGCATTACGGCGTTGCGTTTTCGGAAAATCGGGGAAAAGAAATTGTCGCTGCACTGGTTGGTGCTGCGTTACCGGGCAGCGTAGCCGGCAGCGCGGTGGGCAGCGCCGTCAAAATGATCCCCGTAGCAGGGACCATCATCGGCGGCGTCTCCGTGCCCCTACTCGCCGGCGCGACGACGTTCGCGGTAGGCCGGGTCTTCATTCAGCATTTCGAAACTGGTGGCACATTCCTGGATTTCGATGTTGACAAGATGAAGAATCACTTCCAGCAAGAATTCGAGAAGGGCAAGGTAGAGGCTGACGCTGCAAATCCGGAGACGGTAGCAGCGCCCCAGCCCTAACAAGCCACCTGCTCAAGAGCCTCTGACACAGCTTCACTTCCACCGTGAGCTTACGAAACCGGTGAAACGGGTAATTTCGACATCAGTTGCCTCACAGCGATTTATCAATTTATGAACTTGCTCCAACTGATCCGCAGGGAGTCTGGTGTATCGTTATGGCAGATCGCGGCGATGGCAGGCTTATCCGGCGGTATGAATGCCTTGCTTTTGGCAATCATCAATATGGCGGCTGGGGATCCAGCAGACGAAGCGGGGTCATTTCGGTACATGGTTATGTTTGCCTGCGCGATTGGCATATTTGTCATCGCGCAGTACTGCCTGCTGTCCAAGTCCTCGGCCCTCGTGGAATCGTGCCTCAACAACGTTCGCCTGCGACTCCTCGACAAGATTTTCGGAGCGGACTTATTGCCGTTTGAGGGCATGGGCAGGCCCAAGCTGTACTATGTTTTTGCCAATGAGACCTTAGCAATCTCGCAAGCGACAACAACCATTGTGATCGCCGGGCAGGCAGGACTGATGGTCGGTTGCAGCATCATCTATCTGGCAATCATCTCGCGCCCCGCGTTCTTCCTCACACTTCTATTCACAGGCGCCGGCACGCTTCTCCATTTACAGATGTCGCAACGCATGCAAGGCGACATGGCGGAGTCCGTCCGTAAAGAGCATGCATTCTTAGACCTTCTGCAACAGCTACTAGCAGGCTTCAAAGAGGTAAAGCTCGATGGCAAACGCGCGGTAGGGCTACGGGACAGTTTACGGGCGACCTCAGAGTCCCTGATGGACTTGAAGGTCAAGAGCACCAATCACTTCAACAAGCACTACATCTTTTCCCAAAGCTCGTTCTACATCCTAATCGGGGCACTCGTCTTCCTGCTCCCCCGGTTCAGCGAAGCATATTCGGAGGTCCTTCGTCAGATTACAGCCACCATCCTGTTCATCACTGGACCGCTCACCGGGTTCATCGGCGCGATTCCGATCGTCGCCGCCGCGAATGTCGCCGTGGCGAATATCGACCGCGTCGAACGCGAACTCGGTGGCGCGCAGGAGAAATTGCCGCTGGAAGTTTTGCCGGCAACCACACAGCAGTTTCAGCAGATACGCATGCGCGATGTGGTGTTCTGGTACGGCGAACCGGGGAAGGTCGGCTTCAAGCTTGGCCCGATGAACCTGACCATCGAACAGGGTAAAGTTCTTTTCATCGTCGGCGGAAACGGCAGTGGCAAGTCCACATTCCTAAAACTGCTCACTTATCTGTACTCCCCGAAGGAGGGTTCTATGCTCCGCGATGGTATCGCGATCGACGATACGAACTATCCCGAATATCGCAACCTCTTCAGCGTCATCTTCAGTGACTATCATCTTTTCGATCGGCTGTATGGATCGCCCGAGTACAGCTTGGAAAAAGTAAACGAACTGCTCGCCGAATTCCAGCTCGCGGAGAAGACCAAGTTGATCGGCGACCACTGGCAGACGACTGACCTCTCGACGGGACAACGGAAGCGTCTGGCTCTAATCACGTGCTGCCTGGATCGCAAGCCGATCTACGTTCTCGATGAATGGGCAGCAGACCAAGACCCTCCATTCCGCCGCTACTTCTACGAGACGATCTTGCCTGACCTGAAACGACAGGGAGCGACCGTGATTGCAGCAACTCACGACGACCACTACTTCCATTTGGCCGATCGCATCCTGAAGCTCGATTTCGGTCAAATTGTCCCCTACGAGAACGACACGAACCGGGGACAACGTTCATGAGCACGACTCTCGAGAACACTGTGACCGAATCCGCAGCAAGAACCTGGCTGCGGGAATTCTGGGACCAACATTGGATGGGTTGCACCATCGGCTCGTTGCTGCTGGTGTTCGGTATCGCGGCATTCGCCAACCGGATGCTCATATCGGTGTACCCAGGCCAGGGTATGGTGCTCTATGAACGATTCGCAGGCCGTCCATCGCCGCAGATCTATTACGAAGGGTTCCACGTCATAGCGCCCTGGAATGAGGTCTACAAGTATGATCTTACTTTTCAGCAACAAACCGTGCCGATTACGGCGCTGAGCAAGAACGGCTTAGAGGTCTGCTTGGATGCCTTCATCGTCTACCGTCCGGACCCTTTGCTACTGAGTCACTTGCACCGTGTCTATGGCCCCAATTATGCAGACAAGGTAGTGGTACCCCAGCTTCGCGCCGCGCTGCAGGACATCGTCGGCCAGGATCTACCCGAACAACTATACGCACTGGCTCGCGCTGGTCAGAGGGAGCGGGTATTTGGGCGGGTCAAGCGGTTGATCGGCGGAGTCTATGTAGATGTCGCCGAAGTATCCATTATCAACGTCAAGTTACCCCCTAAGATCCAGGAGGCCATCCAAGCCAAGCTGGAGGCCGAGCAGGTCCTCGAAATGTACGATTTTCGGGTTAAAAGCGAGCAGCGGGAAGCGGAGCGGAAGTTGGAGGAGGCGCGAGGGATCAAGAGGTTCCAGGAAGAGATCTCAAAGGGAATTACCCCTCAAGTTCTCCAGTGGAAGGCGATCGAAGCCACACTCGAACTTGCCAAGTCTCCGAATACAAAAGTGGTGGTTGTGGGAAACCGCGACGGATTACCAATCATGTTGGGATCCGAAGTTAAGTGAACCACTTACTGGTGACGGAATGGCGGGGCCAGAAGTCGGGGAGAACAGGTAAGGCTATGGGCGATGTCGGAGAAAGCGATTCCTTTCCAGATTACTGGTTTACCGGTACTCTTTTAGACAGGTTAGCTGCCGCGGCTAACGCTTCCCACGGGGAGCAAACAGGCATCACGTTCGTCGGTGATACCGCGAAAGAGAACTTCTTATCCTATCGAGAACTCCAAAGGCTCTCGGAGGAGCGGGCCCGTCAGCTCAGAACGCTGAACATTGGCGAGGGTTGCCAGGTTCTCCTTCCGGTCGAAGACAACTACGAGTTCGTACTCCTGTTCTGGAGCTGTTTGCAGGCAGGCGCTGTGCCGGTTCCGGTTGCTGGAACCGCTCAGCAGGAGATGAACCAGAAGCTCTTGCGCATCTGGCGTGTACTGGAGCAGCCAAGGATACTTGTCAGCCGCGCCCGGGCCGACAAACTGGACCCTCTCCTCGATCGGCAACACATTACGCTCATTGAGGAGCTCGATGCGGCATCACCGGACAGCCGGCCGCTAGCAACTCCACTGCCGGGCGACTTAGCCTTCCTCCAATTCTCCTCAGGATCCACGGGTGACCCGAAGGGCGTGCAACTCACGCATGCAAATCTCCTGGCGAACATCGGCTCCTGCCTGAGAGGGTGCTTTGCAGTGCCCACCGATATCACGCTCAGTTGGATGCCGTTGTGGCACGACATGGGGCTGATTGGCGTTCATCTTCGGTCTTTAGCCGCGTCGTTCCAGCAAGTGCTGATGCCGACGAGCCTCTTCGTCCGCAGGCCCATGCTTTGGCTGGAACTGGTTCACCGCCATCGTGCGACACACCTATTCAGCCCCAATTTCGGTTTTGAGTATCTGCTGTCTGCCTATAGCGCGGCGCCGCCGGTCCATTGGGATCTCTCGTCCGTCCGTTTGATCACCAATGGAGCCGAACCGATTTCCGAAGCGGTTTGCACCAGATTCTGCAACGCTATGGCCGTGCATAGCATGTCGCCACATGTGATTCAGCCCTCCTATGGATTGGCGGAAAACACACTCGCAGTCTCTCTCTCCAAAGCAGGCGCCCCGGTTCGGGGCTGGCGAGTCCAGCGGGACTCACTGGCTGTTGGAAAACCGGTAGAGCTGACCGAGTCGCTCGACAATTCCGTTGTATTGGTCGATTGCGGGATCGTCGTAGACACCGTGCAGGTGCGCATTGCGGATGAGAAGGGCGCCACTTTGCCCGATCTGTCGGTGGGCCGCGTACTCATCGCGGGAGCCTCCACTACAGCCGGTTACTACGGGAATGCAGAGGCAACCAGCCGCGTACTCCAGGACGGCTGGCTCGACACCGGCGATTTGGGATTCCTCAACGGCGATCACATCGTCATCACGGGCCGGGTCAAGGAACTGATCATCATCAACGGCGCTAATTTCCACCCTCACGACATCGAGCGAGTGGTGGAAGCTGCACTCCAGATGGATGGCGGCAATGTGGTCGCTTGCGGGTGTCGTCCGTTGGGTACGGCCTCCGAGCAACTGGTTCTCTTTATTCGATTCAAGGGCCCTGCTGACAAATTTGGGCTGATCGCTGAAACGGCCAAGCGGGAAGTGACCGGTCGCCTCGGATTGATCGTCAACGATGTTGTGCAGGTGCGCAGACTACCGAAAACAACAAGCGGCAAACTGCAACGCTACCGGCTGGCCAAGGAATGGGAGGAGAGCCATACCGTCACGCCTCCTCCGGCGGTAGACCGAGGCAAGGCGGGTGACACCACCCTCAGCACGGTGACCACGCTGGCTATGCGCCTGACGCACCTGGCTGCTTTACACCCGGACAAGGCCTTGGCGGAGCAGGGTTTCGATTCGCTCAAGGCGATCGAATTCACGCGGCAGCTCGGTGAAGCCTTCCAGATGTCGTTGCCTGCGTCATTCCTGTTCGATTTCTCGACGCTCCGCGGGATCGCGGCCTACTTTGACGAGCAGCGAGCACCGAAAAAGGGCAGTGAGCCTCCTGCGGACTATCGGAAAGAGCGGATCGCAATCGTGGGAATGGGATGCCGTTTTCCCGGCGGAGTCCATTCGCCCGAGAGCTTCTGGAAATTGCTTGCCAACGGCGTCGATGCCGTAGGTCCGATCCCGTCAGAACGACAGAGCCTGATGAACGCGGCCGACGCCACACAACCGGTACAATATGGCGCCTTTCTCAAAGATATCCAAGCATTCGACTACGAGTTCTTTGGCATCGCTCCCGCCGAGGCAATCCACCTCGACCCCCAGCAACGACTCCTGCTCGAAACTGCCTGGGAGACGTTGGAAAACGCGGCCATACCGCCCGATCGGCTAAAGGGAACACGGACCGGCGTATTCGTCGGAGCCCTCTACTCCGACTACCTGCTCAACCAACTCCGCGATGGCGGCTTCGCCGATATCAATGCTTATTACGGCACCGGCAACACACTCAGCGCAATGGCAGGTCGCCTGTCGTATACATTCGGCTGGGAAGGCCCCAGCATTGGCGTGGACACAGCCTGCTCCACGTCATTGGTAGCCGTACACCTGGCATGCAACGCGCTCCGGAATGGAGAGTGCGAGGTCGCCGTCGCCGGCGGTGTCAATCTCATGATCGCACCGGAGCCGATGATCACGCTGTCCAAGGGGCGGATGATGTCTCCGACGGGTCAGTGCCGCACCTTCGATGCGGCCGCCGATGGTTACGTTCGCGGCGAAGGATGCGGATTAGTCCTGTTGAAACCGTTGCGGATGGCGGAGGCAGACGGTGACCGGATCCTGGGCGTGATTCGCGGATCTGCGGTCAATCATGACGGGCGAAGCAACGGGCTGACAGCCCCGAGCCGCCGCGCGCAAGCCACACTCATACAAACGGCTTTGGATGACGCCGGTGTAGTGTCGCATCAGGTGGATTTTGTCGAGTGTCATGGCACCGGAACGTCGTTGGGTGACCCCATCGAAGTGGGCGCGCTGATTGATACGTTCCTGCCCGGCCGTGCTCCAGATCAGCCGCTGGCACTCGGCGCCGTGAAAACGAACATCGGCCATCTGGAAGGCGCTGCGGGTATTTGCGGACTCATCAAGACCGCACTTGTACTCCAACACGGCGCCGTACCGGCGAACCTCCACCTCCAGGATCTGAACCCTCATATCGAGGCCGCCCAGAAGCCGATTCTCTTCCCCACGAAACACACCACCTGGTTTCGGCCCAACACGCCCCGACTCGCCGGCGTGAGCTCCTTCGGACTCTTGGGAACCAATGCGCATGTGGTGATGCAGCAGCACGAAGTACGACCTTGTACGTCGGGCGCAACAGTATCTGGGACCCGGATATTGGCTCTATCGGCTAAGACCGGCGCGGGACTGCGCGCGCTGGCAAACGCGTACGCCCATTACTGCAGCGCGAATCCTCAGGTGCGCCTAGGTGACCTGTGCCTTACGGCGAATACCGGTAGAACCCATTTTGACGAGCGTCTGGCCGTCTTGGGCGATTCGCTTCCTGTCATTGCGGACCAACTGCGTGCATTTGCCGCCGGTGCGAGCACCGCCATCCCGTCATCAGAATCAGGGAAACAGGGCGTGCCGCCACGGGTGGCGTTCGTGTTCACAGACCAAGGCTTCCAGTATGAGGGCATGGGGCGTCAACTGTATGACAGCGAACCGGTTTTCCGAAAAGCCTTTGACCGGTGTGCGACCAACTATTTCGATGTACCGGAATGCCTGAAGCAGACCGCGCATGCCCAAGCGGCGCTGTTCGCCCTGGCATACGCCTTGTGCGAGCTACTGGAAAGCTGGGGAATCACACCGTCCATCGTTCTCGGCCACAGTCTGGGCGAGTACGTCGCGGCGTGCCGCGCAGGCGTCTTCAGTTTGGAAGATGCGATGCGTCTCGTCACGGCGCGAGGGGCGCTGATGCAGGCGCTCCCACCGAACGGCGGAATGGCCGCTGTGCGGGCGACGGAGAATGCCGTCGCAGCCGCGATTGCCACATTCCCGCACACGCTGTCGGTGGCCGCAGTCAATAGCCCGAACGAAGTCGTCATATCGGGCGAACTTGCCGATCTGCAAACGGCACTCGACGCCCTCGCCCGCACAGGACACGGCGCACAGCGACTCAGTGTCTCCCATGCCTTCCACTCGCCGCTCCTCAGCCCGGTTCTATCGGAATTTGAGAAGGTTTTGGCTTCGATTTCGTTCCAACCGGCTCGCATCCCGCTCATCTCCAACATCACCGGGCGTATCGCAGGTGAGCACGAACTGTCGACTGCGAGCTACTGGATCAAACATGTTTTAGCACCCGTGCGCTTTTCAGACAGTGTCCTTACGCTGGCAGAGCAAGGTTGCGACGTGGTGTTGGAAGTCGGACCGCGGCCGGTCCTGACCAATCTGATCCGACGGAATGCTCCCGACGCCGTATGGCGACTGATCGACACTCTGCAGCCAAATAAGGACGAACCCCACCAGATGCTGGGAGTACTGGCGGCGCTGTATGCTTCCGGGTGTCGGATCCATTGGCAGGAAGTGGAAAGGAGACGCGAGGGGAGCAAAATCTCCCTGCCTACATACCCGTTCCAGCGACGTAGGATCTGGTACGACTCACCGGGTCACCGCACGCCAACGGTCGTGGTGTCCGCAAAGACGCGCCCAGTTCCACAAACACAGGAGAATCATCCGGAGGAACTCCAATTCTCTCTGATGTTCTTTGCTGGGATGCAGCAAATTGATCCTGCTGAGAAGTACCGGCTGGTCATGGAAGCCGCCCGTTTTGCCGATCAGAATGGCTTCCGTTCTGTTTGGATCCCCGAGCGCCATTTCTCTTCCCTGGGCGGGCTATACCCGAACCCGGCTATTTTGCACGCGGCTTTGGCACGAGAGACACGCAGCGTACGGCTGATGGCCGGTAGCGTCGTCGCGCCATTGCACGACCCGGTGCGAATCGCCGAGGACTGGGCCATGGTGGACAACTTGTCGGGCGGGCGCGTAGGCATCTCGTTCGCCAGCGGCTGGAGCCCGAATGACTTCGCACTGGCTCCGGAGAACTATACGGATCGACGGGAACGCTTATACGAGACAGCGGAAACCGTACGCCGGCTTTGGCGCGGCGAATCCATCACCGGAACTAACGGCGTTGGCCAGCAGTTTGCGTTGAGCCTCTTCCCGACGCCGATTCAAAGGGAGCTCCCGTTCTGGCTGACTGCCGCGGGCGATCCAAAATCCTTCCAGAAAGCCGGCGCGGCTGGCGCTCATGTTTTGACGCATCTGCTGGATCAGGAGGTCGACGATCTAGCCGAGAAAATTCGTCTGTATCGCGAGAGCCGGCGTGAGCACGGGCATGATCCGGCCACCGGCATCGTGACGTTGATGGTGCACACCAGCGTCGGCCCGGATGCTCAGGCAGCGCGAGAAGCCGTGCGTCGTCCCATGTGCAGTTACTTGAAGGCGAACCGGAACCTCTTGTCCGGACTCGCGGAGAGTCGCGGACATAAGCTCGCAGACAATACCCTCACGGACGTCGGCGTCGATGAACTGGTCACCTTTCTGTTCGACCGCATCGCGGATACAAGAGGGCTCATCGGATCGCCAGAAAGCTGTCAACACTTGGTGCGGAAGCTTGCTGCGGCAGGAGTCAATGAGATAGCGAGTTTGCTCGATTTCGGCCAGACCACGGAACAGGCTCTCGCCGGGTTGCCCTGGCTGAATGAACTGCGGCTGCGTCAGCTTACTACGGCGGAAGTGGAAGAAACGAAGAGAGCCGCGATCCTGCCGGAGCGGCAGTCAGCGGTACTCCGACAAGACACCCTTTATCAGACCAAATGGTCACCCATTCCGAAAGCCGCCGCGGGCAACGAACGCCGGACGAAGCGATGGATGATCTTCGGGGAAGATGGCATTATTGGAGATCGCATCGCCGCTCAAATCGGGCTGCGGAACTCGTTGGTCATCCGTCGCGGCGTCCGCTTTCCTAGCTTCAAGACGAACGAATTCTGGATACCAGATCTCCGGCTGCAACGCCTGCGGGCGGTATGGGGACTGGCCGAGATCGAGTTTCCCACAGTGGATGGAGTCATTTTCCTCTGGCCATTGGGTGCGCCGGAAATCTCTACTCTCCCTGTCTCCGAACTTCAGTCCTGCCAGGACGTCGTGACGGAGGCGGCGCGCCAACTCATCCAGTCGCTCTGCCAGCTCTTTCCGGGCCGCAGGATCCCTATCTATTGGGTTACTCGTGGCGCCGTCCAAACAGCCGGGGATCGCTTTGTGCCCGCGTTGACGCAGTCACCACTATGGGGATTCGCGCGATCTTTAAATACGGAACATCCGGAGCTGGCAGGGAGCTTGGTGGATCTGGATCCCACGCGCCCCGACGACGAAAACGTAGGCGGTCTCGTGGCGCACCTGCAGTCAAACAGCGATGAGGACCGGGTAGCCATCCGGTCCGGTCGCCTGCTTGTCGAACGGCTTGTTCGCGCCAATCCCTTGCCCATTCTGGCTGGCGGCTTCCATTGCCGTCCTGCCGCTTCCTACCTGATCACGGGCGGCCTCGGCGGCGTTGGACTTGCAACGGCGCAATGGCTGGCTGAACGCGGCGCAACGGGTCTATTGTTGATCGGCCGCACCGCAGCAAAGGCGCAGGCGCAATCCGTCATCGACTCGCTGCGGAAGGCGGGGATTCACGTCGGCACAGCCGTGGCGGATATCAACGACGAGACCTCGCTGCGGCACGCACTCAGAGATTGGAAGCAATCGGGTGCACCGCCAGTGCGTGGCGTGTTCCATGCTGCAGGCGCTTGGCGCGACATTGCGCTGTCCACCATGGAAGCCGATGATCTGGCTGATGTCCTCGCGCCGAAGATGGCCGGTACGTGGAATCTGGAACGACAACTGGGTCAGGAACCCCTGGACCTCTTCGTCTCGTTCTCCAGTCTTTCCGCTCTAATTCCGGCTCATGGGCAGGCAAATTACGCAGCGGGCAACGCATTCCTGGACGCTCACGCCGCATGGCGGAGGGCACAGGGAAGGCCAGGACTCAGCGTGAATTGGGGGCCATGGTCCGGAGTCGGCTTCGGAGCAACAGAAGCGGGGTTGCAGGCGCACAACCGGCTGGAGTCCTTTGGCATTCACCGGATTGCACCTGAAGAAGCATTCGCCGCACTGGACGCCTTCCTGGGGGCTCAAGTTGGGCAAATCGCCGTTTGCGGGATCGATTGGAAGACTCTAGCTCGAGTGGACCCACAGCTTGCCACCTCGCCACTTTTGACCGGTCTAACGCATCACTTACTAGCGGCGACAGCAGGTCGGGCCCCGGGCTTCTCACCTCAAGACGCCCAAAGCAGTGTGCGGCAGATTGTGGCCGCAGTGCTGCGACAGCCCGCCGCGGAGGTACAAGCCCATGTACCGCTGACCCATCTCGGATTGGATTCGCTGATGGCCATGGAGATCAAAAACAGGATCCTGGCCGAAACCGCGGTGAATATCTCCATTGCGCAGTTTCTTACCGGAGCGAGTGTTCAGTCGCTCGCGGAGTGGGTCGACGCGGCCTGGCGACTGAGCCGCATGGCCGAGGCGGTTTCGAGATCGTCAGAAGTGGTGGAGGACGAGCAATTTACGATATGACATTAGCCGCCGTGATCGGCGCGTGTGCACGCCTGCACATCAGGCTGACCGTTGATGGAACCCAACTTCGCGTAAGCGCACCCGCTGGCGTCATTACCCCCGAGTTGCGAGCCGCCTTGGCAGAGCATAAGCAGAGCCTGATCGAACGGCTCGTCAGCACAGGTGCTCAACTTGTCGAACCTGTTGCGGCCGCGCCTGTTGCGGACGAGTTTCCGCTCTCCTATACGCAACACAGCCTGTGGCTGCTCCTCGAATCAGAACCGGCCAGTTCGCCCGCCTATAATGTCCGCTCGGCCCGCTATCTGCGAGGGGAGCTCAGCCCAGAGCGCCTCGAGCAAGCGATACGGCAAGTCATCCGACGGCAGCCTGCACTGCGAACAGTCTTCCTGGTAAAGGATGGAGTCCCTCAACAGCGCCAGATTCCCGATATTGGCTTTCACTTGGCCGTAGAAGATCTCTCTGCACTGGGCGTGCACGAGCGCACGTCACGCTATGAGTCCGCTTTGCAAGAAGAGGGGATGCGGGTTTTCGACTTAAGCACCGCGCCTCTCTTCCACATCCGACTGCTTCGCATGGCGGCCGACGAGCATATTCTTCTGCTCAACGCGCACCATCTGATTGCGGACGCATGGTCTGCCGGGGTCTTCCTCCACGAACTCACAGAAGCGTACGCCAAACCAGATCAGGCGCGAGAACAGCTCGCCTTCGGCTATGCCGACTTCGTCATGGATCAACGCCACCGCTTGGAGCCATCCGCGCTGGAGCAGCAACTGGCTTATTGGCAGTCTCGCCTGGAAGGAACTCCACCTCTGCAGTTATCTTTGGACTTTCCTCGTCCGCGAGTTAGCACATATGACGGAGATTCAGTTTCTTTTGAACTGCCGGATGCATTAGTCGCTGCAACGATGGAGTTCGCCCGCCAAGAGGGATTCAGCGTTTTCCAAATACTCCTCGGAGCATTCGCGGCTTTCTTGCGACGTTTCTCCGGTCAGACAGACCTTGGAATTGGTTATGCGCTAGCCGGGCGAAATACTCTCGCGACTGAGGCGGTGATCGGACATTTTGTAAATCTGGTTGTACTTCGCTCCGATATATCTAGATGGGCCACCTTCCGGGACCTTTTACAGAATACGCGGGAAAGAACGATCGAAGCCTTCGACAATCAGGACCTGCCGTTCGATCGTCTCGTCCGCGCCCTGCGCACTTCGCGCGATCCTGGCCGAAATCCGGTTTTCCAGACGCTGTTTCTATACCTCCAAAGAGAGCGCGAACGGCGCAACTTCTATGTGCTCGATGCAGAGGCGTTACCGGTCCCGAGCGTCACTTCTAAATACGATTGCAGCCTGCACATCACAGAAGACGGATCCAGGTTAACCGGTGCGATTGAGTACCGAACCGACTTATTCCGTAGGGATACGATCGAGAAATTTGCGGACTTTTATTTGAGAGTGCTCGCAGCTGCACTCCACACTCCGGATGCTCCGTTGTATCAGTTGCCAGTACTCCAGCCCCGCGAGCGGCATCAGTTACTAGCCGGATACAACGGCGAGCAACACAGCTATAGCGAATCAACGCTGGTAGCGCTGTTTGAGGAGCAAGCAGCACGGACACCCGATCGAATCGCCCTGACCTGCGGCGGACAGCACCGCAGCTACCGGGAACTGAATGACCGGGCGAACCAACTGGCGAACCACCTGATCGCGATGGGTGCGGGGCCGGAGGTGGTCGTCGGGATCTGCCTGGAACGATCACTCGAAATGATCGTGGCGCTATTGGGCGTACTGAAGGCCGGAGCAGCCTATCTGCCGATCGATCCGGAATACCCCGATGCGCGCATTCAGTCGATGGTGGCAGACGCCAAGCCCCTGTGCGTCATCACTTCCCAATGGCTCGCCGCTGCGAGTGAAGCCATAACCAGCAACAACAGTGATAATCCGGCGTCTCGCTTACTCCCGGACAGTGCGGCTTACGTCATCTACACGTCCGGATCCACAGGAAAACCCAAAGGCGTAGTCGTCACTCACCAGAACGCGGTGCGCCTGTTCGCGGCGACAAGAGACTGGTTTTCGTTCGATGAAACCGACGTCTGGACACTGTTCCACTCCTTCGCCTTCGACTTCTCCGTCTGGGAGATCTGGGGACCGCTCCTCCATGGTGGCCGCCTGGTCATCGTTCCCAAGTTAGTGTCCCGATCTCCGAAAGAGTTCCTGGAATTACTGGCAGCTGAACAAGTCACGGTACTAAACCAAACTCCATCGGCGTTCTATCAACTCGTGCAGAGTTATGCCCAAAACACGGTGAACCTCGCATTGCGTTACATCGTATTCGGCGGAGAAGCTCTCGAGTTCAGTCGTCTCGAGGATTGGTACCGTCTGCAGACCGGGCCGGGCCCCCAGCTGATCAACATGTACGGCATCACCGAGACAACGGTGCACGTGACTTATCAGCCGCTCGACACCGACTGGGCTCGCAGCGGCGCCGGAAGCCAGATCGGGTGCAACATACCGGACCTGCGCATCTACGTATTGGACGAGAATTTGGAGCCCGCGCCAACTGGTGTCATCGGAGAAATGTACGTCGCCGGCGCAGGCCTGGCGCGCGGCTATCTACATGCACCCGCGCTGACGGCCGAGCGATTCGTTGCCGATCCACATGGCCCGGCCGGTACCCGCATGTACCGCACGGGCGACCTCGCGCGCCGCCAACGCGATGGCAATCTGGAGTACCTGGGGCGGATCGACCAGCAGGTCAAGATTCGCGGTTTCCGTATTGAACTCGGCGAAATCGAAGCGGCACTGCTCGCACAACCGGAAGTGGCACAGGCAGCCGTGGTGCTACGGGAAACAGCCGCCGGCAGCAGCCAACTGGTCGCTTACATCGTCCCCAATACCGGTGCATCCCCAGACAGCACTGCACTTCGCAAGGCCTTGGGCAATCGCTTGCCTGACTACATGATCCCGGCCGCCCTTGTGGCACTGCCTGCCCTCCCGCTCACAACAAGCGGTAAACTCAACCGAGCCGCCCTTCCTGAACCGGAACGGCAACGCGGTGATTATCTGGCGCCGAGAACGCCGAAAGAAGAGCTCCTCTGCAGCCTCACTGCGGAGTTGTTGTCCATGGAGCGAGTCGGCAGCAACGACAACTTCTTCAGTATCGGCGGCGACAGCATCGTCGCGATCATGCTCGCCAATCGCGCCGCGAAGGCTGGACTATCCTTCAGTCCGCGCGACATCTTCCAGAACCCTACTATGGCAGGGTTGGCAGAGGTCGCGAATTTCACAGCCGGAGCCACCTACACCCGAGCCAACGCCACTACAGAGGCACAACCTACGCCCATCATGCACTGGCTGCTGGAGCGGCGCGGACCCATCGGTCGCTACTGTCAATCCATCCTCCTGCGCGTGCCCCTCACCCTGCAGGAGAGTGCCCTCCGGTCCGGCCTCGCGGCCATCGTACGGACACACAGCGCCTTGCGTGTCGCTCTGGTCGAAGAACAGGGCGACTGGAAACTGCAAATACCCGCAAGTACTGGTCAAGTGTCGCTCCACATCGACGCAGGCGAATTTACAGAAGCGGTTCTCCACAGCGCCGAAGCCCGGCTGAACGTCCGTTCCGGCAACATGTTCGAAGCGGTCTGGTTCCCGGCTGCCGGCAGACTGCTGCTGGTGATTCACCACATCGCCGTAGATGGCGTATCTTGGCGCATCCTGATGGGCGATCTCGCCGCGGCTTGCGGTGCGGCCCCGTTGCCAGCAGAAAGCATGCCGTTTCTCAGTTGGGCCGCGCAGATCACACAGTGGGCAGCATCAGACGCCGTCAAAGCGGAACTGCCGTACTGGGAAGCGACAGTGGCGTCCGACTCACCACTGTTCCCGTCGGCACGCCTTGACCGTTCGCGCGACACCGTGTCGACCAAGCGAAGACTCGACGTGAGCCTGTCCCTTAGCGAAACTGAGTCACTGCTCAGCGCGCTCCCGGCTGCATACCGCTGCAGCCTGGAAGAAATCCTGATCGCCGCCCTCGCCGTCGCGGCGCGGCGCGAACGGGGAACCACGGACGGATTACTGATCGACCTAGAGAGCCACGGAAGGGACCCGCTCGACGAGTTCTCCGATCCAACACGGTCCATCGGCTGGTTCACAGCGATGTATCCTGTGCGTCTTGCCGTCCAAACAGACGACCTTCCGGTAGCAGTGCGCGACGTCAAAGAGCAATTGCGCGGAGTACCCTCCAAAGGCCTCGGATTTGGGCTGCTTCGCTATTCCCGTCCAGACACACCCACAATCCTGGCCGGGGGAGCAAAGGCTCAGATCGCATGGAACTACCTGGGCAGGATCCCTCAGAGCGGGACGAGGGACTGGGAGCTTGCACCGGAAAGTCCGCCCAGGTCGAGTGCCGATGAGGCCCTACCGCTCGCACACCTGATCGAGACGGATGTCGCCATCCAGCAACAAGACTCCGGCGCGATACTCACGTCGTCCTGGCAGTGGGCAGGCGAAGCAGTCAACGCCAACTCCGTGCGCACCCTGGCGGAATCCTGGCGTTCCGTACTCCTGGAATTGATCGCTCAAATGGGCTCGACGCAAGAGTCCCGTTACGCGCCATCGGACTTCCCTCTCGTCCAACTAACGCAGGCAGAGGTGAGTTCGGTCGAGTCCACACACCCAAACCTCGAAGACATCCTTCCGCTGTCGCCGCTGCAGGAAGGGCTCTTATTCCACCTTCTTTATGATTCCGCGTCACCAGACCTATACACCGTGCGTGTGCTGGTGCGAATGGACGGCCCCCTCGACAGCCCACGCATGCGACACGCCGCCGAGCGCCTGCTCCATCGGCACGGGAACCTGAGGGTCGCCATCCAATCGCGTGGGCTGGATAAGCCCGTGCAGGTGGTGTTGCGCGACCCTCAACTGCAATGGTGGCATACGCTGGGTCCGGACTCCTTCGAGACGTTGCAAGCTGAGGACAACGCGGAACAATTCTCTATCTCTAGTGGACCCCTGCTACGAATCGGTATTGCCAGCCGCGATCACCAGACCCACTTACTGCTACTAACTGCGCACCACATCCTGCTCGATGGCTGGTCCATTCCCATCTTGTTTAAGGAGTTGCTGCGACTGTATGCAGATGCGGCGCCATTGCCTCCAGCGCGGCCGTACACCCACTATCTGGGGTACCTGCAACGGCAAGACCAGGCAGCGGCGAAATCGATGTGGAGGCAGTATCTCGGAGACGAACCGCAGCCAACACTCCTGTCGCCGAAGGGCAAAAGCGAAACGCCAGCCCGGATGCCGGAGCGACTCGAAACCTCTTTCCCGGAAGCGCTCACAGAAAGCCTGACACAGCTTGCGCGAGCCAAAGGCATCACAGTCAGTGCCGTGATGCAGGGCATCTGGGCGATCCTGCTGGCCAGATTCACGGGCCGTAAAGAAGTCCTTTTCGGCATCACGGTATCGGGCCGTCCTGCGGATTTGCAAGGCGTCGAAACCATGGTGGGGCTGTTCATCAATACCCTGCCCTTGCGTATCTCGCTTCGCCCCGAACGATCGATAGCCGCATTGTTCGAGGAAATCCAACTCAGCCAGGCCGCGATGCTTCCGTTCCATCAGATCAGTCTCGCGGAGATTCAGCGACAGGCCGGCGCGGGCAACCTCTTCGACACACTGCTTGTATTTGAGAATTATCCGCTGCAGCCAGGCGCCTTTTTGCCCGCCAATGGTCTGCGCGTCACTGGCGCGGAGATGCGCGATGCCACACACTACCCACTTACAGTGGTCGTGCTGCCGAGCGAACGACTGCACGTGCGCATGGATTACGATCCCTCTGCTTTCAACCGCCCGTTCGTCGAACAAATCCTCAGCGGCCTGAAGCACCTGGCAACCATTGCCGCACAAGCCCCCGAAACACCGATCCACCGCTGTTCCCTGCTCCAGCCCCGCGAGCGGCATCAGTTACTAGCCGGATACAACGGCGAGCAACACAGCTATAGCGAATCAACGCTGGTAGCGCTGTTTGAGGAGCAAGCAGCACGGACACCCGATCGAATCGCCCTGA
>Ga0194131_10006107_pt1 | contig 16933 bp, 12 predicted proteins | sample TA2KigO120mmetaG_FD_148631 | JGI IMG/M metagenome (GOLD analysis project Ga0194131, IMG submission 148631) | Freshwater microbial communities from Lake Tanganyika, Tanzania - TA2015053 Kigoma Offshore 120m | ecosystem: Environmental > Aquatic > Freshwater > Lake | place: Tanzania: Lake... | reverse complement strand
CCCCATTTTTATTAATCCCTTTTTCCACCCCCTGCATATTTTAAACCAATGGGGCCATCTTACCAGAATTCAAGTTTCATATATATTACCACATATCCTAACCTGTATCATTCTTATAATGCAATTAATAACTAATTAATTAAAATTTTTAAAATTCCTTTCGTACTAAGAAAAAAATAATTAATATTAGATAGAAACCAATCTGACTCGCGTCGACCTTAACTCAAATCATGTAAGAATGACTGGACGAACAGTCCTAAAGAGTTTATTTCTGCTTAAATTCTTATTCTTAATTCAACATCGAGGTCATAATCTAGATTTTAAATGAGAACTTAAAAATCAAATTATGCTGTTATCCCTAAAGTACTTTTATTGAACTTATTAGGGTCTTCTCTCTAGACTTTGTAATTTATTTTTAAAATTAATTATCCCAATTAAATTTACTAAAGTTTTAGGGTCTTCTCGTCTAAGTATAGAATTTTTGTTTTTTCACAAAAGCAAAAATTTATTGATTATAATTATTACTTTAAAAATAATTTAATTTTTCATTCAAGTTAACAATTAATTAACTATTTATTATGCTACCTTAGCACTTGCGCGGCCATTGACATGTTAAGCATAGGGCAAATTTTGCAATTTTTAATTGCGATGTTTTTAAAAAACAGTTTATTTAAAAATAAAATAAACTAATTAAATTTATGTAATTAATGAAAAAATTTTTTCTATAATTATTAACTAATAATCTTAATACTTATAATTTCATTATAAAACACAAATAGTTTCTAAGCTCAAAAAATAAATTTTTAATTATCGAAATTAGTGTAATCTATAAATTAGTGTTAAACATTAAATTTTAATTTTTTGATTATTGATATACCAAGTTCAAGCTTTCCCTGAATTTGTTGTTAAAACTAAATAATGTTATTTATTTTATATAAAACTATATTGCAAATTCCAAAAAATTTTGTTACATTTGATAGGTTGGCAATAGAAATAACTTATCGAGAAAATAATAAATTAATTTTTTAAAATTCCATGATGCTAAAGGTAAAGAGTTTTCTTCTAAAATTTGTGAATTATATAAAATAAAGAAAGAAATATGTAATTTGATTAAACTAATAATTAAATTTTATATGATTTACTTCCCTCAAATATAAAGTTCTTAGTATTCTAAAGACGTAAGCTTGAATAAAAGCTACAGCTGATTCTAAAGTGATTAATATAAAAAGGGCTCTCATTAAAAAAATTAGTCCAAGATAATTTAAAGATACAGCTGGAGATCTGATGAGAGTTATTAAAAGATGGCCTGCCACTAAATTGGCAGCAAGACGAACAGACAAAGTAATGGGACGGATAATGTTTCTAATAAACTCAATTAGTACCATAAATGGTATTAGAATATAAGGTGTGCCCAAAGGAACTAAATGAGCCAAAAACCTTCCTAATTCTTTCACTGTCCTGTAGAATATAAATCTTAGTCACATAACTAAAGCTATTCTGAGTGAAAAAGAGAGGTGACTAGTAGAAGTAAATGTGTAAGGTGTCAGCCCTAAAACATTATTTAACAGAATTATTAAAAATATTCTAATAGCTCAATGGGTGTGCCCAGGCCTATTGATAGGTTTAAAATTTAAAGAAAATTCTCTTGCAAGATTTTTGATTATTAAAGATAGTGTAAATTTTATTTTAGAAGTCGATAATCAATAAATCCTAGGCAATCAGAGGAATGCAATTCAAGATCTCAACCAATTTAGACTTAAATTTAATCAAAAAACATTAGGGTCAAAAATTGAAAATAAATTTGTCATTATTTTAAATAATAAATTTTAGTTAGAGTTAGACTAAATAGTCCTAGAAATATAGTCATCAGAAATAATCAGTTTATAGGTGAAATTTGAGGAATTTTTTAAGAGCAAATTGCTTTACTTAAGGTAAAAACTTAATATCTGTGAGATTTCATAAAACTTTATAATATAAATTATCTTTGAATTCTAAATTCAATGCATTAGTCTGCCAAAAAAGATTACTTTTAATAATTTTTTAATTGGAAATTAAATGTAATCTTTATACTAAAAAGTAGTAAAAGCTATTTCTATAACTTTAACTTTGCTACGACTTATCTCTAATGAGAGTGACGGACAATATGAACCTTGTTTATAACTTATTCGAAAATTTTATTCCTACTTTTAAATCCTTTATAAAGTAAACTCTTTAAATGCATTTCAACTATGCCTTATTTATGCTATATGTTATTTGAACAAAAATTTAAATTAGCATTTATTTTAAAACAACCACACATAAACTGAAAATAAGTGAATAAAATTGAGGACTATCAATTTATTAGCCAAAATTCTCTAATTAGAATAAACAACTGCCATACAATTTAAGTTTAATTTGACTACTTTAAGGGATATTCATAATTGGATTCTATCCCAGGTTTGTAATACTTTTGTAATTAAAAAGTAAAAAATTAAATTTTTGTAACTAAGAACTATTTTTACTATTAATATCAACTAATGAAGTTTTGTTTAAAAGTATAACCGCGGATGCTGGCACTTTATTTACCAAACATTTAATTTTCACATAAATAATTTTATAAAAATATATTTACTACACATGAGTTAACAAGAATGCATAAAAATGAAAATTATTACTAAATTTTGAACCATTGTTTAATAGATTAAGCTCCCCCTCATCAATAAATTCTAACAAATAAAAATAATCATACCACATCCACAAAATGTCAATATCATGCTGCCGCCTCAAACCCAAAGTGATGGCCAAGTCTAAAATTAAAAGAATTTAAACGAATTAAGCACACTAGTAAAAAAATTGTACCAATTATCACATGTATACCATGAAATCCAGTAGCTAAAAAGAATGTTGATCCGTACACTGAGTCTGCAAAAGTGAATCTAGCTTCGTAGTATTCGGCTCCTTGAAGAAGAGTAAAATATGCCCCTAAAAATACAGTTAATAATAGAGATGTCTTAGTTTGGCCATGATTTCCTCTTATTAAACTGTGATGCGCCCAAGTAACTCTCACTCCTGAAGAAAGTAAAATTACTGTATTTAATAAAGGAACTCCAAATGGACTAAAAGCTAAAATTCCTAAAGGAGGTCACTCGTTTCCTAGCTCAACGTTTACGGCTAATCTTCTATGAAAAAATGCTCAAAAAAAAGAAAGAAAGAAAAATACTTCTGAGACGATAAATAAAATCATCCCCCAACGTAACCCTAATTCTACTATTGATGTATGAAATCCTATAAAGGAACCTTCTCGACTTACATCGCGTCATCACTGGAAAGAGACTAACAATAAAAATAAAATTCTTAGAATTAATAAATCATATTGATTTTCGTGAAATCATTTTAAAAGCCCAGAAGTTAAACCTAGGCCACTAAAGGAAGCTAACAATGGTCAAGGAGATTCATCAACTAAATGAAAGGGGTGACGTAATAAATTAGACATGGATTTTATAGTATAAAAATTACATTGTTTTTTCAAGACAAAAATTATTTTAAAATCTGACAATTCAATGCCTAAAAAAGATTAGAAGTCTTTCAATAAGATTTTATTTATAGATAAAATCTTCCTTACGATTAACAATCATACGCTCTAAGCTTTAAATAACTAAGATACTCACTCTAATATTTTTTGATTTCATTCGTAAAATAAACCTAGAGAAAGAATTAAAACTAATAATAGAAAAATTCAAAAATTTAATCATATGTTATTAAAAACAAATTTTACCATGAAAGGGAATAGCAAAATTAATTCTACATCAAAAACTAAAAAAATATTAGCCAAGAGATAGAATCGAAACCTAAAAGGCAAGAGACCTTGATCTTTGGAATTAAACCCACACTCAAATGATCTTAAGTTTTCTCGATCTCAAAGAAATTTTTTAGTTAAGATTCCTATAATTAATGCGATGACTATTCCAAATAAAATTCTGATTAAAAAAATTAAAGTATTAATTAAAATAAGATTTTTATTTCCTTAGAATTTGCAAATCTATATACCCATATACTGAAAACCTTAACTAAGGCTTTTCAGCATGAATTATTCTATCAAAATAAACCTTTTTCAGGCACTTAGTTTAAGACAATAAACCTTTTGATTGCAAATCAAATATCATAATTGAATATAGTCCTATTTTAGGCTGTAAGGCTTCTTTAACTCCACAAATTAATATTTTAAACTTCTAAAATTAAATAATAAATCACATAATAAAAATACAAAAGTAAATAATTGTAGTTGACTGCCCAATTAATACATAGGGCTCTTCTACAGGACGCGCTCCAATTCATGTTAAAATAAATAAAATTCTAAAAAGTAACCAAATTCTAAATTTTATAGTTAAATTAAATGTATGAGATTTAAACAAAGAAAATTTTAAAAAAGGAAGAATGTACAAAATAGCCACTGATAAAACCAGAGCCACTACACCTCCTAGTTTATTGGGGATAGACCGTAAAATAGCATAAGCAAACAAAAAATATCATTCAGGTTGAATATGGATAGGAGTTACTAAAGGATTAGCTGGAATAAAGTTTTCCGGGTCACCTAGGGTTCAAGGGTTAATTATACAAACATAATAAAAAATAAACAAAAAAATGACTATCCCTAGAATGTCTTTTCAAGAAAAATAAGGATGAAATAAAATTTTATCATAGTTTCTATTAACTCCTAATGGGTTACTAGACCCTTTTTGATGAAGGAAAAGTAGATGAATTATAATTACTCCTATAAGAATAAATGGAAAAAAAAAATGGAGTGCGAAAAACCGTCTTAAAGTAGGCTTACCTACAGCAAATCCTCCCCAAAGTCAAAACACAATATCTTCACCCACTAGAGGAATTGCAGAGAATAAATTTGTAATTACTGTGGCTCCTCAGAAAGACATTTGGCCCCAAGGGAGCACATATCCCAAAAATGCTGTAGCTATTAAAATAAAAAGAAGAGATGTCCCTCTCATCCAGACATGTATTTGGGTATAAGAGCTAAAGTAAAGTCCTCGCCTAATATGCAAATAAATGCAAACAAAAAATATACTAGCTCCGTTAGCATGAAAAATTCGCAATAATCAACCATAATTAACGTCTCGCATAATATGCCTTACTGAGTCAAAAGCAAAAGCAATATCCCTAGTGTAATGTATTGCTAAAAATAAACCTGTGAGAAGCTGAATAGCTAAACACATGCCTAATAAAGACCCAAAATTTCACATAGTAGTAATCCTTCTAGGTGTAGGTAAGTCCACTAAAGAGTTATTGATAATTTTTATAAGACTGTTAGTTTTTATTCTTGAATAAATTATACGTTAATAAAGATTTTGATTCTTTTACTCTTAACAAATTAAGGCGTGTAAGTTTTTTTAGCTTATTTAGAGTATCACTTTGAAGATGTGAAGGAATTTTTTAAAAAACAATTTTTTTAGTGTGACTAACTTTTGATTTTTTAGTTTTACTAATTTTTGTTTTAATTAATGTGGCTTTTATTACTCTTTTAGAACGAAAAATTTTAGGTTTCTCTCAAAGACGAATTGGGCCCAATAAACCTTCTTTTACTGGTCTTTTACAGCCTATGGCTGATGCGGTAAAATTATTTATAAAAAATTTTATAATGTCTAATAAAATATTAAAATTAATTTTTTATTTTAGTCCAATAATTAGTTTATTTTTAGTTCTTTGAATTTGAATACTTATCCCCACGGAGTTTAAAATTGTAGAATATAGATTTTCTGCTATCCTTTTACTCATGATTTTAAGACTAAATGTTTACCCCTTGTTATTAAGAGGTTGAGGGTCAACTAATAAATATGCGATGCTAGGGTCTTTACGAAGAGTGGCTCAAACTATTTCTTATGAAATCAGGTTAGCATTGATTTTATTAGTAATTTTAGTTTATTATAGTTGTTTAAGATTTGAATTTTGTTTAAGACATAAAATTTATACTATGACTTTTTTAGTTAGCCCGTCAATTTTTTGTTTGTGGTTTGTTTCTAGATTGGCAGAAACCAATCGAACGCCTTTTGATTTTTCAGAAGGAGAAAGAGAGTTAGTCTCAGGGTTCAACGTGGAATATGGAGCAGGAGGATTCGCCATAATTTTTATAGCAGAATATGGAAGTATTTTATTTTTAAGGGCTTTAACTAGGGTCTTATTCTGTTTAATAAGAAATTTTTTTTTTATTTCTATAGTAACTGCTTTATTAGTATCAACTTGAGTATGGGCTCGCACTACTTTCCCTCGTTACCGATACGACTTATTAATAAATTTAGCGTGAAAAAGATTTCTTCCTTGTGTACTTTCAATAATAGTGTTTTTAATTAGTTTATCCACCTTGTATATTAAAATTTCAAATTTCCTTGATTAACGCATTACTCTGTTTTTTGTTGCTTATAATAAGAGTATCTTTCAGATTAATATTTTTTTTCTTAAGAAACGCAGAAATAGTTTTTTTAGAAATCCCTCTCATAAATACTTTAAATTGATCTATAAATTTTGTTTTATTAATAGACCAAATCAGGATGATATTTATTTTCAGAGTTTCCCTAATTAGATTCAGAGTGCTAAATTTTTCCTATAGTTACATAATTAATGATAAAAATTTTATTCGTTTTCATTTTTTGTTAATAACTTTTATTTTTAGAATATATTTTTTAATTTTAAGTCCTAATTTAGTGAGAATTTTACTGGGATGAGACGGACTTGGTTTAAGTTCTTACTTGTTGGTAATTTATTATGGCAGAGCTAAATCTTATAATTCGGGGATAATTACAGCTCTAACTAATCGATTAGGGGATTCTTTAATTCTTTTAAGAATTGGATATTTATTAATTTTAGGTAATTGAAACCTATTTTTTTTTTCTCTTAAAAATATAGAATGAAGTTTAATTTTTTTGCTAATTTTAGCAGCTACTACTAAAAGTGCTCAGATTCCTTTCTCAGCTTGACTTCCTGCGGCTATAGCCGCCCCTACGCCTGTTTCTTCTTTAGTACATTCTTCAACTCTGGTAACTGCAGGGGTGTACCTTTTAATTCGTCATGAATTTTTTTTTTCTTATAATAATTTTACATTTTATATAATAGTGATTGGAACATTCACTATAACCATGGCAAGCCTTAGAGCATTATTTGAAACTGATTTAAAAAAAATAGTCGCTTTATCTACTCTTAGACAATTGGGCGTTATATTTCTAAGGTTAGGATTGGGGAGATTTTTAATGAGCTACTTCCATCTATTAACACATGCGTTTTTTAAAGCACTTTTATTCCTGTCAACAGGGGCCATCATTCATAGAAGGAAAGACTATCAGGACTTACGACTCACTGGTGGAAGAAGAACTAGTCTTCCTACCGTTAATAGATTTATTTTAATTTCGAGATTTAGTTTAATAGGGCTCCCTTTTATATCTGCCTTTTTTTCCAAAGAAATAATTTTAGAGACTATTATTCTAAAAAATTTTAGTTTATTTATTTATTTAATAATAATTTTAGGAATTAGAATGACAGCACTTTATAGGTCTCGATTTATTTTTTTAGTTTTTTCTAATTGAAATTTTAACGACATAGTAACGATAAAATTTGAAAAAGATTTTTTTATCTTAAAAGGTTTAATTACATTATTAATTCCTGCAGCATTAGGAGGGTCATGAATTTATTTATTTTTGTTGAGCAACCTTAAGTTGTCTGTTTCATTTTTTTTTTTGAAATTAGCGATTGTTTCAATAGTGTTTATTAGAATTTTTTTACTTTTATATTATCCTCAAAGCCCACAAAAATGAAATTTATTTTTATGAAGAATAAGTAATATATGATTTTTACCATTCATTAGAGCTCAGTTGATTAACAGAATTGTCTTTGGACCTAGAAATAATTTATATTTGTACACAGATCGGGGTACTTTAAAATTTAGATTAAATTATCTTTATTTACCAGAAGTAACAATTTCTTCGTCTTCTTTAAGACTTCTTAGCAAAATTTTGTTTTTAATGGTTACTTGAATAACAATTTTTTTCTTTTTTTACTTATGTAAATTACTTATATAAAAACAATTAAGACTACTGTAAAGATAAATGATTGTAATAATAAATTTAAAAAATTAAATTTATTTCTTGATACTACTTTGAAAGAATTTTCTTTTAATTTAAAAAACGTAAGCCTGGAAAATGCTATTATTAAATAAATATAAATTATTAAGACCCTCAAAAGTAAATAAATTAAAACAAAAACAATATTGAGTTTAATTAAAATTGATAAAATTAAAATTTTTAAAAAAAAAACTAAAAAGGGGGGAATTCCTCTGACCATGAGCAAATTTAAAAAAAATAATATTAAATTAAAGGGGTTAGTGAGTAAGTCTTCTAAGTTTTCTGTGTTTAACAAATAATAATTTTTTAAATTGTAGATTAAATTAAACAACACAATACCGTACCCTGCTATAAATCAAATTCAAACCTTAGAAATTCTTAAAACTCTTAATACTCATCCTAGCGAAAATAAAGAAGAAAGTCCTAAAATTTTTTTAATTTTTTTTTGTTTAAGCCTGCCTAAGCTTCCTATTAAAATTCTCAAAAAGCTGAACATTAAAAGAAAATTTATTTCTCTAAATTTAATTAATACCAAAGGAATCAGTTTTTGTCAAATTGACAAAATTCAAATATTATTCCAATTAATTTTCTGAATTAGTTTTAGATACCAAAACTGAAAAGGTGCTCCCCCTAATTTAAGTATTATTGCTATTAAAAAAACAATTTTAAAAAGTCCAGACTCTCAGATTATAAAGACTAGAATTCTTAACAGTATCAAAGCTCTCCCAAGTCTTTGCACCAAAAAATAATATAGATTGCCGTTTCTATTTGAAAGACTTAACTCTTGACTTAAAATAGCGACAAAACATATAAAATTTAATTCTAATATTAATCAGATTCTTAGTCTTCTAGTAAAAAATAAAGATAGTAAAGTTCTAAAAAATAAAGTTGTTATAAAAATAATACGAAATCCCCAAAAAATTTATTTGACGGCTGTAGTAGGCATTAAGTTGTAAACTTAATTATGAATTAAATTCTCAAATAAATATTTTAAGATAATTATCATTTTAGGTTCTTAAAACCTATGCGCTAGTCCGCCATTAAAATAATTCTGAAGTAATAATACATTTAGTTTCGGCCTAAATTAAGGGCTATCCCAGAATTTATTTTAAGAAGTTTATTAATACTAGGTCTTACTTTGTTACTCTCCAAAATCATTAGTTGAGAAATTATTTTGTTGTTTATTTTAATTATTTTTATAACTACTCTGAAATCTCCGGTACTAAGAATTTCTGAATTTATATATTTTTCCGGTTTTCAAATTACGAATAGTAGATTTTTGTTAGCTATTCTATCTTTGATGTCATTTTTTTGAGCTTTTGGCTGTATCTCAACTTTGTGTCAACAACACACACAGCAAAGAATTTTATCTTTAATATTTGGATTATTAAATTTTTTAGTCTTATTTTTTTTTTCTTCAGAAACTTTTAGACTTTATATCATATTTGAACTTTCAGTAATCCCTATTTTTGTTATTATTATAGGGTGAGGATACCAGAGTGAACGAGTCGAAGCAAGATTAAGATTAATATTTTACACAATTACAGCTTCGCTGCCTTTATTAGGGTCTTTTATATTTATATTCTATTATTCTATGACAAATAAAATTATTTACACTGAATTTTTATTATTTTTAAATAATTCTTCAACTATGAAATTGTTAATTGTGTGCCTCATGACTGCTTTTTTAGTTAAACTTCCCATATATAGGGTTCACCTATGACTTCCTAAAGCTCATGTGGAAGCCCCTGTTTTTGGGTCTATAATTCTTGCAGCTATTTTATTGAAATTAGGGAGCTTTGGAATTCTGACATTTTCACCTTTTTTATTTATTGATAACGTGAATTTATTTATTAGTTTGAGAATAGTCGGAGGATTATCTGTAAGAGTTTTATGTCTTCGATTAGTCGACTTAAAAATAATCATTGCTTATTCATCTGTAAGTCACATGGGCTGCGTTTTAATTCCTGTAATACTAATGAGGAGATTGTCTACTTTAGGAGGAATGATATTAATAATTGCTCACGGTATTAGTTCGTCAGCTATATTTTTAATAGCATATTATATTTATCAAATAAATTTTTCTCGTAGTTTGTTACTAACAAAAGGATTTTTGGTTTTTTCTAGGGCTATTTCTTTAACTTGATTTCTTGTGTTAATTATTAATATAGCCGCTCCCCCAACTTTAAATCTACTTTCAGAAATTTTAGTAATTACAAGACTTATTTTCCATAATAAAATTAATGCATTTCTAATAGTAATAATTATTCTTGCTGGCTCAGCTTACACCCTTATTATATATAGATCTTCAATTCAAGGGTCAAAAATTGTTTCATCGAATAACAAGATTTTGAGATTAACTGAAACTTTAAATATTTCTAATCACTTAATTTGAGGGTTTACTTTAATTTTGAGAGTTTCTCTCTTAAATACTTAAAATTGAGAAAATTTAATTTCTAAAAGTTAATTTCAAATTAACAGATTCAATTTTAAAAATTTTAATCTTGAACTTGACAAATTCATATTTTATATTAAACTAAATTTTTAAGAAAACTAATTTATCTCTAATCTCCAAAACTAGAATTTTTTTTTAAACTACCTTAAATATAAAAAAATATTAATTATCGAAGAGTTATGAGCTCTTTAGCTTACTTAGCTTATTTTTACAGTTATTAAATACTAAAGGTCTAGAATTGTAACTATGGGTTAAAGGAGGACAACAATGAACCACTTCAACTGACCTTCTAAAAAATTTTCCAAATATTACTGGTCGATGACTTACTAAAGCTTCTCACACAATAAAAATTATAAAAAGAACTGAGACAACAGAAATTATTGACCCAATTCTAGCTAAGACATTTCATGTTGAATAAAAATCAGGGTAATCTGAATAACGTCGGGGCATTCCTGCCAAGCCTAAATAATGTATAGGAAAAAAAGTTAAATTTACCCCAACAAATATAATTAAAAATTGAGCTTTTAATCATTCTACATTTATAGTCATTCCAGTAACTAATGGAAATCAATTAACAAAACCCCCTAGGAGAGCAAATACTGCCCCTATACTTAAAACATAGTGGAAGTGGGCAACCACATAATAAGTATCATGTAACACTACGTCTAAAGAAGAATTAGCCAAAATCACTCCTGTAAGCCCTCCCACAGTGAACAAGAAAACAAAGCCTAAAGCTCATAACCTTGAAGGAGTAAAAGGAACTCATCTTCCATGAAAAGTTCCAATTCAGCTAAAAATTTTAATTCCAGTAGGAATGGCAATAATTATAGTTGCTGTCGTAAAATAAGCTCGTGTGTCAGTGTCTATTCCTACGGTAAATATATGATGAGCTCACACAACAAAACCTAGCACGCCAATTGCTAATATAGCATAAACCATCCCAAGTACTCCAAAAGGTTCTTTTTTACCTCTTTCTTGTCTTACAATGTGAGAAACTAAACCAAACCCGGGGAGAATTAAAATGTAAACTTCTGGATGACCGAAAAATCAAAACAAATGCTGAAAAAGAATTGGGTCTCCTCCTCCTCTAGGGTCATAAAATGAAGTGTTAAGATTTCGGTCAGTTAATAATATAGTAATTGCCCCAGCTAATACTGGGAGAGAAAGTAATAATAAAATGGCTGTAATTAAAACAGCTCAAGCAAACAAAGGAGTTCGGTCTAAAAACATCCCCAATGTTCGCATATTCCCTAATGTCCTAATAAAATTTACAGCTCCGAGAATAGAAGAAATTCCTGCTAAATGCAATGAGAAAATAGCGTAGTCTACTGAGGACCCTGAATGAGATAAGTTTCTTCTTAAAGGAGGATAAACTGTTCAACCTGTCCCAGCGCCTCTTTCTACTAAAGATCTAGTTAAAAGTATAATTAAAGCTGGAATCAAAAATCAAAATCTTATGTTATTTATTCGCGGGAAAGCCATATCCGGAGAGCCAATTATTAAAGGGACTAATCAGTTACCAAACCCCCCAATCAAAATAGGTATAACCATAAAAAAAATTATTACAAAAGCATGAGCAGTAACCACAACATTATAAATCTGATCGTCCCCTATAAATGAGCCGGGCTGACCCAGTTCTAACCGAATAATCACCCTAAGCCCAGTGCCAATTATTCCAGCTCACACCCCTGCAATTAAATACAAAGTTCCAATATCTTTGTGGTTACAAGACCACATCCACTTTGCGTAAGACATTACAAGTTAATAATAGTATAAAAATTACATTTCTTTTACAAAGAAAAAATGAAATCTTATTAAAATTTTCTCTTATTTTTATTTAATAATTTTAACCAGAGGATTTGTTATATGTATGTACTTTTCTAACCCTACTTTCCTCATTGCTTGATTAGTAATTTTAAGGTTTATACTAGGATTTATTTTTTTAACTAATTTAAGAAACTGAATAATATACGCCGTAGTCCTACTTTTCACCGGAGGCATGATAGTGCTTTTTACTTATATGGCCTCACTAGTGGTGTCCAATAAAATCAAATTTCCTTTTTCTTCAAAAATTATAATTTTTATTATAATATTTTTACTTTTATTTTACTACAATTTAGAAAACAGTGTCACTTCTTACAAAAATATTTCTGGCTTATACTTAGAATTTTCTAATCTTATAATTTTATTCATTGGAATTTACCTTATTTTGATTTTAATTAGAATAGTAAAAATAGCTGCTTCAGAATCTGGCCCAATAAAATCTTTTTTTAGAAATGAAAAATAAAAGCTCAATTTTGATTTTATTATTATTAATTTTTTTTTTGTTGCAACAGTTTACTAATAATTTTTTTATTTTTATATGGGTAGTTATTCTCACCATTACCTTAATTAATAAAAAAAATCACTTTATTTCTATTCTTTTAGTTCTAGAAATACTTTCTTTAAGTAATTTAATAATAATAAGAGTTATTTCTAGAACTTCTTATTCCTTAAACTTAATATTTATTTTAATAACTCTAAGAGTTGGTGAAGCAGTCTTAGGTTTGGCGATTTTAGTAAAATTAATTCGCTGGTCATCCTCAGAATTTATTATAAGAGGATTGAATTAGGAAGTGTAGTTTAACTAAAAACTCAAATTTTGTAAATTTGAATTGCTTTTCTGAATGTCTTCATGAGCTCAATTAAACTTACAAGATGCTTTTTCTCCGGTAATAGAGGAATTTATATATTTCCACGATTTTACTAACATAATTTTGTTATTTATTTTAATTTTTGTGGGAGTAATTTTAAGAAGAATTTTCATAAATAAAGTTATTCATAAATCTTTATTAGAGGGGCAAATTTTGGAATGCATTTGAACCTTAATTCCAGCTTTAATTTTGATTCAGATTGCTCTCCCATCTCTTGTCTTACTTTACACTCTTGAAGAATACAGAAGAGATAAAGGCATCTCGTTAAAAGCTACTGGTCATCAGTGATATTGGAGATATGAGTACCCAGAATTAATAAGCAGAGAAGAAAGAAAAACGTTCGATTCTTATATAATTGCGGATCAAGATTTAAAACTAGGAGAATTTCGATTGTTAGAAACAGACAATCGTGTAACGCTACCAAGACAAATTCCTATTCGGATTTTAGTTACTAGAGCCGATGTTCTTCACGCATGAGCTATGCCTAGCCTGGGTCTTAAAGTAGATGCTGTTCCTGGTCGACTAAATCAATTAAGAGTAGAAATAAATGCAGTGGGAGTATTCTACGGCCAATGTTCAGAGATTTGTGGGGCCAATCATAGATTCATACCAATTGCAGTCCAATTTTTAAAAATAGAAGACTGGGTAAATACAAGATTTTAAAAAATGTAAGTTAAAAAAACTAAGAAATTTCAAATTTCTGTTTAGCCTAGGCTCATTTTTAGGGGCATATTTTACTCTTCTTCAAGGAGCCGAATACTACGAAGCTAGATTCACTTTTGCAGACTCAGTGTACGGATCAACATTCTTTTTAGCTACTGGATTTCATGGTATACATGTGATAATTGGTACAATTTTTTTACTAGTGTGCTTAATTCGTTTAAATTCTTTTAATTTTAGACTTGGCCATCACTTTGGGTTTGAGGCGGCAGCATGATATTGACATTTTGTGGATGTGGTATGATTATTTTTATTTGTTAGAATTTATTGATGAGGGGGAGCTTAATCTATTAAACAATGGTTCAAAATTTAGTAATAATTTTCATTTTTATGCATTCTTGTTAACTCATGTGTAGTAAATATATTTTTATAAAATTATTTATGTGAAAATTAAATGTTTGGTAAATAAAGTGCCAGCATCCGCGGTTATACTTTTAAACAAAACTTCATTAGTTGATATTAATAGTAAAAATAGTTCTTAGTTACAAAAATTTAATTTTTTACTTTTTAATTACAAAAGTATTACAAACCTGGGATAGAATCCAATTATGAATATCCCTTAAAGTAGTCAAATTAAACTTAAATTGTATGGCAGTTGTTTATTCTAATTAGAGAATTTTGGCTAATAAATTGATAGTCCTCAATTTTATTCACTTATTTTCAGTTTATGTGTGGTTGTTTTAAAATAAATGCTAATTTAAATTTTTGTTCAAATAACATATAGCATAAATAAGGCATAGTTGAAATGCATTTAAAGAGTTTACTTTATAAAGGATTTAAAAGTAGGAATAAAATTTTCGAATAAGTTATAAACAAGGTTCATATTGTCCGTCACTCTCATTAGAGATAAGTCGTAGCAAAGTTAAAGTTATAGAAATAGCTTTTACTACTTTTTAGTATAAAGATTACATTTAATTTCCAATTAAAAAATTATTAAAAGTAATCTTTTTTGGCAGACTAATGCATTGAATTTAGAATTCAAAGATAATTTATATTATAAAGTTTTATGAAATCTCACAGATATTAAGTTTTTACCTTAAGTAAAGCAATTTGCTCTTAAAAAATTCCTCAAATTTCACCTATAAACTGATTATTTCTGATGACTATATTTCTAGGACTATTTAGTCTAACTCTAACTAAAATTTATTATTTAAAATAATGACAAATTTATTTTCAATTTTTGACCCTAATGTTTTTTGATTAAATTTAAGTCTAAATTGGTTGAGATCTTGAATTGCATTCCTCTGATTGCCTAGGATTTATTGATTATCGACTTCTAAAATAAAATTTACACTATCTTTAATAATCAAAAATCTTGCAAGAGAATTTTCTTTAAATTTTAAACCTATCAATAGGCCTGGGCACACCCATTGAGCTATTAGAATATTTTTAATAATTCTGTTAAATAATGTTTTAGGGCTGACACCTTACACATTTACTTCTACTAGTCACCTCTCTTTTTCACTCAGAATAGCTTTAGTTATGTGACTAAGATTTATATTCTACAGGACAGTGAAAGAATTAGGAAGGTTTTTGGCTCATTTAGTTCCTTTGGGCACACCTTATATTCTAATACCATTTATGGTACTAATTGAGTTTATTAGAAACATTATCCGTCCCATTACTTTGTCTGTTCGTCTTGCTGCCAATTTAGTGGCAGGCCATCTTTTAATAACTCTCATCAGATCTCCAGCTGTATCTTTAAATTATCTTGGACTAATTTTTTTAATGAGAGCCCTTTTTATATTAATCACTTTAGAATCAGCTGTAGCTTTTATTCAAGCTTACGTCTTTAGAATACTAAGAACTTTATATTTGAGGGAAGTAAATCATATAAAATTTAATTATTAGTTTAATCAAATTACATATTTCTTTCTTTATTTTATATAATTCACAAATTTTAGAAGAAAACTCTTTACCTTTAGCATCATGGAATTTTAAAAAATTAATTTATTATTTTCTCGATAAGTTATTTCTATTGCCAACCTATCAAATGTAACAAAATTTTTTGGAATTTGCAATATAGTTTTATATAAAATAAATAACATTATTTAGTTTTAACAACAAATTCAGGGAAAGCTTGAACTTGGTATATCAATAATCAAAAAATTAAAATTTAATGTTTAACACTAATTTATAGATTACACTAATTTCGATAATTAAAAATTTATTTTTTGAGCTTAGAAACTATTTGTGTTTTATAATGAAATTATAAGTATTAAGATTATTAGTTAATAATTATAGAAAAAATTTTTTCATTAATTACATAAATTTAATTAGTTTATTTTATTTTTAAATAAACTGTTTTTTAAAAACATCGCAATTAAAAATTGCAAAATTTGCCCTATGCTTAACATGTCAATGGCCGCGCAAGTGCTAAGGTAGCATAATAAATAGTTAATTAATTGTTAACTTGAATGAAAAATTAAATTATTTTTAAAGTAATAATTATAATCAATAAATTTTTGCTTTTGTGAAAAAACAAAAATTCTATACTTAGACGAGAAGACCCTAAAACTTTAGTAAATTTAATTGGGATAATTAATTTTAAAAATAAATTACAAAGTCTAGAGAGAAGACCCTAATAAGTTCAATAAAAGTACTTTAGGGATAACAGCATAATTTGATTTTTAAGTTCTCATTTAAAATCTAGATTATGACCTCGATGTTGAATTAAGAATAAGAATTTAAGCAGAAATAAACTCTTTAGGACTGTTCGTCCAGTCATTCTTACATGATTTGAGTTAAGGTCGACGCGAGTCAGATTGGTTTCTATCTAATATTAATTATTTTTTTCTTAGTACGAAAGGAATTTTAAAAATTTTAATTAATTAGTTATTAATTGCATTATAAGAATGATACAGGTTAGGATATGTGGTAATATATATGAAACTTGAATTCTGGTAAGATGGCCCCATTGGTTTAAAATATGCAGGGGGTGGAAAAAGGGATTAATAAAAATGGGG
>Ga0194131_10006106_pt1 | contig 16934 bp, 13 predicted proteins | sample TA2KigO120mmetaG_FD_148631 | JGI IMG/M metagenome (GOLD analysis project Ga0194131, IMG submission 148631) | Freshwater microbial communities from Lake Tanganyika, Tanzania - TA2015053 Kigoma Offshore 120m | ecosystem: Environmental > Aquatic > Freshwater > Lake | place: Tanzania: Lake... | reverse complement strand
CGAAAAACGCCAAGGCCGCGCCCAGGGTCTTCTCGGAACGCTTGCGTGAGTTCAGCCAGACGGCATCCCGCTCGTCGTCCACAAGTTTCCTCACTTCTTCCCTCGCCGCCTTAATATCGCCCAAATTCGGGTCGATACGCCGCAAGATATCCGCATAGAAAACGGTGTGCCCGTCATACCCGTCAACCAACTGGACGGACGCCATACCGGCCACCACGGACTTGGCGGCGAAATACCTAACCAGAGAATTCCGGAGGGCCCTACTGGTTTCCGGTGAGCGCGGGGAAGAACCGTACGCCTTGAACATTTCCGCACCAGCAGGATCGTACTCGCAGGCCATGGACAGGGCCTTATCCAGGAGATGGTCGTCGGCTTGCGACGGGAGATAGTCGTGCGCCAGAAGCGAGACGCGGGCATGCCAGTGGGTAACCTTATTGAACACGCCGTCCAACCACTCCTCTTTTACATCCTCGCCGGCGAACTTCAAGGCAAGGAGGGCGGGTATGAGTTGAGCGGCTTTCATCTCCCTGATATCCTCGGGTTCCTGACTCCTCTCCAACAGATCGCCGCAGCGAGCCGCCAAGGTTTCCGTTATCCTCGGCCGCGGCCCCGAAAGGCTCACCGCCGCTTTTAACACCTTGTCCTCGTAATCCGCAGATTCCGCGGCCCTGAGGGCCATAAAACCCAAAGCCAGAGAGACGTAGGCATCCCGGTGCTCAGGGGCGATAGGATTCTCCGCGTTGCCCTCCGGATTGAACTCGTTCCTGCCCTGACGCCCGTTCTTTTTCCCCTGGGAATAGAGCAGTCGTAGACCGCCGTAGTCGGGGAAACTCAGGAGGACTGACTTGTCGGCCGGCAGATCCTTGTGATGGATCTGCGTATTCGGGTCGGTGACGTCGTGGGTGACCACGAACCGCCCTTCGTAGACGGCCATGCCGCTGCGCACCTTTACCCCTTGAACATAGAAACCCTTATTCGAACACCTGTCAGTCACAAAACCCTCCTAAACACCTAGACACCAAACCGTAGGCGCGGGTCGCAACAACACAGGCAATACCCCCTATTTGCGGGCCGTTACCGAACCCATTTGCTTTTCGGGGGTGCGCGCGGACGGTCTAAACCGTGTTTGAGATTGTGGTGATATACCATGGTCGAGAATCCTCCCGGAGTCAAATCCAGGGGGTCACATCAGACTTGTGCGGGCAGACCTCCTTTGCTGGCACGGGGTCTGTAAAACGACTATCTTCTAGATAGTCGGTGTCGGGCATGAGCCCGGCATAGAATTCGGCTTTGTCCGAACCCAAACCCCCTCGCACAGGCGATGGGTGCACAAGCACCTACGGCCTCGAGAGGGGATTTGGTGTTTATAGGCAGACGAACTATGAATGGATTCACAGATAGAAGACGGGTTACTGCACGGGAAGATCCCGGCGATGCGCATACAACGTGGCACACAAGGCGCAGCTAGCGGCGATAGTCAACGGAACACACTGGAGAAAAAGCCACCAGACCCGCTCATTGAAAGCGCTTACAGCCCACGCCCCATTAGCGGACAAAGAACACACCCAGCCCCACACCGACACGGCACGCGCCGCTTTTGAGAAAAGTACGTCCCGGAGGGCGCGCACATACCACGACAAAGCCACCAAAAGAACAAAAGGAAAAGCCGCACCCGGAACGTACGCGGCAAGTAGCCCCACCAACGCAGCAGCAGCCAACCAGCCGAACACGTGACGCCAGGGAGCGTCGCCCTACTTTCGCACGTACCACATGCTCGCCACCTCAAGAAGCGCACTGCACAGGACGACGCCCAGCATGTAAACACCCAGAGGCGCGACGAGCACCAACCAGCCCCCGTAGGAAAGAAACCCCATACCGCACAAGGTCACGGTCATCCCATCGCCGGTCTTAAGGCGAATCAGCCGAACAAGACGGGGGACATGCGACAGGGGCCCGAGAAGAACCAGAACGCCGAGAACGACCTCTAAACCCATTGTAGAAACCCGATCGACCGCATATCTTACATACAGTCCGGAGCCGCACCGACAGGCCCGCTACAAGCGCGACAGCCTCGCCTGGCGCGGCTTTTCGGCGCCCGTATTAAGCGGCGAACGGCCCGCACCGGGTGCGACCGTGGAGCGGGTGACGGGAATCGAACCCGCATAACGAGTTTGGAAAACTCGGACTCTAGCCATTGAGATACACCCGCAAACCATACTGTGCCTTGACCCCTAAAGCGGGGCATAGCAAAGAGACCAATTACGAGGAAAGACTTTAAAGCCAAACCCTCGAGTATGCGACAGTTAACATAACACGCAGACCAACCGGTCTGCACAAAAACCCGAAGGGGGTAGAACTGAATATCAAGAAGAACCAGAAGTATGACGCGGCCTTGAAAGTGGCCATAGTCGTACTACCGTTGGCATTCCTCGCCGGACTTGCCTGGAGTTACGGAGAGTTGTGGCTGCGAACTTACGCATCCGCCGCTTTTCGTGCCAGCACATTCGGCATAGGGATCATGATCGTCGGAATCACGGAGAGACCCCTCCATGCGCGCGTAGACCCTCGGACATACTTCGAGCAAGGTACTGCAGAGCCGATCGGCCCCGCGTACCGCCGCACGCAACATAACCTCCAGAATCGGGTCCGGCCAGAGAAACCGGCGATCGGTGCGACCGGGGGCGGTAGACGAACCAACCACCAGGCACTCCAAGGTCAGACGGGCGATCTCGAATCGGGTACTATCCGGCCTACGAAGAAGGCGTCTACGCACGCGACGCATACGCCAAATCCCGCGCAGGGGACCGAGCCACGAGGCCCGGTTTACATTCTGCGCCAGTGTCGTCGGCGTCTTGATGTTGACCAGGCAGTCCCCGTAGAGGGAGATGCCCTTCATATCGGGTAATTCGTCGTAAAGAAACGTGGACGTCGACACGACGCCTCCTTTCGGGTTCGTGAACAATACCTATACAACCGTTCGGGCAGGGGGATAAAACCCAACCCCGGCAAAGAGGAGCGCCGTCCGTTGATTGCCGCATTTCTAGCACCTGCAACCTGTCGCACACTCTTTGGTGCATGCGACCCCCAATAGAACACCCCCCGCTAGAGCGGGGGGTGTTCTAGATGGATTCCACTACGACCAACAGGTCGGGCAGAGTGCCATCGTAATCCTCGGCCAGTTTGGAAAAAGTTTCCCACTTCTGCGGGTCGCCAGCCAAACGTGAAACGATAAGGGCCTGGGCCTTGTTGAGCAAGACATCGGCTTTCGCCTGAGCGGAAGCCTGGTCTATTTCACCCCATATGTGGGTGGATATAGAGCTCAACCACTTCCAGGGAAGCAGAGAAAGCGCCGTATCCGGGGAATCGAGTACCAACGAATGAGTCAACACCCATCCGGGTATGTCCTCTTTCCGGTCCAGCACGTGCTTGACCGTGGCCTGCAACACTGCCAGAGGATCCGGCAGCGCGGCGAGCCACTCAGGGGTGCCCCATTCTTCGGCCGCATGGGCGGCAACGGCGGAAAGTTCTCCGCGACTAACCCAGTTGTGCATCAACCTGTTCATGGACGGTTCGTCGTCTATAAGTTCCAGGTATGGCGCCACCAGATCAACCGGCAACACCTTGTTGTAGGATACCGCGTTAAGGCTCGTCGCCAGGAAGACATCCTCGATGCCGGGGGTTTTGCGATTATAAATCGCCGCATGCCCGCCTTTCGCGTTAGGTAGGATCTTCTTGAACAGACGTACCGACTCTTTCAAGTTGGTGCATTCCTTCAACCTGAGCGCATCCGCGCACAGGGCCCTGCCTTTGCCGGACAGCATCGTCTTGGCGGTCAGATACGTCCGTGCGTAGTAACTTGAACTTTCGTCCTTTTCCGCTTTTGCGATCAGCGCGTTGGTGATACTCCTGAGCTTTTTCAAATGCCCCGGGACAAGGTCGGTACTAGCCAGTTCCTCGATGATAGTCGAGAACCTCTTCAAATAGTGATCCTGCACGGCAGCGTCGGCGGCCACGATAGCGTCAATCCTGCTCATGCAGGACTCGACCCAGTCGTGTGGCGGCTCTTTGACGGTATTCAACACCTCCAGGATTACTGCGGGCTTGTTGGACCGGACCAAGATCTCCCGCAGGAGGGTATCGTCCTTGGTGCTCCAGTCCGCGAGCAGTCTTTCTACCTGATGCGGGTACCTCGCGCTCTCCAATACTCTCACTATGCTGGAAACATGTGCCATCATGGTGGAAGCGTCGACGTACGGATTGGCCATCAAAACCGTGGTGAGCTTTGTGGAATCCCTGGCAGCGATGCTGCCGTAAACTTCCTGGGGAAGAGCCGGAAGACCCGCCAAAGGCAGAAGGGTGGACACGCGAGTGTCGCCGGCAAGACGCTCAATGAGCTGCTTGCCGGTCAAACCCGGACGGGAAGCCCATCCGGCGAGCACCAGAGCCTCCTGGCGCTTGGCCAGCAAGGCCTCAATCTCGTCGGAGAGGTCCGTCCTTGCGGCAAACCTTCCCAGCGTCTTGAATTTCTTAAATCTGAGGCAATGCTCAAAGATCTGCCGTTGCATAACCGGCTCGATCGGGAGAGAGCCTGAAACCAGGCGCTCATAGAGCAGAGCGATAGACGAATTTGACATATACGTCACCTTTCGTGTGAAGTCCCGCGTAAGCGGGTTCCCGATACCGTTGCCGCCCGCGGCGGTAATCCCATCCGGCGCCGGTTGCCGCCGGCGGTGGAAGAAAACCGACCCCCGAAAACGCCGCCAACCCCCGGCTCGGTAACCCGTGAAAGGTCGTCCGGCCGGAGGTTGGGGGATTTACGCAAAAAATATATGCGCGAAAACTTGGTGGATCGAACGGGAATTGAACCCGCGACCTGCACTTTATAAGAGTGCTGCTCCAACCACTGAGCTACCGATCCAGAACTATGAAGTTTCTTTATATCGAGTAGCCACATATTCGAAAGGGTCCGCCGGCACAGATGCGAGTGGCGGTGCCCGGACACATACCCATTATTGTGAGCATACGCCCTGATGCAGCACACACCCAAAGTGCGTCCTGCGGGGGTCGAACCCGCGACCTGCGGATTAAAAGTCCGTTGCTCTACCAACTGAGCTAAAGACGCCTGAATAAGCGGGATTAGGACCCCGACCACCACCTTGAAAGGGTGGTGCCCTAGGCCACTAGACGACAGGGGCGAGCCCCGAGGTTGCTAGGCGGCGGATACGAAAATGGTGTGGGTTTTCACCCACACCACTAATCGCAAACTACAGGTACGAGCCCGGATGAAAACCGATCTGTTTCAGATTCGGCTCCTCGGAAGTCGTGGCTGCTTGTTGAGCGGTTTCGCTCCTAATCTTCTCGGCAGTGGCCGACTGAATCTCCTGAGCGATCAGGAAATTCGGCATCTGGTGCACTAAATCGCACCAGCGCGAGAGCTGGGCGCTTGCTTGGTAGATGGCGGCGACGTCTGTCGCAGACACGGAAAGACCGAAAGTCTTGTCCAAGGTCTCCATCCCCACAATCGGGAATAGAACCTCCACCAGCGCGGAGCGGTAGCGGTTATACTGTTCCGTCATGGTCGAAACCGTGACGGCACTGACGGCGTTGCCCGATTTATAAAATTCGAGCGCCGAATCGCGCAACTGGTCCACGAGGCCCGAGTACAGGAACAACGAAGCCTTCGTGTCCCTATCGGACTGAACGACTGTCGCTTCGAGATTGGGGCGTTTGACTAACACCATGTCGTGATTTTCCACGTTATCTCTCTTTCTGCGCCGGTGAAGGCGCCTATATATACACCAACCGTTGACGCCCGGCCTGCCTTATAAAGGCCACGGACCTAGCGGGCCAACAGGAAACGCTCTATGACCGAACCCGTAGGGGAACCGGAAGCATCCCTGCGAACCACCTCGGCGGGGTAGCGAACCATGCTACCCCCGTGACTAACACCAACGGGAAGAACCCTGCCGACGGCGGCCACGGTGACGGCGGTCTCACTCTTGCGCAGATTCATCCCACGCACACCCTTACCGCCCCTGTTTACCACCGGGTAGGTGTGCAGATCGGAAACCTTCACGCCGCCGCCGTCGGAAACCGTCACCACAAAAGCAGGCTCCCTACTGTCGAACGAGGCAAAATGAACCACGGACGCCGAGTCTCCCAGATTCATACCGCGCACCGTCCCCGCGTCGACACCCTTGGGCGGAACCGCCTGCGTACCGAAACGAATCAACCGGGCGTCGGAAGCCAGGATCACCGTATCGTACCTGCCGTCATCGGAAGCGGCTATAGTGAAGGCCCCAACCACACTCTCGCCCGGATCCAGCCCCACTATACCCCTGGCGGCAAGACGGGCAGGCAAAACATCCGTGGACACTTTCTTCACGTTACCGGAACTCGTACCAAGCACGATGAAACGACCCGGCCGAACATCCACGAGGGAACGGACCTCGTCGCCCGCGGAGAGTTCGAAAAGGGAGGCGGCCTTGACACCCCTAGAACTAGGAGAGAACAGGGGAAGACTGCTCACGGGAACCCGGTGGAGGAAACCCCGGGCAGTAACCACCCCGACGGAAGAACCGGAGGTGGTCGGCACCAGGGCCTCGTAGAGATCATGCCTGGTCACCTTACCCGACGGGACACCCGCATCCCCCACAGAAACCAAACCCGAGGCGGACAACATCACCACGCAGGGAACATCCTCCCGAGGACCGGAAGTCGGACTCGAAGCCACGGGAAGCGGACCGGAGACCAGGACGCTCCTACGCGGAGTACCGTAGGTCTTGACCAAAGCCTTGAGTTCGGCGGCCACCAGCTTGCGCAGAGCCTTGTCCGACCCGAGAATGTCCTCGAGGACCTTTATCGAATCCACCAGACCCCCCAGATCCTCCTTGATCTTGGAAACCTCCAAACCGGTGAGACGACGGAGAGGCATCTCCAGGATCGCCTCCGCCTGAACCTCGCTGAGCTTGTACTTCCTGACCAGCGAGACCTTGGCCTCCGACGAATTCCCGCTAGAACGAATGGTCTTAACCACGGCGTCCATGTTACCGAGGGCGACCAGCAAACCCTTCAAAACATGCTCACGCGCCTGACACTTCGAAAGCCGGTAACGACTCCGCCTGCGCACAACCTCTATGCGGTGGCTGAGATAATGGTTGCACAAGGCCACGAGACCCAGAGTCTCCGGGGTGCCGTTGACCAGAGCCACACAATTCACAGGGAACGCCTCCTGCAACGGTGTCAACCTGTAGAGATCCTCGAGAACCTCCTGGGAGACGAACCCATTCTTGCACTCTATGACCAGACGCAGACCGGACTTGCGATCAGAGTAGTCCTTGATGTCCGCTATACCCAGAAGTTTCTTGCCCGACACCAGATCCTTTATGCGGGCCACAACCCTCTCCGGCCCCACGTTGTAGGGGAGCTCGCGCACGACCAGGGCCTTCTTCTTGAAGGAAACCTCCTCAACGTCAACCACGGCCCGCATGGTGAACGCCCCGCGGCCCGTAGCGTAAGCCTCAAGAACCCCCTCCATACCGAGGACGGTCCCCCCGGAGGGCAGATCGGGACCGGGGATGTACTCCATCAGCTCGTGAAGAGACAACTTCCTGTTCTCCAACAGGGCCACCAAGCCCTCCACCACCTCCCCGAGATTGTGGGGAGGCATATTGGTGGCCATACCCACGGCTATACCGGTGGAACCGTTTACAAGAAGATTAGGGAAGGCGGCGGGCAGCACTTCCGGCTCCACCTCGTTGCCGTCGTAGTTGGGACGCATGACCACGGTGTCCTCGTGGATCTCGTCGACCAGGCTCAGGGAAGGGTAACTCATGCGGCACTCGGTATAACGGCTGGCCGCCGGGCCGTCGTCAAGCGAACCGAAATTCCCGTGACCATCCACGAGCGGCAACCTCATCGACCAACCCTGAGCCAAACGCACCAAGGCCTCGTATATCGCCGACTCCCCGTGGGGATGGTACTTGCCCATGGTGTCGCCCACGACGCGGGCACACTTCTTGTAAGGCGAGTTGGGTTTTATACCCTGGGAGTACAGAGAATAGAGGATGCGACGGTGAACGGGTTTCAAACCGTCCCTAACGTCGGGAAGGGCGCGGGCCACGATGACGCTCATGGCGTACTCTAGAAAGGAGGTACTCAGCTCGCTTGAGACATCCACGTCGACTACGCTCAAAGCGAGAGGGTCGGCCGCTGGTTTACGGGAGGCCTTCGCCCGACCGGTCGCGGGCACTTGTCCGGGAGCGCGGGAGGATTTGCCCTTGCTAGCGGCCACCGCGACTCCGGAAACAAACCCCGATAAAGCACCGCGATCGACGCGGAAAAACCGGAATGAACATGGTAAGCATTGTCCGTAGAAAGGCCAATGCGTCTACTAATGAGGCCGAACGCAGGAAAGCGGCGGAAAGCAACGAAAGGACAACCACCGACGCGAGGACGGAGGCACACCCACGGGGGTAGTGGACAAATGGGTTGCATGAAAAACGCCAAACGCACCAGATCTCTATGGCTGATGGCCGCACCGATCATACTACTTTTGGCCGCCCCCCACCAGGTGAACGCGCAAAAAGATCCATTCGACGGCACCAAGTTTTTGAACCTCCTGGTGAGTACCGTCCAATCCAAGATAATGAGCACGAGCGGCACGCGTTTCGAAGTGAACGTAACAGGGATAGAGCTAGCGGAATACCTGCTGACCAGATCAAAGTACAGAGCGAACGCAGTCAAAGAAGCCAAAGCCGCCTGCAGCAAACTCAACGCGGCGGCGAAAAAAGGAAAGAAAGCGATAGAGGACGAAGCCACCAAAATCGGAACCAACAAAGGGCGCGTCGATCTCGGCGTCCTGCTGAACCTGGAAAGCGAGCCGGACTTCGACGAGGACGACAAGTTCTCCATGGGCATAGTGATCGGTATCATAGCCAGCGTATCGACGACCGCCGGTATACAAACCTACTGCCCGAAGCATTCCGCTCACGCCGCCGGCATCGTGAAAGCCTGGACGGCGGTAGTGACGTCCTGAACGGGCACGCGGCCGTCGCCGACCGAAGGTCGCGGCGGACGCTTACAGCGACGCGATGACGAGTTCGGCAATCTGCAGTGCGTTCAACGCGGCACCCTTGCGCAGATTGTCGTTCGATACGAACAACACGAGACCGCGACGGTCATCCACCGATTGATCCTGGCGGATGCGCCCAACGTACGACGGATCCTTGCCTGCCGCCAAAAGTGGCGTGGGGATGTCCACCACGCTCACGCCGGGAGCACGACCAAGGATCTCCTGCGCTTGTGCCGGAGTGATCGACTCGGCGAACTCGGCGTTCAGCGACAACGAGTGCCCAGAAAACACCGGCACACGTACGCAGGTGCCCGACACCTTGAGGTTCGGGATGTGCAGGATCTTGCGTATCTCGTTGCGCAACTTCTTTTCCTCGTCGGTTTCCAATTCGCCGTCGTCAACCAGCGAGCCGGCGAAGGGCAACACGTTGAATGCGATCGTGCGCGCGAACGTGCCCGGTGCGGGGAACGACACGGCGTCTCCGTCGTAGGTGAGGCGATCGATGTCGGCGGCGGCGGCCACCTGGGCGGCGAGTTCGGCAACGCCGGAGACCCCGACGCCGCTCACCGCTTGATAGGTGCTCGCGGTCAGGCGCACGAGCGTGGCGGCATCGTGCAGCGGCTTTAACACGGGCATCGCCGCCATGGTGGTGCAATTCGGGTTCGCGATGATGCCCTTTTTCGCCAGCGCGATGTCTTCGGGGTTGACCTCCGAGACGACGAGCGGCACTTCGGGATCCATGCGCCAGCACGAGGAGTTGTCGACGACGATGGCCCCGGCGGCGGCGAACTTCGGGGCGAGAGCGCGCGACGTGGTGGCACCGGCGGAAAATATGGCGACATCCAGCCCCGCGGGATCGGCCGTCGCGGCGTCTTCGACGAGAATTCGCCGGCCACCGAAGTCGATCCTGCTGCCTGCCGAATGGGCCGATGCAAAGAATCGCAGGTCGGCGTGCGACACATCGCGCTCGAGCAACAGCGAACGCATGACGTTACCGACCATGCCGGTGGCACCGACGACGCCGATGATCGGTTTGCGACTCAGTGCCACCGCGGCCGGTGCCCCCAAGCGGCGGCGCACACCAGGTAGGCGAACACTCCGCAAAAATGTCCCAATACCAGATACTGCTCGACCATACCAACCACCGTCCGCACACGTAAACCGCGCGCATCGGGCCGCCGGCGCAGAAAAACCCGCTATACCCACCCGCGAAACCGGGGAGTGCTAGGCCCCCAGACGGGACCTGTAGATCCGCAGCCCCTTGTCCAAGGTCATCTTGCCTGCGCAAATCTTGGCGCTGATCGACGCGGCAAAATTTGCACGAGTCTGCGAAAGACCGGGGTCGATCGGAAACCAGGCGACGTTACCCTGGGCAGGGACACCGCCCAGGACGGCCGGAATGATGACTCCCAGACGGTACACGGGGGACACGAAATCCGGATGCTTGCGCACGGGGCCACGCACCGTGGGCAGAAACTTGGCGAATGCCGCCTCCCTGGCGGAAACCCAGTCGGCGTCACATATGGTGCCGCGCACCGATCCACCGACGACACCCCTGTCCGTCAGACCGGGGCCGAAAAGTTGGACGACGGAAGGCGGAAGGAAAACCGAGGCGACGGAGGAAACCTCGTGGACCCAGCGAGAATAATAATAGAGATCCGTGCTATTTATCACTTGATTCGGCGCGCAGTCCCCATCACGCACCTCCTCGGCGAAAAGCACGCCGACCAGGACGGGACCCTTGACGGAAGCATCGTTCATCACAAGACTTCCCCCCGAATCGCCGAAACATATGGAACCAGAGACACCCCTAGAGCGAAGGGTGTAACTGTAGATTTGGGCAAGTTTGCCCACACGGGTGTCCAGCACCTTAACGGAACCAGGCCTAGTAGAAGCGTTGGGGTTGGTGAAATCAGGGAGCACCATACCCCACCCGACGGCCAAAAGGGAACGGTCCCGGATATCCTTCAGGGAAACGCCGCCGTAGGGCAGGAACGACGCGTTCACCACCGGGGTAGAGGTTTCCACGACGGCCAGATCATAGAGTAACGGTATAGAGCCGTACAGCGGGTGGACGGTGACATTGAGCGACGCATACGAAGACCGGGTCCCCGTTAGGTCAGACACGACGATCTCCACGCGCAAACCGGGCAGCAAAACATCCCTCTCGTCCGTGAAACAATGCGCCGCCGTAACCACGTGGCGCGCGCTAATCAAAGTACCCGAACAGGCGTACACAGTCGTTATGTTGCCTTCGGTACTGTATACTTTCAACTTCACGTAGGGCGAGGTGTCACCCTCCTTGAAATTGCCGCCCACTATCGCCAAAGCCCCGGAAGGTACGCACACGGACAGGAGAGCCCCGGCAAAAAACAGGAAAAGACGTCTGCGTACAGTCACACCCATACCGTGCCCCGGGAGCGCACGCCCGCCATTCGAGACACCAAAACCGGTGGGGAAAGTGTGCCGGAAAACACATACAGTACCGACTTGACATATACCGGACCGAGGCGCACACTATAGGCTATGCGCAACTTAACCAAACTAGGCAAGCCCGTCATCGCGGCCGCCATATCGATACTCGTGGCCACACCCGTGGCCGCCCACGACGGACCGGTTTTCGTAGAGGAAACGAAATCCTCACCCGTACCCTACATCGGGGCCGGAATCGCGGTACTACTGGTGGTGGCGATCATAGGACTGGTGACCTTACGTAAAAACAAGGCAAACGGCGGAAAAACGACCACGCAAGACTCAACCGACGAGCCGGCGGCGGAAACCGGAAACCCGACAGGCGACGGCGACAAAAACTGAACGGAAGACCGGACCACGGTCGACAAGGAACCGGGCCGCAACGGTGTATCCCATGACGCGGCCCTGCTCCTTCAACCATGAAGGCAACCTCCTGTACCGCAAAACCGGGAACGAAATAACCCCCCTTAGCAAAGGCGGCACGGTGACGGAAGGGTCCCTCATCCTGTCCATGCCGGACGACTGGAACCGCGGAAACCCGCGGGAGACACCCGGCCACGAACACTTTGACGAGGCGGCGGACCTGGGCGACTCGTACCTGCACGAGATGCGGAACGGAAAGTACAGATGCATAAAAGCCGGCAAAACGAAAACCGGCAGGGCGGGGCCCGACAGAATCACCTTCCTGCTGAGGAAATACGCGGCACGCAGCCACCTGAACGCAACCTTGAAACGAGCCTGTGAAATACAGGGTGCTGTGACAGAAAAAGACTTCGCCAACATGCGCCGGATACACCGACTGGCCCGAGAAATGACCGCGAAAGACCTCCTCGGGCAGGTGGTGCCCCTTGGCGCCGTACTGGACCCGTCTATCACCAGCCATAGAAAAGGTCCGGCAGTTTTCAGCAACGGCCGCCAGGCCGCGAGAAGCGAAAACATAAAAGACGGCCTGAACAGACTAAGTCGACACCTAGAAGGTGCCGGCACACCCATGACCAAAGAAGAGGCCCTTGAATACTACTACGCCTTTCAAGAAATCCACCCGCTGAAAGACGGAAACGGCAGAATCGGAATGCTCCTGTACAACATCCTGAGAGGAACCATGGAAAACCCCGAGATCCCCGAAGACAAACCGGGCTGGAACTAGAACCGCCGGCGACGGACAAAAAGAACGACCCGAGACGATCAGTCGAAAACAGGCCTACGTCTTTCCCGTTTACGCTCAGAGGCGCGCCGCTTTGACCGCAACCTACGTTCCTGGGACGCCCTGCTGGGCTTGGTCGCGCGGCGAACCTTCCCCGCCTGTGCGGCGTCCTGCAGCAGCGCCGCCGCCTTGACCAGGGCCACCTGCCGGTTACGGGCCTGGGAACGGCTAGACCTCGCCACCACCACGAGCACATCCCCGTAACGATCGCGCACCCGCCGGACAGGTGCGGCGGAACCCTGCAGAGCGGACAGATCCACCTGCAGACGCACCATGGTGCTGGTCTTGTTGACATGCTGGCCGCCCGGTCCCCCGCTCCTGGCAAACGACCAATGCAGAGCCTCAGCGGGAACCCGCATACCGTGCACGCTCAGAACATCCTCACCCATGAGACATACCGTGCCACAAAACACCACACGCGCAATCGCGCGGCGATCAAGGCACCTGATAGGTCCAGATGGTATCAGAAGGAGTGCTGGGACTAGTACGGGAAGCCGTAACGACTATACTCTCACCGGACGTCAACAACCCGGATGCGCAAGAAGCCGCGACCGCGGCATCCACGGACATGACCATGTCCGGGTGCCGGGGCACGACGACCGGAGACACCCCCCAGTGCAACCGCAGGCGGCGCGCCGCCGCCGGATCCGGAGTGGCCGCGATTATGCGCGCAGGCGGACGGCAGGCGGAAAGGATCTCCGCGGAAAACCCGGTATAGGTCAGCGCGAGAATGACCCGCGCATCGGTACGCTTAGCCAACGCAGCCGCAGCCGCAGCCACCGCCGACAAAGACGGATTATTGTCGGCATACGTCTTATGCCCGGTCGCGGCCTCGTTACCATCACAAATCGAACGCATGGTGGCGACCACCCCGACAGGATCACAGCCTACGGCGGTCTCGGCAGAAAGCATCACCGCGGCGTACCCCTGTTGAACGGCTATCGCAACATCGGACACCTCGGCCCGAGTAGGGCGCGGTGCGGTACGCATCGACTCCAGCATCTCGGTGGCGCAGATGGTGACCTTACCGGAAGAAGCCCCCCAGTCGGCGATGCGCTGCTGCGCAAAAGGCACGCTTTCAAACGGCATCTCCACCCCGAGATCCCCGCGGGCCACCATCAAACCATCGGAGACCTCCCCGATAGCAGACAAATTCTCCAGGGCGCGGCGGCGCTCGATCTTGGCGATTACGGGTATGCCGCCCGCAATGGCGCGGGCGGCCAAAACATCCCCCGGCGCGCCGACGAAAGACAGGGCGATCCAGTCCGCCCCCGCGTCCCTAGCGACGGCTATGTCCTCCCTGTCCTTGACGCCGAAAATGCCCTCGTTTACCGAAAAACTGGTGTCAGGCAGGTTAACCCCGCGACGCGGCGCACACGAACCGCCCCGAACAACGCGCACCAGAACACCATCAGGGCCGATATCGGAAACCTCAAGATGAACGGTCCCATCACCGAGGAAAATCGCCTCCCCCGCTTGGACACCCAGACCATAGGGATCGAAATTGAAGTCCCCGCGCACCAACCTTACAATCTCCCCGTCCCTGAACACCAGTTTACGGGAACCGGTGCGCAACTTAGGTCCCTGAATGTCCACCAGCACCCCGGCCACCGGCACCGCGGACCTCACCTGCGCTATGATCTCCCTGGTCTGCCGGGCCCCGGAATGGGCACAATTCACACGAAAAACGTCCGCACCGGCTGCGGCCATGGACCGGAGAACCGACTCCTCGGACGAACTCGGCCCTATCGTGGCGATTATACGCGTAAAACCCATCGCATGTACGGTCAGGCAAGACCCTAGAATGTCACGCATAAACTACACAAAACCGGTGAGGACGATACTGACAGGGTGCGTACAGCCAGAAACGCCTACGCGGCGGCCATCCTCTTTGCAGTCACGGCCGTCCACGTCCTGGTCCGGTTAACGGACCTGTATGATCCCGCGAACACAACCAATCGCACGGCGGTCTACGCCGCCGCCGCGGGGACAATCCTGGCGTTAACCGGGGCCAGACGGATCATGGCCCACGCATCAACGTTCGCGCACGAACTATCCCACTGCGTCGCAGCCATAGCCGTGGGCGCCTCCCCGCGCAGGATCACCTACCAGACCGACTCCACGGGGCTCGCAATCCTGGCCTTCCCGGAACGAGTAGGCCGATACCGACGCGCCATAGTTTTCCTCAGCGGATACCTCGGCCCGGTCATCGCGGCCTCCACCATACTATGCGGCCTTGCAACCGGTTACGCCAAAGAGGGCCTTGTCGTACTATCCCTCGCGTGCGGAGGCGCACTACTGCTGCTAGTACGCAACCTCTGGGGGGCTTTTGTGACAGGACTGCTGGCGGCGACGGCCTGGCTGGGGGCGGTACACCTGCCGACGCGCTCGACGGAAATCGCCACAGGACTTTTGGTGGGCGCCCTGACAACCATGGGGGTGCGCGACGCCTGGGGACAACTACGACGAAAAGAACCCGGAGAATGCGACGCGGCCGAAGCCGCCAGAGAACTACACGGAATTCCATGGAAACTGGTCGCAGGTTTCCAGCTGACGACGGTGATCATCGCCGCGGGCGTCGTTGCGTACATGCTGCTGCAAACCTACGGCATGGTGCCGTAACGGGGGCGGCCAACCAATACTACCAAGACGGCAAAAGCGGCGGACAGTACAAGCAATGAGCACCCGAACCAAAAAAAGCCGCAAAACGAGACGGAAGAAGGGGGACGACAAAGCCAGCATAGTGGTAAAAGGCGCTAGGGTGCACAACCTAAAGAACGTAACGGTCACCATACCCAAAAACTCACTGACGGTTTTCTGCGGGGTGTCCGGCTCCGGCAAGTCATCCCTGGCGTTTGACACCATCTTCGCCGAAGGACAGAGGCGCTACATAGAGTCCCTGAGTTCGTATGCCCGGCAATTCCTGGGGCAGATACCGAAACCGGAGGTGGACTCCATCGAGGGACTGTCCCCCGCCGTCTCGATAGACCAGAAAACCTCCGGACACAACCCCCGATCCACGGTAGGCACGGTGACAGAAGTATGGGACTACCTGCGACTATTGTACGCCAGAATCGGGAAAATGTACTGCACCACCTGCGGAACGCTGATGACCGGAACCTCCCCGACGACGATCGTCGAAGACATCATGAAACTGGACGGGGCGAAGATAACAGTGAGCGCCCCGATCGCGAGAGGAAAGAAAGGAATGTACGCGGAACTCGTCGAAAACTACAGATCCAAGGGCTTCACCCGAATGCGGCTAGACGGCAAGATCATGCGCATAGAGGAGATACCGGAACTCAACCCCAAGACCAGGCACACCCTGGACCTGATCCTGGACAACATACTGATAGGCCCGGAAAAAAGACAACGGGTAGTGGAAGCGGTGGAAGCGGCCCTCAACCACGGGGAGTCCTTCGTGGGCGTGGAGGTGAACGAAACCATGCGCAACTACTCCACGCGTACCAGCTGTCCGACCTGCCTTACGGCCGGAGACCCACTGGAACCCAAGAGTTTCAGTTTCAACTCCCCCTACGGGGCGTGCGCCAAATGCTCCGGCCTGGGCTACTCGCACGAACCCAGCGCGGACCTATGCGTGATAGACGACACCCTGAGCATACGGGAGGGGGCGCTGGCGCCGTGGTACGAAGCGGGCGGCTGGCGATACTACCTGGGATTACTCGAACAGCTCGCGGACCTGAAAAACTTCTCCCTGGACCAACCCTACAGCAAACTGGCGGCCAAACACAAGAAACTGCTGATGAACGGCGACGACTCCCTGTACCTGGACGCGGTCTTCTCCACCAAGTACAGCACACGGGAATACCAGACCTACTGGGAGGGCCTGCTCCCGTGGCTGCAACGACGGTACGACGAAAGAGAGGAAGAAGGCAAAGAGAACAAGTTCGCCAAGTACTTCGCCACCAAACCGTGCTCCAAATGCTCGGGGGCGCGACTCAAGCCCGAGATATTGAACGTACGAATAGACCACAAAAACATAGCACAACTCGCCCACATGTCCATAGAGGACCTCCTGCGGTGGGTCAAAACCACCGAACTCGGGACGGACATGAAAACGGTATACGACGTGATAGTGAAAGAAATCACCAGCCGACTGAACTTCTTGAACGTGGTGGGACTCGGCTACCTCTCGTTGGACCGGTACGCGGCAACCCTGTCCGG
>Ga0194131_10006104_pt1 | contig 16936 bp, 12 predicted proteins | sample TA2KigO120mmetaG_FD_148631 | JGI IMG/M metagenome (GOLD analysis project Ga0194131, IMG submission 148631) | Freshwater microbial communities from Lake Tanganyika, Tanzania - TA2015053 Kigoma Offshore 120m | ecosystem: Environmental > Aquatic > Freshwater > Lake | place: Tanzania: Lake... | reverse complement strand
GCCCGCGAGATCGAACGCATCTACGGCTGACCCCGTCCCCACTCCACCCCTCGCCCGGATTGTGCGCTGAGGAGCGGATAGCGCTCCTCCTGCAACAATCCCGGGTGTTTTGGTGAGAGGTGGCCGGATGCCCTACTCGGCCTGGGCGATCTCGACGTGGTCGCGGCCGTTGGCGCGCGCGGTCTTCAGCGCGTGGCCGGCGCGCTGCACCAGCCTCGGGGCTTCGAGCGCGTGCGACGGGTAGCAGGCGATCCCTGCCGACACCGTCAGCGAGTCGCCGACCGGGCACGCGTGCAGCGTTCCCCGCACCCGCTCCGCGGCCCACACCGCACCGGCCTCGGCTGTGTCCTCAAGTACCGCGGCCGCCATCGTCTCTCCGATCCGGCACGCGGCGTCGCACTCACGCAACGTCCGGCGTATCACCTCGCCGAGCACGCCGATCGCCTGGCGCTTCGTCGACGCGTCGGCTCGACCCACGCCGTCGAGCTCGAAGACCACGACCGACACCGGTTGCAGCGCGCGACGCGCCGCCGCGACGCGCTGCTGCACGAGCACCGTGAAGAACTTCTGGTCGAGCAGCCCCGACTCCGGGTCGACCGCCAGCTCGGTCTGCGGCAGAGCGTCGTCGGACGCCGGGCCTGCGCGCCGGGTCGCCTCCTCGGCAAAGATCGCCGCCAGCGCGTCAAGCTCCCGGCGCAGGCGGGCGCGGTCGACGGTCGTTTCGTGCAGCGCCAGCTCAGCCACCCTCGCACGCGCTGCGATCGCGGTTGCCGCGACGGCGCCGAGGAATCCCAGGATCCCCGCGACGAGACCGATCTCGGGCGCGTCGAGGACGAGCGCGACGACTCCGGCCGCGAGTGACGCGAGGCCGGCGCCGATCGAGATCACGAGACAACGATCGGTCACGAGGGCTCCATCGGCATGTCGGCGCCCGGAGTGGAGACCTTTGTGCGGGCCCCGCGCCGGTGGTCAATCGCCAGGTCGGCGAGGTCGCCCATGATCTGGGCGAGCCGGTAGTCCTTGGGCGTGTACACGCGGGCCACGCCGGCGGCGACCAGCGCGGCCTGGTCCGGTGCCGGGATGATCCCGCCCACCACGACCGGCGCGTCGACTCCGGCGTCGTGGAGGCGTCGGATGGTCTCGGGAACGAGCACGAGGTGCGAGCCCGACAGGATCGACAGCCCGACCACGTCGACGTCCTCGTCACGCGCCGCGGCCGCGATCTGCTCGGGCGTGAGCCGGATCCCCTGGTACACGACCTCCATGCCGGCGTCGCGCGCCGCGACGGCGACCTGCTCGGCACCGTTCGAATGGCCGTCGAGGCCGGGCTTGCCCACGAGCATCCGCACCGGCCCGCCAAGCGCCTGCGATGCTGCTCGTACGCGGTCGCGTACTGCGAGCATCTCGTCGTGCGCGCTCGTGGCGACGCCGCCGACACCGGTGGGCGCGCGGTACTCGCCGAACACGTCGCGCAGCGCGTCGGCCCACTCGCCGACGGTTCCTCCGGCCCTGGCGAGCTCGATGGATGCCTCCATGAGGTTCTCCGACGTCGCCGCGACCGCGCGCACCCGTTCCAACGCCCGCTCCACTGCCGCCGCGTCGCGCTGGGCCCGCCAGGCCTCCAGGTGCGCGAGCTGCTCGGCCTCGGCTGCCGGGTCGAGCTCGAGGATGTGGCCGTCCTCGTCGCCGGTAAGCGGCGACGGCTCGGTCTCCGGGTAGCAGTTGACGCCCACGACCTTCGTGTCGCCCGATTCGATGCGCCGCACCCGTTCGGCGTTCGACTGCACGAGGCGACCCTTCACCTCGTCGATCATCGCGAACGCACCGCCGCCGTCGAGCACCCACTGGAGCTCGGCCCACGCCGCGTCGCAGAGCTCGTCGACCTTGGCCTCCACGACCTTCGAGCCGTCGAAGAGGTCGCCGTAGTCGAGCAGATCGGTCTCGTACGCGAGCACCTGCTGCATGCGCAGCGACCACTGCTGGTCCCACGGGCGCGGCAAGCCGAGTGCCTCGTTCCAACACGGCAGCTGGATCGCGCGCGCACGCGCGTCGCGCGACAGGGTGACACCGAGCATCTCGAGCACGATGCGCTGCACGTTGTTCTCGGGCTGCGCCTCGGTGAGCCCGAGCGAGTTCACCTGCACGCCGTAGCGGAACCGGCGCATCTTCTCGTCGGTCACGCCGTAGCGCTCGAGGCAGATGCGGTCCCAGAGGCGCGTGAACGCGCGCATCTTGCACATCTCCTCGACGAAGCGCGTGCTCACGTCGACGAAGAACGAGATGCGCCCCACCACGTCAGGGAGCTCCTCCGCGCTCACCTGTCCGGAGTCGCGCACCGCGTCGAGCACTCCGACCGCGGTCGCGAGCCCGTACGCGAGCTCCTGCACCGCGGTGGCGCCGGCCTCTTGCAGGTGGTACGGGCACACGTTGATCGGGTTCCACCTCGAAATGTGGCGGACCGTGTAGGTGATGAGGTCGACGGTGAGGCGCCTGCTCGCCTCAGGCCCGAAGATGAACGTGCCGCGCGACAGGTACTCCTTCACGATGTCGTTCTGGGTGGTGCCGGAGAGCAGCGTCCGGTCGACGCCCTGCTCGTCGGCGAGCGCCACGTACATCGCGAGCAGCCACATCGCGGTCGCGTTGATGGTCATCGACGTGTTCATGTCGCCGAGCGGGATGCCGTCGAAGAGGGCCCGCATCTCGCCGAGGTGCGGCACCGGGACTCCCACCTTGCCGACCTCGCCGCGGGCGAGCGGGTGGTCGGGGTCGTAGCCCGTCTGGGTCGGCAGGTCGAACGCGACCGAGAGGCCCGTCTGGCCCTTGGCCAGGTTCGACCGGTACAACTCGTTGGACGCCCGGGCCGAGGAGTGGCCCGAGTACGTTCGCATCATCCAGGGGCGATCCGTCACCGGGCCATTCTCCCTGCCCGGAGTCCCGGATGTCACATGGAAAAGACTACTTCTGGTAGTCGTAGAAGCCTGCGCCGCTCTTGCGGCCGAGGCGGTCGGCGCTCACCATGCGGCGCAGCAGGGGGGCCGGTGCGTAGTTGGGGTCCTTGAACTCCGTGTAGAGCGCCTCGAGGATCGCCAGGCTGGTGTCGAGGCCGACGAGGTCGAGCAGGGCGAGCGGGCCCATCGGGAAGTTGCACCCGCCCTGCATCGCGGCGTCGATGTCGTCGCGGCTGGCGACTCCCGCGTCGTAGAGCCGCACCGCGTTGTTGAGGTACGGGAACAGCAGGGCGTTCACGATGAAGCCGGCCTGGTCGCGCACCTCGACCGGGTTCTTGCCGCACATCTCGGCGAACCCGCGGGCGGTCGTCACGGTCGCGTCACCGGTGGTGATCGCTCGCACCACCTCGACGAGCGGCATCATCGGCGCCGGGTTGAAGAAGTGGATCCCGCATACGAGCTCCGGGCGGGCGGTCTCCATCGCCATCTCCACCACAGGGAGCGTGGAGGTGTTGGTGGCGAGGATCGCAGTGTCCTTCACGATGCCGTCGAGCTCGTTGAAGAGGTGCTTCTTCGTCGCGAGGTCCTCGACGATCGACTCGAGCACGATGTCGCAGTCGGCGAGCTCGCCGAGATCAGAGACGGCGCGCACCCGTCCGAGCACCGCTTCGCGCTCTGCCTCCTCGAGCTTGCCCCGGCCGACCTGCTTGGCCAGCGACTTCTCGAGGCTCGCGACCATCGCGTCGGCTGTGTGCTGCTGGCGGCTGCGCAGCACCACCTCGATCCCGGCCTTGGCCGCGACCTCGGCGATGCCCGAGCCCATGATCCCCGAGCCGACGACACCCAGGCGCTTGACGGTCATCACGGTTCCCCCTGGTGCGTGGAAGGGCCTCGACGTTACCGGCCGGTAGGCGCGTGCCGCCATGCGGCAGCCCTGGGAGCAGGGCCGCCGGTGACGGCGTGCGGTGGTTAGTGTGCGGGCTCGATGACCACCGAACACGTCCTTGGCACCATCGTGCTCCTCGGGGGCGACGAGTGGACCGCGGCGACCCGCGAGCTCGACGCGGCGCTGCTGGCGGCGAGCGGCTCGTCGGAGGTCGTGGTGCTTCCGACCCCGAAGGCCTTCGAGCACCCGGAGCGGGTCGGCCCGAGGGCGGAGGCGTACTTCTCCGGGCTGGGGGCGACGGTGCGCACCCTTCACGTGATCAGCCGACGCGACTCCGAGGCCGACGACGTGGTGTCGGCGGTCGAGGCCGCGCGGTTCGTGTACCTGCCCGACGGGTCGTCACTGCACCTTCGGCCCGTGCTGAAGGGCGGCCGGCTCGAGGAGGCGCTGCTCAGCGCGTTTCGGGCCGGCGCGGTGCTCGCGGCGTCGGGCGAGTCCGCGATGGTGATGTGCGACCCGATGGTCGACCGGCGCGGGGGCGCGTACACGGTGGGGCTCGGGATCGTTGAGGGTGTGGCCGTCGACCCGCACTACAACCGGCTCTCGCCCGAGTCGCGTGCCCGCCCGCACCAGCTGCTGCCGAAGGGCACGGTGCTCGTGGGCATCGACGACGGCACGGCGCTCGTGCGGGCGCCCGGCGGCGTCTGGAGCGTGCGCGGCACGGGCACGGTCACCGTGTTCGAGCAGGGCCGCGACGTCGCCTACCGCGACGGTGCCACCGGCCTCCCCCTCCCCTGACGCAGGCCTCGCCCTCGGGGTTTTGGCGTCAGCAGACCGCGATTGTCGCGGTCGTGCGACGCCAAAGGCCTGGGTGGGTCAGGTCTCGGTAATCGTGACCTTCTTGATCACGACCTGCTTGGTGGGCGTGCCGGCCGACTCCACGGTGCCGAAGCCCTCGATCGCCTTGGCGACGTCCATGCCCTCGGTGACCTTGCCGAAGCGGGCGTAGTCGTTCGGCAGGGTCGCGCCCTGCGACCCGGTGACGATGAAGAATTGTGAGCCCATCGTCCCCGGCGCCTCGGCCGCGGTCTTCGCCGCCGCGAGCGAGCCCTCCGGGTAGTTGTCGGTGGGGACCTCGCCCGTCACCGTGTAGCCCGGCCCTCCGGTACCGTCGCCCTTCGGGTCGCCACCCTGGATCATGAAGTCCTTGACGATGCGGTGGAAGTTGGTGCCGTCGTAGAAGCCGTCACGTGCGAGGCTGACGAAGTTGTTCGTCGCGACGGGCGCCGTCTTGGCGTCGAGCTCGGCCACGATCGTTCCTTCGCTGGTCTCGAAGGTCGCGGTGTAGGTCTTGGCCTGGTCGATCTTCATCGCCGGCGTGCTCGGCTTCTCGGCCTTCTTGTCGTCGTCGCCCGTCAGGAGCGCGAAGACGGCGTAGGCGCCGGCAACGATCGCCAACGCGACGACGAGGCCGATCACCGCCCGCTTCTGCTTGTCGCGCCGGATCAGCCGCTCGCGCTCCTCGCGCGCGCGATCCCGGTTCTCGCGCTGACGTTCCCGCTTGTTAGCCTTGGACACGGCTGCGGAGTTTAGGAGACGCCCGCCGGCGGCGGCCGACGGGTCGCGCTCACCCGGAGGAGGTCCGGCAGGGCTGGGCCCGCAACGACGGGCACGGCGCCGGCTCGGTGCCGAGGTCGGGCCCGTCGACGATCACCGGGAGCACGACGCGCGATGCCTTCGCCCCGCCCCGGCCGACCTGGAGCGTCACCTCGCCGTTCGTCTCGGGCGTCGCGAACGTCCACTCCGGCCGATCACCGCCCGGGGCCGTGAGCGTGAGCCGGATCCGGCTCCCGGCCCGGAACTGGTGGGCGAACGGGAAGATCGCGACGCGAGCGGGCACCATCGGGCCTTCGGGCATCGGTCGGGCCGCGTCCTCGGTGTCGGGGTGGAACGGGTTGAGCGGCGTCGAGCGTGACGGGTCGGTCGCCCGGTGGCTCAGGCGCAGCCAGCCGTTCTGCACGTAGCGCTCGGTGCCGTCGGGGCGGACCTCGCTGAGGGTGACCTGCACGTCGGCGTCGGTCGCGCTCGAGGCGATCCAGAGGTCGACGCTGCCGGTGCCGGCCATCGTGGTGGTGGCCTCGAGCGGCGCGCTGAGGTAGGCGAGCGAGGATCCCGCCTCGACCGGTGCCCACTCGTACGGGGGGTCCGCCGACCACACGTTCCCGGCGGTGAGGCTCGTCCGCGGCCGCGCCTCGGGGTTCGGCCGGTACTCGTCGGTGCCGCTTCGCGTCGGGCGCCGTCGCGTGAGACCCCCGTCGGCCTGGAACCAGAACGTGGTCGCCCGAGTCCCGGGGATCGGCCAGGCGGCGTGGCTGGTCTCGGCCGCGTTCACCGGCGCGCCGGGTTGCTCGCCGGGGGCGTTGCCCGTCTCCCACAGGATCCGCACGGGCGGCTCGGAGGCGAAGGCCTTCCGCGCCTTGCGGTGGCTCGTGTAGTCGGTGAAGCGGTCGGGCGGGATCGTGAGCCCGGAGACGCCGGTCACCGTCGCCCAGATGAGCGGCGCCGCGGTGCGGATCGTCTCGGGGAGCTTCGGCACCTGGTGGGCGACGTAGAGCTGGAGGAACTCGGTGGTCTCGAGGAGCACAGCCGGGTCGAGCGACTCGATGTGCACCCCGTTCTGGCCGACGGCGCGCACGAGCGTGTCCGGAGCGAACCGGTCGAGCATGTTCGCCCAGTGGCCGCCGGTCTGCTCGTCCTGCCATGCGCCCGCGAGGAACACTGGCGCCTTGATCCGGCCGACGAACTCGGCAGGTGCGAGCGACGCCCCACCTTGGGGGAAGTCGTAGCGGAACTCGTCGTCGAAGTCCGGGTAGTAGGGGTGCTCGCGGATCTGCTCGAGCAGGTCGACGTTCTGGCCTCGCAGGCCCATGTTCGCCGCGCAGGTGTCGTCGCCGCCGTCGATTTGGGCGCGCACCCACTTCGGGGGGTTCGGGTTCGGCCACTTGTTCTGTTCGAGCCGCTCGGTCGCCCAGTCGAGCGCGAAGCCGTCGTTGAAGATGCCGCCCGGGTAGAGCGTGCCGCGCCACGTGTCGTCGATCACCGACACGGGCGTGATGGCCGCAAGGTGGGGCGGGCGGGTGCGGGCCACGAACAGCTGGCTGATCCCGCCGTAGGAGATGCCGACCATGCCGACGCGCCCGTTCGACCAGGGCTGCGCGGCCACCGTCTCGATCGCGTCGTAGCCGTCGAGGGCCTGCAGGTTCTCGAAGAAGTTGAAGGCGCCGCCGGAGCAGCCCGTGCCGCGGATGTTGACGCCCACCCACGCGAAGCCCATCGGCGGCATGAGCAGGCGGTACTGGGGTTGGCCGGTGTCCGGGCTCGACGGGTCGTAGCCCGAGTACTCGACCACCGCGGGGTACGGGCCATCCTCCGGTAGCCCGGGGAGCACCACCTGCACGCTGAGGGTGGTGCCGTCGCGGGTGCGCAGGTAGCCGTACCCGGAGGTGGCGGACAGGTTCGCGGTCTCGAGGCGCTGGTTCGCGTAGAGCGAGCGGGACGGCGTTGCGTTCGCGGCGAGCACGTTGATCCCGTCGGCGCGCTCCACGCCCTCCGGAGTGGTGATAGTGACCGCATAGCCCGCACCGGCGGGGACGTTGCGGAACAGGTAGCCGCCGTTCTCGTCGATCGTCCCGTGCCACCCTTCGCGCTTGTCGCCGGGTCCGCGCAACCCAACGGCGGCACCCGCAGGCGCGCCGAGCACGCCGACCTGGTGGACGCTGCCGCGCACCTCGAACGACGCCGCTTCCGGGCGGGGCCGTCCGGCGGCCGCCGTGGTCGCGGGAGCCAGCGCCGCCACCGTCAGGCACGCGAGCAGGACCGCCCCGATCCGCAAACTTCTCGTCACCTGGCGGCCCCCATGCTGGAAAAACCGCATTCTGGCAGAAGCCGTACGTCCGGCCGGGGCGGGCACTCGGGCCGTCGGCCGCGTCGTCGGCCGGCAAACGAGGCCGGTTCCGGGGCTCCGGGCGGGTACCCTCGATGGCTCGGAGCCTGCGCTGACAGGCGCATCCGTTCCCGACCCACCGGCCGCGCCCCGAGGTCCCCGCCACGCCATGTTGATCGTCCAGAAGTACGGTGGCAGCTCCGTAGCGGACCCCGACCGCATCCGGGCCGTGGCCGAGCACATCGTGCGGGCCCACGCGCACGGCAACCAGGTCGTGGTGGTCGTCTCGGCGATGGGCAAGACCACCGACGACCTCGTCCGCCTCGCGCACGACGTCTCCCAGCAACCCCACGGTCGCGAGCTCGACATGCTGCTCACCGCGGGCGAGCGGATCTCGATGGCGCTGCTGTGCATGGCCATGATCGACATGGGCGTGCACGCGGTGAGCTTCACCGGGTCGCAGGCTGGGATCGTCACCGACACCGTGCACGGGAAGGCGAGGATCCTTGAGGTGAAGGGCGACCGCATCCGCGAGACGCTCGCGGCGGGAGGGGTGGCCGTCGTGGCCGGCTTCCAGGGGATCTCCACCGACAAGGCGATCACCACGCTCGGGCGCGGCGGGTCCGACACCACCGCGGTGGCGATCGCCGCCGCGCTCGGCGCCGAGGTGTGCGAGATCTACACCGACGTCTCCGGCGTGTTCACCGCCGACCCGCGCCTCGTCCCCGAAGCCCGCAAGCTCGCACGCGTGAGCTTCGACGAGATGCTCGAGATGGCAGCCACCGGCGGCCGCGTGCTCGCGCTCCGCTCCGTCGAGTTCGCCCGCAGCTACAACGTCCCCGTCCACGTCCGTTCGAGCTTCACCTGGGAGCCGGGCACGTGGGTGGTCGAGGAGGACCCCGCGATGGAACAGGCCGTCATCTCCGGTGTCACACACGACGAGTCCGACGCGAAGGTCACGATCGCCCAGGTGGCCGACCGTCCCGGTGTCGCCGCGGCGATGTTCCGTGCGCTCGCTGACGAGGCCGTCAACGTCGACATGATCGTGCAGAACGTCTCTACCGCCGGTCACACCGACATCTCGTTCACCGTGCCACGCGACGACCTGCGGCGCGCGCTCACCGTCGTGGAGAAGGTGGCCGCGGAGATCGAGGCCACCGGCGTCACCTACGACGAAGACGTCGCGCGCGTCACGATCGTGGGCGCGGGCATGAAGACGAACCCGGGCATCGCCGCGAAGATGTTCGAGGTGCTCGCGGCCGAGGGCGTCAACATCGAGATGATCTCCACGTCGTCGATCCGGATCTCGTGCGTGATCCCGCAGTCCGACGTGGAGAAGGCGGTGCGCGCGCTGCACGCCGCGTTCGAGCTCGACCAGGTGGTGTGATGAGCGGAGCCAGGAGCCGCGGGCGCATGGGCCAACGCGGCGCGGGGCCCGAGCGGCCCGGCCCGCAGGGCCAGGAGCGGATGTGATGGGTGTGCAGGTGGGCGTGATCGGCGCGACCGGGCTCGTCGGCCAGGAGATGTTGCGCATCCTCGAGGCGCGCTCGTTCCCCGTCGACCGGCTGCGGGCCTACGCCTCCGCACGCTCCGAAGGCCGTCCCCTTCCGTTCGCGGGCGGCGAGGTGACGTGCGAGGTGCTGCGCGACGGCTGCTTCGAAGGCCTCGATTTGGTGATCGTCGACGTCGACGAGCCGCTCGCGGTCGAGTGGGCACCGGTAGCCGCGGCCTCCGGTACACGGGTCGTCGACAACTCGGCCGCGTTCCGGATGGATCCCGAGGTGCCGCTGGTCGTTGCCGAGGTGAACCCCGAGGACCTGCGCGAGCTGCCCAAGGGCATCGCGTCGTGCCCGAACTGCACGACGATGGTGCTCGTCACCGCGCTCGCACCACTGCACCGGGCGGCGGGGATCGAGCGGATGGTCATCTCCACCTACCAGTCGGTGTCGGGCAAGGGGAAGGCCGGGATCGAGGAGCTCGAGGGGCAGTGGGCCAAGCTCGACGGCGCGGCGGAGCAGCTGCGGCGGGCCGCGACGGTTCCGGGCCTGATTGTGGCCGGTGAGGTGTGGCCCAAGCCGATCGCCGGCAACCTGATCCCGCTCGCCGGCTCGCTGCGAGACGCGGGCTACACGAGCGAGGAGTGGAAGCTCGTGCACGAGAGCAGGAAGATCCTCCACGACGAGGCGATGCGCGTCACCGCGACGTGCGTGCGCGTCCCGGTGTTCGTGGGCCACGCGATGACGGCGAACGTGGCGTTTCGCGAGCCGATGACGCGTGAGCGTGCGGCCGCGCTGCTCGCCGGTGCCCCGGGCGTGGAGCTGGTCGACGGCGGCGCCGGTGCCCCCACCGCACTGGAGGGCGCGGGGATCGACCCGGTGCTCGTCGGTCGGCTCCGCGAGGACCCCAGCCAGGCGAACACGCTCGACCTCTGGGTCACCGGCGACAACCTGCGCAAGGGAGCGGCCCTCAACGCGGTGCAGATGGCCGAGGTGCTGCTGCGGGCGTGACCGGGATCCCGGCCACGTTGCGTGGCCGGGCACGAGGTAGCATCTAGGCAGTTCGGCCCTCTGACCGGTGAGTTTTCCCGTGTATTATCCTTTGTCCCGGATCGTGACCACCTGGAGTGGCTAGATTTGCGGCCCCGGCTGGAGGGAGGCACCGGAGTGCGTCGAAGGTCGGGGGTGCTCGTCGCCACCCTCGCGCTGGTGGGTGCCGCTCCTGTCGCCGTCTCCTCGGCCGCCGCGGCCGACGGTCAGGGCTCCTGGCAGGTGACCACCCAGCCGTCACCGGTTCGGGCCGCCCATGCCGCGCTGCTCAACAACGGCAAGGTCCTGCTCGTGGCGGGGTCGGGCAACAGTCGCGGAAGTTTCGACGCGGGCTCGTTCCGCACGAGCATCTGGGATCCCGCGACCGACACGTTCCAGACGGTCGGCACACCGTGGGACGCGTTCTGCTCCGGCCACGCGTTCCTGCCTGACGGCCGGCTTCTCGTGGCGGGAGGCAGCTCCGCGTATCCCGGACCCGCGACCAACAACTCCAACGCAGGTGTGAAGGACGCGTACCTGTTCGACCCGGCGACGAGCTCCTATCAGCGCGCCGCGGACCAGTCGCACGCTCGGTGGTACCCGACGCTCACCGAGCTCGGTGACGGCCGCATTTTCACCGTTGGCGGTCTCGACGAGGTCGGCTTGCTTACAAAGCACTGGCAGATCTTCGATGGCGACACCGGGAGGTGGACCGCGCCCACGCTGCCGCCCGACCAGTTCGCGATGATGCCGATGTACCCCGCGCTGCACCTCATGCGCGACGGGCGGCTCTTCTACTCGGGGGTCAACACGTTCGGCGGGAGCACCGCCGTCGCGCCGGCAGGGATTTGGGACGTCACCACCAACCGCTACCAGGTCGTTCCCGGCCTCACCGACGACGGGTTGCGCGACCAGGGCATGAGCGTGCTGCTGCCGCCGGCCCAGGACCAGAAGGTGATGGTCGTCGGGGGCGGGCACCAGGACTATCCGGCTCCCGCGGTGGCGTCGACGGCGATCGTCGACCTCACGCAGCCGAACCCGCAGTTCACCCCCGGCCCACCGATCGACGCCGGGAAGATGTACGTGAGCGCCACGATCCTGCCCGACAAGACGGTGCTGCAGACCGGCGGTGCGTCCACCACGATCCACAACGGGACCAACCCGGTCTTCAGCACCCAGATCTACAACCCGAAGACCTCGACGTGGCGCAAGGTCGGCTCGCACAGCGTGCCCCGCGTCTACCACTCCTCCGCGCTGCTGCTCCCCGATGGCCGGGTCGCGACTTTCGGTGGCAACCCGGTCGACAGCTTCGAGATGCGCATCGAGGTCTACACGCCGCCCTACCTCCAGACGGGCACCGCGCGGCCGACGATCGCGAGCGCTTCGACGGAGATCCACTACGGCGCGACGTACTCGGTGGCCAGCACGCAGGCCGCGCCGATCGCCTCCGCGGTGCTCGTGCTGCCGGCCGCGGTCACCCACTCGAGCGACCCGAACCAGCGCCTGGTGGACCTCCCGTTCACCGCCACCGCCGGTGGGGTGTCGGTCTCGGTCCCGAACGAGCCGAACCTGGCCCCGCCGGGCTGGTACATGATGTACCTCGTCGACGCGAACGGGGTTCCGTCCGTCGCGCACTGGGTGCACCTCACCGAAGGCTCGTACCCGTCCGGCGGCTACACCCTCGAGGGCTGGGGTGGGATGCACCCCTTCGCCACCGACGGCGTGGCCGCTCCGGCCGTCACCCAGGGTCCGTACTGGTACGGCTGGGACATCGCGAGGGGCGCCGCGCTCCAGGCCGATCATCGCGGCGGCTACATCGCCGACGGCTGGGGTGGGGTGCACCCCTTCGCGACCGGTGGCGTGTCGCTGCCGTCTCGGGTGAAGGGCAATGCCTACTGGCCCGGCTGGGACATCGTTCGGGGGGTGGCGATGCTGCCGAACGGGACGGGCGGCTACGTCCTCGACGGCTGGGGCGGGCTGCATCCGTTCCGGGTGGGCGACGGCGCGGCACCTCCGGCGGTGCACGGCGCGCCGTACTGGAGCGGTTGGGACGTGGCCCGCGGCATCGCGATCCTGCCCGACGGCACGGGCGGATACGTGGTCGACGCTCTCGGCGCCGTACACCCCTTCAGCCTGGGCCACGGGCCGATGCCGCCGCCGGTGCCGCCGCCCTACCGGCCGTGGGCTGCCCCGGTGAGGGGGATCGCGGTGCAACAGAACGGCAGTGGCGGGATGGTTCTCGACGGGTGGGGCGGCAGGCATTCCTTTCCGATCGGGACCGGCGCACCCGTGTCCCCGTCCGGTGGGGCGAGCTGGGTGGGCTGGAGCATCGCTCGCGGTGTCACCCTCTAAGCTCGCTGAAGCGATGAGTCAGTCGCGGCTAGCCTGAGAGGGCGCGTCACCTGGGGCGTGGTGACCGCGGCGCCGATCGGCGTAGAGCGGACGAGTGGGGGAAGCCCGATGGTCACCGCGGTCGAGGACGTCGGGCGCGCCGTTCCCGCGCGCCGGTTGGTTGCGATCGCGGTTGCCGGCGCGCTGGCCGGGGCCGGCCTCCTGCACCTGGCGTTCGCGCCGGAGCACCTGGCGGAGCAGACCAGCCACGGCGTGTTCTTCCTCACGGTCGCCTGGGTGCAGCTGGCTGCCGCGGCGCTGATCGCGTTCGGACGCGCCCCGCGCTGGTCCCTGTTCGGGATCGCGGCGCTGAACGTCGCGGTGATCGTCGTGTGGGTCGTGTCGCGCACGGCGGGCATCGACGGCACGGTCGAGCAGGTCGGCTTCGCCGACGCGCTGGCGAGCGCGTTCGAGGTGATCGCGGTCGGCGGGTCCTTGTTGCTCGCGCTCGGCTGGGTCGGCCCGATGGTGAGCGAGTACGCGATGGGCGCCACGGTGGGGATGTCGCTCGCCGCGGTGATCGCGCTCGTCAGCGCGTCGCTCGTCCCGGCGCTCGGCGGTGGCCACAACCACGCGCACGACGAGGCCGGTGGCCACGTCCACGGGGCGGATGCCGCGCACGAGCACTCCGACGCGGCCTCCGACGACGGCCACGCGCATGACGACAGCGCCAGCTCGACCACAGACGACGGGCACGGCTCCCATGACGACACCGAGGTGGCCGGCGCGACGGCGACCAACGAAAGCCACGGCCATTCGACGACCACCACCACGACGGCGGCGCACAACGACGACCACACGACGACGACCACCGCGCCCGGTCACGGCCACACCGACCCGGTCACCGGCGACGACTGGGCGACCACGCGCCGCAACGCGCTGTTCGGCGGCGTGTCACCGCAGCGGCTCGCCGCGGTGCAGGCCGACTCGCGCCAGTTCCTCGAGTCGAACCTCCGCGGCCGCTCCGCGCTGCTGAAGGGCCTCCCTGAGGCCGACCGCGAGGCCCGCGTCGACGTGTTCGCGCAGTGGCAGAGCGACAACGCGCTGAACGCGGAGCACGGTGACCACTCCGTCGGGAACCACACCGACGGGCCGGCCGCATGGATCCCGATGGGCCCGGCCGAGACGATCGCGCTCCAGGCCGAGCTGAAGGCCGCGGCCACCAACATCGCGAAGTACCCGACCGCGGCCGACGCGATGAAGGGCGGCTACTTCCAGGTGACCCCGTGGGTGGCCGGGATCGGCGCTCACTACCTCAACGCGAGCTACATCGGGAAGTTCGAGCCCGAGCACCCGTCGATCCTGCTGTACAACGGCAACAAGCCGACGTCGGTGATCGTCGGCGTCTCGCATGCGGTGCTGAGCGCCACCGAGCCCGACGGCTTCTCCGGACCGAACGACAGCTGGCACCGGCACCCGTCGCTCTGCCTCCTCGGGGCGTTCGTCGTCGGCACCGACGCGACGCCCAAGGACATGTGCGACATGGTGGGCGCGACGAAGGGCAGCGGCTTCGGCACGGGTTCGAACTTCTACATGATGCACCTGTGGCAGGTCCCGGGCTGGGAGTCGTCGTGGGGCCTGTTCAGCAGCGAGAGCCCGGCGCTGAACTTCGCCACCACCGACGTCGGCACGTAGTCCCGTCCCGCTCTCGACGGGTCGCCGCTTGACCTGACCAGCGGTTCTTCGCGTTCTCTCAAGGACGCGCGCGCACAATGCGCACATGAAGATCCTGCTGGTCGACGACGACCCCGGCGTTCGCCTTTCGGTGCGGCGCGCGCTGGAGTTCGAGGGCTACGACGTCGCTACGGCGAGCGATGGGGTCGATGCGCTCGAGGCGGTCACGGCCGATGCGCCCGACGCGCTGGTGCTCGACGTCACGATGCCGCGGGTCGACGGCCTCGAAGTGTGCCGGAGGCTCCGGGTCAACGGCGACGACACGCCGATCCTCGTGCTCACCGCCCGGCACGCGGTGAGCGACCGGGTCGCCGGGCTCGACGCGGGCGCCGACGACTACCTCGTGAAGCCGTTCGCGTTGGAGGAGCTGCTGGCCCGGCTGCGCGCCCTGTTGCGGCGTCGCCCGGTGGAGGAGCGCGAGGTGCTGACGCTCGCCGACCTGGAAATGGATCTCGGCGCGCGCACGCTGCACCGGGCCGGCGCGGCGATCGAGCTGACCCGAACCGAGTGGGCCCTGGTGGAGCTGCTCCTGCGCAACCGCGGCCTCGTGCTCACGCGGGAGCTCATCTCCGAGCGCGTGTGGGGCTTCGACTTCGGTACCGCAGGCTCGCTCGACGTGTACATCGGGTACGTCCGGCGCAAGACCGAGATCGACGGTGCTCCGCGCCTCGTGCACACCGTCCGCGGGGTTGGGTTCATCGCGAGGGAGCCGGCATGAGGCTGCGGACCCGGCTCACGGTGGTCGTGGCCGCGGCGGTCGGGATCGCGGTCGTGAGCGTCGCGTGCATCGCCTGGTTCGCGACGCGCGCGCGGCTGGTCGACGAGGTGGATACCTCGCTTCGATCCCGGACGCAGCGGTACGTCGACGCCTCGGCGCGCAGCGCGCGCCGAGGCGCTCCGCCCCCGGTTCCCGGTCCGGCGGCTGCCGGCCTGTTCGGGGATCCGGACACCTACTTCCAGCGCCTCGACGATTCGGGCCGCCCGCGCGGCCGCACCGGGCTGGTCCTGCCCGTCGACGCGCGGGAGGTCGAGGTGGCGGCCGCGCCGGGGACGGCACAGGTGCGCGACGTCACGGTCGACGGCATCCAGCTGCGCATGTACACCGCGGCGGTTCCCGAAGGCGGCGCGATCCAGGTTGCCCGCGACCTCGGCGAGCTCGACGCGGCGATGCGCGGCCTGGCGGTGGTGCTCATCGTGACAAGCCTGCTCGGCGTCGCCGGGGCCGCGCTCGTGGGCCGACTGATCGCGCGGCGTTCGCTGCGGCCGATCGACGACCTCACCGGCGCGGCTGAGGAGGTGGCCCGCAGCCAAAACCTCGCGGTGCCGATCCCGGTTGCCCGCGCCGACGACGAGGTGGGGCGGCTCGCGGCCTCGTTCAACGCGATGCTCGGTGCGCTCGCGGCCTCGCGCGAGCAGCAGCAGCATCTCGTGAGCGACGCGAGTCACGAGCTGCGCACGCCGCTCACGAGCCTCCGGACCGCGATCGAGCTGCTCCAGCGAGGCACGTCGTTGCCCGAGGCCGAGCGCCGGGAGCTGCTCGACCACGCGGTGTCGGAGCTTGACGAGCTGACCCATCTGGTGACCGAGCTCGTCGAGCTCGCCACCGACGCGCGTTCCGAGCCCGGCGCGATCCAGGACGTGCGTCTCGACCTGCTGGTGCGTGAGGTCGCCGGACGGGTCGAGCGGCGCAGCGGCCGCGCCGTCACCGTGGACGCGCAGCCGTGTGTCGTGGTCGGTCGTGCGGCGCTGCTGGAGCGCGCCGTCGGGAACCTCCTCGACAACGCGGCCAAGTGGAGCCCGCCGGGCGCGCCGGTGGACGTGACGGTGGCCGGGGGGACGGTGGCCGTGAGCGACCACGGGCCGGGGGTGCCGCCCGACGAGCGCGCCCGGGTCTTCGAGCGCTTCGCCCGAGGCCGGGGATCCCAGGACGTGCCGGGGTCGGGGCTGGGGCTCGCGATCGTGGCGAAGGTCGCCGCCGAGCACGGGGGCCGGGCCTGGATCGAGGAGTCGGCCTCCGGCGGGGCGCGGGCGGTGCTCGCCCTGCCGGCGGTCCGGATCGAGGCCGGCGCCGGGGCATTCTTCGACGATTCTTCGGATCTGGTGGGTGTGGCTCTCAAGGGCCCCGACGAGGCTTCGGGTTGAGGCGGGACCCCCGACCTCGACACCCGACAAGGAGACCCTGATGAAGACCCACCGAACGCTCGGCCGCCGGGCCGGGCTCGTGATGCTCGCCTCGCTGGCGCTCGTCGGCTCGGTCGCCGGCGCTGCCGGTGCCGCGAGCGACGATACCTCGGCCCAGGGCGGCCGTCGGCACCCCCACCTGCGCCTGACCGACGAGCAGAAGGCGTGTCTAAAGGAGCAGGGCGTGACCCGTCTGGAGCCGGGCGCGCGGCCGACCGAGGAGCAGCGGGAGCAGATGAAGGCCGCGGCGGAAGCCTGTGGCATCGAGCTGGCGCGGGGGCCGCGGCATCACCTGCGCCTGACCGACGAGCAGAAGGCGTGTCTAAAGGAGCAGGGCGTGACCCGTCTGGAGCCGGGCGCGCGGCCGACCGAGGAGCAGCGGGAGCAG
>Ga0194131_10006101_pt1 | contig 16939 bp, 16 predicted proteins | sample TA2KigO120mmetaG_FD_148631 | JGI IMG/M metagenome (GOLD analysis project Ga0194131, IMG submission 148631) | Freshwater microbial communities from Lake Tanganyika, Tanzania - TA2015053 Kigoma Offshore 120m | ecosystem: Environmental > Aquatic > Freshwater > Lake | place: Tanzania: Lake... | reverse complement strand
CGACCGCTGCCACAGTGCCAACACACAACGACGTCGGCGAGCACACGCTTCTCATAGTCAGCGCCGCGGAATCCCCTCATCTCGTATGCCGGCTGCTGGTCGTACCACCATCGACCTTCCAACGCCCGACGGCGCGGGCGTTGCAGCAGGAAGGTCGTATGAGTGGGATGTCAGGCATCTCGCTGTTCTTGCTCGGCGCCGGCGTGCTGTTTCTTTCGCTCGGCGTCGTTGGGGTGCGGAAGAAACGGTGGGTTGGGGCCACCTTTGGGGCCATGCTCGGGTCCCTTGCCGTCACCGGGGCGGCCTTGCTCGCGCTCGCGGGGGTCGCCACCGTCGGGTATCGCGCGCTCACGCGCGAAGACGTCGCCGCCGTCGTCACCACGGAGCCCGTGTCCGCGCAGCAGTTCAGAGCGATCGTCGAGCTGCCCGACGGCACGCGCGCCACGTACCTGCTCGCCGGGGACGCGCTCTACGTCGACGCGCACATCGTGAAGTGGCATCCCGTGGCGAACCTGTTCGGCGTGCACACCGGCTATCAGCTCGATCGGATCGCGGGGCGCTACGCAGACATCGACGACGAGCGCACGCAGCCGCGCACCGTCTACGCGCTCACGCCCGCGCGGCGCTTCGACATCTACCGCATCACGCGGACGTACCGCTCGCTCGCCCCGATCGTCGACGCGGAGTACGGCTCCGCCACCTTCGTGTCCGGGCGCGAGCCGGCCACGTTCGAAGTGCGCGTGTCGACGTCGGGGCTCCTCGCGCGGCGCCTCGCCGACCCCGCGCGCGCGTCGAACTAGCCGATCTTGCTGAAGAGCGTGTGGCGGCGGTTCTTCGTGTACGGCCGGACCTGCGCGGGCCAGCGGCCGGCTTCGACGGCCTTCGCCCACGCGGCGGAGACCAGCACGTCCGGGCTCTCCACCTCGTAGATCGCGGAGAACTTCGGCTCGTTCTCGAAGACGATCGTCTTCTTCTCGCCGCCGATGCTCATCGTGAGCGGCTCGAGCTTCAGCCGCGCGACCGCGATGACGCCCGGCACCTGCAGCAGGCTCGGCACGTGCTCGTTGTCGTAGACGTCGTGGAACAGCGCTTCCTTCGAGGGCTCGACGTCCATCGCGGCGGTGAACAGATAGCGGGTCTGCAGGGCCATGGGTCAGGTCCTCCGTCTGCGGGTCAGGATGCGGTCTGTTCGTCGAAGAGACCGAGCGCGCGCACCGCGGGCTCGTCGTTGAACTGGAACAGGCAGGCCGGCTCGGCGCCGGTGCTCGCGTGCTCGATCCAGTGCCAGGGCGGCGCCACGAACGTGTCGCCGTGCGCCCACGCGAGCGTGGCGTCGCCGATGCGGCTCTCGCCACGCCCTTCGATCGCGTGGAACACCGCGCTGGTCGTGCGGCGCTCGCGCCGCGTGCGCTCCCCGGGGCGGAGCCACTGCGCTTCGGCGCCCATCGTGGCGAGCGGCGGCGCGCCCGTCCGCGGATTGACGTAGCGCAGCACGACCGGGTGCGCCGCCGGCGCCTGCGCCGCCATGGCCGCCAGCGCGCGCCGGACGGTCTGCCACGGCCATCGCACTTGTGGGTAACCCGTTGCCGGATAGCGCGACTCGCGGGGCACCAGGCCCGCGCCGCTCAGCTCGTCCTGCGAGGAGTCCGTGGCCGTCGCCGGCGGCTGCGCGGGGCGCATCCGCGACGCCCAGCTGGCGTCGAAGCTGCGCACGAGCGGGATGTCGAGGCCGTCGAGCCAGATCATCGGCGCCGCGCCCTCGTGACCGTGGTCGTGCCAGCGCATGGGCGGCGTGACGATGAGGTCGCCCGGCTCCATCGCGCACTTCACGCCGTCGACGGTCGTGTAGGCGCCCTCCCCCTGCACGACCAGGCGGAGTGCGGCGGGCGTGTGATGGTGACTCGGCGCCGCCTCGCCCGGCAGGATGATCTGCAGCCCCGCGTAGAGCGTGGCCGTGATCGCGTAGGTGCCCTTCAGCCCGGGGTTCTCCAGGACCAGCACGCGCCGCTCGGCTTGCTCGATCGGCACCAGCCGCGCGGCCTCGTGGAGCAGCGGCTCGAGCGCGCGCCACGACCACGCGTGCGGAACGGCGCGGGTGGTGCGCTCGGCGGGCAGGAGCTGATGCAGCGCGCTCCACAGCGGCCCGAGCGAGAGCGCGTCGAGCGCCTGCGAGTAGGCGGCGGGCAGCGACGCGTCACGCGTGGTGAGCGCGGCCATCGCCGCCGATCATACTATTTGCCGCTACACGGGGTGTGCCGGCCCTCGCGGCACTTGCTGCAGAGCATCCGGCGATCGCAGCCGCAGATCGTGCACTTCATGACCCCGCCTCCCTTGCTCTCCCGGCTCGTCCTGCTCCGAGAGAATTCAAGAGACGTGCCGGGGATCAGAGATCGCCGAGCGCCGCCTCCGCGCGGGCGAGGTAGGCCTTCATGGCGAGCGCCCGGAAGCTGTCGGCGGCGCCCGTCAGCTCCCGGCGGGCGGGCACCCGGCGGCCGGTCGCCGCATAGAGCTGCCCGAGGCCGAGCGCGCAGCGCGCCGCGAGGGGCTGCATGCCGAGCTCGTCGGCGATCGCGCGCGCCTCCGTGTAGCGCTGCTCGGCGGCGGCGACGTCGGGCGCGTCCGCGCGCGCGGCGATCTCCGCGAGCACGCGCAGCGCCCACGCCTCGTAGCCGCGCTCCTTGTGCTCGTGCGCGAGCCGCACGGCCGGCTCGGCCAGCGCGCGCGCGTCGGCGGGGCGCCCGGCGAGGAGATACGCCTCGGCGAGCCACGCGCCGAGCAGCGAGCGGCCCACGCCACCCGTCACGGAGTACGACGGCTGCAGGATCTGCTCGAGGAGCGCCAGGCCCTCGTCGATGCGCCCGGCCTGCACGTAGGCGAAGCCCGCGTACCAGTCGGCGAGCGGCCACACCTCTTCGGCGCCCATGCTCGCGCAGTGGTGCTGGTACCAGTCGAAGAGGCGGATCGCGCGGTCGTACTCGCCCTGCCGCACGTAGATCGACGCGGCGCCGATGTAGGCGTGCGCGAGCACGAACGGATGGCGCAGCGGCTCCGCGAGGCGGATCGCTTCGTCCGCCGCGGCGTTGCCCTCGACGAACTCGCCGAGCTCGGCGAGCACCATCGCGAGATAGGAGCGCGAGAACACGCCGGTGAGCGCGACCCCGAAGCGCTCGCGCGTGACGCCGGCGGCGTCGACGCTGAGGCCGACCAGCGCGCGGAAGACGCGCGCCGCCGCGCGATAGCCGCCCACCGAGTACCACGCGAGCCCGAGGTACATGTTGGTCGAGACCTGCAGCGGTCCGTCGCCGAGCTCGCTCGCCACCGCGAGCGCGCGGCGGCACAGGTCGACCGCGTGCTCGTGCTCGGCGAACCACCAGTGGTAATGGCCGAGGAACGCCCAGGTACGGGCCAGCCGCGGCCGGTCGTTCAGCTCGGTCGCGAGCCGCTCGCACTCCTGCAGCACGCGCCCGAGGTCCTTCAGCTCGACCATCGGCACGAGCGCGTGGCGGAGCTCGAAGCGCAGCTCGATGGCCAGACGCTTCCAGTCGTCGGTGCGCGGCAGGTGCGCGTGCGCGGCGAGCGCCTGCGTGAAGCACGTGGCGGCCTCGCGACAGCCGCCGCGCCGGTACGCGGCGAGGCCCGCCTCGCGCAGGTGGCGCACCGCGGGCTCCCACGCCTCGCCGGCCTGGAAGTGATAGCCGACCACCGCGTGGTGCGGCACGAGGTCGTCCGCGTAGAAGCGCTCCATCGCCTCGGCGACCGCGCGGTGCAGCCGCACGCGCTTCAGGGGCAGCAGCCGCTGGTAGGCCACTTCGCGCACGCGCTCGTGCACGAAGCCGAAGCCGTCGTCGATCCCGTGCAGGACGCGGCGGCGGACGAGCTCTTCCACGCCGGCCGCGACCGCGCTCTCGTCCACGGCGGCGGCCCGCACGAGGAGCGCGAAGTCGAACACGCCGCCGATGACCGCGGCGAGACCCGCAAGGTCCCGCGCGCCGTCGCTGAGCCGCTCGAGCCGTCCCGCGATGAGGTCCTGCACGCGATGCGGCAGCTCGGTGCCCGCGGCGGCACGGCCGCGCGCCGCGCGCGCCATCTCGATCGCGACGAACGGATTGCCTTCGCTGATGGTCCACACGCGCTCCGCGAGCGCGGCGAGCGCGGCGTCGCCGGTGGCCGACGGCGCCACCGCCGCCACGAGACGGTCCGTGGCCGAGCGGCCGAGCGGCGGCAGCGCCATGCGCACGAGGCGGCCTTCGCGATCGAGCTCGCGCAGCAGCCGGCCGAGGAGCGGGACGTCGTCGGCTTCCTCTTCGCGCGCGGTGATGGCGACGAGGATCGAGCGCTCCTCCGTGCGATGCGCGAGGAACGACAGGAAGCGCAGGCTCATCTCGTCGGCCCACTGGAGATCTTCCAGGACGATCGCGAGCGGCCCGTGGGCGGCGCCGTCCACGATGAGCCGGGCGAGCGCCTCGAAGAGCTGGAGGACGTTCTCGGGCCCCGTGACGGGCGCCGCATCCGGCGCGATCTCCGGGAAGAGCCGCGTGAGCTCCGTGCGCCACACGGGCGCCAGGCGCGCGAGGACCGCGTCGTCCGCGAGGAGGCCGCCGTTGCGAAGCGCCTCGACCCACGGCCGGAACGGCAGGATGCGCTCGGCGTCGTGGCAGTGGCCGACGATCACGCGCACGCCCGCGGCCGCCGCGGCGCCCGCGAGCTCGCGGACGAGGCGGGTCTTGCCGATGCCGGCATCGCCGAGGATCGCGATGACCCCGCGCTCCCCCGCCGCCACGGCCTCCTGCAGCCGGCGCCGCTCCTCGTCGCGGCCGACGAGCGGCGTGTCGCCGTCGTCCGCGTCGCCGGCCACGAGCGCCGGGGCGGCGGTGGCGGCGCGCGCGCGCACGAGCCCGCGGTAGAGCTCGCGCGTCTCGGCGTCGGGCTCCACGCCGAGGTCGCGCTCCAGCACGCTCACGCAGAGCTGGTACTGGCGCAGCGCCGCCGCGTGATGGCCCTGGCGCGCGTGCAGCCGCATGAGCGCCCGGTGCGTCGGCTCGTCCAGCGGATCGAGCGCCAGCAGCCGGCGGCCGGCGTCCTGCGCCCGATCGAGGCGGCCGGCCTCGGTGTGCCGCTGCAGCAGGCGGGCGAGCGCGCCGCGCATGACCCCGCGCAGCCGCTCGCGCTCCCCGGTCATCCACTCCTCGAAGCCGGCCTCGTCGAGGCCGAAGCCCTGGAGGAAGTCGCCCTGGTAGAGCTCGATGCCGGCCTCGAGCGCCTCGGGCGTGCCCTCCGCGATCCGCCGCTCGAGCCGCGCGACGTCGACGCGGACGTTCACGGGATCGAGAGCCAGCGTGTCGCGGCGGACGACCAGGTAGTCCGCGCCGGCGGCCGGCAGGACGCGCCGGATCAGGAAGATGGTCTGGCGCAGGCTGTTGCGGGCATCGGCGTCGTCCGCGTCGCCCCAGAGGAACGTCGCGAGCTCTTCGCGCTGCCGCGGCTGGCCGGCCGGCATCGCCAGATAGGCGAGCAATGCCTGGGCTTTACGCTTCGGGAGCGCGACGGGGGGGCCTTCGCTCCCGAGCCGCGCTTCGAGCCCGCCCAGCAGGGAGAGGTTCAGCGGCACGACCGCGGACTTGCGCTCCGGCACGGCGACACGGAGCCTAGCATGCGGCCCTGAAGGCGCCCTAGGGCTTCTACGGCTCGTCATAACGCCCGCTTAACGCTCCCGCGCTACGAAGGAGCGTGCGCATCCTCGTGGTGGACGACGAAGGACCGATTCTCGAGAGCTGCCTGGCCTCTCTGGAGGCCGCCGGCTTCCAGGCGGAGGGCTACGACCGCGGGGAGCCCGCCCTGGAAGCGCTCGCCGACGACCGGCCGGACCTCCTGCTGGTGAACTGGCGGCTGCCGGGGCTGCTGGACGGGGTCGAGGTCGCCCGCCGCGCCCGGCGCCTGCAGCCCAACCTGCGGATCGTGATGCTCACCGGCGACGCCGTCTCGGTGGCGGGGCGCGCGCTCGGCGCCGGCGTGCTCCAGGTGCTCCAGAAGCCGATCGACGGCGACCGCCTGGTCGCGGCGGTCCGGGCCGTCGTCGAGGATGCCGCGCCCGGGGGTGGCACCGTACAGTAGGCGCATGCCCCGCGTCCGCGCCGGCCGGCTCGATGCGTTGACGCCGAACCACCCCACGCTCCGCATCATCGACGCCCGCCGGATCGCCCTGGTCCGGGTGGGCGACACCGTGCACGCCCTCGACGACGCCTGTCCGCACGCCGGCGGCCCCCTCAGCGAGGGAGCGGTCGACCGCGGGGCGCTGATCTGCCCGTATCACACGTGGTTCTGGGACCTCGAGACCGGCGCCTGCCTGGCGCCCGCCCGCGGCGCGCGCGCGATCGTCTACCCCGTGACCATCGAGGCGGGCGAGGTGTGGCTCGACCTGCCTTGATGTACTCTGGCGCGGTGAGGTTCGAGGTCGAGGTCTACCGCAACGAAGCCGGCGACTGGATCGCCACGGCGATCGAGCACGGGGTGACCGCGAACGGCCGTACCGAGAAGGAAGCGCTGGCGATTCTCATGGAGAAGCTCTCGGCGCACTTCAAGAAGGCCTGACGATGCGGTGGCCGCCCGTCGTCGCGGCGCTCGCCGCCCTCCTCGCTCTCGCCCCGCTTCCCGTCCCCGCCGCCGACTACACGGGGCCGATCATCGACGCGCATGCGCACGTGCCGAGCGCCGCGGCCATCGACGCCTACGTGGCGGCCATGAAGCGCCACAACATCACCCGGGTGGTCCTGCTCGGCGTGGGCGGCGTCCAGAAGGACGACGCGGCGTGGATCGCGGCGGCGGTGAAGAAGCATCCCGGGGTCGTGATTCCCGGCGCGCCGGTGGCGGACCCGAGCGACGCGGGCGTCCCGAGGGCCGCGGCGGCGCTCGACAGCCTGAAGGGGAAAGCGCTCGGCGAGGTCCATGGGCGACAGGTCAGCCGCAAGATCGACCGCGATCCGGAGACGTTCACCAGGCTGCTCGAGCTCGCGGGCGCGAAGGGCGTGCCGGTCGTCATCCACTACGAGCTCACCGACGCCGCGGCCGTGCAGCTCGAGGCGGCCCTGGCGAAGCACCGCCAGGCGGTGGTGGTCCTCGCGCACGGGGGCGAAGGGCCGCCGGGCCGCGTCGACGCGCTGCTCGGCCGGCATCCCAACCTCTTCGTCGATCTCTCCGGCATGCACTTCCAGCGCAAGCCCGCGCTCGCGACCGAGACCGGGCCGCTCGATCCCGTCTGGAAAGCCGTGATCGAGAAGCACCCCGCGCGCTTCCTCATGGGCATCGACGTGTGGGCCCCGCGCCTGTTCGAGCCGCCCGCGCTCGAGAAGCTCATGGCGTGGACGCGGCGCATCCTCGGCGAGCTCAGCCCCGCCACCGCCGAGCGCGTGGCGTGGAAGAACGCCGCGGCCGTCTACAAGCTCGAGTGACCGCCGTCACGCTGCTCGACGAGGCGGCGCAGCGCTGGCCGCGCGGCGAGGCGATCGTCTTCGGCGACGAGCGCGTCACCTTCGCGGACTTCCGGACGCGCGCGGATCGGCTCGCGCGCGGGCTCGCGGCCCTCGGGCTCGGCCGCGGCGACAAGGTGGCGATCTGGCTGCCGAACCGGCCGCTGTGGTTCGTGCTCCAGCAGGCGTGCGCGCGCCTCGGCGCGATCGTGGTCGCGCTCAACCCGCGCTACCGCGCGCACGAGCTCTCCTACATCCTCGGGCAGTCCGGCGCCGCCGCGCTCGTGCTCACCGATCATCTCGGCGCCGTCGACTACTTCGAGACGCTGCACGGCGTCCTGCCGGAGCTGGCGCACGCGGCGCCCGGCGAGCTCGAGGCGGCGCAGCTCCCCGCCCTGCGCCACGTGATCGTCGACGCGGAGGATCCGTACCCGGGCTGCCATCGCCTCGCGGACGTGCTGGACGCCGCGAGCGACGAGGAGGTCACGCTGCCCGCGATCGCCGCCGACGACGTCTTCACGCTGCTCTACACCTCCGGGACGACGTCGTTCCCCAAGGGCGCGATGATCAGCCACCGCAACTGCGTGCCGCACGGCCGCCACTGCGGCGAGCGCCTCGGGCTGACGCCGCGCGACCGCGTGCTGAGCGCGCTGCCCGCGCCGGGGACGTGGGGCGGCCTCAACGTGCCGCTCGCCACGTGGAGCCGCGGCGCCGCGCTCGTGCTGATGGACGTGTGGGATCCGCTGCGCGCGCTCCAGCTCATCGAGCGCGAGCGGTGCACCGTGTGGAACGCGGTCGACTCGATGGTGCTGCCGCTCCTCGAGTATCCCGGCCTCGAGCGCTTCGACCGCTCGTCGCTGCGCACCGGCGGCTTCGCCGCCACCGGCGGCGGCGAGCACGGCTTCCACGAAGCGATCCGCGACCGCATCGGCGTGCCGTTCGGCTACCAGCCCTACGGCATGACCGAGGTCAACGCGCTCGCGCTCCTCCACGACCTCGACGAGCCGTTCGAGACGCGCGTGACGCCGGGCATCAAGACGCCGCCGGGCATCGAGGCGCGCGTGGCCCACCCGGAGAGCGGCGCGCTCTGCACGACCGACGAGGAAGGCGAGCTGCAGTTCCGCGGCGCGCTCGTGACGCGCGGCTACTACGACAAGCCCGAGGAGACCGCCGCCGCCTTCACCGCCGACGGCTGGTTCAAGAGCGGCGACCTCGGCGTGCGCGACGGCCGCGGCTTCGTCATCTTCAAGGGCCGCCTGAAGGAGACGCTGCGCATCAGCCACCACATGGTCGCGCCCGGCGAGATCGAGGCGTTCCTCATCGCCCATCCGGCCGTGAGCCAGGCGTTCGTGGTCGGCATCCCCGATCCGCGGGCGGGCGAGGTGCCCGTCGCGTACGTGATCGTCAAGGACGGCGCGCGGGTGGACGAGGCCGACCTGGTCGCCTGGTGCCGTGGCAAGATCGCCTCCTACAAGATCCCGCGCGGGGTCCGGTTCGTGCAGGACGTGCCCCGCACGCCCGGCCCGCACGGAGACAAGGTCCAGCGCGTGAAGCTGCGCGAGATGGCACGGGAGGAGGCGTGGTGAGGTTCCGCACGGCGCTGTGCGACCTGCTCGGCATCGAGTACCCGATCATCCAGTCCGGCATGGGCAGCGTGGCGGGCCCGGACCTCGCGGCGGAAGTCTCGCGCGCGGGCGGCCTCGGCGTCATCGGCGGCCTCAACCAGCCGCCGGACGAGCTGCGCAAGCGGATCCGCTTCGTGCGCGACCACACCGACCGGCCGTTCGGCGTGAACCTGTGGCTGCACGCCGAGCTGCGCCCGCCGGTCGACGTGACGACGATCGCGCCGGGCACGATCGCACAGGTGCACGGCGTCCTGAACCGCTTTCGCGAGACGCTCGAGATCCCTCCGGTCGTCGCGGCGCCGCCGCCCGCGCCCGACTACGTCGAGGCCGGCTTCCAGGTCATCCTCGAGGAGCGCGTGCCGGTGTTCAGCGCCGCCATCGGGCTGCCGAGCGCGGAGATGGTGACGCGCTGCCACGAGCGCGGCATCAAAGTGGTCGCGATGGTCGCCACCGTGCAGGACGCCCGCGACGTCACGGGGGCGGGCGCGGACGTCGTCGTCGCGCAAGGCGGCGAGGCCGGCGGGCACCGCTCGGTCGCGACGAAGCCGGCGAATCCCGAAGCGGCGATGGTGGGGACGATGGCCCTCGTGCCGCAGATCGTGGACGTCGTCCGCGTGCCGGTCGTCGCCGCGGGCGGCATGGCCGACGGGCGCGGGCTGATCGCCGCGCTGGCGCTCGGCGCGCAGGGCGTGCTCCTGGGCACGCGCTTCGTCGCCACGCGCGAGTCGATGGCGCCGGAGTTCTACAAGAAGAGCCTGCTGGAGCGCGAAGCGGACGCGACGATGATCACGGACGCCTTCACCGGCCAGTGGGCGCGCGCGCTGCGCAATACGTTCGCGGTCGACTACCGCGCCGCGGGCGCGCCGACGCTGCCGAGCCTGCTGCAGTCCGCGGCGGCGCAGGACATCAGCGCCGCGGCGGTCAAGCGCCAGGACGGCGAGTACTTCCCGATGTTCTCGGGCCAGTCGGTCGGCCTCGTGCACGACGTGCCGGGCGCGGGCGAAGTGGTCGAGGCGATCGTGCGCGAGGCGCGCGAAGTGCTCGCTACGCTGACCGCGCGCGTGCGTACGTGAGTCACCCAGAACCCCGGGGGGTTGGGGGGGCCATCTCGGGGCCCGCCCAACTCCCCACAAGGAGCTTCCGTTGAGACTGGACGTCGGCATGCTCACGCACGACCTGAAATCGATCCCCGACTACTCCCGCAAGGTCGAGGCGCTCGGCTTCGACTGCCTGTGGTCGTCCGAGACGCAGCACGATCCGTTCCTGCCGCTCGCGGTGGCGGCGACGACCACCGAGCGCATCAAGCTCGGCACCGCGATCGCGGTGGCGTTTCCGCGCAGTCCCATGATCACCGCGCACATCGCGTGGGACATCCAGAAGGCGTCGAACGGCCGCCTGCTCCTCGGGCTCGGCTCGCAGGTGAAGGGCCACAACGAGCGGCGCTTCTCGGTGAAGTACGAGTCGCCGGGGCCGAAGCTGCGCGAGATCGTGCTGGCCCTGCGCGCGATCTGGGACTGCTGGCAGAACGGGACGAAGCTGAGCTTCAAGGGCCAGTTCTACCGCTTCGACCTGATGACGCCGTTCTTCAACCCGGGGCCGATCGCGCATCCGAAGATCCCGGTCATGATCTCCGGCGTGAACGAGTACATGTGCCGCGTGGCCGGTGAAGTGTGCGACGGCCTCCACGTGCACCCGTTCAACAGCCCGAAGTACCTGCGCGAGCTCGTCCACCCGTGGGTCGAGGAAGGCATGGCGAAGTCCGGCCGGACGCGCGCCGACTTCACCTACACCACCTCTACCTTCGTGGTGGTCGGCGACACCGACGAGGAGCTCGCGAAGAACCGGCAGTCGGTGAAGCAGCAGATCGCCTTCTACGGCTCCACGCGCACGTACGAGCCGGTGCTGAAGACGCACGGCTGGGAAGGCCTCATCCCGCACCTGCACCGCAAGTCGGTCGAGGGCGACTGGAAGGGCATGGCGGACCTCATCACCGACGAGATGCTCGACACCTATGCGATCACCGGCACCTACGCGACGATCGGCGCGAAGATCAAGGAGCGCTACGACGGCCTGCTCGACCGCACCGCGCTCTATCAGCCCTATCAGCCGAGTCTGGACGACCCGCGCCTGCCGCGGCTCGTGAAGGAGATGAACGGATGACGGACCTCTACGATCTCGGTCAGCGCCCGCCCCTCGGCGAGGTGCCGAAGCAGATGCACGCGTACGCGGTGCGGCAGAGCCGTTTCGGCCAGCCACGCGACGCGTGGAAGCGCGAAGTGCTCCCCACGCCGTCGTTCGGTCCCGACGAAGTGCTCGTCTACGTCATGGCCTCCGGCATCAACTACAACAACGTGTGGGCGGCGCTCGGCTATCCGATCGACGTGATCGGCGAGCGCCAGAAGCTCGGCGAGCCGGAAGACTTCCACGCGGGCGGCAGCGACTGCGCGGGCATCGTGTGGGCCGTCGGCAAGGACGTGACCAACGTGAAGGTGGGCGACGAGGTCATCGTCCACTCGGGCTGGTGGCGGCCGGACGACCCCTGGGTGAAGTCCGGCAAGGACCCGATGCTGGCGGAGTCCACGCGCATCTGGGGCTACCAGACGAACTACGGCAGCTACTGCCAGTTCGCGCGCGCGCAGAGCCACCAGTGCATTCCGAAGCCCGCGCGCCTCACGTGGGAAGAGGCGGGCTGCTTCCTGCTCTGCGGCTCCACCGCGTACCGGATGCTCATGGGGTGGGCGCCGCACACGATCGAGCAGGGCGACGTGGTCCTCGTGTGGGGCGCGGCGGGCGGCCTCGGCTCGCTCGCGCTCGAGATCACGCGCGCGCTCGGTGGCCGCGCGATCGCGGTCGTCTCGGACGACGAGAAGAAGAAGTTCTGCATGGACCACGGCGCGGTCGGCGTGGTGAACCGCAACCAGTTCACGCACTGGGGCAAGATGCCGGACACGACCGACGGCAAGGCGTACGGCGAGTGGGCCAAGGGCGCGCGCGGCTTCGGCAAGGCGATCTGGGACGCGCTGGGCGAGAAGACGAGCCCGAAGATCGTGTTCGAGCATCCCGGCGAGTCCACGCTGCCGACGTCCGAGTTCGTGTGCGCCACGGGCGGCATGATCGTGATCTGCGCGGGCACCACCGGCTACAACGTCACGCTGGACCTCCGCTATCACTGGATGCGGCAGAAGCGCTTCCAGGGCAGCCACCTCTCGAACGACGAGCAAGCCGCGGCGGTGACGAAGCTGGTGGCGGACGGCAAGGTGGATCCGTGCATGTCGAAGGTCTACGCCTTCGACGATATTCCCGAGTGCCACCAGCTCATGCTGGACAACAAGCACCCGTACGGGAACATGGCCGTGCTCGTGAATGCCACGAAGCCGGGCGAGGGACGCGAATAGGATGAAGGCCCTCGCGTTCAAGGAGTTCGGCGGCCCGGACAAGCTCGCGATGCTCGACGTCCCCGATCCGAAGATCGGACCGGGCGAGGCGCTCGTGCGCGTCCGCGCCTGCGCGCTCAATCACCTCGACTTGTTCGTGCGCGAAGGCATCCCCGCGCTGAAGACGCCGCTGCCGTTCTGGACCGGCTGCGACATCGCGGGCGAGGTCGTCGAGGTGGCGCCGGACGTGACGGGCCTCGCGGCCGGCACGCGGGTGGCCGTGAACCCCAACCTCACGTGCGGGCGCTGCGAGTTCTGCCTGTCCGGCGAGGACAGCCTGTGCGTGCGCTACGGCATCCTCGGCGAGCACCAGCCCGGCGGCCTGGCGGAGCTGGTGAAGGTGCGCGCCACCAACCTGCTGCCGCTGCCGTCGCACGTCAGCTTCGAGGACGCCGCCTCGTTCATCCTCACCAACATGACCGCGTGGCGGATGATCGTCACGCAGGGGCAGCTCCGGCCCGGCCAGGACGTGCTCATCCTCGGTGTCGGCGGGGGTGTCTCGTCGACCGCGGTGCAGATCGCGAAGCTCGGCGGCGCGCGGGTGATCGTGACGTCGTCCAGCGACGACAAGCTCGAGCGCGCCAAGGCGCTCGGCGCGGACATCGGCATCAACTACGCGCGCGAGGACTGGGCGAAGCGAGTCTTCGAGCTGACCGACAAGCGCGGCGTCGACCTGGTGATCGAGAACGTCGGCGCCGCCACGTGGAAGCAGTCGCTCCGCGCGGTGCGCAACGGCGGGCGCGTGGTCACCTGCGGGGCGACGTCGGGGCCGATCGGCGAGACCGACCTCCGCATCGTGTTCTGGAAGCAGCTCCACATCATCGGCTCCACCATGTCGTCGTCGAAGGAGTTCCACGACGTCATGCGGCTGTTCTTCGCGGGACAGCTCGAGCCCATCGTCGACGAAGTGGTACCGCTCGCGGAAGGCGCCGCCGCGCAGCAGAAGCTGGCCGCGGGCAAGCAGTTCGGCAAGATCGTGCTGAAGGTGGCGTGATGGCGAACGCCGGCGCGCTGCTCATGCCGGTCGGCCTCCTCGTGCTCTCGAACGTCTTCATGACGTTCGCCTGGTACGGCCATCTGAAATTCAAGCACCTGCCGCTCGTCACGGTCGTGCTCGCGTCCTGGGGCATCGCGTTCTTCGAGTACTGCCTGCAGGTGCCGGCGAACCGGGTCGGCCACGGGCTCTTCACAGCGGCGCAGCTCAAGATCCTCCAGGAAGCCATCACGATCGGCGTGTTCCTCGTGTTCGCCTGGCTGTATCTCGGCGAGCGCGTGCGCTGGAACGAGCTGCTCGCCTTCGGCCTGATCATCGCGGCGGTCGTCGTCGCCACCCTTCCCGAAGCGCGCTAGCACCGCGTGGGCGTCTTCAACCTCGTCCGCCGGGGCGCGTATCACGACTCGGTGACGCTGATGCGCCTGAGCCACGACATGGAAGCCGTGCCCGGCGTGCGCCGCGCCGCGGCGATGATGGGCACGCCCGCGAATCGGGCGCTGCTGCGTGACGCGGGCTTGCTGGACGTCGACGGGGAGACCGCGACGCCGAATGACCTGGTGATCGCGGCCGTGGCGGACAGCGAGTCCGCCGCGCGCGCGGCGTGGGCCGCGGCGGACAGCGCGCTCGGGCGCGGGACCGGTGCGTCGGGCGCCGCCGGTGCGGCCGGGCGGGACGCCTCGATCCGCACGCCGCGGACGCTGGGGTCCGCGGTCGCCGCGATGCCCGACGCGACGCTGGCGCTGATCTCCGTGCCGGGCGCGTACGCCGCCGCGGAGGCGGAGAAGGCGCTGCACGCCGGCCTCCACGTGATGCTGTTCAGCGACAACGTTTCGCTCGCGGACGAAGTGCGCCTCAAGCGCCTCGCGCGCGACCGCGGGCTGTTCGTGATGGGCCCCGACTGCGGGACCGCGATCCTCGGCGGCGTCCCGCTCGGCTTCGCCAACGCGGTGCCCCGCGGGCGGGTCGGCCTCGCCGCGGCGTCGGGCACCGGGTTGCAGGCGGTCACGTGTCACCTCGCCGCCGCCGGCGAAGGCGTGTCGCACGCGATCGGCCTCGGAGGCCGCGACCTGGCCGACGAGGTCGGCGGGCTCATGCTCGAGCCCGCGCTGGCGGCGCTCGACGCCGATCCGGAGACCGCGGTGATCTGCGTGGTCGGCAAGGCGCCCGGCCCCGCGACCGCGAAGACCGTGCGCGGCTGGCTCGAGCGCCTCGGCAAGCCGTGGGTGGCGCACTTCACTGGCGATCCGTCGAGCACGGCGCCGACCCTGGAAGACGCGGCGCTCGTGGCGGCGGCGCTCGCACGCGGCGGCACGTACCGCGGCGCGGAGTTCACGCTCGCCGAGCCGGCGATCGCGCGGATGGTCGCCGAAGCGCGTGCCGCGCTCGCGCCGGGTCGGCGGCATGTGCGCGGCGTCTACGCGGGCGGCACGCTCGCGCAGGAAGCCGCCGCGCTGCTGCGCGCATCGCTCGGCGAGATCGCCACGAGCGCGCGGTCGGCCGGTCACCGCGTGGTCGACCTCGGCGACGACGTCTACACCGTCGGACGGCCGCACCCGATGCTCGACGGCACCGTCCGGCGCGAGTGGATCGCGCGCGAGGCGGCCGATCCGTCGACGGCCGTCGTGCTGCTGGACGTCGTGCTCGGCTACGGCGCGCATCCCGACCCCGCCGGTGAGCTGGCGCCCGCGCTCACGGCGGCGAGGGCGAAGGTGGCGATCGTTGCGAGCGTGTGCGGCACGAGCGGCGATCCGCAGGGTCTCGCACGGCAGGAGGAGACCCTGCGCGCGGCGGGCGCGATCGTGATGCCGTCCAACGCGCAGGCCGCACGGCTGGCCGCGCGGATCGCCGCGGGACTCGCGTGAGCGGCGAGGCCGGCGGGAGCGCGCCGGGCCGCGTGGCGCCGCCGCTGCTCGCCGCGCCGCGCGTGGTGAACGTCGGCCTGCCGCTCTTCGCGAACGAGCTCGCGCGCCTCGGCGCGCCCGTCGTCGGCGTCGACTGGCGGCCCCCGGCCGGCGGCGACGCCCGCCTCGCCGGGCTGCTCGCTGCGCTGGAAGCGCGGCGCGAGGCAATCGACGCCGCCAACCGGCGCGCGTTCGACATCCTCACGAACGGCGAGCCGGTGCTGGTCGACTGCCGCCCCGCGCGCGAAGCGCTGGAGCTGCCCGACCGCGTGGTCCTGCACGCGGGGCCGCCGCTCGCGTGGGAGCGCGCGAGCCCGCCGGTGCGCGCCGCGATCCTCTGCGCGATCCGCTACGAAGGCTGGGCCGCCAACGACGACGCGGCGGCCGGGCTCGTCGCCGACGGCACGGTCCGGATCGAGCCCTGCCACCACTGGCGCGCGGTCGGGCCGATGACCGGCATCATCACGGCGTCGATGCCGGTCTTCGCCGTCGAGAACGTCGCGCACGGCAACCGGGCCCACGTGACGATCAACGAAGGGCTCGGCAAGGTGCTGCGCTTCGGCGCGAACGACGCGTCGGTGATCGCGCGGCTCGAGTGGCTCGCCCGGGAGGCGGGACCGCTGCTCGGCGCCGCGCTGCGCGCGGCGAAGGGTCTCCCGCTGCGCCCGTTGATGGCGCAGGCGCTGCGGATGGGCGACGAGATGCACCAGCGGAACATCGCCGCCTCGTCGCTGCTCGCGCGCGCGCTGATGCCGCACGTCGCGCGCGCCGGCGATCGCCACCACGCGGTCGCGCGCCTCGCGGAATTCATCGCGGGCAACGACCAGTTCTTCCTGAACGTCGCGATGGCGGCGGGCAAGGCGATGGCCGATCCCGCCAACGGCATCCCCGGCTCGACGCTCGTCACCACGATGGCGCGCAACGGCACGGACTTCGGCATCCGCGTCTCGGGCCTCGGCGAGCGCTGGCTCACCGCGCCCGTCGAGATGCCGGCCGGCCTGTACTTCCCCGGCTACAGCGCGGCCGACGGGAATCCCGACATGGGCGACAGCGCGATCGTCGAGACGATCGGCCTCGGCGGCGGCGCCATGGCGGCCTCGCCCGCGGTGGCGCGCTTCATCGGCGCGGGCGGCATGGCGGAAGCGCTGGCGGTGACCGCGGAGATCCGCGAGATCTGCCACGCCGACCACCCGCACTTCCGTATCGCGACGCTGGACGAGCGCGGCGCGCCCGCGGGAATCGACGTGATGAAGGTCGTGGAGACGGGCATCGCGCCGCTGATCAACACCGGCATCGCGGGCAAGGTCGCGGGCACCGGCCAGGTGGGCGCGGGCGTCGTGCGCGCGCCGCTCGGCTGCTTCACCGCCGCGCTGGCCGCGCTCGCCTCCGGCTAGCTGTGAAGTCTCACGAGGTTGTCTGCAGGGGGATTGTCCATCCGGGGTCTCTCAAGGGAATCTGGGGCTGCCAAGCAACCAGACCACCTAAGGAGAACACCCGGATGAACATTCATAAGAATGCCCGG
>Ga0194131_10006096_pt1 | contig 16948 bp, 12 predicted proteins | sample TA2KigO120mmetaG_FD_148631 | JGI IMG/M metagenome (GOLD analysis project Ga0194131, IMG submission 148631) | Freshwater microbial communities from Lake Tanganyika, Tanzania - TA2015053 Kigoma Offshore 120m | ecosystem: Environmental > Aquatic > Freshwater > Lake | place: Tanzania: Lake... | reverse complement strand
GCCATCGCGCTCGCCAGCTCGACATCGTGAGCCGCTGCCGGCTCGGGCCAGTCGCAGAGATGGACGCTCTCGGGGTCGCCGGGGACGCGGATCGACCGGAAGATGCCCTCGGCGGTGAAGGGCACGAAGGGCGCGATCAGCTTGGCCAGGGTGTGCAGCACCGCGTGGAGCGTGTCGCGCGCGGCCACGCCGTCGGCATCGAGCGACTCGAAGCGGTCGCGACTCCGTCGCAGGTACCAGTTGGAGAGCCCGTCGACGAAGGCGGAGAGCTCGCGCGCGGCCTCGAAGGGCCGGTAGGCGTCGAGCTGCGCCGTACACCCACGCACGAGCGAGGCCAGCTCGCCAAGGATCCACCGGTCGAGCGCGTGCGTCGGCACCGGCCGCGACGGCGTCCAGCCCTCGGCATGCAGCACGAGGAACTGGTGAACGTTGCGCAGCCGGAAGAGGAACTCGCGCTGCCCCTCGAGGATCGCCTTCAGGGAGATGCGCGTGTTGTTCCAGGGCGGGTTGCTGGCGCAGAACAGCCAGCGGAAGGCATCGGCGCCGGGCGCCGGGTAGGGCGGGCGAAGGACCGTGCCCGCGCCGAGGCGCGCGAGGTCGTCGGGATGCACGTGGGCCGCGTCCTTGCCCTTTACCGGTCGCGACACCACCTCGAACAGCGAGCCGTCGGGGGCGCGCAAGCGCTCGGCGGGGTCGAGGCCGAGACTCTTCACCTGCGGCGCCTTCAGGCCGAGCTGTCCCGGCTTGAGCGAGGGATCGGCGAGGAGCTTCACGCGCATCTCGCCCTTGAGCACGAGGTCGGGCGAGGTGTAGTTGCCCTTGGACTTCGACTCCTTCTTCCCGTCGACGTCGCACACGTGCCCCAGCACGATGCAGTTACGATAGGGGCGCGGGTAGCCGCGGGGGCGCAGGCCCTGGGCCTTCCAGGTGTCGTCGTCGAACAGGAGCGTCGACACCATGAGCAGCGAGTAGAACCAGCCGCGCGTCTGGTCGACGGCCTCGCTGATGAAGTCGGCCGGGAAGCTACGCGCGAACTCGTCGCGACCCCGGTGTGGCCAGCCCCACTGGGCGAAGGGCATGCAGCCGCTGTCGAACCAGCAGTCGATGACCTCGGGCACGCGCTGCATCTCGCCGCCGCAGCCGCAGCGCAGGGTGACGCGGTCGATCCACGGCTTGTGTACCGCGAGGTCGGCGTTCACCCCCTCGGCGAGCCTGCCCCCGCGGGCCTCGATCTCGGCCACGCTCGCAGGCGCTTCCTGCGCACCGCAGTCGCGACATGTCCAGATGTTGAGCGGGGTGCCCCAGAAGCGCTCCCGCGACAGCGCCCAGTCCACGTTGTTGCGGAGGAAGTCGCCGAAGCGACCCTCGCCGATGGTCTCCGGGTGCCAGGCGACGGCGCCGTTGTTGGCCAGCGCCTCGGCCTTGACCGAGGTGGTGCGGATGAACCAGGCCGGGCGCGCGTACTGGATGAGCGGGTCGCTGTCCGCCCGGGGACAGAAGGGGTACTCGTGGCGATAGACCTCGGATTTCCACAGGGCACTGTGTTCCCGCTTGGTCTCGCCCTCCCCCCTGAGGTCGCGCACCAGGTCCTTGTCGCAGTCCTTGCAGAAGCGACCCGTAAACCCCTCGCATCCCTCGATGAACTTGCCGTCGCTGCCCACGAGCTGGAGGAACCCGAGGCCGTTCTTGACGCGGGCCCTGAAGTCGTCCTCGCCGAAGGCCGGCGCGGTGTGGACGATGCCGGTCTGGGCGATCTCCACGTGGTCGGCGGCGATGACGACGAAGGCACGGCCCGAGGCGAGCTGCGCGGCCTGCTCGGGGACGGCCTCGTGCCAGCGGAAGAGGGGCTCGTAGGTGGTGCCCACGAGTTCTTTGCCGGAAAGCTCGAGGAGTCGCTCGCCCTCCGGCGCGAGGTCGGCGGCGGTCACGACGGCGAGCGCCCGGCCGTCGCGCTCCACCCGGGTGACGGCGTACCGGGCGTCGGGCTTCACCGCGAGCGCCACGTTGCTCGGGAGGGTCCAGGGGGTGGTTGTCCAGGCCAGCAGGTAGACATCGAGCCCGGGGGCGATGGCCTCGATCCGGTCGAGCCAGTCCTTCACCGGGTACGCGCCCTCGTTGCCGGCCCGGGGCGTGACGGCATCCACCCGGAAAGCCACCGTCACGCTCGGGTCGTCCACCGACTTGTAGCCCTCGCCCACCTCGCCACTCGACAGCGCCGTGCCGCCCTGCGCCCACCACCACACCACCTTGTAGTCGCGATACAGGAGCCCCTTCTTGAACAGCTCCGACAGCGCCCACCACACGCTCTCCACGTAGCTGCGATGGTAGGTGACATAGGCGGTGGGCAGGTCGACCCAGAAGCCGATGCGCTCGGTGAGCTCCTCCCACTCCCGGGTGTAGGTGAACACGCTCTGGATGCACTTCTGCGAGAAGGGCTCGAGCCCGTAGGCGAGGATCGCCTCCTTGCCGTGGATGCCCAGCTCCTTCTCCACCTCCACCTCGACCGGGAGCCCGTGGGTGTCCCAGCCCGCCTTGCGATCCACGCGGTAGCCGCGCATGGTGCGATAGCGAGGGAACAGGTCTTTCACCACGCGGGTGAGCACGTGCCCGTTGTGCGGCATGCCGTTGGCGGTGGGCGGGCCCTCGTAGAACACGAAGGCGGGCGAGTCGCGACGCAGCGCAAGAGACTTCTCGAAGATCCTCGCGTTCTTCCAGAAGGCGAGGATCTCGGCCTCGAGTTCGGCGGGCGCGAGGAGTTCGGGGTAGGTCGGCATGGCGGCCGCGCGCTCTATCCGGGCCAGCCTCAGAATTCCAGGCTCACGCCCACGTTCGGCGCCCGGGTGTCGCGGACCAGGGTGGCCGAAAGCTCGGTGGATTTGCCAAGCAGGCTCTCGGCGCGGACCGCGAGGCGGTTCTCTCCCTCCGCGAGCGACACGGTCACGCGGAAGCTGCCGTCGCTCCCTGCCCGGGTACTCACCGGGCGCTCCCCGCCGGTCACCGTCACCCGCGCGCCCGGGCTCGTGCTCCCCTCGATCTTCGCCTCCCGCTCGCGCGTGCGCGGCGGCGTGCCGTCGCGCAGCGTCAGCAGCAGCGCCTCGGAGGCCGGGGCCCGCAGGGGCGACCCGTCGCGCGGGGCCACCAGCTCCTCGCCCTGGCCGAGGCTCGACAGCCCGTCGAGCCCGGTGATCGCCACCTCGCCGCGCTCGGTGCTCACCGCGAGCGTGCCGCCCTCGTCGCGCACGGCGGTGAAGTCAGCGTCGGTGGCCGAGAGCTCTCGACCGTCGGCCACCACGCCCACCCGCCCCGAGCCGGGACGCACGGTGGCCTCCACCTTGCCCCCCTCGAGCTCCAACTGCACGCCCTCGTCGGACACGCCGAGCACCTCGACACTCGACTGGGGGCCCACGGTGATGCGGGCGTCGTCGCCCAGCCCGAGCACGGCGCTTCCCTCGCCCCGCGAGACGATCCGGTCGCCGGTGGCGAGGCGCTCCCCGGCCGCCGCGCTGGACTCGCCCCCGCGCGCGCGCACGTGCATCACCTCGCCCGCCACGCTCACGATGCGGAAGCGGTCGGCGGCGTCGTTGCCGAAGAGCCAGCCGTAGGCGACAAAACCGACCCCGAGGATGGCGACCACCGCCAACACGCCGAGCCAGTCGCGCTTCATGCCGCCCCCGGCGCCAGCGGGACCACCAGGCGCCAGGCGCGCCCCGAGGCCACGGCGACCTCGTCGAGCCGCGCCTCGTGCATCACCAGCACCTGGCGGGCGGCCCAGAGCCCGAGCGCGCTCGCGCGCCAGTCGTCCTCGTTGTCCACCACGGCCTCCATCGAGAATCGCACCTCCGCTCGCGCCGCCATCTCCCCCTTCACCCGCCCGGCGGCGATGCTCAATGTCGAACCCGGCGCCGCGACGGCTCGCAGCGCGGCCAGCACCTGCGACAGCGCCCGTCCCAGCTCGTCGGGATGGGCCAGCACCGGGATCTCGGCGGTGTCGCAGTCGAGCTCCAGGCCGACCTCCCGCTGGCGGAAGGCACTCCCGGCGAGCCCCACCACGTCCCTCACGATGCCCCCGAGGTCGACCTGCTCCTGCTCCCCCTCGCCACGGGGCTGCGCCGTGAAGCGCAACAGGCTCGCGACGATCTCCTTGCAGCGAATCGCCTGCTCCTCGGCGCTCCCGAGCAGGGCCGCGTCGGCCTGGCCCACGCGCAACTGCTTGAGGATCTGCAGGAGCCCGAGCACCCCGGCGAGCGGGTTGTTGAGCTCGTGCGCCAACCCCGCGCTCATCTCGGCCACGGCGGCGAGCTGTCGCGACTGGACGAGCTGCTCCTGCGTCTCGACTAGCTGGGCGGTACGCTCGCTCACGAGGCGCTCCAACTCTCGGTTGTAGCGGTCGATGATAGCGCTCTGTTCTGCGATCTCCCGGAGATTTGCCTCGAGGCGTTCGGTCATCTGGTCGAAGGAGTGGCCCAGCTCGCCCAGCTCGTCACCCGGCGCGAGGCGCACCCGCTGCCGCAGGTCGCCCTCCCCAACGGCCTGCGCGGCGGCGCGCAGCTGGTCGACCGGCTCGGTGATCGACTTCCCGATGATCCGGCCGCCCACCGCCATCGCCACCAGCGCCACCAGCCCGATGAACCAGGTGGGCCGGCGCACGCCGTCGACCGCCTGGTCGATGAAGCTCGCCGCCGAGGTGACCACTACGGCCATGTCGCGACCTTCCACGGCGGCCGTGGCGACGATCGCCTCGTCGTCTACTCGCGCGTCGGACGAGGAGCTACGCAAGACGGGCGCGAGCCGCGCGGGATCGATGGCCCGGGTGCTGCCGGCCGCCACCAGCACCTCGCCGTCGAGGTCGACGAGGGCCACGCTGCGGTCGTCGCCCGCCACGCGCGCGAGCTGCCGCGCGATCGGGCGCAGCGACACCTCGGTGTAGAGCACCAGGCCGTCGCCATGCGGCGACAGGAAGCTGATCGGCATCACGGCGGCGCCGCTCCCGGCCGGCACGTAGGGGGCACCCCGGCTCACCGGCCCGGTCGGCACCGCCCAGCCGGCCTGGAAGTCGGCGAGGCGCCGGGCGTCGACGTGATCGTGCGCGCCGGCCTCCCCGGCGCTGCTCGCGTAGACCGGGGGCACCAGGTCTTGCCCCTCGCTGTCGACCAGCGCGGCGATGGCGATCTCTGGGAAGAGGCGCCAGGTGGCGAGGAGGAAGGCGCCGCGGGCCTCGTCGGTAGCCACGTCGAGCTGGAAGTTGCCCGCCTGCACCGAGAGCACCCGCTCGAGGTCGTCCAGCGCGCGACCCACGCCATCGGCGAGCTGCACCGCCACCTCGACCTGGGCGCGGCGCATGGTGTCCTCGAGGTGGTCGCGGGCGATCTGCCCGGCCATGTAGGCGACGAGCACGAGCGGCATCACCCCGGGGACGACCACGAAGGCGACGATGCGCGAACCGAGGCGCAAGGGACTGGCCTAGCGCTCGATGGGGAAACGCAAATCGAAGGTCGCGCCCTTGCCGGGTGCGCTCTCGACGTGGATCGCGCCGCGGTACTTGGTGACGATGCGGTACACGATGTTGAGCCCGAGGCCCGTGCCCTTTCCCGGCGCCTTGGTGGTGTAGAAGGGGTCGAAAATCAGCTTCTGCTTGTCGGCCTCGATGCCGGCGCCGTTGTCGGACACCGTGATCCACACGTGGTTCCCGGTGCGCCCCGCGCTCACGCGCACCACCCCGCTGCCCGCCGGGGCCCCCTCGCGCACCGACTCGGTGGCGTTCTTCACGAGGTTGACGAACACCTGCTGGAGCTCGTTGGTTCGCGCGTGGACATGGAGGTCGGGCTCGAGGTTGGTCTCGAAGTTCACGCCCGACGTGTCGCCCGATCGCTCCACGAGCCGTATGGCGTCCAAGACCACGCGGGAGAGCTCCACCGTCGTGAGGTACTCGTTGGTGGCGGCCCGCGAGTAGCTCGACAACTCCACGACGATGTCGCGCACGGTGCGACAGTACTCGACGATCTCGCGAGCGTAGGACTGCGCGAGCGGCAGATCCTGCTCGTCGGCGATCGCCTCGGCGAGGCCCATGATGCCGAACAGCGGCGAGCTGATCTCGTGGGCGATACCGGCGGCGAGGGTGCCGATGCCGGCAAGCTTCTCGCTCTGGATCAGCTCGGCCTGGAGCGCGCGCGTCTCTTCCAGCGCCGCCTCGAGCGCGCCGTTCTTCTCGCGCAGCGCGGCGATGAGGCGACGATTCTCGAGCGACACGTCTTGCTTGGCGAAGGCCTGGCGCACCTTCTTGCGGATGTCGAAGACGTTGTTCAGCGGCTTGAGCACGTAGTCGAAGGCGTCGAGCTCGATCGCCGCCAGCGCCGTTTCCAGCGAGCCGTAGCCGGTGAGGATGATCACCTCGGTGAGTGGCTCTTTCTGCTTGGCAATCCTCAGTAGTTCCATGCCGTTGACGTCGGGCAGGTTCTTGTCGGTGAGCAACAGGTCAACGTGCTCTTGCTCGATGATCCGCTTGGCCTCGATCCCGGCGCCGACGAGGGTGAGCTTCCACGGTTCCTCCTCGAAGACCGCCTTGAGGATCTGCAGAATGACCGGCTCGTCGTCGACGACCAGGAGGTGCTTCTTGCCGTCGCTCTTCATGCGCCCACGCTAACGCGCGCGACGGGTTACATCGCCCTCTTCCCGACTGGAGGAGTTTCTGCGCATGCTGCTGGCGCTCACCCTGACTGGCTGTCCCACCACTGGCGACGTCGCGACGCTTAAAAACTCGGCCGCGTCGACCATCCCACAGGGAACCGCTGCGATCCTCGCCACCCGCGCCACGGCCGATGGGCTCACCGAGGTGCAAGTGGATATCGATGGCGACCAGAAGGCCGACATCATCAACTACTACCGCGAGTCGAGCGGCAGCAAGCTCCTTCTCAGGAAAGACGTCGACCTCAACCGCGACGGCAAGGTCGATGTCCGTTCCGAGTTCGACGAGGCCGGCCTCCGCGTCAAGGAAGAGATGGACGGCGACTTCGATGGGCGCGCCGACTGGGTCGACCACTACATCCAGGGCAAGCGGAGCATGACCGAGATCGACACCGACTCCAACGGCACCTTCGACCTCTTCAAGTACTACGAGAACGGCCGTGTCCGCCGCAAGGAGCGCGACACCAACGCCGACGCGCGCATCGACTTCTGGGAACTGCTCGACGAGAGCGGTAACGTGGTAAAGACCGGTCGCGACAAAGACGGGGACGGCTCGATGGACGAGCGCGAGCAGTAGGTGCTTCTAGAGGGGAAGCTGGCCGTCGTCACCGGGGGCGGGCGCGGCATCGGGCGGGCGATCGCGCTGGAACTGGGGCGCGCCGGGGCGCGCGTCATCGTGAACTACAAGGGCAACGCCGAGGCCGCGGCCGCCACCGTGGCGGGGATCGGAAACGCCGTGGCCGTGGCCGCCGACGTGTCGACGCAGGCGGGAGTCGACGCACTGCTCGCCGCGGCCGAGGCCGAGGGCGGCGCCGAGCTGGTGGTGAACAACGCCGGCATCACCCGTGACGGCCTGGTGCTGCGCATGGCCGACGACGACTGGGACGACGTGATCGCCGCCAACCTCACGTCCACCTTCCGCGTGTGCCGCGCCTTCGCCGCGCCGATGTTGCCGCGCCGCCGCGGCGCGATCGTCAACCTTGCCAGCGTGTCGGCGCTGATGGGCAACGCCGGGCAGGCCAACTACGGCGCCGCCAAGGCCGGGGTCATCGCGTTCACGCGCTCGCTCGCGAGGGAGCTGGGCCGTCGCAACATCCGCGTCAACGTGGTGGCACCGGGTTTCATCGACACCGACATGACGCGGGTGCTGCCCACCGAGCTGCTCGATGGCGTCAAGCAGATGGTCGCCTTGCGACGGCTCGGCAAGCCGGAGGAGGTGGCGCCGCTGGTGTCCTTCCTGCTCGGTCCCGGCGCCTCGTACATCACCGGGCAGACTTTCGTGGTGGACGGGGGCCTGTCGTAGCGCCGCTGCGCGGAGATCAGGGGGAAGGGACGGGTCCAGCGGCTTCGCGTGCCGGGCAGGCGTCCAACAGCGCCGGCATCGCGATGGCCATGGCCGCCGCGAGATCGCCCGGGATCGATGCCCCGGCGGCCTTGGCGTGGCCACCGCCGTGCACGGAGATGCGCTTGGCGAGCGAGGCGACGTCGATCCCTCCGCGCGAGCGCAGGCTCAACTTCGTGCGCCCGTCCGCCTTCTCGACGAACACCGCACCCACCTCGACCCCCTGCACCATGCAGAGCGCGTCGACCGCGCCCTCGACGTCGCCGTCGCCCGTGCCCAGTTCGTCGCGGAGCGCGAGCGAGTAGCGCCCGACGGCGAGCCTGCCGCCGGCGAGGAAATCGGCCTGGTCGAACACCCGGGCATGGAGCCTCAGGCCCGGGAGCCGCCGCTCCACGAGCACCTTCTCGCACACCAGCCAGTGAGGGAAATCGAAACTGAGCAGCTCGGCAGCGAGCAGGTGCGTGGACGGGCGCGTGTTGCTGTGTCGGAAGGCCCCCGTGTCGAAGATGATGCCCGTGTACAGGAGCAACGCGATGTCGCGGTCGAGACCGACACCCCAGGCCCGCATCAGCTGACGCACCATCACGCAGGTGCTCTCGGACTCGCCGTCGAGGTAGACGAGGGTGTAGCCTTCCGCCGTGGTGGACCGGTGGTGGTCGACGATGGCCGTCCACCCCGCGCCGTTGAAGGCCGCCTCGATCGGCCGCGGCAATCGACCGGCGTCGCCGTCCATCACCACCACGCCGTCGTAGGCACCAACCTGCTCGTCGGGAACCAGGGTGTCGGCGCCCGGGAGCCAGTCGTAGCGAAAGCCCGGGTGCCCCGCGACGTCGACGCGAACCCCCGGGGCCAGCTGAGCGAGCACGCGCCGGAGCGCGAGGCAAGCGCCGATGCTGTCGCCATCGGGGCTCTCTGGACCCGTCAACAGCACCGACCCACTCCGGCGCACGGTCGCGAGAAACTGCGAGGCGAAGTCCATGGGTGCCTGGTCCAAGACAGCCGCCACACTTATGGCCCGGCGCGCAGGGCGCAAGGGGCGTGTTTGCGTTAGCAACCCGCCCTTCCGACGAGTGTACCTTTGGCAGACCCAGAAGCGGCAACCGGCGAGGCCGCCGCCCCGACCCCCTCCTCCGACTACGTCAGCGACCGCACGTTCGCCGACTTTCCCATCGCGCCGAGCACGCTCCAGGGCCTCGACGCCATGGGCTACAAGAACGCCACACCGGTCCAGGCGGCGGTGATCGACCCGGCCATCGCCGGCCTCGATCTGATCGTCCGCGCCAAGACGGGCACCGGGAAAACCTGCGCCTTCGGCGTGCCCCTGATCGAGCGGGTGGCCGAGGGCGCCCATCAAACGCAGGCGCTGGTGCTCACCCCCACCCGCGAGCTCGCGGTGCAGGTGGCCCAGGAGGTGGCGAGCATCGCCAAGTTCCGCGACGTGCGCATCGCCGCCATCTACGGCGGCGTGGGCTTTGGCCCCCAGGAAGATGCGCTGCGCGACGGCGCGGAGATCGTGGTCGGCACCCCGGGCCGCATCATCGACCACCTCCGCCGGGGCAACCTGCGACTGGAGAACCTCCGGGTGGCGGTGCTCGACGAGGCCGACGAGATGCTGTCGATGGGCTTCCTCGAGGACGTCAAGCGCATCCTCGACAAGGCCAGCAGGGAGCGCCAGACCCTGCTGTTCTCGGCCACGCTCGACGAGTCGCTCCGCGGCTTCGCGCGCACCCACATGAAGTCGCCGGAAGACATCCACCTGTCGCACGACGGCGACAACGTGGAGCTCATCACCCACGTGCTCTACGAGACGAGCCCGGACTACCACAAGGCGCGCGCCCTGCTCGACCTCATCGAGCAGGAGCGCCCGCAGAGCGCCATCATCTTCTGCAACACGCGGGAAGACGTCGCGACCGTACACAGCTACCTCGACCGCCAGGGCCTGGGCGTGGAGATGCTGTCGGGCGACCTCCAGCAGAAGCAGCGCGAGCGGGTGATGGCGCGCATCAAGTCGAGCGCGGTGCAGTTCCTCGTGAGCACCGACGTGGCCGCCCGCGGCATCGACATCAGCGACCTCTCCCACGTGATCATGTACAGCCTCCCGGAAGACCCGGCGGTGTACCTGCACCGCAGCGGTCGCACCGGGCGCATCGGCAAGGCCGGCACCTGCATCTGCCTCGCCGACGGGCCGGGTTTCAGCACGCGCCAAGTGCTCGAGAAGCAGCACAAGATCGCCTTCGAGGTGAAGGCGCTGCCCACCGCGGAGGAGTCGGCGCGGCTGCGCACCGAGCGATTCGCGCGCCTGTTGAAGGAGGCCTCGGGCACGATGGCCTCCGAGAGCTACCGCGACACCGTGCGCGCGCTGCGCGAGCGGCCCGACGCCGACACGCTGCTCGCCGTGGCGCTACGTGCCTTCCTGGAGTGGGACCGGCGGCGCAAGCTCGCCGAGGCCGACCGCCAGGTCGACGGCGAGCCCCAGGCCGAACGGGGCGACGAGGGACGCGACAACCGCCGCGACGAGCGTGGCGATCGGCGGCCGGAGCGCCGTGACGAGCGCCGTGGGGAGCGTCCCGAGGGGCGCCGCGACGAACGGCGCGGCGAGCGCCGGGACGACAGGCGGGACGACCGACCGCACGGTCGCGACCGCGACCGCGACCGCGACCGGAATCGCGGCGAGCGCCGCGAGGGCCGCCCGCAGGGGGGCACGGCGGCCCATGCCACGGCCGCCAGCCCGTCCGACCTCGCACCGCCCCCGCCAGGTGACGAACCCGCGCCGGCGGCGCCGCGGCCGGAGCAGCTGGCCGACGCGGAAGACGACGGCGAAGACGTGACCGCGGGCGGCCCCGGGGGGCAGGCCCGGAAGCGCCGCCGCCGGCGCCGGCGCGGCGGGGCGGGCGGAGGGCAAGGCGCCGCCCCGCCCGCCACCGACTGAGACCGGCGCGGCATTCCTTTCCGCGGCTAGGGGTTAACCAAGCGCCCTCCCGATGCTCGCCCTCGCCCTCGCGGCGCTCGCCGCCGACCCGCTGTCGCCCGACTACGAGGGGCACTGCCAGTCACCACGCTGGTCGCCCGACGGGCGGCTCCTCAGCTGGGAGGTAAACTACCTCGAGCGCCAGGCGGTGGATCTCTACGTCACGGTCTTCGGCCAGGGCGCGCCCCCGCGCCGGGTGGTTCCCCCCGGCACCGGCACGAGCAGCATCACCTCAGGTTTCGCGACGGGCCCCGGCCGCATGGTCGTCCACGAGCTGGCCTGGTCGCCCCCGGCGCTCGGTCGCTTCGTCTACGCCAGCAGCGGCAGCGCCGAGGACTACGACCTCTACATCGACGGCATGGGCCCGCTGGCGGCCGGCCCCGGGGCCGAGGGCAACGCCGCGTGGAGCCCCGACGGCACGCGCATCGCCTTCACCTCGGCTCGCAGCGGCCAGGGCGATCTCTACCTGATCGATCTCGCCCGGGTCGAGCTTCCCCCTCTGAAGTTGTCGGGCGACCCGGTAGCTAGCGAATTGTACGCCGCCTGGGCACCCGACAGCCGCCGCCTCGCCTTCGTGGGCCACACCCCCCAGGGCGACAACCTCTACCTCATCGACAATACCGACTTCCCCGCGCCGCGCCCCCTCACCGAGTGGCCGGGCGTGAGCACGCGCCCCGCGTGGAGCCCGGACGGCACCAAGATCGCCTTCTACAGCAACCGCGACACGCCCACCCGCTTCGACCTCTACGTGCTCACGCCGGGAGGCACGCCCACTCGTGTCGCGACCGGTGTGGTGATGAACGCGCGTGGCCCCGCGTGGACGCCCGACGGCAAGCACCTGGTCTACGTGCGCGACGACCCCGGCAACTTCGACCCCGTCTGGGCGGTGTCCGCCACCGACCCGAGCCGCGCGCGCATGGTCCCCACGGGCACGGTGGGCAACGGCGACATCGACGTGGTGAAAGGCCCCGACGGGCGATCCTGGCTGGCCGTGGTCGCGCAGGGCCGCGTGGGCGACGCGTCGCGCGACTTCCGGCGCGTCTACGCGGTGGCGTTGGCCTTGCCGTAGGGTTTCCAGTCGGCCACGGCGTCCTGGAGCCGCCAGATCGAGCCCACGCGCACGGCGCGGCCGATGGGGATCTCCGACCCGTCGGCGAGCCGGGACCCGGCCTCGATGTTCCTCGTCGCGACCCAGGCAGGTTGCAGCCGCGCCCGGGGTTACATCACGGTCCCCGCCGGCTCCCGCCCATGCTCTACCTCGCCCTCCCCGCCCTCGCGGAGTCCTGGACCCCCCTCCCCACAGGGGCCTTCGACCTCGCGCTGCCCCTCCCCGAGCCCGTCACCGCCGCGATCCACGCGCGGGAGCACGAGGCCGCCGTCGCCGCGCTCCGCACCATGGACCAGCGCGCGCTCGCCGGGGACCAGGTCGCCGATCAGGCCTTCGTGCTCGCCTGGGAGCTGGTGCGCGCGGGCCGGGCGAGCGAGGCCGCTGCGCTCGTCCCCACCTTCGAGCAGGCGCCCACGCCGCCACCCGCCTACGTCGACCTCGTGGCCGGCGAGGCCCTCGCCGCCGACGGCAAGCACAGGGAGGCCGCGGCCAGGCTGGAGAAGGTGCTGGTCGCTGACTCGCCCATCGGCGCCCGCGCCCGGCTCGCGCTCGCCAGCGCCTACGTCGGCGCCGAGCGCGAGGCCGACGCGCGGCGGGTGTACGAGGCCATCGCCGCCGAGCCCGACCCCTCGCCCGGGGTGGAGAAGGCCCTCTCGTGGCTGTGGGAGCGCCTCGGCAAGGCCAGCAAGGAGGCCACTCCGCACGCGCGGAGGATCTACCGCTCCTACCCGGGCACCGCGGAAGACAGGGCCATCGCCGACTGGTTCGTCCCCACCGCGGAAGACAAGTCCTACCGCGCCGATCGCCTCCAGGAGACGGGCCAGTTCAAGTCGGCCACCGCCCTGCTCGCCGACACCATCGAGAGCCTCCCCGCCGACGACTGCGTGGGGCGCTACGGCTACGGGCGCGCGCAGCACAAGCAAAACAACGTGACCATCGCCGCGGCCGTGCTGGAGCCGCTGGGCAAGGCCTGTCGCGAGAAGGACCCCGACCGCGGCGCCAAGGCGCTCTACCTGGCCGGGAAGTCCTACGAGCGCAAGAAGGAGGCAGGGAACGCCTCGCGCGCCTACGCGCGCATCCCCGAGTGGTACCCCGGGCACTCCATGGCCGACGACGGCTACACGCTGGGGGGCATCGCCCGGCAAGACGCCGGCGACCTCGAGGGCGCCCGCAAGCTCTGGGCCCTCGGCATGGCCGCCTACCCCACCGGCGACCTCGCGGGCGAGAACGCCTGGCGCCTGGCCTGGGGAGCATGGCTCGCCGGCGATCCCACCGAGGCGATTCGCTGGGCCGACAAGGCCGCCGCCGAGATTCCCCTCGCCAGCGCGCCCACCGACGTGCTCGCGTCCACCTACTGGGCCGCCCGCTGGCGAGCCTGGCCCCGCGACAACCAGCTCACCGCCGACCCGACCCAGCGACTCGTGGCCGCCGACCTCCTCGAGGCGCTGGCCACGCGCGCCCCCTGGCACTTCTACGGCGGCCTCGCGGCCGCGCAGCTCGCGCGGCTAGACGCCTCGCGCGCCACCCGACTGTCGCGACCGACGATGGACGACCCGGCCGCCCCCTGGCAGGTGCCCGCCGGCTTCGTCGCCAGCCCCGCGGGACAGTCCGCGCTCGCGCTGGCGCGCGTGGGCCTCACCCGCGAGGCCCTCGCCGAGTTGGCCACCGTCGACGAGAGCGCGATGAGTGGCTCGGTCGCCGCGATCCGCATGCTCCTGGAAACCCGGGCGGGCGACTTCGTTGTCGGTCACGAGCGGCTCCGCGCCTACCTCAAGACCCATCCCCCCGGCACGCTGGGCCCCAACGCCTACAAGGTGCTCCGGGTAGCCTACCCCGAGGCGTACTGGTCAAACATTCAAGCGGTTACGACCAAGTACCCCTGGGACGCGCGCATCTTCCACGCGCTTGTGCGAGAGGAATCGAACTTCAACCCTGAGATCAAGAGTCACGCCGGCGCCTGCGGACTGTCGCAGCTGATGCCGGGGACGGCGAGCGCCGTGGCCAAGCAGGCCGCGATCTCGTACAGCTCGTCCAAGATCTGGGACGTCGACACCAATCTCCGTATCGGCAGCTACTACCTGAACGAACTCCTTGACGACAACGGCGGCAGCCCCATGCTCGCGCTCGCCTCCTACAATGCCGGGCCGGGAAACACCCAGCGCTGGCTCGAGGCCTTGCCGCCCGACACGCCGGTCGACACGTGGACCGAGTCGGTCACTTTCCGCGAGACCCGCCACTACATCAAGCGCGTGCTCTCGACCTACCTCACCTACCACCTGCTCTACGACGGCGGCGCCACCTACCCGGACTGGGGGCGCTTCGTCGTCGACGCGAGGCCGCCCCGCTGAGCGACGTCGCGCCCGTTTCTTGATATCGGCGCCCGGCATGCCCCGTCCCGAGCTTCCCCCCGTCGTCGCCGCCTTCGACGACGCACAGCGCCGCGCGATCGCGATGCTGGCCGACGTCGTCGCCCGCCTCGAGGCGGGAATGTTTGCACGGCACATCGTGGAGCTGGCGGAAACGCGGCTCGGCGAGCACGGTTTCACCACCTGGTTCCACCCGCCCGAGGTGGCCATTGGCGAGGCCATCGGCAAGGCGGGGATCCACGTGCCCACCCGGGGCAGGGCCCTCGCCGGGGGCGACCTCGTGAGCATCGACCTCGGTCCCGGCACCGCCGAGGCCTACGGCGACATCGGCGTCACCCGCCTGTTCGGCGGCGGCGAGGAGCCCCACGTGTTGCGCGAGGCGCGGGAGTGTGCCCGCGCCTCCTGCGGCTACGCCAGCCGCTGGAAGACCTGCGGCGAGATCTTCGTCTTCGCGCAGGCCTGGGCGGTCAACAACCGCCTGTCGCTCGCCAACGAGAACGCGGTGGGCCACCGGGTGCTCGGTCGGGAGGGTCTCGTGGCGCGCGGCTTCCCCAGGTCGGCCCACCTCGCCACCTTCCTGCCACGCAACCGCCTCCACCGGCTCCACCCGGTGCGGATGGACGGCATGTTCGCGGTGCGCCCGGTTCTCAGCGACGGCGCTCGCGCCGCGGCCTTCGAGGAGATGTTCTACATCCACGAGGACACCCGCTGCCTGCTCGGTCGCGACAGCCTCGCCGACGTCGGGACGCTACCCGCGTAGGGTTTGGCGGCGGGCCATCAGAATCGAACTGACCGGGCAACCCCTCTCGAGGCGCCCCGACCGGTTTTGAAGACCGGGGCCGGCACCAGCGCGGCAAGGCCCGCCACGCCCAGGCTATCCCTGCGGCGCTCCCGCTTCCAGCGGCTCCGCTATCCCCCGGAGGCGAAGGCCCCGCCGGGCTCGGGCGCGAACCGCTCCCCGTCGAAGGCGTATCGCTCCACGCCCTCGACCTCGCGGGCACCGAGGGTGTACACGCAGAAGTGCGCGGTGCGCCCCTTCCGCGGCAGGTGGGCATAGCCGGAGGCCCCCGGATCGATCTCCACGATGGACTGGCCCGCGCGGGGGATCGGCACGCGGTAGCCATGGTGCTCGTGGCCGTGGACCACCGCGCGAACTCGCTCGTGTCGCGACAGCACGGCCTCGACCTGTTCCGCGTCGGCGAGGGCGCGGGTCGCGGGGCCGTAGCGTTCGCCGCGGCGGTTCCGCAGGGGGTAGTGCAAGGCCACCAGCGCGGGCGCGGTGCCCGCGCCGAGCGCTCGGTCGAGCGCCTCCCGGCCCGCGGGCCCCACCTCGCCCCGGCTGAGCCAGTCGGGGTGGGCGTCGCGCACCAGCACGATGTCCCAGTCGCCCTGTCGCGACACGCGCACGGTGTCGATCTCGCCGAGGAACTGCTCATAGCGGCCCCGGCTCTCGCCGGTGTAGGCGTCGTGATTGCCGGGGATGCACAGGAAGGGGCGCTGACGCAGCGGCGCGAGCAACTCCAGCGCCGCGCCGAACTCGGCCTCGGTGGCGGTGGCGGTGAGATCGCCCGTGCACAGCACCACGTCGGGGTCGAGCGCCAGCACGTCGCGGACGAGGGCCACCTGGCTCGCGACCGAGAAGTGCGCGGACCGCCCCAGGACATATAGATTGACGGCGCCCGCGAGGCGCTTGTTCCAGAGCTCGCCGAGGGACGGCCTGCGCTCCACGTGGATGTCGGTGATGTGCGCCACGCGCATGGCCCTGCTCTAGCCCGCCGCGTGATAGCGGCGCGCTCCATGGACGACACCCGGCGAGTGCTGGTGACCGCGGCCGAGGCCCGCGCCGGCGTCGAGGTGCTCCCTCGCGGGGGCGCGCCGGCGAGGGGCCAGGTGGTGCGCGTGGAGCGCGGCGGCGTGGTCCTCGCCCTCGCGGGCACGCCGCCCTCCCCCGGCACCGACGTGCGGTGCTGGCTCACCGTCGACGGCGTGGCCTTCACCTTCGAGGCCAGCGTGCTGCGCAGCGGGATCGACGTGCCCGACCGCTCCCAGGGCGGGGTGCTGCTGGGCTTCATCGACGGCTGGGCGCGCGCCAGCAACGAGCCGGGCGGTTTCACGCTCGCGGCGATGCCCGCCTCCGGCGGTGTGCTCGGGCTGAACGAGGGCTCCGTACACGCCATCGAGCTGCACCCCGAGGAGTGGCTGGTCAGCGCGCCCGCGGCCTTCCCGCTCGTGTTCGTGGAGGGGGGTCGCCTGCGCCTGCGCGTGGGACCGGGCGACCGCCCGCCCGTCGAGGTCGGCGCCACCGTCCGCGCGGTCACCCGCGCGCAAGACCACATCCTCTACCGGCTGGCGATCGACGAGGTGGCCGACCCCGAGCGATACCGCGACGCCCTGGGCGCCACGCGCGCCGCGTTGAAGCTCTAGCACAGCACCTCGAGGCTGTACCCGAAGCTCAACTCCGCGAGCACCTCCGCCTCGAAGGC
>Ga0194131_10006095_pt1 | contig 16952 bp, 15 predicted proteins | sample TA2KigO120mmetaG_FD_148631 | JGI IMG/M metagenome (GOLD analysis project Ga0194131, IMG submission 148631) | Freshwater microbial communities from Lake Tanganyika, Tanzania - TA2015053 Kigoma Offshore 120m | ecosystem: Environmental > Aquatic > Freshwater > Lake | place: Tanzania: Lake... | reverse complement strand
TCGTGTTCTCCGGACACGCGTACTGAAAACACGGCGCTTGTCTTGACTGAAACCTCGAAAATCGCTGAAATCGATGGTCCAGTGACGAACTTGGGTTAGGGGTCCACCATTCAAGTAGATGTACCGGATGTCGGCGCGCGGGTTGAGGGGGCCGTCGCCGACCGATCCGATCGCAAGGTGCGGCGGGAAGCCGGGGGGATCTTCGACGGGGACGGCATTTTGACTACGGGCGCGCCGTCGATTGTCGCGATTCGGCCGGGGAGAGCGTGCCGATGGTGATCGCATTTGTCCCGCGGGAGGTGGGGGAGTTTGCGGGGCGTGCTGCGGATCGATGAGCAGCAGTTCGTGCTGGCGGGCGAAGGGTCCGGTGTTTGTGATCTCGCTGGCGTACGGGGGTGTGGTGCTGCCGCTGCGTCCGGTGAGGGAGTAGGGCCGCGGTTAGCGGTCCTTCACCAGGAAGGCGAGGAGGTAGTCCTGGGCCTCTGGCTGGTCGCGGATGGACCTCCAGGTTTCGAAGATGTCCTCGGCCGTCTTTATGGCCTCGAGAGAATCCGAGCGAGTCCAATGTGCGGAGTTATCGTAGTCGGCGCGATGCCGGAGATGCTGGAGCTTGACGAACCCAGCAGCCACCGCCTTCAAGTCCGGCGAAGCCGTCGCCTTGACCTTATCGGAGACCTGCCTCATGCGTCCGTGCTCAAAAGCGCGCTCCAAGACGGTCCGTTGATGGCGAAGCTTCCAGTTCCGGCATGCGTCCGCGACAAGCATGTGAAACACAGCGTAGTAGGCGGATGAGACCGCCCTGCGAAGGCTTGCCTGGCGGGGCCGAACGCGGTCCCTGGACAGCTCGTCGCAGTAGGCCACGCGTTATTCCCAGGCTGCTTCCTCGAGTTCTTTCTGCTCGGATACGGTGCGATAACGGAAATACGGCTGAAGGCCAAGGGCGCCAGGATCGACCTCACGCGTCAGCCGTCCGGCGGCCCGTTTCGCGGTCGCGTGCAGGCGTGGAACTTCTCCAGCCTTGTCCGACATGAGCACTCGGAATTCCACGCAGGGGACACCGTACCAGTCCTCTTCGATGGTGAACCGGATGCGGACAATGTCCGGGGCAAGGGCCTTCACAGCGCGCTGGACGCCCTTGGCGATCTTGGCTTCGAGCTTGCGCTCGTCAACGAGCATCCGGACTTCAATCATGGCGTGTCACACCCAGGATACCGCGCCCATGTCAGAAGAGATACTTGGCCGAGACCTGGAGAATCCGGCCGGCGCCAGCGTTCTGGACGCGGCCGAAGGTGGGTGAGGTGAGGGTCGCGTTCGGATCGCCGAAGTTGGCCCTGTTGGGGAGATTGAAAGCGTCGAAGCGCAACTGGAGCCGGTAGTGCTCGACGATGGCGAAGCTCTTCGAGAGCGAGGTGTCCATGGTGAATGAACCGGGTCCGGAGATAATGTTCCGGCCGGAGTTGCCGAACGTGAGCGCGGAGTTTGGCTGGAAGGCTGAGGTGTTGAAGTATCGGGCGAGGCGCTCGTCCTTGGAGCGGCCCCCGGCGAGCCGCCAGTCGCCGACGACGTTCGGCCGGTCGTTGCCCACGCCCGACAGGGAGTTGTCGCGCCCGGTGACCACGGTGAACGGGCTGCCGGAGGAGGCCACCACGATCGCGCCCAGCTCCCATCCGCCGAGCAGGCGCGTGTACCATTGGCCGCCGCTCCAGAACGGGAGTGAGTACAGGAACGACGCGGTCCGGCGGTGGCGGATGTCCTCGTCGATGCGGCCGCGCTCGGCCTTGCGGTCGAGCGGGTTCTGATAGGACTGCTGGGAAAGCTGGGCGAAGGCGTTGTAACTCCAGTCGTCGATGGCCTTGGCCCAGGTGTAGGAGCTGTTGACCGTGAATCCGCCGCTGAACCGCTTCTGAAGCTGTAGTTGCAGGGCGTTGTAGACGGAGTTGCCGGCGGTGTTCAGTTGCCCGATGCTGGCGTAGTTGGGCGCGAAGATCCGGCGGGCGTTGGTGTTGCCAGTGGTTGCGCCGGGAACGAGCTGCGCGACGTTCAGCTCGCGCAGTTGTGCCAGCTTGTGTCCGGCGTTTCCGACGAAGGATGCCTCGACCATGTAGTTCGCACCGAGCTGCTGTTGGACGCCGAAGTTATAGTTCATCGTGTAGGGGATCCGCAGGTCGCCGGCGTAGGACTTGGGGATCGAGACCGGGAGAACAAACCGGGCGTTGCCGGGGTCAACCGTGAACGGGAACGGGTTCACCGAGCCGCGGTAGGGAGTGCTGAGCTGGGTGACATCGCGATTCACGACCAGACCGAAGGGCTGTGGCGCGAGAACGCCGCCGGCCATTTCCGCCGTCAGCGGCTCGTAGAAGACGCCGAAGCTGGTGCGGACCGCGGTGCGGCCGTTCCCGAACACGTCCCAGGCGATGCCTACGCGCGGCCCGAAGTTGTTGCGGTCGGCGCGGTAGGGATAGGCGGAATCGCCGGGGAAGACCGCGCCCGCGGGAGCATTGGGGAATCGTGCCGACTGCGCGCCGGGAACAAAGCTGGTCAGCTTTCCGTACTGCTCGGCCCAGGCAGGAAACGATTCCCACCGGAGACCGAGATTCAGGGTGACGCGGCGATGGACCTTCCAGGCATCCTGGGCATACAGTCCAACCACGGCGTAGCGCTGATCGGTGTCGAGCGGCGAGGCCTGCTGCATGGACCGCGCGCGTCCAAGGAGTAAGTCGGCGAGAGCGTCACGCGACTGGGTGCCGTCGAAGCGGAACACCGCGCCTGTGTTGTTGTTGTCGCGATAGAGGAACCGGTTGCGCTGGACGTCGGCGCCGAACTTCCACTGATGCGCGGCGCGCACCCAGGTGAGGCTCTCCGACATATCGAGGTTGTCGGACAGGCGCTGGCGGTCGCGGCCAGGGGACAGGGTAAAGCGGCCGGTGACGTCAAGGCGCGGAAGGGTCACGGCTCCGCCGGCGTGCACGAAGTCGGTTCCGCCGAGTTCCACGAGTGTCTGGCGCACCGTGTTGTTTTCGAGGTAGTTGAACCGTGTGTAGGTGATCCGCGCGGTGTTGAGCAGCGAGGGAGTGAAGGTGTGGGTGTCCTCGACCGTGGCGGTCTGCATGCGGAGCGAGTTTTCGAACGGACTGTAGCCAGGGAAGGCGCTGCCTTGCGGGAAATTGTCGGTTCCGGCGTTGTTGTCGATGAAGTAGCGGATGTTGAACCGGTTCCGGTCGTTGATCACCTGGTCGAGCCGGGAGAGGTATTGGTTGCCGTCAGTCGGCCGGCTCACTTGGGCTTGAAATCCGCCGTTGGGGCGGTTGGAGGGGCGGTTGTAGCGCTCGATGACCCTGGTGGCGGCCGGATCGAAGCGGCTCGTTGGAATCTGGCCGTTCGGAAACAGGCTGTTGGTGAGCGGGTCTCTCACGCCGCCGGCCACATGCGAGAAGTTTCCGCGCACCTCCTCCGGGGTGGCGGGCACGGATACGCCCGAGGTCTGGTCTTCGCGAATCTTGAGGCCCTGGTAGGAGAAGAACCAGAAGCTGCGGTTGCGTCCGTTGTAGAGTTTGGGGATCCAAACCGGACCGCCGGCGGTGACGCCGAACTGGTGAAACCGCAGTTTCGAAACACGGGGCAGGAAGAAGCCGCGGGCGTCCATTGCATCGTTGCGGAGGAACTCCCAGGCGCTGCCGTGCAGATCGTTGGTGCCCGAACGCGTGACGCCGCTGACGACCGCTGCGCCGCGCCCGTATTCGGCGGGAGTCCCGACGGTTGCGACCTTGAATTCCTGCAAGGCGTCGGGATGCGGGAGGCCGAGCCCCTGTCCGCGGTGGAAGTAGGCGAGCGATCCTCCGTCGAGCAGGATATTGACGCCGGTCTGCCGGCCGCCATTGAGCCGCATCGTCTGCTGCCCGAACGTTGGGCGGATCGTGGTGCCGATGTCGTTGACGCCGGGGATGAGGCGCACCAGGTCGAGTGCGTTGCGGCCGTTGAGGGGAAGGTCGCGGACGCGGCGGTCGTCGACCAGCATCCCGTGGACGGCGGAGCGGGTGTCGACCTGTGGCGCCTGATCGCGGACCTCGACCGTCTGGCTGGTTTCGCCGACTTCGAGAGCGAAGTCCACGCGCAGGTGCTGGAGCGCGCTGACGGTGAGCCCGCGGCGTTCGACGGTGCGGAATCCGGGCGCCGATGCCGTGGCGGTGTAGATTCCGACCGCGAGGAGCGGCGCAACGTATTCACCGGATTCGTTCGCGGCGGCCGTTTTCCGCTCGCCAGTGTTCTGGTTCAGAATGACGATTTGCGCCTTGGGGACGCGGGCGCCGGTGGCATCGCTCACGAGTCCGGCAATTTCACCGGTCGGGCTCTGGGCGAGCAGGATGGCGGATGAGAGCAGGGCGGGTAGGTAGCGCATCATAGCTTCTGGGACACAGGTCCTCGATCGTAGCGCAGGGCGGCGGGACAGCAGGACAGCCGCCCTGGCGTACGCTGTCCAGTCTACCGGATCGGCGCTGCACGACAGCAGCCGGGGCGGACTCAGACTTGGGAGCTTCGGCACGGGTCTCCATTGCCGCGGCCAGGACTACCGGATGTGACTGGCCAGCCAGGGCGCGTTTGACTGCGTTCCTATCCGTTTATTGAGCTTCGCGCGGAGCACCTGTAGCGTGAGTTGGCGGATCCCGCCGCGAGCCTCTTGGAGCCTGCCCTGATGAGTGCCTCCTCGCACCAATCAGCCGGAAAGGAACCGGACCAGCCGCTCCATCGCCGGCTCCAAGATCGACCGCTCCGCGGCATAACAAATCCGGATGGACCCTTCCCCGCCCTCGCCAAAAGCGACTCCCGGGGCGAGGCCGACCTTGGTTTCGAGCAGCAGCCGTTTGCAGAATTCGAACGAGTCATCCAAGCCATCCACCCGCGGAAACACGTAGAACGCGCCCGCGGGCTGGGGCACGGTTACGCCGCGGACGCTCGCCAACGCTTGGATGCAGAAGTCGCGGTTGTCACGCAGGCGCGCCACCATATCGCGGATCATCGGCTCGCCGTCCCGGAGCGCAGTCTCGGCCGCACGCTGCGAAAAACTCGGCGCATGGGAAATGATGAACTCGTTCAACTGCGCGGCCCGCGCGGCAAGATCGGGCCGCGTGACGATCCAGCCCACGCGCCAGCCGGTCATGCAGTAACTCTTCGAAAACGACTGGACCACGATCACCGCGTCGTCCGGTGTGGCGAGCTTGAGGATCGAGGGGACCGCGGCCGGACCCTCATAGTAGAGACGCTCGTACACCTCGTCGGCCATGAGCCAGAGTCCGTGCTCGCGCGCGAAATCCAGCAGCGCCTGCTGCTCTTCCACCGTCGCGACCCACCCCAGCGGGTTTGAGGGCGACGTGTAGAGCAGCAGCCGCGTCCGCGAATTGACCGCGGCGCGCATGGCGTCAAAGTCGATCCCGTAACGGGTTCCACGCAACGGCTGCGCGATCTGGCGCGGAACGGCGTTCACCAGTTGCACGATCGCGGATCCATTGGGCCAGGCGGGGGTGAGGATGACCGCTTCGTCACCTGGGTCGAGCACGCAACGGATGCCGACGTTCAGCGCCTGGACTCCGCTCGTGGTGACCACGATCCGGCCTTCCGGATCAAGACCGACTCCGTGGGTGCGCGCGTAGTAGTCCGCCAGCGCGCGCCGCGTCGAGGGTAGCCCAGCGTTCGCCGTGTAGTAGGTGAACCCGTCGGCCATCGCTTTCGCGGCGGCATCCTTGATGAACTGGGGCGTCGGCAGGTTGGACTCGCCGAAGTAGAGGCGGTAGACGCCGTCCATGGTCATCGCGATCTCGGCGAACTCGCGGATCCGCGAATAGGGGACTTCGCGCGCGGACTCAGCCAGGGCAGCCCGCATCAGTCGCGCTTCCCACCCATCAGCTCTTCGATGTTGACGAACTCGGTGGGATAGTCGCCCGTGTAGCAGGCATAGCAGTATTCGAACCGCTGGTCATCGTCGACGGACTGCCGCAGCAACGCGAGCGGAAGGTATCCGAGCGAGTCGGCTTCAACGAACCGGCGGATCTCCTCGATGCTCTGATTGGCGGCGATCAGTTCGCGCTTGGTCGGCGTGTCGACTCCGTAGAAGCAGGGCGACAGCGTCGGCGGGCAGGAGATCCGCAGGTGCACCTCACGCGCTCCGGCGTTGCGGACCATGCGGACGATTTTGCGCGAAGTGGTGCCGCGGACAATCGAATCGTCCACCAGCACCACGCTCTTGCCCTTGAGCAGGTAGCGAACGGGGTTCAGCTTGAGCTTGACGCCGAAGTCGCGGATGGCCTGGGACGGCTCGATGAACGTGCGGCCGACATAGTGGTTGCGGATCAACGCCTGGCGGAACGGGATCCGCGCTTCTTCGGCGAATCCGATAGCCGCGGAGACGCCGGAGTCGGGCACGGGGACCACGAACTCAGCGCTCGGCGCGGGGTGTGCTTTCGCAAGCAGCCGCCCCATATTCTCGCGCGACATTTGAACGCTGCGGCCGAATACCAGGGAATCCGGACGCGAGAAATACACGTGCTCGAACACGCAATGGGCGCGGTTCCGGGGCGCGGCGAAGTGTTCGCGGTGCATCCCTTCGGGTCCGATGATGACCATTTCGCCGGGCTCGACGTCGCACATGTAGACCGCGCCAATCAGGTCAAACGCGCATGTCTCCGAGGCGAACACGTAGCAGACCTTGCCGCCCGAAAGCTCGAGCTGGCCCATGGCGAGCGGGCGGAAGCCATGAGGGTCACGCGCGATGAACATGCGGTTGCCAGCAAGGAACACCAGCGAGTAGGCGCCTTCGATTTCAAGAAGGGCTTCGCGCAGCGCGTCGGCGAGCGACCGCTCGCGCGAGTGGGCCACCAAGTGCAGAATCACCTCTGTGTCGCTCGAGGCCTGGAAGATCGCGCCCTCGGCTTCAAGCGCCCGGCGGAGGGCCGCGGCGTTGGTCAGGTTCCCGTTGTGCGCAACGGCAAGCGGACCCTTGTTACACGTCACCGCGAAAGGCTGGGCGTTGCGGAACACCGTGTCGCCGGCCGTCGAGTAGCGCGTGTGGCCGATCGCCATGTGTCCGGGCAGGCGGCCCAGAACTTCGGGGGCGAAGATATCGGCGACATGGCCCATGTCCTTGTGGCACTGGATGGTCTTGCCGTCGGAGACCGCAAGTCCAGCGCTCTCCTGTCCGCGGTGCTGAAGTGCGTAGAGCCCGAGGTAGGCGACATTGGCCGCCTCGGGATGTCCGTAGATGGCTACAACTCCGCATTCCTCGTGAAACTTGTCGAACATGTCACCTCATCCGGCTAACAGTTCCGGCAGCGCGTTTTCCCATGCGGCGCGCAACGTGGCCACGTCTGCCCCGGCGAGCGGCATTCCCCGGTTTGCAATCGATAGAGTAGCAGAGGCAGTCCGGCCGATCACGGGGGCTTCGACCCCATGACGCGCGGCGACCGCCTGGACACCAGCCGCGTCGCTGGTTGAGACGAGCACACGGGACGGACCCTCGTGGAAAAGCAGCAGCTCGGGCCGCAGATCCGAGTCCAGTTCCACGACCGCTCCGATTGCATCGGCTCCGAACGAACATTCCGCCAGGGCGACGGCCAGGCCGCCATCACTCAAGTCGTGCGAGGAGTCCGCGAGCCCTGCAGCCACCGCCTCGCGGATCGCGGCGTGGACACGGCGTTCATAATCCATGTCGAGCTTCGGTGGCAGTCCCCAGGTGGATCCGATCACGGTGCTCGCGTACTCACTCGAGCCGAAGCGGCCGGGGTCGCATGTGCCCAGCCCGCCGAGCAGAACAATGTCGAGCCCAGGACGGCGGAACACAGGGCTGACGGGCGCAGCGGTCTTCATGAGTCCGACGACGCCGAGCACTGGAGTCGGGTGGATCGGCTCGCCGAGAGTCTCGTTGTAGAGGCTGACGTTGCCGCCAGTGATCGGAGTCTCGAAGAACGCGCACGCCTCTGCCATTCCTTCGATCGCTTCGACGAGCTGCCGCATGATCTCCGGCCGCTCGGGATTGCCGAAATTCAGATTGTTGGTGGCCGCCACAGGACGCGCGCCAACCACCGACAAGTTGCGGCAGCATTCCGCCACCATGAGCCGTGCGCCTTCGCGGGGATCGAGCAGGCAGTAGCGGCCGTTTCCGTCGAGCACCATGGCGACTGATGTGTCTGTATCCTTGATGCGGACCACGGCGGCGTCGGATCCGGGTCCGGCGAGGGTGTTGGTGCGGACCATGTAGTCGTACTGCTCCCACACCCAGCGTTTGTTGCAAAGGTTGGGCGAGGAGATCAGCTTGACAAGATCCGCCGAGAGGCCGGCGCTCGAGAACTCCGGGCCATGCACCGGAAACTTGCGGTAGGCAGGAACGCCGTGCGGACGGTCGTAGAGAGGCGCTTCATCGGCAAGCGGACGGTTCGGGATCTCGGCCACCACGGCGCCGTGGTCCTTGACGCGGAGGATACCGTCCCCCGTCACGGTCCCGATGGTGACGGCGTCGAGGCCCCACTTGCGGAAGACGCGGAAGACTTCTTCTTCGCGGCCGCGATCGGCCACCAGCAGCATGCGCTCCTGCGATTCCGAAAGCATGATCTCGTAGGGAGTCATACCAGTCTCGCGTTGCGGGACATGCATCAGGTCGATCTCGATTCCGGTGCCGGCGCGGCTTCCCATCTCGCAGGTGGAGCAGGTGAGCCCGGCGGCGCCCATGTCCTGGATGCCGACGATTGCTCCGGTCCGCATCGCTTCGAGACAGGCCTCGAGCAGGAGCTTTTCCATGAAGGGATCGCCGACTTGCACATTCGGCCGCTTTTCCTGCGAATTCTCGTCGAATTCGGCTGACGCCATGGACGCGCCCTGGATGCCGTCGCGTCCGGTCTTTGCGCCGACGTAGATGACGGGGTTGCCGATGCCGGTCGCGCGTCCATAGAACACTTCGTCATGCCGGAAGACACCGAGCGCGAACACGTTCACCAGCGGGTTTCCGGAATAGCTCGGATCAAAGGAGCATTCGCCGCCGACGGTGGGCACGCCGAAGCAGTTTCCATAGTGCGCGATGCCGCTCACCACGCCTTCCAGGATCCGCCGGTTGCGCGCGCCGGATTCAGGATCGGTGAGTGAGCCGAAGCGGATCGCGTCCATCACGGCGACCGGCCGCGCGCCCATGGTAAAGATGTCGCGAAGGATTCCGCCGACACCAGTAGCCGCGCCCTGGAAAGGCTCGATGAAGCTCGGATGGTTGTGCGACTCGATCTTGAACGCGATGGCCCATCCATCGCCGATGTCGATGATGCCCGCGTTCTCCCCGGGTCCCTGGAGTACGAGGGGGCTGCGGGTCGGGAGCTTCTTGAGGTGCAGGCGGGAGCTCTTGTAAGAACAGTGCTCGCTCCACATGACGCTGAAAATCCCAAGCTCGGTAATGTTGGGCTCGCGGCCGAGGATCTTGACAATCCGCTCGTATTCGCCGCTGGTCACCCGGTGCGCGGCGAGTTGTTCTTGTGTAATGGGCATTAGCTGCGAACGAGTGCGCTGACCATCGATTCAAAGATTCCGAGTCCGTCGGTGGATCCCATGAGGGGGTCCGAGGCGCGCTCGGGATGGGGCATCATGCCGAGGACGTTGCGGCCTTCGCTGAGGATTCCGGCGATGTCGCGCATGGCTCCATTCGGATTATCGGCGTAGCGGAAAGCGATGCGGCGCTGCTTTTCGAGTTGATCGAGCGTGTCATCGTCAGCCACGTAGCAGCCTTCGCCGTGCGCGATGGGGATCCGCAGAATCTGGCCGGGGCGGAGGGTGTTGGTGAACGGCGAGCCGGCGGTTTCGACGCGAAGGTCCACCGGCTTGCAGATGAACTTGAGGCCTCGGTTGCGGATGAGAGCGCCGGGCAGGAGTCCGCACTCGGTGAGGATCTGGAATCCGTTGCAGAATCCGGCCACCAGACCGCCGGCGGCGGCGAACTTTTTGACCGCGGGCATCACGGCCGAGAACTTGGCGATGGCCCCGCAGCGGAGGTAGTCGCCGTAGGAAAAGCCGCCTGGAAGAATGACCGCATCCACATCGCCGAGGTCCGCCGAGCCGTGCCAGATGAACTCAGCCTTGTGTCCCAGATTGTGGGTCACGGCGTACCAGGCGTCATGGTCGCAGTTGCTCCCAGGGAACACCACGACACCGATTTTCATGGGGGAAACACCAGTGTAACAGGAAGCGGCCCCATGCTATCGTTGTTCGTTCCATGTCCGCCGTTTCGCACATCACTCCGGCGTACCGCTGGGCGGTGATCGCCTGGCTGTGCGTGGGCTACATGATCGCCTATTTCGACCGGGTGAACCTGTCGGTGGCGCTCAGCCAGAAGGAATTCCAGCAGCTCTTCAACCTGTCGAGCACCGACCGCGGACTGCTGAACTCGGCGTTCTTCATCACGTACGCGCTTGTGCAGATCCCGGCGGGATGGGTGGTGGACCGCTACGGATGCAAGTGGCCGTGGGTGTATGGATTCACGTTCTGGAGCGTGTTGTCCGGGCTGACGGCGTGGGTGACCGGATTCTGGCAGTTGTTCGCGATCCGGCTGCTGCTGGGGCTGGGCGAGAGCGTGATCACGCCGGCCGGAATGCGGTGGATCCGCTACAACTGCGCCGAAAATCAGCGGGGGTTCGTGATCGGAATCTACATGGCGGCGGCCAAGCTGGGTCCGGCGCTCGGGAGCGAGATTGCGGCGCGGCTGCTGAAAGGCTTCGGATGGCAGAACATGTTCATGATCCTGGGATTCGGATGCCTGGTGTGGATTCCGGTGTGGATCCTGTTGGTGCGGGACGATGACCGGGAGCTGGAGCGGAAGGCGATCCAGGCGGCGGGAGCGCAGGCGGCGATCCCGTTTGGGCGGCTGTTGCGGAGTCCGGTGATCATCGGGGTGTTTATCGGGACGTTCTGCTACCAGTACTTCGTGTATTTTTCGATGACGTGGCTGCCCTCCTATTTCGCCGAGCGGCGGGGCCTGGACTTGAGCAAGACTGGCAACTACACGTTCTTCAGCCTGTTCGGCATGGCGGTGGTGGCGACACTGGCGGGCTGGGTGGCGGACCGGCTGATCGACCGGGGCTGGAATCCGGTCAAGGTGCGCAAGGGGTTTATTTATGCGGGATTCTTGACGGCGTCGACCGAGATCATCGGTGCGCTGTCGGAATCGCAGAGTGTCGCGTTGTTCTTCGCGATCTTCTCACTCAGCGGACTGGGGCTGGTGACGGCGAACTATTGGGCGTTGACGCAGACGCTGTTGCCGAACGCGGCAGTGGGGAAGATCGTGGGGGTCCAGAATTTCGCCGCCAATGTCCCTGGGGTGGTGGCGTCGTATCTGACGGGCTGGCTGCTGCACACCACCGGGCGCTATGACGCGCCGATGTGGGCGATTTGGGTGTTTTTGATCACGGGGATTCTGGCTTATGCTGTACTTGTGAGGGAGAAGTACGTACCGAAGCATGAGGTCCAATAGCGGCATCCGAGGCGGCAGACCGGACTGGGACCGGTTTCGCTCCATGACCGGTGAACAGATCAGAAGTGCAATCGAAAAAGATCCGGACGCGCCGTCGACGGATGCCGGGTTTTGGAAAAACGCCAAGCTGGTCCTGCCGCGCGCCAAACAGACAGTCACCATCCGGCTTGATGGATGCTCATCGTGAAAAGCGCCGGGGCCTCCCATAGAATAGAGGGATGCCACAAGCCAAGCGAATCCTGCTAGAGAATGTGCGCGTCCGCGTCACGGAAGTCACCTACGAACCCGGACAGCCCCGCGCCCGCTATATCCGTCCGACCGATCAGATCATCGTTTTCGCCGACGACTGCGAGTATGAGCGCATCGATTCGAAGACGAACGAGAAGACAACGCGGAAGCGCAAGAGTGGAGAAGTCATCTGGCACGACCGGTCCGAAGACGCGCCGGTGTTGATCAACAAAGGCTCGAAGCCGTACCGGACGCTCGTCATTGAACTGAAGGATCCGCGCTGATGGAGTGGCGGTTCGAAACGGCCGCTGTCATTGGCACGGGAATGATGGGGCCGGGCATCGCGCTGACACTGGCGCTGGGCGGAGTGCGCGCCACGATCCTCAGCCGGCAGGAAGGGTCCGCGCTGCAGGGACTGGCCAAGGCGAAGGCGCAGCTTGAACTGCTCGCATCGAATGGGTTGGCCCCAGGGGATCGCGCCGAAACCGCCGGGCAGCTTCTTTCGGCGTCGTCCGATTTTGACGGAGTGGTGGCGCAGTCGGACCTGGTGATTGAGTCGGCGCCCGAGAACATGGAATTCAAGCAGCGCATGTTCGCGCACATGGATTCGATCGGCAAGCCAACGGCCGCGCTGTGCTCGAACACGTCCGGACTGAGCATCACGGCGATCGCCTCGGCGTGCACGAAACATCCGGAGCGCGTGGTGACCACGCACTTCTGGAATCCGCCGCACCTGATGCCGCTGGTCGAGATCGTGAAGGGCGAGCAGACCGGTCCCACGCTGGCCGCCGCACTCCAGGATCTGTTCACGCTCTGCGGCAAAACCGCTGTGATCGTCAAGCGCGACACTCCTGGGCAGTTGGGCAACCGGCTGCAGATGGCGCTGGTCCGCGAGGCGATCCACATCGTGCAGGAAGGGATCGCGGACGTGGAGGACGTGGATAACGTGGCGCGTAGCGGGTTCGGGCTCCGCCTGCCGGTGTACGGGATCTTCGAGCACCAGGACATGGTCGGGCTGGACATGGCGTCGGCCGTGGTGGACTACGTGTCCAGGGACTTGTGCTCCCAACCGGGCGCGCCGGAGTTGATGCGGTCGAAGGTCGCCGCGGGCAATCTGGGCGTAAAATCAGGACAGGGATTCTACGATTGGTCCGTGAAAAGCGCCGACGCGGTCAAGGCCCGCCGCGACGCGTTCGTGCTGGACTTCCTGAAGCGCTGGAGGGCCTGAGTTCCGGAGGGTCCTCATGAAGCTCAACTGCTGCTGCTCCACGATCAGCCGCGCCAGGAACAACCGGACCCTGCAGACTGGCCTCAGGTTTGAATCCTAGAGAGCCCGCGGCTCAGCCACTGCCGATCGGCTGGAGCAGCGCCGTGTTCGCGCTCGTGGTCTCGATCCTGTGGGGCGGCAACATCGTGTCGCTCAAGATCGCGCTGGCGACCGTGCCCCCGTTCTGGTGCGCATTCTGGAGGATGGTACTGGGGGTCGCGGTGCTGTGGATCTGGGCGCGGAGCCGCGGAGTAGCGCTGTGGCCGGCGTCATCGGAGTGGCGCGGTTTGTCTGGCCTCGGGATGCTGTTCTCGGTCCAGATCGCGTTGATGAACGCGGGAGCCCTCATGACGTCTCCGGCATTCGGGGAGGTGATCATCAATTCGCACGCCATCTTTGCGAACATCGCCGCGCATCTGACGTCGGACCACGAGAGGATCAACGGGCGGCGGGCGGTTGGGCTGGCGCTCGCTTTCGCCGGATTGTGCGTGGTCTCGCTGAGCCGGCCGGACGAGTCGCTGGCGCCGCGTCCGATGGAGGGGAACCTGGTGATGGTGCTCTCGTCGGTCCTGTTGGGGGTGCGGCAGGTGTACACGCGGTCGCTCGTGCAGTGGATCCACCCGGCGCGTACGGTGGTCTGGATGCTCACGTGGTCGATTCCCGCGTTCGCGATCGGAGCCCTGGTGACAGGGGAGCCGCTGTTGATTCAACCGCTGACGTGGAAGCCGGTGGCCGCGATCGCCTACCAGGGATTCGTCGTCGCCGGGATCTGTTTCGTAGGATGGGCGTGGCTGTTGCGGAAGCACGCTGCCGGACAGATTTCGATGTTCTCGTTCGTGGTGCCGTTCGCCGGGATCACGTTCAGTATGGTGTTGTTGGGTGAGCCGCTGCGCACCGGACTGATCATGGGCGCGTGCCTGGCGGTGTCCGGCCTGGTTTTGGTGACGCTGGCGCGCGGCACGCCGAAATAGCAGAGGTGTGCTAGCCTGCGATTCATGTTGAATCGCCGCGAACTCCTCCGCTCGACCGTAGCGCTGCCGCTGGCCGCGCAGACGGTTGGCCGCGGGCTCAATGTCCTGCTGATCGCCGTCGACGACCTGAACAACCGGATCGGCTGCTATGGCGATCCGCTGGTGAAGACGCCGAACCTTGACCGGCTGGCCAAGCGGGGCGTGCGCTTCGACCGGTCCTATTGCAACTATCCACTGTGCAACCCCAGCCGGACCTCGCTGTTGAGCGGACGGCGTCCCGAGACCACGCAGATCTTCGACAACGGCACACCGCCACGGACCACGCTTGGCGATGTTCAATTTCTGCCCGAGTACTTCAAGGCGCACGGATACTTCACCGCGCGGGTGGGCAAGATCGCGCACGGGAGGTTCGAGCACTTCGTCAAATGGGACGTGTCGGAGTCGCGCGCGGGAGTCGAGTTGAGTGGGCCGGGAACGCCGGATCGCAAACAGGCCGGGCAAGGCAATGAGGGCGGCGCGAAGCTCTCCTGGCGGGCCGTCAGTGGAGACGACGCAAGCCAGCCTGATGGCGCCACCGCGCGCCGGATCTCGCAACTGCTCGAACAGAGCGCTGCGAAGGGGCAGAACTTCTTCATCGGATGCGGATTCCACAAGCCTCACCTGCCGTGGGTCGCGCCGGCGAAGTACTTCGACATGTATTCGCTCGATCAGATCCAGTTGCCGAAGACCCCGGCCAACGACCACGACGACATCCCGCCCGTGGCGCTGACTTCCACCAAGGGCGATGCGCAGATGGACGAAACCGAGCGCAAGAAAGCGGTGCTTGCCTACCACGCGGCAACCAGTTTCATGGACGCGCAGCTCGGGGTCGTGCTCGACACCATGGACCGGCTCAAGCTGTGGGACAACACGGTGGTGCTGCTGTTCGGCGATCACGGCTGGCACCTGAACGATCATCACCAGTTGTGGCGCAAGATGACGGTGTTTGAGGAAGCGGCACGCGCGCCGATGATCGTGGCGGCGCCGGGAGCGCGCCAGGGCGTGAGCAGTCCGAGGTTGGTCGAGTACATCGACATCTACCCGTCGCTGGTGTCACTCGCCGGACTTCCGGCCGCGCCCGGCGTTCAGGGGTCGAGCTTCGCTCCACTGCTCAAGGATCCGATGCGGCCATGGAAGCGCGCCGCCTACACGGTGGTCAAGCACGGGAAGGTGTTCGGGTACTCGGTCCGCACCGGCCGCTACCGGTATACCGAGTGGGACGGCGGCAAGCAGGGCTCCGAGTTCTACGACCACGAAACTGACCGCAACGAGTGGACGAATCTGGCCGCGCCGGGTGCGAAGTTGGACAACAAACAGAACGCGGTGCTCGAGGAGATGCAGACGCTGCTGCGGACGGGGCACAAGTCCAACGTTCCGCCAGTTTAACTTTTCACTAAAGAGTACTTTACAAATACAGCCATCCAGGCTACACTGGAGCCATGTTCCATGTCGCGATCATTATGGATGGCAACGGGCGGTGGGCGTCGCAGCGGTCACTTCCACGGTTGGCGGGGCACAGGGAAGGAGCGGAGGCGTTGCGGCGAACGGTGCAGGCGGCACCCGGGTTGGGTGTCACCGATCTCACCGTCTATGCGTTCTCCTCGGACAACTGGTCGCGGCCGGTGTCCGAGGTCAACGGGCTGATGCGGCTGCTTGCGCGCTTTCTGCCGGCCGAGACCTCGCGATGCCTGGAGAACGGGGTCCGCGTGTCGGCTATCGGGCGTCGCGACCGGCTCCCGGGTCCGGTGCTACGGGCTTTGGATGCGATCGAGTTTCAAACACGCGCACAGCAGCGGCTTCATCTTCGCGTGGCGCTCGACTATTCCTCGCGCGACCGGATCCGGGCGGGTGATCTTGCGCCCGACGTCGACCTGATGATCCGCACCGCGGGCGAGCAGCGCCTGAGCGATTTTCTGTTGTGGGAGGCGGCCTACGCGGAGTTCCACTTCACCCAACGGCTGTGGCCCGACTTCCAAGGTGCGGATCTGGCGGCGGCCGTGGCGGACTTCAACCGCCGCCAGCGCCGATTTGGGGGTTTGCCTGCCGGATACTGCGGAATTCATGCATAATATCCTCTATGCACTACGAGGCCGCCGAGCGGCGGCTGCTGCGGCGCCTCTCCACGCCGGAAAAGATTCAGGAGTTTCTTGACCGCGAAGTGGCCTACAACAAGGAGCCGGACGGGATCACGTGCCGCTCGCCGCGCCGGGTGATGCGGGACCGCGTCGGCCATTGCGTGGAAGGAGCGCTGCTGGCCGCCGCGGCGCTCGAGTTCCACGGGCATCCGGCCCTGATTGTCGACCTGGAGGCGGTGCGTGACGACGATCACGTTCTGGCTGTGTTCCGCGTGGATGGCCTGTGGGGCGCGGTGGCGAAGTCCAACTATTCGGGGCTGCGCTACCGCACACCGGTCTACCGGACGATCCGCGAGTTGGTGATGTCGTATTTCGAGCATTACTATAATCCTGGCGGCGAAAAGACGTTGCGGGGATTCTCGCGGCCCGTCGGGCTGGGCCGGTTCGAGAAAATCCGGTGGCGGACCTCGGAGGACGACGTTTGGGACATCCCGACCTACCTGGTCGACGTCCCCCACCAGGCGGTGATCCCGGACCGCCAGGCACGCAAGAAAATGAGAATGGACAAACGGCTATACGACGCTGGAATGGTGGGGATGCTGAAATAGCTGATCGATTCGCCCGGTGTTTCCCGTTAACTCCAACGAGGAAACACCAACATGCGAAACATTCTTACCATTGGACTGATTGCGGCCGGCGCACTCGCGCAACGGCCTGACTCCCTTCCCGCGCTCCGGCTCTATCCGCGAGCGGTGAATCCGGGAACCACGGCCGAGGTCACCTTTTCGATATTCGTTCCGGACGCCGGGCGGGTCCCGGTGGTGCTGGAGAGCCGGGCGACGGGCCACCTGTCGATGAACGATGACGGGACCGGTGCGGACGCT
>Ga0194131_10006089_pt1 | contig 16959 bp, 15 predicted proteins | sample TA2KigO120mmetaG_FD_148631 | JGI IMG/M metagenome (GOLD analysis project Ga0194131, IMG submission 148631) | Freshwater microbial communities from Lake Tanganyika, Tanzania - TA2015053 Kigoma Offshore 120m | ecosystem: Environmental > Aquatic > Freshwater > Lake | place: Tanzania: Lake... | reverse complement strand
TTGTAACTGGTGCCACGGGGCAGGATGGCTCATATCTTATTGAACTTCTCTTGGAAAAAGGGTATGAGGTGCATGGTCTTATTCGTCGTTCTTCTACTTTTAACACGTCGCGCATTGATCATGTGTATCAAGACCCACACGAAAACAAAACGAAGCTATTTCTTCATTACGGGGATCTTTCAGACACAGGAAATTTAAGGAAGTTGGTTTTTGATATCCAACCCGGTGAGTTTTATCACCTTGGCGCACAATCACATGTACGTGTTTCGTTTGACATGCCAGAATATACGGCAGATGTGACAGGTCTTGCGACTATGCGTATTCTTGAGACAATCAAGGATTTTGAAAAGGCCCATAACAAAAAGATAAAATTCTATCAGGCGAGTTCAAGCGAGATGTTTGGATCTACCCCCCCTCCACAAAACGAAAAAACACCGTTTTATCCAAGGAGTCCTTATGGATGCGCCAAGGTTTTTGCATATCATACGACGGTGAACTACAGAGAGGCATATAAGTTGTTTGCGGTAAACGGCATTCTCTTTAATCACGAAAGTCCTCGCAGGGGTGAGACGTTTGTAACGCGTAAGATTACACGGGGTATCGCGCGTATTTTGGCGGGTTTGGATAAAAAACTTTATCTCGGGAATCTTAATGCTCGTCGTGATTGGGGATATGCAAAGGAATATATGGAAGCCGCGTGGCTTATGCTCCAACAAGATAAACCAGACGACTATGTGATCGGAACGGGGGAGACTCATTCTGTGAAAGAATTCGTGGCCGCTGCCTTTAAGCATGCAGGTATTTCTGATTGGAAGAAATATGTTGAAATTGATCCCCGATATTATCGACCTACAGAGGTTGATGTGCTCATAGCTGATCCTACAAAAGCAAAAAAGAAATTAAAATGGAAACCAAAGACAACCTTTGACGAGCTTACAAGGCTCATGGTAGAAGAAGACTTAAGAGCCTATAATATAACAAAAAAGGAGGCATAATATGAACCTTAACAATCAAAAAATATTGGTAACTGGTGGTGCGGGATTTTTGGGTTCGTTTGTGATTGAAAAGCTTCTTGCACGGGGAGTTCCCAAAGAACATATTTTTGTCCCACGTTCCGGTGAGCATGATCTACGCACATGGAGAGCGTGCGAACATGTGGTACAGGGAGCAGATGTGGTAATTCATCTTGCTGCTAAGGTTGGTGGTATCGGATTTAATCGAGAGAAGCCAGGAGAACTTTTTTACGACAACATCATGATGGGCACCCAACTTATGGAGGCAGCACGCCAAGCTGGAGCCCAAAAATTCGTTGCGGTAGGAACTATTTGTGCCTACCCAAAACATGCAGAGACTCCCTTTAGGGAAGATCATATTTGGCATGGATATCCTGAAGAGACAAACGCACCTTACGGTCTTGCAAAGAAAATGCTTTTAGTACAGGCGCAGGCATATCGTGCACAGTATGGGATGAATGCGATTTATCTTTTGCCCGTAAACTTGTATGGTCCTCGCGATAACTTTAAGCCAGAAAGTTCTCATGTGATTCCCGCGCTTATTAAGAAGGTGCATGACGCGAAAGTTTCTGGTGCAGATCACATTGAGGTGTGGGGTACGGGAAGTGCAACGCGCGAATTTTTGTATGTAGAAGACGCTGCCGAGGGAGTTGTGCTCGCAGCGGAGCGTTATGATAAGGCAGATCCTGTAAACCTTGGATCAGGAATGGAGATCTCAATCAAGGATCTTATTACTACCATCTGTCGACTCATGGATTATAAAGGAGAGCTTCATTGGGATACTACGAAACCAGATGGTCAGCCGCGACGTATGTTAGACGTTTCGCGTGCGAATACTGAATTTGGATTTAGGGCCCAGACAAGTTTTGAAGACGGTTTGAAGAAAACGATTGACTGGTACAGAGATAACCAAAAATGAAAACAACACGCTCCGAATTTGGGGGCGTTTTTGTTTTGTCTTGAGATTTAAGATAGACTTTATATACAGAGGTAAATCTTTAATAAAAATTATGGAAGAAACAAAAGTAAAAATTAATCATGTGGTACCAGATTTTGAACTTGAAGCTTATGCGGATGATGGCTTTAGGAAGATAAAACTATCCGATTGCAAAGGGAAATGGGTAGTGCTTATTTTTTATCCTGCCGATTTCACATTTGTATGTCCGACCGAGCTTGAAGACGTGGCTAAACACTACGAAGAATTTAAAAAACTTGGTGCGGAGGTGATGAGCATAAGTCGAGATACGGTGTTTGTGCATAAGGCGTGGCATGATAATTCTCCTGCAATTAAGAACGTTCAATATCCAATGCTTGCAGATCCAACGGGGCGCATATGTCGTCTTTTTGATACCTATATCGACGACGACGGGCTTTCTCTTCGAGGTACATTTATTATCGATCCAGATGGGGTTTTAAAAACAATTGAAATTCATGACAATAGTATTGGGCGCAGCGCGAAAGAACTTTTACGTAAACTTCGGGCAGCAATTTTTGTAAGAGAAAATAAAGGAAATGTATGTCCAGCAAGCTGGGAACCTGGCGAGGACGTCTTTAAGCCTGGTATCGATCTGGTCGGCAAAATCTAAATATTCCGATGTTTTAAAAACCCAATATCGTTGGGTTTTTTAGTTGTTCTTTTTGACACCATATGACCCTTCTTGATACAATCTAAAAATGAGCAGGATTCAACCGGAAAATGTTTATACTACACAAGAGGCGCAGGATTATCTGAAAGTAAGTTTGAGCACGATGAAGCGTCTTTTAAAGAATGGTATTATTCGCGCCAACAAAATTGGGGGTCAGTATCGCATTTTAGGACGAGAGTTGCTTCGCCTCGTTTCGCCTCAAGTAGAAGAAAGCGCGGTAAATTTATATCAAAAAGTAAAACGTAAAACGAAAGAAACGATGTGTGATTGGTAGCATTTGTATTATGAATCTCGCCAATCGGACAATTAAAAATGCATTGTATGGCCTAGTCAGTTATGTTTGGCCCATTGTTTTTTCACTGGCCCTTACGCCGATTATTATTCGGAAGCTTGGCGTTGAGCAGTACGGGTTATATGTGTTGACACTTGTCATAGGTAGTTTTTCTGGTTTGTTAAATTTTGGTTTTGTGTATGCTTTTGTTCAGGAACTTGCAAAAATTCGTGGTGGGGCAACAGCCGAGGAGTTAAAATATGTCCGAAAGCTTTACGGAGCAACAATTCTTGTGTTTGTTGGTATTGGAATGTTTTCGCTTTTTGTTTCAATGGGCATTGCGCATTTTGGACTAGGTTTTTTCAAATTATCACAAGATCAGTATGTGGTCGGTAAAATTATTTTTTATCTCACTGGCGTTGCTGCTTTATTTAATAATATTGGTGTAGTGTATTCACATGTGCCTTATGCTCTTCAACGCCAAGATGTGGGTACAGGTATTTATGTTGCAAACATTATTATTATTAATATCTGTACCATCGTTGCACTGTCTTTTGGTTATGGATTGCTTGTACTCGTTGGGCTGCAAGTCGTCTCGGCTTTATTTAATTTAGTTGTGGCGTATTGGTATAGTAAAAAATTGTTACCACACATGAAACCGGAATATGTTTTAAATAAGGAAATTATTAAACCCATGTTTCGGTTTGGTGGATATATTTATCTTCATAATTTAAGTGCTTCATTTTTAAGCCAAATTGACCGCATTATTATTAGCGGTAGTATTGGCCCCTCAGCGCTTACTCTGTATTCATTGCCAAACAGTGTTGCAGAAAAAACTCAGGGTATTGTTGTGAGTCTTGCTGGGATTCTATTTCCTGTGATGTCGGAACTTACGAAAGATGGCGATATTTTTCGTATTCGGAGGACATATCATGAGGCAATGCGTATGATAGCTTTACTTGCCGCTGGAATTACTACTACTATTCTTCTCTTGGCAGATAAGACACTTTTGTTTTGGGTTGGTAAGGATTTGGCGGCGCAGAGCACACATTTAATTTATTGGTTGGCGCCAACGTATTTTCTTTTGGCGCTTTTTTTGCCTACAACCCATGTCTTAGCGGGAATGGGGAAGACGAAATTTCTTGGGGTGAGTTCACTCGCGATGGCGGTTCTTAATATTGCACTATTGTTTATTCTTCTTCCTTATTATGGTATTACCGGGGCAGCTATGGCCTATCTTTTCAGTTTGGCGCCGCTTATATATATTTTTTATCATATTGAAAGACATTTCTTAGAAGAAAAGCACGTTGGTCGTTTGTATGGCGAACTTTTTTTTAAACTTCTTTGTACTAGTCTTGTGTTCGCTTTTCTTGGATCTTTTATACTTAAGCCTTTTGTTGTGGGTTTAGGTACACTACTTATTGTGGGGATGATTTCTATAATTCTTTATATAGGATTGTATAGATTGTTTGGATTTTTGACCGATGAGGAGCATAGGCGATTTAAGGATTTTGGTCGAATAGTAAGTGCTCGTATTTTTTTTCGCACATAATATGACACCAGAAATTTTGTTGAGTATTTGCATACCGGCATATAATCAGCCAAAGGCGCTCAGTGAGGTGCTCGATAGCATTGTGATTGATTTCGAAGATGCTCGAGTCAGGGATCGTGTTGAAATTATTATTCATGATGACGCGAGTCCTTTCGGGAGTTTGGCGCCTGTCGTTTCTGTTTATCAGGAAAAATATAAGAATATTCGTTTTGTGCGGCATAAAGAAAATGTTGGTTTTGACAGGAACTTACTTGGGGCGGTAAATGAGGCGTTAGGGAAATTTTGTTGGTTAATGAGCGATAACGACGCTCTTGCGGAAGGCGCTTTGCAGAAGGTGGTGTCCTTTCTTGATGAGTATTCGGATATCGGTTATGCGTATGTGGGGGCTCGTGGTTACGATGGTGAATTAAAGAAAGAGTTGAGCGGAGTAGCAAAAAGTACGGAAATTTTGTGCATTGAGTCTGCGGAAGATTTTATTAGAAATTACGATTTACCGGGATTCGTGTCTTCGCAAATTGTGCGAAAAGAGTTGTGGGATGAGGTTAAAAAAGAAAAATATGTTGGGAACTATTGGATTCATCTTTCAACAATCCTTGAGTTTTTACCAAGGGCGAGCATGCTCTATATTGGTATCCCGCTTGTGAAGGCGCGTGGTCAGAGTACTTGGGATAAAGGGGGGAAGGGTTTAACGACTTTTTTGTTTCTTCATGATATTGTAAATGGACTTTGGCAGTATGGGTATTCAAAAAAATTTATCCGCGGCATGAATGATGGATTTGCAAGAGACTTGTTTGGGGTTATGCTTTATGCAAAGCGCAGGGGGCTCACTTTTTCGGCAAGAACGGCAATACAATTATGTTATAAGTTTTATTGGTATCCCACGAGACTTATCTTTGCACTTCTTATTTTTATGATTCCACAGGCGATAGTAGATTATTTTGTAAAATTTAAACGTTATTTATGCGCATATTAGTTACTGGGGGCGCCGGTTTTATCGGCTCAAACTTTATTCGTTATGTACTCCGTGCTTTTCCGAAGGCACATATTTTAAATTTTGATCTTCTTACCTATTCTGGAAATTTGGATAATTTGGCTAACGTCGAAGATGGCGGGCGATTGAAGTTTTTAAAAGGAGATATAACAAATAATCGTCAGATTGATAAAGCGTTTTCTTCGTTTAAACCAACGCATGTTATTAATTTTGCTGCAGAAACACATGTTGATCGTAGTATTCATGGCGGTGCGGCAGATTTTGTACATACAAATATCATGGGTGTTCAGTGTCTCCTGGAGGCGGTAAAAAGATATGGAATAGAAAAAATGGTTCACGTCTCTACCGATGAGGTGTATGGGTCCCTGCCCATAAGTGGAAAGAAAAAGTTTATTGAGGCAAATAAGTTTTTGCCAAACTCTCCTTATGCCGCGAGTAAGGCGGGGGGAGATTTGTTGTGTCGCGCATACCACGAAACGTGGGGCGTGCCGGTTGTTGTGACGCATAGTACAAACAATTTTGGTCCTTATCAGTATCCAGAAAAACTTATTCCGTTTTTTATTCTTCGACTTCTCGAAGGGAAAAAAGTGCCTTTGTATGGGGATGGAAAAAACGTGCGTGATTGGTTGTATGTAGATGATCATTGTGAGGCGCTTATGCTTGCTCTCCAAAAAGGTGTTCCGGGAGAACGATATAACATAGGTTCAAATAATGAAAGATCAAATATTCAGATCGCAAGACTGCTCTTAGCTTATTTTAATAAGGACGAGAGTTGGATTGAGTATGTTGCCGATAGGCCCGGACACGATCGCCGATATGCCCTTGATGCGAGTAAGATGTGTAAGGAGCTTGGGTGGAAGCCTCGATTTTCATTTGAAAAAGCTTTTGCCGAGACGGCGCAGTGGTATATTAACAACCCAAAATGGTTAAAAAAATTAGCAAAAAAGCATAAAAAAATTAATACTCATATTAAATAACATATGAAAGGAGTTATTCTCGCGGGTGGTACGGGTTCACGGCTGTACCCGCTTACTGCGGTTACCAATAAACATTTGCTTCCTGTATATGATCGTCCGGTTATTTTCTATCCCATTGAGCGTTTGGTGAAGGCGGGAATAAAGGAGATTCTTATTACCACAAGTACCGAGTATACACATCATTTTCATCGTCTGCTTGGTGACGGAAGCCAGTTTGGCGCGAAATTGTCGTATGCGGTACAGTCGGGGCCAAGAGGTATTGCTGACGCTCTACTGCTCGCAGAATATTTCGCGGACGGAGAGAAGGTCGCTGTTGTTCTTGGAGATAATCTTTTTGAAGATGATTTAACGCCGCACATAAAGGCGTTTCAAAAAATGAAAGGTGCCGCCGTTTTTGTGAAGGAACATCCCAATGCCCGCTATTATGGCGTTGTTGAACTTGATAAAAAGGGAAAAGTGACGAGTATTGTTGAAAAGCCGGAGAACCCAAAAAGTAATTTATGTGCGACAGGAATTTATTTTTATGATCCGGATGTTTTTAAGATCGTGAGGGCGATGAAACCATCTGCTCGTGGGGAATATGAAATTACTGATGTAAACAGAACATATTTGAAACGCGGGAAGTTGCATAATTTTAGACTGAAAGGGGCGTGGTATGATTGCGGTGATTTTTATTGGCTTTTACGTGCAAATAATTTTATCGCGCAGAAACACCACGGCTTTAAACCCGAGGATCCAACGTTACCATTTAACGTATAACGATTATGAAAATATCTAGTAAAAAAATTAAATTTACACCCGGAAAGGATTGGATTTATTATGCGCCAGACACTCGATATGTTTTTGGAGCAGAGGAAATCGCCGCGGTCACAAAGGTTTTGAAAAAGGGATGGTTGGGAACAAGCGACGTAACACAGGAGTTTGAGAAGCGCATAGCTGCTATTTTTGGTAAAAAATATGGTTTGTTTGTTAACTCAGGTTCCTCCGCAAATCTATTAGCGCTCGAGGCGCTTAATTTGCCAAAAGGGTCGGAGATTATCACTCCTGCATGCACATTTAATACAACGGTTGCTCCGATTATTCAGAAAGGGTTTGTTCCTGTTTTTGTAGATGTTGAACCGTCCACCTATCAGATTGACATAACGCAGCTTGAAAAAGCGCTATCAAAAAAAACAAAAGCGGTTTTAGCGCCGCATCTTATTGGAAATTTTGTTGAGCTTGAGAAGATTAGGAGTTTTTGTAAAAAACATAATCTCATTTTTATTGAAGATAGTTGCGATACGTTGGGGGGAGTCTATCATGGAAAACCATCGGGAGAATGGAGCGATATTAGCACTACAAGTTTTTATGCGTCACATTTGATCACTGCCGGTGGCGCTGGGGGAATGTTTATGACAAATGACAAAGATCTTCTTGAGCGCGCACGAGTGTTTACGAATTGGGGGCGAGGAATCAACGGATATTTTGATCCCATCCAAAATCGTCTTGCTGCATATGAGGTTGACGGAAAGCCCTATGACAGCGCGTTCGCTTTTGTGGAGGCGGGGTATAACTTCAAACCGACAGAGATACAGGCGGCTTTTGGGCTTGCGCAACTCAAGCGTCTTCCTGTGTTTGCGAAGGCGCGTAAAAAGAATTTCGATCGTTTGACCAGATTCTTTAAACACTATGAACAGTGGTTCATATTACCAGAACCACGAAACGATTCGGAGATAAATTGGCTTGCGCTTCCCCTTACTATTCGGGCAGGTGCTCCATTTAAGAGAAACGATCTTGTGATCTTTTTGGAACAACATAAAATTCAGACAAGACCCGTTTTTTCTGGAAATATCACTAAGCACTATGCCTATAAAAATGCGCGCTATCGTGCGGTAGGGAAACTTCCAAACTCACAGCTTATCTTACACAACGGGCTTCTCGTGGCGTTACACCACACGCTTACTCCACCCATGCTCGATTATATTGAGAAAATGTTTAAAGAATTTTTATTTAATAAATGATTCACAGAGTCACAAAGACAGAGAACGACAAGGCCGAACTTATTAAGCGTGAGCGACAGAATAAGGATGCTTATGTTTACAACGAGCTTGAAAAGTCGGTTGTGCCAAAACCGTGGGGACACGAGTATCTTATGTATCGTAATCCTGGGGTTGAGGTGTGGCATTTATATTTAAAAAAGGGAGAGGCAACCTCGCTTCATTGTCATCCCAACAAAAAAACTGCCCTTATCCTTTTAAGCGGAGTCGCGCAACTTACTGATTTAAAGAGTGAGAGGACGTTATCTGCCTTAGGGGGCGTGGTTATTGACGCCGGAGCGTTTCATAAAACACGTGCATTATCTGCTGAGGGTATTCATGTGATTGAGGTGGAGACGCCGCCAGACAAGAACGATCTTATTCGTCTTAAGGATGAATATGGTCGAGTGGACAAGGGATACGAGAAGGAGAGAAAGACCGATATATCAGATGGGATTTGTTTTAGGTTTCACAATAGTGAGGTAATGTCGGAGGAGGGGGCTGTTCTTGATACAAACGTGTGCATTCATAATATTCAGGGTATCTTTCTTGAGACACACAGGATGAAGGTTCGGGCATATGATCTTGTCGCTATTCTCTCTGGAACTATTGTAGGGACGAATCTTGAAGCTGGTGATTTGATAGAGACGAGTGAATTATTAAAAATTGATAAACCGCTGTTTAGTAATGTGATGCTTCTTATGCTTAAAAAGGAAAATAAAAAAATACATGGCAGATAAAAAGATAAAAGTCTCCGATTACATTGCAGATTTTATTGCAAGTATTGGCGTGAAGGATGTTTTTATGATTTCTGGGGGTGGTAATATGCATCTCGTTGATTCTGTTGGAAAACATAAAAAGTTGCATTACGTATGTAACCATCATGAGCAGGCGTCTTCTATTGCGGCTGAGGGGTATGCTAGAGTTACTAAAAATATCGGAGTGTGTTTGGTGACGACGGGGCCCGGAGGTACAAATGCAATCACTGGAATTGCGGGTGGATGGCTTGATTCAATTCCGATGCTTTGTGTCTCTGGGCAGATTCCAAGCACGCAGATGATTACAGGAACAAAATTACGCCAGCTTGGCGTGCAGGAGATTAATATCGTTGATATCGTCCGACCTATTACAAAATACGCGGCCGTTATTACAGATCCGAAGGAGGTTCGTTATCATTTTGAAAAGGCCGTTTTTCTTGCAAAGAGTGACAGGCCCGGACCTGTTTGGCTTGATGTGCCGCTCGATATACAGGGCACCCTTATTGATCCTAAAGAGCAGAAAAGTTTTGATCCAGAATTAGAAGGACTCATTTTTAAACTCAACAATTTGGAATTGAGCACGCTTGTTCAGGGTGCAATAAAAGAGATCAAAAAGGCGAAAAAACCAATTATATTAGTAGGGCATGGCGTTCACCTTGCCGATGCGGCTGCTCTTTTCCGTTCGGTTGTGATTTCTACCCAAATTCCAGTACTTACAAGTATGTCGGCTATCGATGTGTTGCCTTATAATGATCCTAATTTCGTTGGGCACCCCGGTATCTTTGGTGATCGGGCTGGAAACTTTGCGGTACAGAATGCCGATTTACTTATTAGTATTGGGGCTCGCATGCATCTTTGGAATACGGGGTATAATTATAAAGACTTTGCTCGTAATGCAAGAAAGATTGTGGTTGACATTGATTCTGCTGAGCTTAAGAAAAAGACAATTATTCCCGATATTGCGATTCAGGCAGACGCGAAAGATTTTCTTGTTGAATTTCAACATCAGTGGAAAGACGCGGAGAAACTTGATATTGGTGCGTGGCAAAAAAGGTGTAGCGAATGGAAAAAAAAATACCCTGTTACACTACCGGAATACAAAGAACAGCGTCGGTACGTAAATTATTATTATTTCGTTGATGAGCTTTCTAAGGTGTTAGAAAATAATGAAACCTTGGTGACGGGGGATGGCACCGCGTTTACTGCAACACATCAAGCTTTTAAACCAAAAAAGAATCAACAGATTATTTTTAGTGTTGGTTGTGCCGCAATGGGGTATGATTTACCAGCTGCCCTTGGCGCGTGTTTTGGAAATAAGAAAAAGAGGACCATTCTCATTACCGGAGATGGAAGCATTATGCTTAATCTTCAGGAGCTGCAAACCGTGGTACACCACAAGCTCCCTATAAAAATTTTTCTCATTAATAACGAGGGGTATCTCGCGATTCGCAATACGCAGAATAATTATTTTAATCATCGTTTGGTCGCATCAGATGCTACAAGCGGAGTTACGTTTCCGTCATTTAAGAAAATTGCGGGCGCTTTTTCTCTTCCATATCTTGCAGTACGTAATAATAAGGGGGTTGTTCAGGGCATTGCTAAGGCGCTTAAAACATCAGGGCCGGTTATATGTGAAATTTTTATGGACCCAAATCAGGAGCTTAATCCACGTCCGAAAAACATTATTCACCCAGATGGTACTTTTACCATTCCGCCACTTGAAGATATGTATCCTTTTCTAGACAGAGAAGAATTTAAACAAAATATGGAATTAATTTGAGTCGTTTACAACTTGAAAAAATATATGAATAAAACAGAAATAAAACGAGCGGTGGTAATTATAGGCCCAGGATTTGAGGATGAGGAGGTGATTTATCCTGTGATACGCCTATGTGAGGCGGGTTTTCGGGTAGATATTGCTACCAAAGGCAAGGAAGTGGTGGCGTCTCGTAAGGGATTTCCTCTCGAGACACTGGTGAAATATTTTGCAAATCTTATTGACGCAACATCATTGGAGGATGTTTATAATTTAATTATGATTCCTGGTGGTTTTGAGGGGCCGGATCGTGTGCGTCAGACACCCGAGGTGTTGGATTTTCTCCGCGAAGCAAATAAAAAAGGGAGAATTATTTCTGCCTTTTGCCATGGGCCATGGGTGCTTATTTCCGCTGGGCTTCTTAAAGACAAGAGAGCTACATGCTATCAGGGGATTATTGATGATGTAAAAAATGCAGGAGCGCATTACCTTGATCAGGCTGTTGTGGAAGATGGAAATATTATTACCGCGAGGCATCCAAAGGATATGCCAGAACTTATGAAAATAATAATTATGCGAGTTAAGTAGCATGCAAGAACGAAGAAAAAAAATTTTTCTTACGGGCGGTAATGGGTTTATTGGTAAAAATATTCAAGAACAACTCGGTGCAACCTATGACATATTAGCTCCGAGGCATTCAGAGCTAGAGCTAACAGACACTTTGGCGGTTCAAGAATATTTAGATAAACACTCCTTTGATGTTATCATTCATGCCGCAAATATTGGAGGTAATCGAAAACAAAACAATCTCCCAAATATTGTTGAAGTCAATTTAAGAATGTTCTTTAATATTGTGCGCGCGAGAAAAAGCGGGGTGAAGCTGGTATTTTGCGGTTCGGGAGCTGAGTATGATAAAAGCCGTGATATTAAAAAAATAAGGGAGACAGATTTTGATGAGCGGGTACCAAAAGATGATTATGGATTTTATAAATACGTGTGTTCAAAAATGATCGAGAACTTGGAAGATGCCCTAAGTTTTCGTATTTTTGGATTATATGGAAAGTATGAGGATGCCGACTTGCGTTTCATTTCGAGTTCTATTAAAAGAGTGCTCAAAGGGGAACCGATTGAAATATGGCAAAATGTAGTTTTTGATTATGTGTATGTGAGTGACTTTGTTCATATTCTTCAGCATGCGATCGAACACAACATGAATGAAAAATTTTATAATATTGGGGCGGGAACACCAATAGATTTGGTCACTATCGCAAAAAAGATTCATAAGATTTTGGGTCGTGATACGGGAATTGTGATTAAGAATGAGGGTTTAAATAATGAGTATACGAACAACAGCGAGCGTTTAAGATCCGAGCTTTCGCATATGCAATTCATGGATTATGACGAGGGTATTAGCGAATTGGCAGAAACAATAAGACTATCTTCCTGATAAAGAGTACCATGCAAAACCAAAAGAAGATTAAGGCACAATCATTACGAAAACTTATCCCCATTCTTTTTAAGAGGGCTGGCATGTCTGATGTGATTGCGCGCGACGTTACTGACGCGCTTGTGCAAACATCTCTCCGTGGTGTGGATTCTCATGGCGTTAGGTTAGTTCCTCACTATATTCGTGCTATTAAGATTGGCAGGATTAATCCACGCCCAAAAATTAGCTTTACAAAGACCGCGGGGGCAACTGGTGTGGTAGATGCGAATAATGGACATGGTATTTATGCCGGACTTTTTGCGATGCGTAAGGCGATTTCTCTTGCGAAAAAACACGGTGTTGGTGCGGTAACGGTTACTCATTCAACTCATTTCGGCGCGGCGGGAATTTATGCGTTGGAGGCTGCACACAACAATATGATCGGATTAAGTTTTACGCACAGCGACGCGCTTGTTGTTCCTTATGGAGGTACAAATCCGGTTCTTGGAACGAACCCCATTGCGTTTGCAGTCCCCTGCGCTGGTGAGAAACCAGTGTGCCTTGATATGGCAACTTCACAGATTAGTTGGAATAAATTACTTATGCATCGCGCGTTCCATGAGCCACTGCCCTATGGTGTCGCTGTTGACGCTAATGGAATAGAGACACAGGACTCAATGGTGGCAAATGCGTTGTTGCCGCTTGGGGGATATAAGGGGTACGGATTGGCATTTATGGTTGAGGTCTTCTCTAGCCTGCTTACGGGGATGCCGTTTGGTTCGGGTATTTCACACATGTTTCCCCTTGATAAGAAGAAACGTAATTTAGGTCATTTTATGATTGCAATTAATATCGCTTCTTTTCAATCGGTGACGACATTTAGGCGTCGCCTAAAACAAGAGATAGAAAAAATAAGGAGGCAGAAACCTGTACTGGGAATTGATCAGGTTCTTGTTGCTGGTGATCCAGAAAAGAAGATGTATGCAAAACGGATCAAAGAGGGAATTCCTTTTACGCAGGAACAGTGTAACGAGTTTGAGATGGTCGCAAAAGAACTAAATATTTCGACCGATATTTTTTCCCATGAATAGTAGTCATAGAATTGTTATTTTTGATATTGATTTACCAGCTCTCGCTGAAAATAAATTATTTGATCCCAAAATTGCTCGTACGGTAAGCCATACCATTCTCCCTCTTTGTTATCTCGCGAGTGAGGCAAAAAAGAGGGGGATAGAGTTTGTTACGTCAGATATGTATTTAAGAATGCCCGAGCGCGCACGATGCGTGCTGCTTATCTCTCATATGATTACGCCAAATACAAAGGCTTTGATTCAAGCTGGCGTTAAACCGCTTCTTCTTATGTCGCAAGAGTCTCCGATTATTGCCTATCGTTTTTACGCATTACTTGGGTATTACAGCGCGTGGTATCCACATACTATGCTTCCAGAGGGGTATCGTAGAAGTGTGTCTCGAAAAACGATATTTCACACGCTTTATTTCCCCGAACCTTATAGTAGAGAGATTCAGGTGTATAGTAATTGGAAAGACAAAAAATTTGCAACAATGATTAGCGGAAATAAACGCGTTCCGCTCACTCTTAAACGAATATGTGCAGGAATAATAACTGGAAAATTCTATCACGAACTCTATAAAGAGCGTTTGGAAGTCATAGAGCATTTTGCGGGCAAGGGTTTTAACCTTTATGGTGTGGGGTGGGATAAACCTGTGGTTGGTGAAAACAAAACATTGCGCGATGCAATTGGCGTAAGTTATAAGGGACCTGTTCAAGATAAAATTGAAGTGTTGTCTCAATACAAATTTACTTTTACTTTTGAGAATACTATTGCAAAGGGTTACGTGACTGAAAAAATTTTTGATGCCATGTTTGCTGGGTCTGTTCCTATTTATCTTGGTGCTCCGGATATTACTGATTTTGTTCACAAAGATGCGTTTATCGATATGCGTGATTTTAAAAATTATGACGAACTCGAATTCTATTTACACACAATGACGGAAGAACAATACGAGGAATATATTGATGCCATCAACACATATATACAGTCGCCCGACTACGAACGTTTTAGTCAAGAATCATTTACTAAGAAAATATTGGGGTTAATAGAAGCACAATGATAAATTCTAAGCGTATTACCATTGCTATTCCGTCTTATAACCAACCAGAACACTTACGAGAGTGTTTGGAGAGTATTGCCCGACAAACGGTAATAGATAAGATAGAGGTTATTATTTTTAATGACCCAAGTTCTCATGATGAAGATATTCGGAAAGTAGTAAATAATTGCTCGCGGTTAAAGATAGAGCTGATCATGAATAAAGAGCGTCTTGGGGCAAATGACAATATTCAACAAGCAGCGAATTATTCTTATACCACCCCGTATGTCATGATGTTTCACCACGACGATACGATGGCGCCACACTACGTGGAGACATGTCTCAAACTATTAGATAAACATCCAGAAGCTGCTTGGGTTAGCAGCGACTTTAATTTTAGGAAAGGAGGCGGTATGTGGAATTTTCCTTCAGTATCCGCTCCGCATTATGAGGTATATAAAGATCAGGCAGATATTGTGCGCGCGATTTTAAAGAATAGGCGCATTTCTTTTGGTTCTACTACGTATAGAGTAGAGAGACTCAAAGAACTTATATTTGACTTTGATCGTTTTGCTCAGTGTAATGATCGCCCCGCGTTAATTAGTGCGGCGCAAAATAAGCATGCTCTATTCATTGCTTGTCCGCTTATTAATTATCGTCTACACAGCGCTCAGGACTCATATATTATTCGACCGTCAACGGGACAATATCTTCGAGCGCTTATGGTATTTTATCGATCGCATTTACCCTTGACGCTTTCATTAAAAGACTACTGGTTGTTTTATCGATTTTCTACGAATGGTTTATTAGAATCATTTACACGTATTGTCCCAGAGCAACAAAGCTTTGCATACTATATACAAAAGGCAAAAAAAGAAAAGTTGTTAAAGTGGTGGTGTCTTAACCATGTTGGTATTCGAGCATTAATAAAATTATTTTTGAAAAAATATATAAAGAATCGTAATACAATGAATCCAAAAGTTATTATTCTTACGAAACTACCTCAAAAAAATTTTTTGATATCATTGATGTATTCACAGTATTTTGTAAAATATTTTACAAAGAAATGTTTGTTTTATATTACAAAAAATCCACGTTTCAATTGGTATGGAGGTCCGGATGCTGTGTTGAAGAGCTTACAACGTGGTCTTCAAGAACTCGGGGTGCCTTATTTACTTAATCCTAATGAGAAAGAAATTTGTGGTAAGGTATACATACCGAGTGGCGTAGACGTATTGCGATGGGCTTTTAGTGCTAAAGAGAATGGGAAAATTCAAAAAATTATATGTGGTCCCAACGTTGCTATTACTCCTGATGATCATGATCGGATTCTTCTCAACAAAGGAATCGATGTTATTATTGAGCCCTCCATGATTGTAAAGAAATCTCTTTGTTATTCTCATCCTGATATTTGTAAAAAAATAAGAGTCTGGGCAGCTGGAACACCTGTTCTTGAATGCAAAAAAGAGAAGAAGCAAGAAGGTTTGCTTTACAAAAAGAATCCAGATCCTGTGCTTTTTTCTGCCGTCACTAGATTTCTTAAGGAAAAAAATATAAAATACAGTGTGATTGAGTATGGTAAGTATCATCACAAGAATTATCTCGCGGCTCTTAGTAGTTCACATTTTATGATTTATTTAAGTCGGTCCGAATCTCAGGGAATTGCTTTACATGAGGCATGGATGAGTGATGTGCCTACGTTTGTTTGGGATGAGGGATATCGGAGAGGAGACGGACGTTTAGAATATGGAGAAAATATTAACGCCCCTTATTTGACTCAAGAGTGTGGAATGAGGTTTCGTGATCAGTATGATTTCGTCAGTCAATTAAACGTATTTATGAAAAATATTGATCATTTTCGACCGAGAGAATATTCATTAAAGAATTTTACTGACAAAATTTGTGCAGAGCGTTTTTTAGAGATTTTTAATGAACATGAATAAGTTATTAAATAGGCTACGAAATAAACTTGTAACTGTCCGTAGCGTCATTATTACATACCGTAATTGGTATGCATGGTTTTTGAATTATTTCGGAATTAATTTCAGTAGATTAATTGAAATTAGGATAAAAAATTCGAAAGCGAATTTATTAATTTCAAATGATGGGGAGGGGTGGATGATAGCTGATGAGGTATGGCGGAGTAAAATTTATACTAAATTTTATGAGATAAAGAATGGGGACGTTATTCTTGATATTGGTGCAAATTTTGGTTTTTTTTCTGTATACGCTGCAATGGCTGAAAAAGATGTAAGGGTTTTTAGTTTTGAGCCTTGTAAAGAAATTTTTGTTTCTTTTTTGCGCAATATTCATGTCAATGGGTTGAGTAGTCGTATTGTTCCGTTTAAATATGGACTTGCACGCAGAGAAGGGCGTTCCACTTTGTATGGCATCGAGGGAAAGTCTGGTTCTTCCAGTTTGTTCAGGCAACACCTAGAGGGT